>Ga0209498_1001554_pt1 | contig 14038 bp, 13 predicted proteins | sample WalLakDeSediment_FD_184131 | JGI IMG/M metagenome (GOLD analysis project Ga0209498, IMG submission 184131) | Lake sediment microbial communities from Walker lake, Nevada to study Microbial Dark Matter (Phase II) - Walker Lake 11/02/13 Deep... | ecosystem: Environmental > Aquatic > Freshwater >...
GCGCGAGGCTTACTTGGCATTCATTGGCCCGGCTGCTCGGCCGTCGATCTACTCTGAGACGCCCCACGGAGCACCAATCCAGGCTCGAATCCCGCGAACGAGCGTGGTTCCCACCCTGTCGGGGCATTCCGGCAACGTGCTCAAACGTCGTTGCAACCGCACTACTGGCATCGCAGCATTGAGGCCATCGTTGGAAACCCTGTTCGTCCAATAGCCCCCCGCTGCGGCGGCCCTCGGTAAGTCGGCAGCCGCGGGGCTTTGGGCTCCGACGCTTTCGCATCCAGGTGGGCGAGGATTTTCTTGAGGACCTCCGTATGCTCGATGCAGGCGATGATTCGCATCGCCGCAGGCCGGATAGGCCTCGATATCTATGTTAAAGACCGGTTTCGAACGTCGGGTTGACGGCCGACTCCAGCCACTCATCCATCCACACTGGCTGGCCGGTAAGGGTCGACTTGCGACCCCCGATGTCCGGTAGTCGCAGTGGTCGGCCCTTAGCGGGCAGTTGCTGGGTAACGAGTGACGGACTGCTATCCACCGGAAAGCAGTTATTTAACGGAGAGCACAGGATCTGCCTCACCCCCGCGTTCGGCTGCTATGAGCGCCCAAAACTATCAGCCAATGCCCGCAGTAGGCTTGCCCCGTCTCCGCGCCAGGCGCTGCCATGCATGCAAGCGAGCGTCGAGGGGGCGGTGGCTGCCAACCGGTCGAGCATCGCGCGGGCGTCCCGGGTGTGCGAGAAGTAGTCCATCTGCTGCCGAAATCGTTCGCTGGGACCGAGGATGTCGGCTTCGGTAATCGCTGGAAGGTCGCTGCCGCCCTGGGTGAACAGATCACCACACAGCAGGGTGCGCGTGCTCTCCTCCGTCAGGAACCCGCATTCCCAGGCGTGAGGCAGATGCGGGGCGTCGAACCAACGCACCCGGTGGGCGCCCAGAGACAGCAACTCGCCATCCGCCAGCGCCCGCGGTGGCCGATCCGCCATGTCTTCGATGGACACCATGGCGGCAACCGCACCACACAGCGGAACGGAGTGCGGAGCGACGCCAAGCCACTCGTTGAGGGAACCGCACTCGTCCGACTCCACATGAGAGAACCCGATGTAACGCAGTCGCTCGACCGGCAGCAGGCGGGTAACGGCTTCGCGCACCAGAGCAAACATCTTCCGCGGCCCGGTGTGGAACAGTAACGGCTCGTCATCGACGATGAGGTACTGGTTGAACGTAAATCCCGCGCCGCCCGGGAGCACGACTGGCGTGTTAATTCGATAAATGCCATCGGTAACTTCATGCACGTTGGTCCCCGACTGGCTATTGGTGATCATCATCGCACCCTCTCCTAAAGCAGCCCCGTCAATGGTAAAGACCCGTGACGAATGTCGGCTATCCACTCGACGGCAGGCCCTTATCCGTCCCCGGTGACCGCTCGCTTCGGGTCGTCAGCCGCTCTCGCCACACGATGCAGAGTGCGAGTCACTCGTCAGCGACGGCTGCCGGTCGGCTGTCACGGTTCGATACGCGTTCCCAGGACTTCCAGGAAGCGGGCCAGCCAGGCGGGATGCGCGGGCCAGGCGGGTGCCGTGACCAAGTTGCCGTCCACGTGTGCGTCATCCACCGCGATATCCATATAGCGGCCACCAGCCTTGGTGACTTCAGGCCCACAGGCCGGGTATGCGGAGCAGCTTCTGCCCTCCAGTACACCTGCGGCGCTAAGGATCTGTGACCCATGACAAATGGACGCAATCGGTTTGCCGGCCGCAGCAAAGTGGCGAACAATCTCGAGCACTCGCTCGTTCAGGCGCAGATACTCCGGCGCCCGCCCACCCGGTATCACCAAGGCGTCGTAGTCATCGGGTTGCAGGCCATCGAAATCCGCGTTCAGGGTGAAATTGTGCCCCGGCTTTTCGCTGTAGGTCTGTGCGCCCTCGAAGTCGTGGATGGCGGTACGCACCTGGTCTCCCGCTTTTTTATCCGGGCAAACGGCATGCACCGCATGCCCGACCATCAACAGGGCCTGGAACGGGACCATTATTTCGTAGTCCTCTCCGTAGTCGCCCACCACCATCAGAATCTTCTTCGCGCTCATCGGTGCCTCCTCCGTCGCAGGTCTCCAGGCATACGCACACCGTCACACGGTCATAGCCCGGCACAGATGAAGTCTAGTCGCTCCGCACAAACAAGGAAGGGGATTTCGAGCATGCAAACCGGGCCGTTTGCGGAACCGCTGAATCCGCGGCCAGCCACCATATGGGTCACCGCCCGGAGAAACAGCGCAACCATCGTCGCTCAAACCTCAGGAAGGAGTACTGAACCAACCCGGGTTGTCCGCAGGCGGATTGTCGTGGTTCAGGGCGACTTGGTCAGACCCTCCATACGCTGATACCACCTATCCTGCAGAGCCGGCCGGAGAGAACGATGACCGTGATGGCGGTTTCCGGGCGTCCGCAGCAGATCGGTAACGGGTCGTTCGTGAGCAGTGAGTCGGCGGCCGCTCAGGGTCGGCAAGAGACCCCGACGGCTGGAGGTGGCAGTAGTCGACCCGAATGGCCGGCAGCGGCCCGACGCCCGGCAGCGAATAGCCAGGGGCCGAAAACTGGTTTGAATCGGTCGCGCCCAATGTAACGACGCCGCACCTGCGTAGCTTCATGGCGTCCATCGTTCACCTGACAGAACACCCGCGAAAACGAAAACGTCATTTCATGGGCGAGAAGATCTCAAGAACCGTCAGACGGTCTGGAACGCGGCCCTGGGGTCCGGAGAAAGGCTTCGGCCGCACCCGTAATATCGGGTGACTCCAGTGAGGACATTTATAAAGCCGTCCTGAGGTATAATTTTTCGCAACCATATGTTAGATATGTGTAATGAGCGATCCTCCTGCGGACATAGAAGCGGACATTTCAGCGGCCATGGACCGAGGCGAAGGCACCGGGTTGATGGAGCCTCTGCTCATCGGCGAAAGCTCCCGCCACAGAGGCCTCCTCACCGATCGGACCGTCGAGCTCGCGGCCAAGGCCGCGGGTTTCCGTCGCAGCCTGCCTGAAGGCGTGCGCACAGCCCTGGCCGACCTCGTCCGGGCCATGAACTGCTATTACAGCAACCTCATCGAAGGTCACGACACGCACCCGGTCGATATCGAGCGGGCGCTCAGCAATGATTACAGCACCGACGCTCGCAAGCGCGATCTCCAGCTCGAAGCCAAGGCGCACATCACCGTGCAGCGCTGGGTCGATTCCGGCGGCCTCACCGGTCGCTCCGTAACCGTGGAAGGGATCTGTGAGGTTCACCGGCGCTTCTGCGAGCTGCTGCCGGAAGACCTGCTCTGGGTGGAAGATCCGGATACCGGCGAGCGTTTGCGGGTGGTCCCCGGCGAACTCAGGCGCCGAGCTGTGAGGGTCGGCCAGCACGTCGCCGTCAGCCCCGGCGCCATCCCCCGGTTTCTCGGCCATTTCGAGCGCACCTACAGCCGGCTCGGCAGGACGGACGCGATCCTGGCCGCCGCCGCCGCTCATCACAGGCTCTTGTGGATCCACCCATTCCTCGACGGCAACGGCCGCGTCGCGCGCCTGATATCGCACGCCATGCTGCTGGAGACGCTGGACACCGGCGGCATCTGGTCTGTTGCGCGGGGTCTGGCGCGCAACGTCTCGACCTACAAAGGACATCTGGCACGCTGCGATCTGCCACGCCGCAACGAACTCGACGGGCGCGGTACCTTGAGCGAGGAAGAGCTGGTGAACTTCACCCGCTTCTTCCTCGAGGTCTGCACCGATCAGGTGGACTTCATGGAGGATCTGGTCCAACCGGACCGTCTGCGCACGCGCATCCTCATGTGGGCGGAAGAGGAAGCGCGGCTCGGCAACCTGCCTCCCAAGGCGGGCAACATCCTCGAAGCGATCCTCTACCGCGGCGAGCTCCCGCGCGGAGAGGTTGCCGGTCTGCTCGGCACCACCGCACGTCACGCGCGCCGCATCGTCGCCGCGCTGGCGGACCACCGCGTGCTCACATCGGATGGCCCGCGTGCCTCATTGCGCCTTGCCTTCCCTGCGGCACTGGCTCCGCGCTGGATGCCAGGGTTGTTTCCTGAAAGGGCGCGGTAAACGGTATGAAGCTCAGCCGAACCGCCGAGGCGGTGCCCGCGCCGGAAGGAGGAACGGTCTAAGCGGTTCCGGGGGCCACCTTTTGCTTCACGTGGCCGAGGATCCTGTTGATCACCGCCGAGCCCCTAATACAGGCAATGATTGTGGATGCGCCGCGGCAGTCTGGGGGTGTCGATACCGAAGCCCCTTTGCATGCGTCCGCTTTGCACCGAACTGCAGACCCCGATCCGTTCCCACTGACTGCCCGGTTTGGGTCGGTTGGAGACCCCGATAGCTTTCAGCGGCAGTGGCTGACCCGCAGCCGCCCCTGTTCGGCGCGCGGCACGCGAGCGCATGCGGTCGAACAGCAGTCAGGGACTGGAGGCGAAATCATGCTTGAGTCGTGGCATGCGATGTGCGTCGGGCCCACCGTGCAGCCCACCGGACCCTCTGCCGCAGAGGCGGGTTCAAGCGCAACGAGTCAGGTGTGTGCTGGCAGATCCAGGAGCTCGCGGGCCCCGTGGATCACGGCGATCACGTCCACCTGAGCCTCGTTAATCTGGTAGATGATGCGATACGGTCCGTCAAAAACCTCTCGGACGGTCTCGCGATCGTACTCGGGCACACGGCGACCCGACCAGGGAAACGTCCCGACCTGGCGCGACCGTGCCGTGATGCGGTCCACCGTTCGTAAAGCATACACCTCGGAATCCTGCGCGATATACGCATAAATCGCATCCAAGTGCTTCTGCGCGGAGCGAGTCCAGTGAACTCTCATTCAGGGAGACCGAACCGCCTTCTGACCTCGCCCACCTCATCGGTTCTACCGGCTTGACTGTCCTCGAGACCCTTCTCGATGGCCTCGCGAACGTAGATCTCACGCATCAGGTCCTCCCAAGTAGAATCCGCCGAAAGCTGATCCACCAGCCGATGCGCCTCCTCCTTCTGGATGACATTCGACATGCCCGTGCCTCATTTCATGTGCTTGAGTCCAGTGATTCTAGCCGAACCAGCCGTTCGGCAGGTCCTCATCATCCCTGCTCACGCCCGGAAACGCCGCGCGGCATACACAACGTCCGGTGAACGGCCGGTACGGTGCCCGATGGCCCGAGGAGACATCGGACGAAAGCGTTCCAGTGACGACCCAGCAGTGTCCGCTCCCCGCTCGACTGGGGACCCTCACCCATGCGAACCGAGTGACCGTTTCGGGTCGGGATGAGACAGCTACTGGCAGGGCTCGGCCCAGAGCGGGCACTCGCTCACGCACCACGTATGGCCGGTCAACAATGGTGTGCGGACATTACCGGGCCTGCCAAACACCGATTCAAGCCGACTCAGCGACTATCTGGAAAGAACTGCCTTCAGTTCCGCGATCCCCACCGGCTTAACGAGGTGCTTGTCGAAGCCCGCCTCGCGGACGCGCCGGCGGTCCTCGTTTGCGCCCCAGCCGGTGACAGCGATGAGGCGGAACGCGTGATCGGGATGCTTCGCCCGCATCCGCCTAGCCGCCTCGTACCCGTCCATGCCAGGCATTCCGAGATCCATCAGCACATGCGTCGGCGGCCAGTCGTCGAAGATCCGGATGGCCTCCGCCCCATCGTGGGCGACCAGCACTTCAGCCCCCAGCAACGTGAGCAGCAGGTCCAAACCCTTGGCGAAGTCCCGGTTGCCGTCCACCACAAGGACGCGGCAATCCGCTGGCGGAACGCCGAGTTCCGTGGCCTTGCCAGCCGTTGGCTGCGTCGGTGCGCTGGGACAAAGCGGCAGGGTGACGGTAATGGTGGCACCGCAATCGGGACTCTGGCTCTCGGCGGAAAATGTACCGCCGTGCAACTCGACCAGACCCTGAACCAGGCACAGGCCAATGGCCAGACCGGCGCCAAGGCCGCAAAATGTGTCACTCTCGGGTTCTGCTGTCGACGTTAAGCAGAAGCCAAGCCAAACTGCTCGACCATGTAATCGACGAATAGCCGCGTCTTCACCGGAAGATACTGCCTTGATGGGAAGAGTGCAGCCAGACTCAGCGGCGCTCGCTCGCGACCTTGCAGCACCCGGACCAACCGGCCGTCGGTCAGGGCGTGGGCGACGATGAAGTCTGGCAGTAGGGTGATGCCGAGACCTTGAATCGCCGCCTCGGCGAGCACATCGCCATTGTTGCTGCAGAATACGGCCTTGATCAAAAAACTCTCATCGCCGGACTCGCCGGCGAAGGTCCACTCCTCCCGTTCCGAGATCAGGTTGTAGTGAAGGCAATCGTGGTCCAACAGATCCCTAGGTTGCCGGGGCGTACCCTTGCGGCGCAGGTACTCGGGTGATGCACAGATGTACCTGGGTACCGGTGCGATCACTCTGCCCACCAGTGAGGAATCGCTGGGATAGGAGATTCGTATCGCGACATCGATGCCTCGAGCGACGATGTCAGTCTCCTGGTCCTCCAGTGTCAGGATGACCCGCAGCCTTGGATGTTGCGCGGCGAACCGGGCTGCCACCGGTGCCAGCCGCCGTTGGCCGAACGACATAGGCGCTACGACTCGCAACTCCCCAGTCGGCTGTCCGGCAGCATCGGTTAGCTCCTGCTCGACGCATTGCAATTCGCTCAACAGGCGCCCGACCTCGCGAAAGTAGCGTTCGCCAGATTCGGTCAATTGCACGTTTCGAGTGGTCCGCTGCAGCAGTCTTACGCCCAGACGCTGTTCGAGAGCCTTGATCTTTCGACTCACCGCCGCCGGTGTCGAGTCCAGTCGCTTTGCTGCCGCGCTGAAACCCTGCTCCTCAACGACGGTTAGAAAGACCTCGCGTTCATTCATGGACATAGGCCCCGCCCTGTAGTTGCTCGTCTGAGAGTGGTCGGGAGTGCGGCTGCGAGCCATCACCGGTCATTTTTGCACCCGACGCAAAAGTCTATTGCGATCCGCATAGTTTATTTTGCCCGAAAATCTCACTAGGTTATGTCCAACGCTGCAACACTTGGAGATACGACATGATGGCTCTGCGACGCGCCGGCGAGCGTGGACACGCCAACCACGGCTGGCTTGACAGCTACCACACCTTTTCATTCGGCCGTTACTACGACCCGAAGCATCTGGGCTTCTCCAATCTGCGTGTGATCAACGACGACACCGTCGCGCCTGGTGGTGGCTTTGCCACCCATGGCCACACCGACATGGAGATCATCAGCTACGTGCTCAGCGGGGCACTCGAGCACAAGGACAGCATGGGTAACGGCTCGGTGATGCGGCCTGGCGACGTCCAGCGCATGAGCGCCGGCACTGGTGTCACGCACAGCGAATACAACCATTCGGCCACGGAACCGGTGCATTTTCTGCAGATCTGGCTCGAGCCCAACCAGCGCGGCGTGAAGCCCGCATACGAACAGCTCCATTTCCCCCTCGAGGAGCGTCGCGGCCGGCTCGTGCTACTCGTTTCCCCCGACGGGCATGACAGCTCGATCGCGACCCATCAGGACGCACTCCTGTACGGCACGCTGCTTGACGAAGGCCAGAGTGTCGCTCATCCGGTCGCGCCGGGGCGACGCGCCTACGTCCACATGGCGCGCGGCAGGGGACTCGTCAACGGCGAAACACTGGTGGCCGGCGACGGGCTCGCCATCGAGGAGTCCGGCGAGGTGCGCCTGCAGGGCGTCGATCAGGCAGAGGCCCTCATTTTTGACCTGCCCTGAGCGGGCGCTCGTCCGCGATAGCGAACCCGATTGTGTGCGTGCTTCTACCATGGAGAAGAGGAGTGCTAAATAGCGACCCCATTCTGGACGCATGGCCCGAGCTGCCGTTGTCGGCGTGGCAGGAGGCCTGCACCACCCTGCACCTGTGGACGCAGGTCGTCGGCAAGATTCGTCTCGCCAAGACGCCGTGGCTCAATCATTCCTGGCATGCGACGCTGTACCTGTCCCCGAGAGGACTGACCACGTCTCCGATCGCCGAGGGAAACCGTCAGTTCCAGATCGATTTCGATTTCATCGATCATCGACTCCTGGTGAGCAGCAGTGACGGCCGGAGCGCCTCTTTCCGGTTGTCGCCCATGACCGTGGCCGACTTCTTCCGGACGGTCCGAGAAACCCTGGCGACATTGGATATCGGGATGGTGATCGACCAACGGCCGAACGAGATCATCGACCCGATTCGCTTCAGCGAAGACACCCAACACCAGGCCTACGACGCCGAGTACGCAAATCGATTCTGGCGAGTGCTGCTGCAGACCGACCGGGTCTTCAAGGCGTTTCGCGCCCGATTCACCGGCAAGTGCAGCCCAGTGCACCTGTTCTGGGGAAGTCTTGACCTCGCGGTCACGCGCTTTTCGGGCCGCGAGGCCCCCGAGCATCCCGGGGGGATTCCCAATCTGCCCGATGCGGTAACTCGCGAGGCTTACTGCCGCGAGGTCAGCAGTGCCGGGTTCTGGCCGGGGGGCGGCGGAATCGACTATCCCGCTTTTTACTCGTACGCCTACCCTACCCCGGCCGGCTTCTCTGCGGCCGCAGTCACACCCGATGCCGCCTTTTTTGCAGACAACCTTGGAGAGTTCATTCTCCCGTACGACGCCGTACGCACCGCCGAGGACCCCGATGCGACCTTACTGAGCTTCCTGCAGAGCACCTATGAGGCGGCGGCCAACCTGGCCGGGTGGGATCGGGCAATGCTTGAACGCGAACCCATTGCGCCAAAGGGGTAACGACGAACGGGATGCAACCCCGCAGAAATCGGTCACGCCCTGTGCAGGTCTCGAAAGGACTGTCCGATCCTGGCTCGACTGGGGTCCGCGTATGGCTCCCATGGCGTGAACGGCGCACCGTGATGGTCACCCCGGCGACGGTGCTGGCGTGGTCAGCGACGGTGGGGACAAAGGCGTTAGCAGCGCGCGGCAGAGCGCAGGGATCACCAGCAGGGTCAAGACAGTGGAGGCCAGCAGACCGGAGATGATCGCCCAGGCCATGGGCGGCCAGAGTGTCGATGCCGAGAACGCGAGCGGCAGCAGTCCGGCCACGGTGGTGGCGGTGGTGAGCAGGATGGGGCGCGTGCGCCGCCGGACTGCCTCGGCCACCGCCTCATGCACCGGACGGCCCTCGCGGAGGTTCTGGTCGATCCGGTCGATCAGCACGATGGCGTTGTTCACCACGATGCCAACCAGCGCGATCACGCCGAGCAGCGACTGGAACCCGAATGGCTGGCCGGTCAACACCAGGCCAGGAATCACCCCCACCGCCGCGAGCGGAACGGTGACGAGGATGATGCCGATCCGGCGGTAGGAATTGAACTGCAGGAGCAGGAAGAACAGCAACAACAGAAGGCCGACGGGAGCCGTTGTCGCGATGGCACGGTTGGCGTCGCCGGACCCCTCGGCGTCCCCTCCGAACTCGATCCGCGTACCGGCCGGCAGGGGTGCCGCCGCGATTTTCGCTTCCAGGGCGCGCAACACCTCATTGTAGCCGACACCCCGCTCCAGGTTGGCGGTCACCGTATACAGCGTCACACCGTTGCGCTGCTGGATGGTGGCGGGGAGCCACCGCGCCTCCACCCGGGCCAGCGCGGGCAGTGGAATCGCATCCCCCGCTGCGTTGAAGACCCGGGTCGACAGCAGTTGCTCGGGGGTTTGCGCGACGCCTTCCGGGGTCCGCAGCACGATCGGGATCGGGTCTGCCTCCTGTCGGTAGATTTCCACCGGGTGCCCGAGGGAACGTCCGAACAGGGCCCGGGCCGCATCCGCCCGATTCAGGCCCAGGCGAGCGGCCTGGGCATCGTCCACCTCGAACGCGAGGACGGGCACGCCCAGATCGATGTCGTGACGCACGTCCGCAGTATCAGGGATGGCCTTCAACCAGGCGAAGATCTGTTCCGCCGCGGCGATGCGGCGGCGCTCGTCCGGATGGAACACGCGCACCTCGATCGGGGCAACCCGCGGCGGTCCCTGCCCCAGCGTGGTGGCCACGACGTCGAGTTCCGGCCGCTGCTCCGCCACGTACGCCCGCACCCAGCGGATCAGGCCCTCGGTATCCGAGAGGCTCGCCATGTTCACCACCAGGCGGGCCTGGTTCGGGGCCTCGTTGGCCCGGGGCAGGTTGTAGTAGAAGGCCGGGCCGCTGGACCCGACGAACCGGTGCACCTGCCGCACCCGGGGCCGCTCGCGAATCGCGGCCTCAAGGTCCGCGGCCACCACCTCGGTGAGGGCCTGGTCGCTGCCCTCGGTCAGATACAGTTCCACCACCACCTGCGGCCGGTCGGCATTGGGAAAAAACTGCAGCTTCATCCAGGGGGTCAGCGCGAGCGAACCCAGCAGCAGGGCCAGCCCGAGCGCGATCACTATCCAGGGGTGCCCGGTACTGAGTCGGGCCAGAAAACCAGCGAGGCCCGCCATCCAGACGCTCTGTACGCGGGGTGCCGGCTGCAGGAACCGGGCGGCCACCACGGGCGCCACGCTCACAGCCAGCAGGTAGCTGATGCTCAGGGTCAGCATGATCATCACCGGGATGCCCCGTGTGAAATCCGCAGTCGCACCCCGGGACAGCAGCAGGGGCACGAAGGCCGCCAGAGTGGTTGCCGTGGCGGCCCCGAGGGGCCCCACCAGTTCGCGTACGGCATTCGCCATGGCCTGCCCGCGATCCTCGCCGCGGTTGAGCCGATCCTGGATGTTCTCCACCATCACGATCGCGTTGTCGACCAGGATCCCCAGCGAGATCACCATCCCGATGACCGCGATCTGGTGGAGAATGCCCCCGCCCAGGTTGTACAGACCCAGGCTGATCAGGGCCACCATCGGCAGCATCGTGGCCACCACCAGCCCCATGCGCCAGCCCATGCCGACAAACACCACAGTGTTGATGATCAGCAGCGCCAGAAGCAGGCTCCGCGTGAGGTCACCCAGCCGCTGTTCGACTTGGTCCGGCTGAAAGAACATCTCGTCAATCACAAGCGGCGCGAAGTCGCTGCGCAACTCGGCGAGCCGTTGGCGCAACTCGGCGCCAAAGCGAATCGCATCCACCTGACCGCGCTGGGCGATCAGGGTCACCAGCACGGTCTGATCCCCGTCGTACCACGCCTTGGGCTGCGCCGGCTCGCGGGGCGCCCGCCACAGGTCGGCGATCGCGGACAAGGGCACACTGCCGCCGCCCGGTAGGGCGATCTGGGTGCCTCGGAGAGCCTCGAGGTCGGGGAATTCCGTGTTCGGCAGGAGTCCCAGCCGGGTGTCACCGACGACGATGAATCCACCGGGGATCACCTGGTTGCGGGAGGCCAGCACCTGCGCCAGGCGATCCGGGCTCAGGCCGAGGCGGCCCAGTTCCGCATCGCGGATGGCGATCACGATCTGCTCGTCCACGTCGCCCAGCAGTTCGATGCGGGACAGCCCGGGCAGGTCCATCAGCGCACGCTTCAACCGCTCCGCCTCCAGCGTGAGACGAGTCAGGGAGGCATCGCCACGGACGGCCAGCACCACGGCCGGGATGTCGATCTGGCGATCGTCCAGCGTCATGGTGCCGACCCCGCTCGGAAACTCCGCCCGTGCGCGTTCCATCGCCTGCCGAACCCGTTCCCAGGCGGCGTCGGTGTCGTAGATGCGATCCTTGAGGCCGATGCTGACCAACGCCACACCGGTGCGCGCGGTGGCCGAGAAGGCGTCGATTTCCTCCACCTGGAGGAGCTCATCGCTGAGTGGGGCCAGCACCAGACGTTCGACCGCCTCGGCCGTGGCGCCGGCATACGGCACCGTGATCAACCCGGCCCGATAGGGAAAGCTGGGGTCCTCCTGACGCGCCATGGTCAGGTAGGACAACAGGCCCAGCACGCCGAGCGCCGCCACCACCAGTCCGATCAGGCGCACCCGGTGCTGCAACCAGGACATCATGGCAGCAATCTGACGGCATCGCGGTCCGCGAGCCGGGTCAGGCCCGAGTACACCACCGCGTCCCCGACCTGCAGTTCGCCATCCTCCAGCAGGGTCCATTCTCCCTGCACCCGGGTCACGGTCACCGGTACCCGCCGCACCTGCCCACCCTCGACCCGGAACACCGCAAGCCCGTCGGCGGACCGCATCACCGCCTGGAACGGCACTGCCACGAGAGCTGGCCGACGGTCGGTGAGGATCACTTCCACGGCGTCGCCGGCTCGCGCGGGGACGCCGTCCAGGCCCACCACCAGGGGGTAGAGCACGCGACCCTCGGAACCGCTGGCACCGATTTCCGTCACCCGCCCCTGCCCGTTCCAGCCTTCGAGGGGGCTCCCTACTGGAATCGCGTCGCCCACCCGAAGACCGTCCAGCATCCGCGCCGGCACCGTCACCTCGACCTTCAGACCGTCCGCGGCCGCCAGCCGTACCACCGGCTGGCCGGCCGCCACGTACTCCCCGGGCTCCGCAAACACCGCCTCAACGATTCCGGCGAACGGGGCGAACAGGCGCGTTTCCTGTTGCAGTTGCTCACTCTGGCGCAGGCCTGCGCGGGCGCTGCCCATGGACGCCTCCAGTGCATCGAGCCGGGCTGCCTGACGATCGCGTTCCTGTTCCGCCAGCACGCCGCGTTCGAACAACTGCTGGGCACGGATCAGGTCACGCCGGGCCTGCTCAGCCTCGGCCTCCACCTCCCGCAACCGTTCCCGAGCCGCGTCACGTGCCGGGTCCAGCTCAGGATTGAACAACTGGGCCAGCGGCTGCCCCATGGTCACCCTCTGGCCCAGTTCGACGAAGCGTTCGCGCAGCACGCCGCCGACCTGGAACGTCAGCGTGGCCCGCTCCCGGGATTCCACCACCCCTGCGAAGCGCAGAACACGTGTGTCCTCGAGGGACTGCACCGCCATGGCCCGCACGGCCATCTCCGGCGGCTGCACCGCCGGCACCGAACCGACGTGGTCTGCGCATCCGCTGAGCGCACCGGCCAACGCCAGCCCCGCAATACTCATCGACCGGCTCAAGGCCCACATAAAAACCTCCGCCCGTTTGCAGTACTCCCAAACAACCGTGTCCGCCGGACCGTCGAGACAGACCGCACTTGCGAGGCTCCCAAATCAGCGAGTGGAGACAACGGCGGCGCTGGGCCCTGGTGGCCTCCGCGCATCTGACGCGCAAGCGCCAGGGTTCGAGTCGATTGGTCCAGACACACCGGCACGCCGAAGACGTTCAACCAGCGCTGGCAGCGACTGCCTCGCACTCAACGTAGTTGAAGGCCGCGCACCCTATCATCGTGACGCTGATGCCACCCAGAGCCAGAAGCCTCGCCAGTGTCATCTCTTCGCCTTCTCGGATGTGCCGGGATTCGCTTCTCCTCCAGCAAGGGCCATACCGATCTTGGCCATCAAGTCAGCCTTGAATCGACCCATGACATCGGGCTCGAGCTCAAGGTGTTGCATCACGTTGGCCTGCTTGATGCTTGCCATGCCATGCAACGTGGACCAGATAAACAAGGCGTCCAGGTCGGCCTGGGCCCGTCGACCTGGGCCGTCGCCATGCATCCTCCGCAAGCTGTCGCGCAAGATGTCGAAGGCGTGTAGGGCGTGCTTGACCAGATCCGGGTGCTGCGCGGGTTCCGGCCAGGGCGTGCCGAACATCAACCGGTACTCCAGAGGCTTGAGCTCTGCATACGACAGATAGGCTTCTCCCATCCCCTCCAGATTGGCGTGCGGCTCGGTGCTGGGAGGGCGTTGATCCAGGTGCAGTGCGAAATCGGCAAAACATCGACGCATGATCTCAGCCAGCAGATGATCGCGGCTCTCGAAGTGCCGGTAGGGGGCCTGATGGGAAATCCCCAGTTTGCGTGCCACGTCACGCATGCTCAGGCCTTCCACACCGTGCTCGGCAATGACTTCGCGAGCGGCCTGGACACACGCTTCTTTCAGATCGGTTGGTTTGGCTTTCGCTGTGGGCATGGGGCGGTTTCTCGCGAAGTGGTCTTGGTCGGTCAGGCGTGCTGGTGCTTGGTCATGCCGCGCATCACCAAGCCCATGATTCGGATGCGACCCCAGCGCGGAG
>Ga0209498_1001555_pt1 | contig 14033 bp, 7 predicted proteins | sample WalLakDeSediment_FD_184131 | JGI IMG/M metagenome (GOLD analysis project Ga0209498, IMG submission 184131) | Lake sediment microbial communities from Walker lake, Nevada to study Microbial Dark Matter (Phase II) - Walker Lake 11/02/13 Deep... | ecosystem: Environmental > Aquatic > Freshwater >...
CTCGGTGGTGACCACCCACCAGCACTCGGTTCCCGGCAAGCTGGCCCAGGCCCGGGCAAGCCACCTCCAGGACCTCCTGGTCTCGGTGAGGGCTCCGGAGAAAGGGGAAGAGAGCCTCTCGGACCTGGGGCTCTTCATGGAGCTCTCCCGCCGGGCGGTGGAGGAGGACGGAGCCGAGGTCATCGTCCTGGGGTGTGCGGGCCTCAGCGGGATGGACCGGAAGATCCGGGAGGCCCTGGACGTCCCGGTCCTGGACGGGGTGGTGTGCGCCCTCATCCTGGCCACGGGGTTCTCACGTTACGGCGTGGGCACCAGCAGGGTCCTGGGGTACAACCCGGACTATTGAGGATTCCCCCGCTCCCCTTCGGATGGCGGATGCCGCTCAGGCTCGGGCGGCGGATTCTGGTCCCGTTCGGACGGCGATTCCCCCTCGTTGGCGGCGGACCCGGTCCTCTGCGGTGGGCGATCCCCCCTGGACCTCCCTGGGCGGTGAGACACCCGGGGAGACCACAGGGGGGCTCCTGGGACCGGGCTCCGAAACGCGGCGACCCGGTTCTTCCTGCGCCTACCTACCGCCCGTCTGCTCCCTCTCGTTGTTCAGCTCCATGATGTCTGCCGCGGTTCGGTAATCCCCCAGCAGGTGCTTGGCGAAATACTCAGCCCTCAGCCAGAACCAATAGTTCGACATGTTGCCGAAGCCGTGGCGCTGGCCCGGGAAGATAAAGAAGTCGAACCGCTTGTTGGCCTGTATGAGGGCCTGGGCCACCCGGAAGGTGCCGGCGTGGTGTACGTTGTTGTCGATGTCGCCGGTGGTGAGGAGGAGGTGGCCCTTCAGGTTCCTGGCCAGGTCCGAGTTCTTCTGGATGTCGTACTGGAAGGTGACCTCCCCTTCGTTGTTCGTCACCTCCTTGACCCCGTGGTGCTTCTCGGACCAGTTCTGGTTGTAGACGTCGTTGTTGTGGTTACCGGCAGAGGACACGGCCACCTTGAAGAAATCGGGATACACCAGCATGGCGGCGGTGGACATGAACCCCCCGCCGGAATGGCCGTAGATCCCCACCCGCTCGATGTCCACGAAGGAATGGCGGTCCGCCAGCTGCTCGATGCCCGACTTCTTGTCCGCCAGCCCGTAATCCCGGAGGTTCCCGTAGCCGTAGTTGTGGTACCACTTGGAGCGATCCGGGTGGCCGCCCCGGTTGCCGATGGTGATGACGATGAAGCCCATCTGGGCCAGGGCCACCTCGCTGGAAGAGCTGGACCAGGACTTGGCCACGGATTCGGTCTGGGGCCCGGGGTAGACGTAGGTCACGATGGGGTACTTCTTGGAGGGGTCGAAATCGAAGGGCTTGTACATGACCCCATAGATGTCGGTGACGCCGTCGGCGGATTTCACTTTGTAGGGCTCAGGGAACTGATATCCCGCTGCATCCAGGGCCGAGAAGTCCGCCACCTCCAGGTCCAGGATCTTCCGGCCGCTGGCGTCGTGGAGGCTCGCCGCCGGAACGGTGTTGACCCTGGAGTAGTTGTTCACGAAGAACCGTCCGGACTCGCTCACGGAGGTCCGGTGGTCGAAGTCGCCGGGGTTCAGGAGGGTGAGTCCCCGTCCGTCAATCCCCACGCGGTAGAGGTGGCGGTAGTAGGGGTCCTCCCCGGGCTCCCGGGCGTTGGCGTTGAAGAAGACCACCCCCCTGGCCTCATCCACCTCGGTGACGCCCACGATATGCCACGGCCCCTCCGTGAGGCGGGCCTTCAAGGTGCCGTCGGGACCGTACCGGTAGAGATGGGCCCATCCGTCACGCTCCGACCACCAAAGAAGGTCTCCGTTGGCCAGGCGCCGGGGTGACTGGTGCTCAACGTAGGTGTTCAGGCGCTCCTCGATGACCGTCCGTACGTTCCCCGTGGCTGGGTCCGCCACCATGAGGTCCACCCGATGCTGGTTCCGGCTCCTTCTCCAGAAGTAGAGCTCATTGGAGTTGGGGGAGAGCCAGGTGCGGATGTTGGGCTCGTTGTCCTCCCCGCTCCTGGCGGCGAACCGCCGGCCCTGGGGCGTGGGGTCGGTGAAGAGCCCCATGCGCTGGTCTTTCCATGGGTCGTCGTCGATGCGTTTCATCTCACGGGCCTGGGTGTCGTAGACCAGGAGCTCCGTCTGGCTGACCTTCTCCTCCCCGGGCATGTTGTACTTGTAGGTCTCCAGCTGGGGACGCTTATTCCCAACCGCATGCACCACCCAGAGGTCCCCCACCTCACGCCGGTCCTGACGGGTCATGGCGAACCAACGGGAGTCGTGGGACCAGATGACGCCGGCGCTCTGTCGCTTGCCCCAGTTCTTCTCCGTCTCCTCGTCGTTTTGCCCCCTGCCATAGGACCCGTAGCAGTAATGCATCTCACCGTCGGTGGTGAGCTGGGTCTCCTCCACCTCCACCTTGGCCTCGGCGGAGTCCGCGGCGGCCCCGGTCTTCTTGTGACGGGCCTGGACGATCTTCATGTACTCGTCCCAGTCCATCATGTAGAGGTCGCACTCCTTGTTGTAGACCACCATGGAGCTGTCGGGGGAGACGCCGCCCCAGCCCGGGTGGCTCCTGGGTTCCTCCCAGTCCTCCAGCTCCCGCAAGGTCTGGGTGTTCACGTCGTACTCGAAGTAGAAGACCTTCTTCCGGGTTCTGGGCCGAGGGGGAGGCCGTCGTTCCTCGTCCTGCTGTTCCTCCCCCACCCGGGTCTCCTCGGAAGGGACCTGCTCGTCCAGGGTGGACTGCACCTCGAAGCGCAGCGTGTTCTCGTCCACGAACTGGATGTTGCGAATTGGGAGGTGCTGGCCGTCCCATGGGTCGCCGGTGATGCGGGTGAGCTCGGCGGCGATGCGGTCATTGTCGAAGATCTGCCGCTTCGTGCCCCGTGCTGGCTCCACGATGTAGTAGAAGGTGCCCTGGGAGTTGTCCCACTGGTACCAGAAGCGGTCGGTGCCCCCGATCCACCGGGGATTCACGGAGGTGCTGTAGGTGAGCCCGGACATCTTGTAGGGGGCGAAGCGGGCTGCCAGTAGCCAATTGGCTCCCATGACGCGGTTGTCGGGCTGCACAAAGGAGGCAGCAGCCGGCTGGAAGGCCTGCTGGTAGACCGGCTGGGCCGAAACGGGGTGGCCGGCGGAGGCCAGTGCCAGGGCGGCCAGGCCGAAAAAGGCGGTGACGCCGAATCTGCCTCGGGTCGGTGGGAGGGCCCCTGCTGGGGTAATGGTGGGTCTCATGGATGCTCCTGCATTTGGGTCGGGGCTACTGTCCGGCTCAGGGGAGGGCCGGACCGCGCTCAACGAGCCGGAAACGTGGGGGGATAGACTACAGCCTGGAGGCGCGTATGGCGAGGGTGAGCCAGGTGCTTCAAGGGGCGGGCCAGACGACCCGCCCCGTCTCGGGCTGGGCCAGGTCGCCCTGGCCCAGCCCGTAGCGGGGCATCGGGGCCCCTCGCTTGATCTGCTAGGGACCGTGGTTCTTTGGGGACGTCCGGCCCGCCAGGGCCCCCCCCTACCTTCCTGTCCTGGCGGCGCCAGCCCCTCCGCCCGTCTGCTCCCTCTCGTTGTTCAGCTCCATGATGTCCACTGCGGTTCGATAATCCCCCAGAAGGTGCTTGGCGAAGTATTCTGCCCTGAGCCAGAACCAATAATCCGACATGTTGCCGAAGCCGTGGCGCTGTCCCGGGAAGACGAAGAAGTCGAACCGCTTATTGGCCCGGATCAGGGCCTCCGCTACCCGGAAGGTCCCACCATGATGCACGTTGTTGTCCACGTCTCCGGTGGTGAGGAGGAGGTGGCCCTTCAGGTTCCGGGCCAGATCCTGGTTCTTCAGGATGTCGTACTCGAAAGACACCTCACCCTTCTCGTTAGTGACCTCCTTCACCCCGTGGTGGGTCTCGGACCACCAGCGATTGTACATGGAGTTGTCATGGTTCCCTGCAGACGACACGGCCACCTTGAAAAAGTCGGGGTAGACCAGCATGGCGGCGGTGGACATGAAGCCTCCCCCGGAATGGCCATAGATCCCCACCCGCTGGATGTCGATGAAGGAGTGGCGGTCCGCCAGTTGCTCGATGCCGGACTTCTTGTCGGCCAGACCGTAGTCCCGGAGGTTCCCGTACCCGTAGTTGTGGTACCACTTGGAGCGGTCCGGGTGGCCGCCCCGGTTGCCGATGGTGATGACGACGAAGCCCATCTGGGCCAGGGCCACCTCACTGGAAGCGCTGGACCAGGCCTTTGCCACCGACTCCGTCTGGGGGCCGGGGTAGACGTACGCCACGATGGGGTACTTCCTGCCGGGGTCGAAGTCGAAGGGCTTGTACATGACCCCATAGATGTCGGTGATCCCGTCGGCGGACTTCACCCGGAAAGGCTCGGGGAAGTGGTATCCTGCGGCGTCCATGCCGGAGAAATCCGCCATCTCCAGGTCCAGGATCTTCCGGCCGGTGGCGTCGTGGAGGCTCGCCGCCGGTACGGTGTTCACCCTGGAGTAGTTGTTCACGAAGAAGCGGCCGGACTCGCTCACCGAGGCCCGGTGATCGAAGTCGCCCGTGTTCAGGAGGGTAAGCCCTCGACCGTCCAGCCCTACACGATAGAGATGCCGGTAGTAGGGGTCCTCTCCGGGCTCCCGGGCGTTGGCATGGAAGAATACGACACCCCTACCCTCGTCCACCTCGGTGACGCCCACCACGTGCCACGGTCCCTCCGTGAGGCGTGCCTTCATGGTGCCATCGGCACCGTACCGGTAGAGGTGGGCCCACCCGTCCCGCTCCGACCACCAGATGAGGTCGCCGTTGACAAGGCGCCGGGGAGGCCGCTGCTCCTGGTAGGTGTTCAGCCGCTCCTCGATGACCACCCGGACGTCGCCGGTGGCGGGGTCCGCCACCATGACGTCGATGCGGTGGAGATTCCGGCTGGCCCGGAAGAAATGGAGCTCACTAGCGTTTGGGGAGAGCCACTTCCGGATGGTGGGCTCCTCGTCCTCACCGCTCCGGGCGGCGAAGCGCCGGCCTGACGGAGTGGGGTCGGAGAAGACCCCCATGGTCTGGTCCTTCCAGGGGTCGTCGTCGATCTTCTTCATCTCCCGGGCCCGGGTGTCGTAGACCAGGAGCTCCGTCTGGGTGACCTTCTCCTCCCCGGGCATGTCGTATTTGTAGCTCTCAAGCTTGGGCCGGCCGCTCCCGGCCACGTGCACCACCCAGAGGTCCCCCACCTCACGGCGGTCCTGCCGGGTCATGGCGAACCACCGAGAGTCGTGGGACCAGATCACGCCGGCGCTCTGGCGCTTGCCCCAGTTCTTCTCCGTCTCCTCGTCGTTTTGCCCCCGGCCGGGCGAGCCGTAGCAGTAGTGCATCTCCCCGTCGGTGGTGAGCTGGGTTTCCTGAACCTCCACCTTGGCCTCGGCCGAGTCCGCGGCCTCTCCGGTCTTCTTGTGACGGGCCTGGACGATCTTCATGTACTCGTCCCAGTCCATCATGTAGAGGTTGCACTCCTTGTTGTAGACCACCATGGAGCTGTCGGGGGAGATGCCAGCCCAGCCCGGATGGCTCCTGGGCTCCTCCCAGTCCTCCAACTCCCGGAGGGTCCGGGTGTTCACGTCGTACTCGAAGTAGAAGACCTTCTTCCGGGTCCTGGGGCGCCGCGGAGGCCTGCGCTCCTGCTCCTCCTGCTGCTCGCCCACCTCCGCCTCCTCGTCGACGATCTCCTCGTCCAGGGTGGACTGCACCTCGAAGCGCAGCGTGTTCTCGTCCACGAACTGGATGTTGCGGATGGGGAGGTGCTGGCCGTCCCACGGGTCCCGCGTGATCCGGGTGAGCTCGGCGGCGATGCGGTCGTTGTCGAAGACCTGCCGCTTCGTGCCCCTGGCGGGATCCACGATGTAGTAGAAGGTGCCGTCGGAGTTGTCCCACTGGTACCAGAAGCGGTCCGTGCCCCCGATCCACCGGGGGTTCACGGTGGTGCTGTAGGTGAGCCCGGACATCTTGTAGGGGGCGAAGCGGGCCGCCAGGAGCCAATTGGCTCCCATGACCCGGTTGTCGGGCTGCATCACGGAGGCTGGAGCCGGCTGGAAGGCCTGCTGGGTAAGGGGTTGGGCCGAGGCGGGGGTGTGGGTGGAGGCCAGTGCGAGGGCTGCCACCACGGGAAGGATGGCGAGGCTGTAGCTCCCTCGGGTCCGTGGGATGGCCCCCAGGCGGGTAGCGGTGGGCGTCATGTAACCTCCTGCCTTTCTTTTGGGGTCGGGACGGCGATTCGCCTCATGGGAGGAACGAACCGGGCTCGAAGAGCCGCTATTCCTTGTGGATGCATAGACTTCCTCGCGACGGGGCCGATGGAGAGAGCGACCGAAGGGGAGGGCATCGGGCTGGCCCGAAGCCCTCCCCGCTGGCCTCACTTCTCGCCAGCATCAACTGTCCGGGCCAGCGGCGCCCTGAGCTCCAACAGGCCCACCAGGAAGGACGCCGGGGCCTGGGCCGCGGCCGCAGGTCCACCCGGGCCCGACGCCGGCGCCGCACCTCGACCGGCACCCTCCACCCGCACCGCAACCATGGGCAGCCGCCCGACATCGTGGGCCGCCGGCGCAAACCATGCTCGGGCCTGGGCGTTCCAACGGGCCCCCCGAGCCCGCTCCTGGGGAAGATCTGCCACGGCCAGGGTCCCGTAGGAGGAGTTGAACACGGCATCCAGATACCGGAACTGGGTGCGCCCCTCTGGAACGGTGGGGGCGTCCACCACGATCTTCCAGGCGCCGGGGGCCGGATTCGAAACAAGGACCCACTCGTCCCCCACCGGGTCCGCGTCCACCCTGGCGCCCCTGCAGAGCTCGCCGGTACAGTCAAAGACGTAGAGATCCACGTCGGCGCCGGAGTCCGCCACATCAAAAGCCCTGGCCAGGAGTGCCGTGGAGCCCGGGAGGACCTCCACCTCGAACACCATCTGCTCCTTCTCGCCGATCTCCAGAAGCTCCCTTCTGGCACTGGCCACGGGGGTGCTCACCACTCCCCCCGTGAACTCCGCCATGCGGTTGGTGAACGCGAGGTGGAGCTCCATTCCGGCTTCGGAAGCTCCGGCGGATCCTGCCTCCCCCACTTCCCTCACCTCCACCGCCAGGGCCGAAACGGTGAGGGTGGCGGGGGTGGGAGGAACCGGCTCCTCCTTCTTTGCCTGTTGCCAGTCGAAGGTCTGGGTGTCAGCCACGTCCCCCAGGCGGACCTCCCACATTCCAGGCATGGGGTCCAGCACCACGTGGGTGATCCCACGGGGGCTGGAAATGACGTCATCGCCCCTGCTCTGCCGGGTGTCCGGCCGAACCACCGCCAAGCTTACCGCCCGCTCCGTCCAGCCCAGTTCGATCCGCAGGGCCGACGCTCCCTCCGGCACCTGGAAGAAGAAGCTCTGCATCCCGGGCCGGGGAATCTTCGCGGTCTTGCGCACCGTGAAGCCGTTGGACGCCTCCAGGGGCTCCGGAGCCACGATGGTGGCGGTGGTCCGGTAGGCGTAGCCCGGAACGTCCGGGTGGTCCAGGGTGAGATGGGCCGTGAACACGCCGTAGTCTGGCGGCTCTACCGCCAGGGTCACTGGAACGGGCCTATTCAATGGCAAGGTCACAGTGAGGGGGGCGGAGAAGGTCTTGTGATCGTTCCCGGCCCAGCTCAGGGAGAATGGCATGGGCTGGCTGGGCCCCGACGTTCGGGTGAAGGTGATGATCCGCTCCTGCCGCTTCCGGGGCACCCACCCAGCCCGCTCGTACAACCCCACCCCCTCATGAGGACTCGGGAGGAGATGGCTGTAGCTGTGCCGGACGGGCGCCCGGCTGGTGATGGTAAGGAGCTCCCGTGTGCGATCGAGTTCCTTGAGAATCTCCCACGCTCCGGCCACGTTCACCACGCCGTTCCCCTGCTTGTAGGCCTCGATGTGGGGCACCCAACGGCCCGCCCGGGTCATGGCCCACTTGATCCGCTCGGGATCGTGCTTCAACCCGGCCTGCTTGGCGCCGCTGATCAGGAGGGCGCCAGCCGCGGCAGCGGTTGGAGTGGCGGTGGAGGTGCCGCCGGCGATGGTGTAGCCGGGAGGGAGCTGGAAGAGGCCGGGGATGGCCCTCCCCTCCACGAACCCCTGGGCGGTGCTCACGTAATTCGAGGGGGAGATGAGGTCCGGCTTGAGGGCCCCGTCCCCCATGGGCCCGTACCCTCCCGTGATGAGGAGGTTGTCATCGTGCTCCACCCGGACTCCGTGATTGAGGAAGAAGTTCTCCTTGCTCTCGTGTCCGCCGATCCCGATGGTCCCCCGCCCGAAGACGATATCGTCGATGGCCCCCAGGACCGGGTAGTTGTGGGTGGGGGAGAAGATCGTCACTCCGTACTTGCTCGCCAGACGGTCCCCGATGACGGACGGCACCAGGCGCCCGTCCCGAAGCAAGTAGGTCCGGGTGATAAAGGAGCTTTGCTCGAAGAAGATGACGTCCACCTCCGGGTGCTGGGCAGCCTTGATGGTGGCCTCGGTCTGGCCGTAGGCCGCGCCACCCTCCGACACGCTGGCCAGCCGGGCACCGGGGGCCACTCCGTCGAAGCGGCCGGCTTCCCCCCGGCTCGCCACCGCCGCCCCCACCACCAGGGTTGCATGACTCGCCACCCCAAGGTTGATGGCCACCCGCTTCCTCTCCCGGTCGATCTGGATCCCGAACCCCATGGACTCCCGGACGGGGGTTTTGGGGTCGTCGGTGCCGAAGACCCCGAAGACCGGCCGGCGGTTGTAGTCGCTGAGGGCTAGCTCGTCCGTGAAGCTCATGTCCTGGTTCGTGTCCACCCAGACGTCGTCGGTGGCCTCGTCCCAGAGAACGGCAAAGAGCCTGCTGGAACCCTCGGGGTTCCCGTCCCGGTTCACGTCTCCCCTGAGACCGGAGCGGGAAAGGGAATCGGCACGTTGCTCGTCGAAGTAGGCGATGCGGAAGGTGCCGTCGCGTGGTGTCCGGTAGATTGTGTCAGCGTAGGCCAAACGTCCGTCCACAGCCACCACCACGTCGTCCATGTGGAGCCAGCGCCCGTCATCCTCCTCGTCCATGTCCAGGGCCGTCTCGAAGATGGAGATCTTGGGGATGGGGGTCCCGTCCAGGGACCTGGCCACCTGCAGCTCCGGGAGGAGCATGTCGGGGTTCATGTCGATCATGGCCATGGTGACGCCGCGGCCGTCGTAGGTGGGATTCTGCTCCAGGAAGGAGAGGGCCCTCATGTCCCCCAGAGGGTCGTAGCGGTTCCGGAGGGGGTAGTCCGAGAGAACCGGCGGCCAGGGTTCGGGAATGGTGTCCCGGGGCGTGGCGGTGTCCGCGGCGCCAGCCACCCAGCCCGTTCCCGTCGTCCGCTGCACGACTTCAGGAAGGTCTGTGGAGGTGGTGCCCGGGACTGGGAGAAGGGGAGGTTCCACCCCACCTCCGTCTGCCAGGGCCAGGGTCCGGGCCCGGTTCTCACCCATGGATACGTCTGCGCTATGAAGGGCCGGGTGGGCCATCAGCTCCTCCACCCGGTCCAGGGGAACTCGGGCCCGGAGGTAGTCCACGTGGTCGTCCCGGAACTGGATCCTCCCGCCCAGGTTCGTCACGGCTGCGGCCAGCTGCCCGTTCCTTCCGGGCATGGCGGCCATGACGAGGAGGATGTCAGGCTCACCTCTCACCCGAGCCTGGGCGATCTCGCCCCTGGAATCCTTGAAGAGGAAGGGACGCCGTGGAGGCTCCTGGGTATTGAGGTGCGCCGGGTTCAGGGCACCCCCCAGGGCGATCAGGAGAAATGTGAGACCGACGGGAACAGGCCGCATGGAACACCTCCGTCACTGGAGCTAGGGTAGGGGTGGATAGCCCATCAACGGAGGACGGGCTCGTCGTAACGGTAGATGAACTCCACAGACTCGTCTGGTGCCAGGGACTTACTCTCGTTGTGCCAGATCCGCCCCCCGATGTAGACCTTCATGGTGACGGTCACCGTGTGGTCTTCCAGGTTCGTGGACCGGACGTAGAAGCGGGCCGGTACCCCGAGCCGGTAGGTGCGATCGACGGGGACGGAGGCGGTATCGACAGCGGTGGTGAGCAGTTGCACCGTCCCTTCCGTTACCAGGAAGTCCTGGGATGTCACGAGCTCCAGGGTGACGGGCGGGGATCCCGTCAAGACGACCCGTGCGTTCTTCGGCCTGCCGGGGTCCGTCAGGGAAGAGCAGGCAGGAGCCCCAAACAGCACGAGCGGACACACGATCCCCGCGAGGATCCTCCAGGGCCGGCTTCGTTTCTCAACCACCATGGCTCTCTCCATGTCGGATACAGTCCGTCCTCTCAAGGGACCCGGAACGATAGGACGGGACTACGAGAGGGTCTCATCACAGCTCCAGGAAGCACCACTCCCTGGTGGCTGGGGTAGTGCCCATCTGCAGCCCCCTTCCCTCCGCCACGAGGATGTTGTCCGAGAAGTTGAATCCGAACCCATGCTCCGGATCGTAGAGCCCGGGCTCATTGCTGAAGTGCATCCCTGCCTGCATCACCGTGTAGTCCCCCAGGGAATGGTAGGGAGGCTGATGCCCCTCCATCCCCTCTCCGTGCCCTGGCCTGTGGTACACCAGGTGAGCGCACCCCTCCTGGACCTGGTAATCATGGACGGCCCTGGCCACGTTGGAGCAGGTGTTTCCAGCGAAGCTCTCCTCCGCCTGGATGTAGTAGGACCTCTGGTGCACCTCCCAGACCCGCTCCTGCCAGTCGGTCCAGGGGGCCATGAGGAATGAGCGATAGAGCTCCCCACCGTACCCTCCCACCCGCACGACCCCGGCGATCTGAAGGGCATCCCCCCTCCGGATGGGGCTCCAGAAGGTCTGGTTGGGGTGGGGGTAGGCCGTGGCCTTCCCCGTGCGGCAGCTGATTCCTACTTCGATCCCCACGGCGTCGTGAGGCTCTCCCGTCTGGGGGATGTCCTTCATGATCCGGTGCATCCCCCAGAGCCGGGCCGCGTTGCCGATCTCGAAGTCCACGGCGGACGTCCCCCTCTCCAGGAGGTAGTTCCGGGCGAAGGCGTGGATCTCCGAGAAGTAGTTCATGGCCCGCTGGGCCAAGCCCGTTTCCATCTCGTCCTTGACGATGCGCTGCCGCATGAGGATGTCGTAGACGTCCACGAAACGGGCCTCCGGGAGGGCTGAGGCCACCTCTCCCCAGGCCCCCCCCACGGGCCGATAAGGGGTGGGCACGTCGAAGGTCCCGCTCATGTCCAGGCGCTGGGCCTCCAGGTGTCCCGGCAGCACGCCGAGCTCCGCGAGCCCTCCGCTGTCGATCCCCAGGGTCTTGTTCCCGTAGCCCAGTTCGGCCAAGGTCTCGCCCCACCACCGATAGATGTTCCTGGTGGGTCCCTGGACCACCTCCTCACGGTTCGGGAAGCCGCCATGGGCATGATGGTAGTCGAAATAGGAGTATTGGGCGGTGCACCACCAGTCCCGGACCAGCTCCTCGTCCAGGTAGGGGTGGAGCCAGATGACGGCATCGTCCTGGTCCATGGGGAAGAAGCAGGCGAAGGGCCGCTCCGTGGTGGAGTGGAAGAGGCCGGACGCGTACACGATGTTCCACCGGTTCGTCAGGAGGATTCCTCCGTCCACTCCCCGGGCCCGGGCCTGGCCCTTGATCCTCCTCACCTTTTCCATGTACCAGGGAAGGGGAAGGCGATGGAAGAAGTGAGCCTCGGGAAGCTCGGTGCTCCTGGCCTCCTGCTGGGCCCGGACCAGGTCGAAGCTTGCGGTGTTGGCCTCCGCCCGGGCCATGGCGCCCTCCCGGGGCCAGGCCTCGCAGCCCCCTACCAGAAGGGCTCCTCCCAGGCCTGCTCCGGATGCCTTCAGGAAGCTGCGTCTTGAAACGGGATCCATGGTCATGATCCGTATCCCCCTTCCCTTCGGATGGGAACGCGCGTCCAGATCAGTATGGCGCCACAGGGATCGTTGTACCGCAGGGGAGCGCCGGCCCCTCGATAGATCTCCATCCCCTCCACCTGATTCGGATGGATGTCGTCCAGGTCGATGATGGTGGTGACGACCCCGTCCAGCCACACGTTGGGAGAGCAGGTCCCTGGGCCCAGGAGGGTTCCCCTGGGACTCACCACAACGGGCCCCAAGACCCCGTCCCGCTGCTGGAGACGCAGGCCCGGAACCCCCACGAGTAGATCCGAAAGGCGCACCGGGCCTCGGGCCTCGATGGCTGCCCGGCTGATGAAAAACCCCGAGAGCCCCTGTTCCCGTCGCCTGTAGAAGCCCGCTGCCTCCAAAACCTTCGACCGGATGGAGACCACCAGCGGTTCCAGGGTAAGGGGCTCCGGGGCAAGGGGAACCTGGACCTCCAACGTCTCCTCCGGGAGGACCAGGATGGAATCTGCCCGGTCCTGATAGCTCAGGTGGCGCACCTCCAGTACCCTGGTTCCCGGGGGAACCCCCACGAGGAGAAACCGCCCGTTGGAGTCGGAGGTCCGGACCAGGCTGGTTCCCCGAATCCGGATCTCTGCCTCCCGAACCGGCACACCTCTCCCCTGCTCCACGACCTGCCCCACGATGCGACCCCCGGTAGCCCCCTGTGCGTAAAGGGGACCGGACTGGAGCAAGGCATGGCTCGCCAGCAGGGCCGCCACGCCCAGGGCAGTGGGGGTGCCCAGCCACCCCATCCTCACCTCCACGGGTTTCTGGGGGCCAGTCTCACCGTTCCGGCCTCCGGATCTGGTAATCCACGGGAGGCTTGGCTCCCAGGAGATGCTCAACGAAGTAGTCCCAGCCCCGCCGGATGACGTAGGGCTCGTTCAGGCCGTGGCTCCGGTCCGGCAGGATGAGGAAATCGAAGGTCTTGTTGGTCTTGATAAGGGCGTCCGCTACCCGGAGGGTCATGGCGGGGTGCACGTTGTCGTCCAGGTCACCGTGCATCAGGAAGAGCTCCCCTCCCCGCATCCATACCGGGCGCACCACGTCCAGCGTTGGCCATCCGAGGGCATCACTCCTCCTTCCCTCACGCATAACGCTTCTCCTCTTCCGATTCAGAGTCCTTTCCCTCCCACTCGTTCCCGTCCCCCCCAGGGATCATCCCTCACCTGCGGGTGCCGGCCACGGGAACTGCGCCGGCGGCGGGTCTCCCAAAGGGGAGCGGGGCGGGTGGGAACCTCCCACCCACCCCGCTTCGGGCACGTCAGCGCGGCGCCCTCAGAAGGAGGTGCCGCTTATGGGGAGACACCGTTTGGACAGGTCGTCCTCGATGTTGTCGTTGTACAGAGCCTCGGTGGAGCTCATGGCGAACATGGTGGGCCGGGGAAGGGGCCGACGGGGATCGTTCAACTCCCCGAAGATCTTCGCTACCTGCCCCAGGCGGTGGAGGTATGCGAAACGCCGCCCCTCCAAGAAGAGCTCGGCGAACATCTCATGCATGAAGTACTCGAAGACCTTGTCGGCGCTGGGCATGGGGTTGGTGGAGTGGGGAGTGAGCCCCGCTGCGGTCCTCAGGGCATTGAGGGCGGCCATGGCCTGGGCCGGGTTGTCCTGGCGCCAGTAGACCTCCGCTTCGATGAGGCGCATCTCGCCCTTCTTGGTCATGGCGATGTCGTCGCCCCGGGCTTGGTACTTCCACTGGCTGTAGAAGTCCGTGATCCCGTTCACCGCCTTGTCCCCCGGGGTGTACCGAACCCCGAGGCGGGGGTCGGGCTGTCCGGAATAGGGGTCCTTGAGCCGGAACGTGGCCGCATCATAGAGGGGCCACCACTTCTCACGGACTGTCGCAGCCTTGTTCTCACCCCAGGTAGCCAAGGTCACGATGGAGTTGTTCTGACGTCCGCTGGCGGTGGAGTGGATCGCGTCGTATCGGAACCCGTCGGGGACGGCCTGGGCGTCGGCCAGAGCCGCGGCGTAATCCCCGAGCCAGAGGTTCGCCCGGGCTCTCCCCGCCAAGGCCATGTTGTAGTACTTGGTGGCGCCGGAGGCCTGGGCCACGGCCATGGCTGCCGTGAGCTTGGTCCTGGCCTGGGCCATGAGGTCCGTGTAGGGAACGGCG
>Ga0209498_1001556_pt1 | contig 14022 bp, 12 predicted proteins | sample WalLakDeSediment_FD_184131 | JGI IMG/M metagenome (GOLD analysis project Ga0209498, IMG submission 184131) | Lake sediment microbial communities from Walker lake, Nevada to study Microbial Dark Matter (Phase II) - Walker Lake 11/02/13 Deep... | ecosystem: Environmental > Aquatic > Freshwater >...
AACTTCGGCTTCACCGGCTGCCACACCGCGGTGCCGAGCATGCAGCGCATCGCCGTGTACGCGGCCGATGCCGTGGCGGAGCTCGAGGCTGCGCTGCTGCCGGCCCGTGCAAAGCCGAAGCCGAAGCCGAAGCCGAAGCCGCGCAAGCCACGCGCCAGGAAAAGCGCGTAGGACGCAGCGACAATTACAGATTGCCCCGTCGGCAATTTGCTGTTATTGGTTCGCACGGACCATATACGGAAATCCTGAGCAGCCCCGCGGCCATGGAGCATCATGCAGACTGAACAGGCGCTCGCCGTTCGCGAGCTTACGCCAATCCCGACGCGTACCCGTTCACAATTCTCGCCACCCGTCCTGCGTCACTGGATCGCGCCGGTTTTTACCGTGGTGGCGGCGGCGCTGGTTTTTTTCGTCGCGTTCTACTCCTTCGACTACATGCTGACGGGCGGTGCGCTGTTCAGCGCAGGCAGCCTGTGGCAGCACTACACCGCGTTCAGTCCGGACTTGGTGAGCGACGCGTTGCCGGCGCTCGGCATGACGCTGGTCGCCGCGCTGGGGATCGTGCTCACGGTGGTCGCCATCATCGTGCAGCTGTCCTCGGACCGCTATACCGGCGTGGCGCTGATGTTCCTGCGCGACCCGGTCAATGTCGGCGTGATGAGCTGCTACATCGTGGCCAGCCTGCTCGCGGTATGGCTCAGCGTGACCTTGCAGGTGGATTTCGTGCCGCGCGTGCTGCTGTTGCTGGTGATGGGCATGACCAGCATCGGCCTGGCGGTGATGCTGCCGTATTTTGCCTACGTGTTCTGGTTCCTCGAGCCGGGCAACATCATCGACCGGTTGCGGCTGCACACCAGCAGGGTCAACCGGCGCGGGCTGGCGACCCTCTCCAGCCACGAGGTCGATGTGCTGCAGGGCCGCGTGCTGACGCAGATGGAGGAAATCACCGACATCGCCAACAACTCCATCGACGGCAGGGACAAGATCGTCGCCGGCCACGCGGTGGACGCGCTGCGCGACTTCCTCATCGACTACATCGAGAACAAGCCGCAGGAAGACCGGCCCTGGTACGGCATCGGCCGGCAGCTGCGTGACAACCCGAACTTCGTCGCCATGGACAGGGAGCTCATGCGCGACCTCGAGGAGCGGCGCCTGTGGGTCGAATGGAAGACGCTGCGGCAGTACCTGGGCGTCTACAACGAGGCGCTGGAGTCGATGCAGGAAATCAATTCCCTGGTGGCCATCGACACCCGCTACATCGGCGAAGCGGCGGCCGGAAAGGGAGAGACCGAGTTGGTGCGCATGGTGTTCCGCTTCATGAACTCCTACCTGCGCTCAGCCATCAACCACGGCAGCGTGCGAACCGCCTACAACGTCCTGCACCAGTACCGGATGATGCTGGAGAGCTTGCTGCAGCTGGGCCATGACGGCCTGGCCTGCGAGGGCGTCGCGTTCATCAAGTACTACGGCCACGTGGCCTTCGACGCGGAACTCGACTTCATCACCGAGACCGCCGCGCACGACATTGCCGAGCTGTGCAAGTGCAGCCACCGGCACGGCCGCACCGCGGCCGAACAGCGCATCCTGCGACAGCTGCTCGACCTCGACACGGAGGCGCCCGCACGCGGCTATAGCCAGTTGCGCGGGCTCAAGGGCGTGCGCAAGGCACAGGCGAGGCTGGCGGTCTACTACATCTCCGTCGGCGCCGAGGCGAACGCGCGCATGATCGCCGCCGACATGCGCGACGACTCTCCTGAACTGCTGCAATCGATCCACGCCGATCTCGCGCGGGCGGATTCGCCGCATTTCTGGGAAATCGTCGACCGCGGCACCAATTTCGAGTACCTGCCCGAGAACGAGCGCGTGCAGCTCGGCGTCTTTTTCGGCTGGCTTGCCAGTCCGGCTTGAGTCCCCGCTACTCCTGCATGCCGAGGCGTGCGCGCAGCTCGGCCCACAGCGCGGCGTAGGCCCGCGCCGTTCGGCTGCCGGGCGCGTAGCTGCCAAGCGGCGCGCGCGTGATCCCCATCCGCTCGACCTCGCTGGCGTAGGGGATGGCGGTTCGCAGCATCTGCGGGTAATCCCGCGTCAGCCCGGCGACGATCTCCCGGTGCATCGCCTTGCGCCGATCCGCCATCGAGACGAACGGCAGGATCTGCAGCCCGGCGATGTTCTGCTGCGCGCTGAAGTTCAACAGTTGCTCCAGCGTACGCAGCGACAGCGTCGTCGGGATGACCGGCACCAGCAAGGCGTCGGCCGCCTCGAACACCGCTTCGGAGGCCAGCGTGATGCCCGGTGGGCAGTCGAGGATGATGCAGTCGTATTCGTCGGCCAGCGGCCGCAACAGCTTGCGCAGCTGCCGCGTCGGCTTCTTCTTCTCGTCCAGCAGCAGGTCGAGGTGGCGGTAGGAGAAATCCGCCGGCAGCAGGTCGAGCTGCTCGAAATCCGTGCCCTTCACGCGCTCGGCCAGGGCGTGCCGGCGGCGCAGCAGGCCCTTGCCGCCGCCCTTGACCTTCGCCTTGACGCGGAAGTAGTAACTCGCCGCCGCCTGCGGATCGAGATCCCAGACCAGCGTCGACATGCCCTCGCGCGCCGCCAGCCAGGCGAGGTTCACCGCGGCGGCGGTCTTGCCGACGCCGCCCTTGATGCTGTAGGTGGCGAGGATCTTCATGCCGCGGCCTGTTTCTTGCCGCCGGGACGGAACAGCGCGCGGCAGCGGGCCTGGTTCTTCGGCCGGGCGAAGCGCGTGAAGAGCGCGGCAAAGTCCTTGCGTGCGCGCGCCTGGCGCTTGTATAGCGAGTCGATCAGCACGCCCATCGCCATGAAAGTCTCGCCCGGCAGGCCGGCCTTCTCGGCGTCCATCTCGCGGGCGAAGCGCTTCAGCGCTTCCGCCTGCACCTCCAGGTCCTGGAACTCGCCCAGGTTGTCCTGCAGGGCTTTCAGCGCCTTGATGATGCCGCGCAGCTCGCCGGGCGGATAAAGCGGCTGGAAGAACTCGACCAGGTAGCGGAATTTCTTGCAGTCGATGCGCAGCTTGTGCAGCGCGGCGGCCGGCGACGCGGGGGTGATGGCGTGGCCGTCGCGCAGCAGCTTGCGATAGGCCTTCCAGGTGCGCCGCCGGGCCACGTCGTCCGCCGGCAGCGCCGCCTCGGCCGGCCAGTCGGCCGGGTCGAAATCCGCCGCCAGGAAGAGCCGCCATTCCTCGATCAGCTTGCGCAGCCGCGCCGAGCGCAGCTGCCGCACCAGCTCGCGCTGCGCCGCCGCGCTGCGTTTTTCCAGGTAGGCCTGCAGCGGTTGCAGGTCGCGCTGCATCTCCCGCGGCAGCATCTCCTGGTAAGCGGGCAGCTTGAGCAGGTAGACGTCCAGGTCGCGCATCGGCCCGGTGAGCTCGCCGAGCCACTTGAAATCTGGCCGGAAGCGCTCCGGCAGCGCGGGCGGAAAGACGCTCTTGAGCTGGCTGAGCAGGCTTCGGGTGCGGCGCACGGCGATGCGGAAATCGTGCAGGAACTCGGTGTCCGTGGCGGCGCGCACACCCTCGATATTGCGCTGCATCATTTCGAGCAGCGTCAGCAGGATCCGGCGCACCGCTTCGCCGGCGGGCAGGTCGGGATGCAGCGCGGCGGTCGGCCGGGCGGCGTAATCCTCGGCCTCGCGCCCGATCGCAGTCAGCACTTCGTCGAGCAGCTGTCCGGTCGGCGGCAGCTTAAGCTCGGCGTCGAGAACGGCCTGCGCCCGCCGCAAGGCCTTGCGATAGCCCTTCACCGGGTCGAGCCGCACGCGGGCGGGCAGGACCCGGTCGCAGCGGCCGTCGCCGGTCCCGCCCAAGCCGTGCTCCACCGCCAGGCGCAGCACGGTCTTGCCTTGCTCGTCGCGCAGCGCCGCATGCTGCACCGACAGCCTCACGCGCGCCACGGGCAGCAGCGCCCGCATCTCCACGATCGACTCGAGGTCCCTGCGTAGCGGTCCCGGCGGGAGCTCCCGGGCGAAGCGCGGCATCGGCGCCGCCGGCGTGGCGGCGTGTCCCAGCAGCCGATTGTCGGCGAGCCCGCGCAGGCACACCTGCGCCTTGCCGGGCGCCGTCCGCTCCAGCGCCAGGGCGCGGCCGGCCCGGTGCAGGCGCCAGTCGAAGGTATCGAAGTAGGTTCGCCGCAGCGGCACCGGCCGCTCGATCTTCAGCTCGCCCAGCGGCGCCAGCGCCGCGAGGACCTCGGCCGCGGGCTCCGGCGAAAGCCTGGACTCAAACATGAACTGCACTGCAACGGGCGAATCAGTGCCCTATATAGGCACCAGGGCATCGGCAGCGCAAGGAATTGCGCAGCGATCAACGTGTTCTGGCTGGCGCAGCGCGGGCTTCCTGGTGCTGGTGATCGGCGCCACCGCCGCCGTCCACGTCGTCCGACTAGATGGTCTGCTTGAACGGGTCGATCTGGAATGCTTTCATTGTCGGGACACTTGGTGACTGCTGCGCCGGCATCGAGTTTACGTGATTCCGCAGCGCCGCCGTTATGTGATGGTGTTCACAACGGTCGGCAAGCGCCGCTTGACATAATCGTCTGCCGCCCGGCAGGAGCCAAATTGAACGCCCAGGTCTCGCAACCGCAGCACGATGCCGGCCCGGCGTTCGACAGGACGCTGCCGGCCGGCGCATTCGACCAGCTGTTCGCGGCCGGCGGCACGGGCATCGCCGTGCTGTCGGTGGACCCGGCGCTCGTGGCGACGGTGCGGCAGATCACCGGCGGGCACCGCGCGGTGTTCTTCACCAGTGAATGGCAGGCGCTGGCCGAGGCCATCGACGGCGGGCACTGCAACGTCGCGCTGCTCGACGTCGATTGCGTCTACGGCTCGCTCGACCGGCGGCTCACCGAGCTCGAGGGGCTGGCCGGAGCGGCAGTGCTCATCGCCGCCTCCGGGATCAAGGAAGCGCCGGAGCTGATGCAGGCCTTCACAGCGCGCAGGATTCACCGCCTGTTGCTCAAGCCGGCCTCGCCCGGCAATACCCGGATCCTGTTCGAGGCCGCGATCAACCGCTGGCTGCAGCTGCGCGAGCGCGCGGCGGCGGACCCGGCGCCCGCAGCCGAGCCCGGGCCGGCGGCGCTGCCGCGCGGCGCCGGCGCACTCGCCCGCCGGCGCGGCGTTGCGCTCGGCGTCGGGATGGCGCTGGTGTTTGCCGCGGTTGTGGTGTTCGGCTTGACGAGACCGAAGGCGCCCGAGACTTTGCCTGTCGCCGCGCCGCCGGTGGTCGAGGCGGTGGCCGAGGCGGTGGTCGAGCCGGTGGTCGAGCCGGTGGTCGAGCCGGTGGTCGAGCCGGTGGTCGAGCCGGTGGTCGAGCCGGTGGTCGAGCCGGTACCCGAGACGCCCGACGCGGGCGCGACGCGGCAGGACGAGATCGCGGCGCTGCTGGCGACGTCCCGGCAACGGCTGGAGAGCGGTCAGCTCTGGCAGCCGCAGGGCGACAACGCGCTGACCTATTTCACGCGCGCCGCGGCGCTCGACCGTGCGGATCCCGGCGTGGCCGCCATGCGCACCGAGCTGCGCGGCGCGACCGTCGCGGCGATCGGGGAATTGCTGGCCGCGGGCGAGATGGCCGAGGCCGAGCCGCTGATCGGCGTCGCGGGCAGGCTCGGCGCGCCGGCCGCGGTGGTGACAGAGCTCGGCGCCCGGCTGGAGGCGACGCGGGCCGCGCTGCAGCTCGAGGGCGAGGCGGCGATGCTGGCAGCCGGGGTCGAGCGCCTGCGCGAGGGCCAGCTGCTGGCCCCGGAGACGGACAGCGCGGCGTTCCACCTCGCGGGCCTGCGGGCCGCAAGCCCGGAGCATCCCGGCCTGGCGGGGGCGTGGGCCGAGTTGACGGCGACGCTCACGGAGAACTTCCAGGCGGCGATCGCCGACGGGGACTGGAGCGGCGCGCAGTTCTGGCTCGCCGGGCTCCAGCAGCTCGATACCGATACGCCGCTGGCCCGGGCGCTGAGCACGGAGCTGACCGTGACGCGCACGCAGGCCGAGTTCCTGCAGACCGTGCTGCCGGCCACCGAGCTGACGCTGCTCGAGTCGCGGCCGCCGTCCTACCCGGAAATCGCGCTGCGCACCGGCCGCGAAGGCTGGGTCGACGTGGAATTCGTCGTCGATCGCGACGGCGTGCCGCGCGAGCTCCGCGTGGCCGAAGCCGAGCCGCCGGGCACCTTCGAGCGGTCCGCGATGAATGCCGTCGAGGCGTACCGCTACGCGCCGTTCACACTGGACGGCGTGGTCTACGAGCGCCTGGTGAGGCTGAGAATACGCTTTACACTGCAGTAGCGACGCGATCGCCGCCGCTAGCAGCCCGGATACTTGATCCACACGCGCTCGTTGAGCGCCACGCTCCTGCCCTGCTCGCCGATGTCCCAGTCGCGGTAGTCGTACAGGTCGTCGGCGATGTCCATGATGACGTTGCGCAGCTCCAGCGGCTCGAGCCACTCGCCGGGGATGGCGCCGGCACCTTGCATCGCGCCGAGCAGGTTGCCGGTGATCGCGCCGGTGGAATCGGAGTCGCCGTCGTGGTTGACGGCGAGGATGATCCCGTCGCGCAGCGAGCGCGCCACCAGCGCGCAGTAGATCGAGATCGCGAGCGCTTCCTCGGCGACCCAGCCCTGGCCGAGCCGGGCGATGGCCGCCTCGCGCGGCAGGTCGGAGCGGGCGAGCGCCTCGGCCTCGTCGATCGCCGCGAGGGTTTCCTCGTGCGCGGGGTAGCGCACCAGGATCGCCTTGGCGGTGGCCAGCGCGCTGTCGAGGCCGGCGTCGCAGGTGAGTGACAGCACCAGCACGGCGAGCACGCCGGCGCTGAGCTGGCCCGTCGGGTGTCCGTGCGTCAGTCCCGCGAGGTCGGCCGCGAGCCGGAAGACGTGCTGCGGCGCCTGCGGAATGTCGGGCATCCACAGGAACAGGCCGACCGGGGCGACGCGCATCACGCCGCCGCAGCCCTTGCTGTCGTTGCGGACCTCGCCGTCGGAGGACTCGAGCGCGCGCAGCGCCTGCAGGCAGGTGGCGCCGGGCGCGCGCCGGCTGTGCAGCTCGGGCTGCTGGATCAGCCAGCCGTCACGCCCGGCCGCTTCGACGATGACTTCTGCGGGCGCCTCGTCCTGCGTGCGCAGCCAGCGCAGGTAGGCGTTGCGCGTCACGCCCGGCACCGCCGAGATGCCCTCGAAGGACAGGCGCACCCACGCGCGCAGCAACCCCTCGGCCGTGAACAGCGTCAGCTGCGTGTCGTCAGTGATCCTGCCGATCCCGCCGAAGGCCGGCGCGTACGTGGTGATGCCGTCGGGGCCGAAGCGGCGCAGGATCTCGCCGCGCGACATGAACTCGACGGGCGCGCCGAGCGCGTCGCCGACCGCACCGGCGAGCAGGCAGCCGTGGAAGCGGTCGCGGGTGCTGGTCATGACTTCGTTCGCGTTCGCCATGTTGGCACTTCCTGTACGACCGGTTCGTCATGATTATGGGTACCGCGAGGCTCATGGCATGAGCCCCGTGCATCGGCCGCGATATTGCCAATTATGGTCCGAAAAGGCCAATAGTGGCTCTTGACGCGTGCCGGCGCGAACCGGCACGGGGGATGTATCCTTGGCACCCTATGTTTCCCTTCGACAACGCCTATGCCCGCCTGCCGGAGCGCATGTACGCCCGCCTCGATCCCACGCCGGTCGCGCGCCCGGCCCTGGTGGCGTTCAACCACGCGCTGGCGCAGGAGCTCGGCGCGAACGGGGCCGCGCCGGCGGCCGATGAGCTCGCCGCGCTGTTTGCGGGCAACGTCGTGCCGCCGGGGGCGGAGCCGCTCGCGATGGCCTATGCGGGACACCAGTTCGGCAACTTCGTGCCGCAGCTCGGCGACGGCCGGGCGCTGCTGCTCGGCGAAGTGGTCGACATCCACGGCCGGCGGCGCGACATCCAGCTGAAGGGCTCGGGCATTACGCCGTTCTCGCGCGGCGGCGACGGCCGGGCCGCGCTCGGGCCGGTGCTGCGCGAGTACCTGCTGAGCGAGGCCATGCACGCGCTGGGCATCCCGACCACGCGCGCCCTCGCGGCGGTGACCACCGGCGAGCCGGTGTTGCGCGACGCGCCCTTGCCGGGCGGCGTGCTGACGCGGGTCGCGGCGAGCCACGTGCGCATCGGGACCTTCCAGTTCTTCGCCGTGCGGCGCGACCTCGAGGCGCTGCGGGCGCTCGCGGAGCACGTCATCGAGCGGCATTACCCGGCGGCGCGCGCGGCGGATGCGCCGTATGTCGCGCTGCTCGAGGCGGTGGTGGACGCGCAGGCCTCGCTGGTGGCGCGCTGGCTGCAGGTCGGCTTCATCCACGGCGTGATGAACACGGACAACATGTCGATCTCGGGCGAGACGATCGACTTCGGGCCGTGCGCGTTCATGGACGCCTACGACCCGGGCACGGTGTTCAGCTCGATCGACCGGCGTGGCCGCTACGCCTATGCCAACCAGCCGGCGATCGCGCAGTGGAACCTGGCGCGCCTGGCCGAGACGCTGCTGCCGCTGGTGGACCCGGCGCCGGCGCGGGCAATCGAGCGGGTGACGCCGGTGGTGGAGGGCTTCGCCGCGCGCTTCGAGCAGTACTGGCTGGACGGCATGCGGCGCAAGCTCGGCCTGGCGAGCGCGGAGCCGGAGGATGCGGCGCTGGTGCAGGGGCTGCTGGATGCGATGCAGGCGTCGGGCGCGGACTTCACGCTGACCTTCCGGCGCCTGGCCGACGATGCGCTGCCCGGCGCGGGCCTCAAGGAGTGGCTGGCGCAGTGGCGGGCGCGGCTCGCGCGGGATCCGCAGGCGCCGGCGGAGCGTGCCGCGGCGATGCGCGCAGTGAACCCGGCGGTGATCCCGCGCAACCACCGCGTCGAGGAGGCGCTGGCGGCGGCGGTGCACGAGGACGATTTCGGGCCATTCGAGCGGCTGCGCGCGATCCTGGCCTCGCCCTGCGAGGATCAGGCCGGGGCGGCGGCGTTCATGGCGCCGCCCGCCGCCCCCGACCCGGGCTACCGGACCTTCTGCGGGACTTAAGCGGGTTGCGGGCCGTCGGCCATCGCGAGCACTTCGCCGACGATGTCGTTCATGGTGATGATGCCCACGAGATCGCTGGACTCGAGCACCACGACACGGCTCAGGCGCTGGTTGGCCATCAAGCGCGCGACGTACTTGACGTGCATGTTCGGGGGCACCGTGATCACCGGCTTGCGGAACACGTCGTACACGTTGATGAGGTCGATGTCGCCCTCTTCCGCGACGATCGTGCGCAGGATCGTGGCGTAGGTGATGATCCCGTAGGCGTCGTGCTCATCGCGCCGCTCGACCACCAGGGACTTGACCTTGTGGCTTTTCATCTTGGCCATCGCATCGCGCAGCGACGCGAGCGGCGAGATGGTGACTACCTCGGTCTGCATGATGTCCTTGACGAGCATGTTGCCTCCGGAAAAAAACGATGGTCGTGGATTCAAGCCGTGGCCGGGAAGGGAAACCTCAGATGTTTTCCCGGATCTGCTCGGCGAAGCTCTCGATCTGCCGGGTGTCGATGCCGGCCAGGTGCTCCAGCGGGACGGTGAACACCACCCCCTTCGAGTGCGTCTTGAGCTCGAGGTCGTCGGTGAGCGCCTTCATCACCCCGAGCGAAAGTTTCTTCTCCAGGATGCAGATCAACATGGTCTGGCTGCCCTGGTAGGTGAGGCCGAAGAAGGTCTTCTTCTCTTCCGCGCCGGTGCCGCGGGCGCTCATGATGGTCATGCCGCCGGCGCCCGCATGACGGGCAACCTCGATGGCCTTCTCTTCCAGTTCTTCTGCGACGATCGCTATGAGTAATGCAAATTTCATTGGTCAGATCCTCTCCGCCCCTTGGCGAACTCCACGAGGATGGCGTAAACCATCACGGATATTATCGGAAAGATGGACGCGAACGCGATGAGCCCGAAACCGTCGATCATGACGTTGCGGCCGGGAATATTGGTCGCCAGGCCGATGCCCAGCGCGGTGATCAGGGGCACGGTGACTTCCGAGGTGGTGACGCCGCCGAGGTCGTAGGCCAGCGCCACGATATACCTGGGTGACAGGAACGTCAGCAGGATCACCACCGCGTAGCCGCCCATCACGTAGAAATGGATGGAGTCCCCGGTGATGATGCGGTGCACACCGATGGTGATGCCGACCGCCACGCCGGCCGCGACCAGCATGCGGATGACGTCGCCGTCGAGCTTGCCCTGCGCTGCTTCCTCGGCCTTCTGGCCGATCGCGATCAGCGCCGGCTCGGCCAGCGTGGTCGCGAAGCCGATGGTAAACGCGAACAGGTACACGAACGCCCAGTTGTCGAGGGCGATCAGCTGCTCGGCCATGCTCTTGCCGATCGGGAACAGCCCCATCTTCAGCCCGACCACGAATGCGTACAGGCCGACGATCACCATCACGAACCCGGCCATCACCATGTGCACGTGGACGATATGCTTGCGGATCACGAGGTACTGGAAGACCAGGATCACCGTGATGATGGGCAGCACGTCGCGGATCATCAGCGCGAGGTCCCGCAGCATGCCCAGCAGCAGGCTGCCGGCGACCTCGCTGACGACCTCCGTGACTTCCGGGACGACCGCCGCTGCGATGCCCGTGGCGACCTCGCGCGCATCGCCGAAGGTATAGACGACGATCCCGTAGAGCTGCACGGAGATCATCGGCACCATGACGGCCAGGCCGACGAGGCCGAAGCCGTGCACCAGCGGATTGCGGCCGCGCACGGACACCGCGAGGCCGATGCCCAGCGCGGCGATCAGCGGCACGGTGACGATGTTGGTGGTCACGCCGCCGGAGTCATACGCAAGGCCGACGATCTCCTCGGGGGCGAAGAAGGTCACGATGACCACGACGATGTAGCCGATGATCATGTACCACTGCAGGCCGTGGCCGAGCAGGGTGCGCACCACGCCCAGCGCCACCACCAGGCCGACGGAGCCGGCCACCAGGATGCGCAGGGTGAACCCGTTGATGCGCCCCTCGCTGATGAGCTCCGCCTGGTGGGCGACGGCGATCAGGGCCGGCTCGGCGATCACCGCGGCGAAACCGAGGAAGAACCCGAAAGTCATCAGCAGCGGCAGCGAGCCCTTGCGGGTGAGCTCGTTGGAGAGATTCTTGCCGATGGGGAAGATGCCGAGTTCCAGCCCTTGCAGGAACATCGCGATGCCCACCACGACCACGCCAAGGCCGATGGTCATCGGCAGCCAGGCCTCGGGCACCTCGCGGATCACCAGGAACTGGAACACGCCCACCACCGCGATGATGGGGAGCAGGTTGCGGAACGAATGTCCCAGCAGGCCCAGAAAATCCCTGAATTGGTTCACCACCCGGGTCCTAGAAGCGCATTCCTGCGTTGAGCCGCAACGCGTCGAAATCTACGCCCGCATGCTGGTACTCGAGCCCGAGCTCGACGCGCCTGCTTGCGCGCCAGCTGACGCCGGCACCGTACACGAACTCGGTGCCGGAATCTCCCGGCAGGACCTTGTCCCGGTCGAGCTCCCAGTACATCGCGCCGAGCGTGCCGAACAGTGCCCAGTCGCGGGACAGCCGGTAGCGCGGCATGGCCGCGAGCTGCCATGCGCTGAAGTCGCCCCGTCCGCGGATGGCGACGGCCGGGCAGGTCGCGCCGGGCGGGCAGACGTTGCGGGCATCCAGGTCGTCGGCGCGCTCGTACATCGCCCGCACGCGCAGCAGCGGCGTCGCGTCATAGCTGAAGCTGAGTCCCGGCGCGGTCTTGCGGTCGTCGACGCGCGTCCACCAGGCGCCGTCGTCGCGCACGAGGCGGTCGACCTCGAGCATGCCCACGTGCACCGTCGCCTGCCACGGGCTCGGCGCCTGGGCAGCGGCGGGCGCGCAGCAAATGGCCGCGAGCAGCGCCAGGGAAAGCGTATTGCTGAGGGTTCTTGGCATCATGCTTGTCAGTGTCTCGCAGGCGCGCAGCGCGGTGCCATAGGTACGTTCAGTATAACGGTCACACCGCGCCCGCCTTCGGCTAGAGTCATGCTATGGACATCGGACCGTCCCCTCGCCTGGCTCACTGGGAGCATTTCCCCCACGCCGCCGACATGGGCATCCGCGGCTACGGCGCGACCCCGGCCGAGGCCTTCACGGCCGCGGCCCTCGCCATGACCGCCATCGTCACGGAGCCGGCGGGCGTGCGCCCCGCGCAGCGCGTCGAGTTCGAGTGCGCGGCGGCCGACCCCGAGTTCCTCTTCTACGATTTCCTCAACGCGCTCATTTACCGTATGGCGGTAGATGGCCTGCTGTTCGGCCGCTTCGCGCTGCACCTCGACGGGCCGCGGCTCGCGGTGCAGGCCTGGGGCGAGCCGGTGGACGTGGCGCGGCACCAGCCGGCGGTCGAGATCAAGGGCGCGACCTTCACCGAGCTGGCGGTGCGCCGCGCGGACGACGGGCAATGGCTGGCGCAGTGCGTGCTGGATATCTGACATGGACCTGAACCGCTTCGAACGACTCTCGGACACGGCCTGGCGGCTCCCGGCCAGCGGCCGCATGCGGGTCCCCGTGGTGATCTACGGCACGGCCGCGCTGGTGGCCGATATGGACGACAAAGTGGCAGAACAAGCCGCCAACGTCGCCCAATTGCCGGGTATCGTGCAGGCATCCTACGCAATGCCCGACGCCCACTGGGGCTACGGCTTCCCCATCGGCGGGGTCGCCGCCTTCGACCCGGAGGAGGGCGGCGTGGTGTCCGCCGGCGGGGTGGGCTTCGACGTGTCCTGCGGCGTGCGCACGCTGCACACCGGCCTCGACCTGCCGGACTTCGACGGGCTGCGCGCCGAGCTCGCCGACGCGCTGTTCGCCACCGTGCCCGCCGGCGTCGGCAGCACCGGGGCCATCCACCTGCACGACCGCCAGCTGACCGCCATGCTCGCCGGCGGGGCGCGCTGGGCCGTCGCCGAGGGCTACGGCGAGCGCGCCGACCTCGAGCGCATCGAGGAGCGCGGCTGCGTCGCCGGCGCCGACCCCGAGGCGATCTCCGAGCACGCCCGCAAGCGCCAGCGCCACGCCATGGGCACGCTTGGCTCCGGCAACCACTACCTCGAAGTGCAGCACGTCGTCGAGATCTTCGACCCCGTCGCCGCCGCGGCCTTCGGCCTGTCCAGGGGCCGGGTGCTGATCAGCATCCACTGCGGCTCGCGCGGGCTCGGCCACCAGGTCGGCACCGAGTTCCTGCGCGAGATGGCCGTCGAGGCCGGCCGCACGGGGCTCTACCTCCCGGACCGCGAGCTCGCGTGCGCACCCATCCGCTCCGGGCTCGGGCAGCGCTACCTCGGCGCGATGCGCTCCGCCATCAACTGCGCGCTCGCCAACCGCCAGATCATCACCCACCTCACGCGCGGCGTGTTCGCCGACGTCCTCCCCGAGGCGCGCCTCGAGCTGCTCTACGACGTCTCCCACAACACCTGCAAGACCGAGCAGCACCGCGTCGACGGCCAGCAACGCGAGCTCTACGTCCACCGCAAGGGCGCCACCCGCGCCTTCGGCCCCGGCCATCCCGACCTGCCGCCCGAGTTCGCCGCCGTCGGCCAGCCCGTGCTCATCGGCGGCTCCATGGGCACCAGCTCCTACATACTCGTCGGCACCCGCGCGGGCGAAGCCCTGTCCTTCAGCTCCGCCTGCCATGGCGCCGGCCGCGCCATGAGCCGCCACGCCGCCACCCGGCAATGGAAAGGTCGCGCCGTCGTCGACGAACTCGCCGCGCGCGGCATCGAAGTGCGCAGCCCCAGCCTGCGCGGCATCGCCGAAGAAGCCCCCGGCGCCTACAAGGACGTCACCGAAGTCGTCACCGCGACCCACCAGGCCGGCCTCGCGCGCATGGTCGCGCGCGTCGAGCCCGTGGTGTGCGTCAAGGGCTGAAGCGCCGCACCTCACGTTTCCGCGGAAACGTCCCCATCCTCCTCATCCTGCTCCCTCACCCGCGCCCAACCATCCAGCACCTCGATCGCCGTGCCGTAATCCGGCCGGCAACCGTCCCAGTGGCA
>Ga0209498_1001557_pt1 | contig 14021 bp, 11 predicted proteins | sample WalLakDeSediment_FD_184131 | JGI IMG/M metagenome (GOLD analysis project Ga0209498, IMG submission 184131) | Lake sediment microbial communities from Walker lake, Nevada to study Microbial Dark Matter (Phase II) - Walker Lake 11/02/13 Deep... | ecosystem: Environmental > Aquatic > Freshwater >...
ACGTTGCGTAGGACACCCTCTTGCAAGTGTAACACATCGATGCTATAATGAAGATGATTATTTACCAATCTCGAGTTAGGAGGTCATACAATGCGTTATGAAATTAACGGGACGGTGTTCCCCACACTGGAAGTGTACCTGAGCAATGGCGAATCGATGTATACCGAGTCGGGCGGCATGGCCTGGATGAAGGGCAACATCGAGATGAAGACTGACACCCGAGGCGGCCTGATGAAGGGCTTAGGCCGTGCGTTGGCAGGCGAGTCGCTTTTTATGACGACGTACACCAGCCGCGATCCGGAAGCGATGATCGTCTTCACCCCTGAAGCGCCAGGCCGTATCATTGACGTGCGTCTCGAGGCCGGCCAAAGCTTGATTTGCCAAAAGGACGCCTTTATGTGTGCGGAAGAGTCCGTTGACATCAAGATCCACTTCCGTAAAAAGCTTGGCGCGGGTTTCTTTGGCGGCGAGGGCTTTATCTTGCAACAGATCACCGGCCCGGGCTATGCCTTCCTGGAAATTCCTGGCGAGGTACGCGAGTACGCACTACAGCCCGGTGAGACGTTGAGAATCGATCCCGGCCATATCGCATTCTTCGAGCCGCAGGTGCACTACGATGTTACCACGGTCAAAGGCATTAAGAACGTGCTGTTCAGCGGCGAGGGGTTGTTCCTGGCCACGTTGACCGGGCCCGGCCGCATCTGGCTGGAAAGCATGCCGCTCTCCAATCTGGCAGCCAAACTGGCGAAGTATATGCCATCGAAAAGCTCCTAACGTTTAGCGGATCGTCGCATGAACGTTCGCCTTTTGAACACTGAGAACCGCCGAGACATCCGGCGGTTCGTCCAATTTCCGTTTACGCTCTACGAGGATTGTCCGCAATGGATGCCGCCGCTGGTTTCGGCTGTCAAAGCATCGCTGAACCGGCGGCGGTATCCGTTTTACCAACATTCCGACGCGGATTTTTTCGTGGCCGAGGATGATGGCGACGTTGTCGGGCGCATCGCTGTGCTCGAAAACCGCCGCTACAATGACTACCACCAGCGCAAAGCCGCATTCTTCTACTATTTCGATGCCATTGACGACGCGGATGTGACGCGGGCGCTCTTCGATGCGGCGGCGGACTGGGCCGCGCGGCGCGGCCTTACGATGCTGTATGGTCCCAAAGGTTTCCTGCGTTCGGATGCAGTGGGCATCCTGATCGAGGGCTTCGAGCATCGCGCGGCGCTGAGTATGCCGTATAACTATGCCTACTATCCGCGCCTGATGGAGGCCGCCGGATTCGAGAAAGAGATCGATTATCTCTCCGGTTACGTCAAGCGAGGCCAGGACTTGGATGAACGTTTCTACGCGCTGGCGGAGAAGATCAAGGAACGGCGCGGGTTCTCGGTGAAAACCTTCAAGAGCAAGCGTGAGTTGCGCGCGTGGATTCCGAAAATCCAGCAGGTGAACAACGAAGCTTTTACCGAGGTGTGGGGTTATTATCCCATAGATGATGCCGAAGTACAGATGATCGCTAAGCAATTGCTATCCGTTGCCGATCCCACATTGATGAAGATCGTGATGAAAGGGGATGACGTTGCCGGATTTGCCTTCATCTTCCCGGACATTTCCGATGCGCTTAAAAAGACACGCGGGCGACTATGGCCTTTTGGCTGGATCCGTGTGTTGGCGGAATTCAAACGTACCCAACGGCTGAGTGGGAACGGTGTGGGACTGCTGCCGCAATATCAGGGTATGGGCGGCAGCACGTTGCTCTATGTTGAATTCGCCAAGACGCTGATAGCCTCCAAAGCCACCCATTGCGACCTCGCGCAAGCGATGGAAACCAACGTCAAGAGCCTGGGCGATATGAACGCCATCGGCGCACAGTGGTACAAGCGCCACCGGGTTTACCGTCGCGCTGTATAAGTCCAAGCAGCTTGCGCCGGATCACAATCCGGCGCTTCAGGGACAACGGATTGTGATCCGCCTTAAGCGTTGAAGTAAGGCTATTTTCGAAGAGGTGTTCGATGAGCTATTTCCGCAAGAAGGGCCTAACCCGCGTCGATCAACAGTTCCTGGCAGGAGGATCGTTCCTCAATTGGGTGCATCTCGTCAGAGCCAACGGCGGCGTGGATTGGCGCTACTGGATCAGAAGCTTATACGTCTCCATTGTGGCATTGCTGACCACGCCGTTCCGCGCATACGAGAACGCCCGCTTCGGCGCGCGCATCGCAGCGACGCCCATCCGTGAAGTTCCTGTTTTCATCTTGGGGCATTGGCGCAGCGGCACCACACACGTGATGCGTTTGATGGCGCGGGATCCGGGCTTCACTGTCGTCACCTTCGTCCACACGATGATTCCTGGGTTGTACTTGAGTAGTCCCCTGTTCCGCGCGATCCTTACCAGCAGCCTGCCCAAAGTCCGTCCCATGGACAACGTCAGCGTCGCACCGGACGCGGCCGAAGAGGAGGAATACGCCCTCGGCAACCTCAGCCCATACTCGTTCTACCACGCGCTTTCGTTCCCTAAAAAGATGCGCGAAATTTTCGATAAGTGCGTGCTCTTCGAGGGCGTGGAGCGCAGCGTCATCGAGCAGTGGAAGGTCATCTACCTGCATTTCCTCAAGAAAGTCACCTTTTCCTCCGGCGGCAAGCGCTTGCTTCTCAAAAACCCAGCCAACACGGGGCGCATCCCCACGTTGCTGGAGCTATTCCCCGATGCGAAATTCATCCACGTTTACCGCAACCCTTACGTCGTCTACAGTTCGACGATGCACTGGTTGGATAAGGAGCTTGTCCCAACGGCGTTGCAAGATGTCGATGAGGAAACCGTGCGCGAGAACGCGCTGCGCAACTACGAGAAGTTGATGCTACGCTACGAAGCCGACAAGAGCTTGATTCCCGAAGGCAATCTCATCGAAGTACGATTCGAGGACTTCGAGAGCGATCCGCTTGGCGAGATGGCGCGCATCTACTGGACGCTTGGCCTGACGCTTACCCCTGAGGCGCAGACCCAGATGCAGCAGTATCTCTCAACGGTGAAAGGCTACCGGAAGAACAGCTACCGGCTGGATCGCCAGACTCGGCAACAAGTGGCCCGCCGCTGGGGGTTTATGATCCGGCGTTGGCATTATGAACCGCCGGATTCATAGAAGAATTCATCATTAATCTACGGTTCACCAGTGGTTGGATGAAAATTCTAACCACTAATCTCACGAATTTTCACTAATTTCTATCTATATTCGTGAAGAGTAATGACAATTGTGGTTTATTTTATCAGGAAGTGGATTTATGGAGACAATTTCGACACCGAAACAACTCTCGTGGCTGACCAAGGTTATCTACGGTACCGGCGACTGGGGTATGGCGACCTTCAATACGCTCCGGCAGATCTTCTACGCCATCTTCTTGACGGACGTGGTGGGCCTCGACCCGCGTCTAGCCTCCTTCTCTGTGTTGCTTGGCGTGCTCTGGGACGCGGTCAACGATCCGCTGGTGGGCGTAATCAGCGACAAGGTGCGTAGCCGGTGGGGACGCCGCCGGCCTTTCTTGCTCTACTTTGCCGTTCCCTACGGCTTGGCGTTCCTGGCATTGTGGTGGGCGCCGCCGTGGGAAAACCAAATCCTGCTGATGGTCCACATGATGCTCGCCTACGCCCTCAGCGACACCTTCCAAACGCTCGTGATCGTGCCCTTCCACGCGCTCACGCCTGAAATCACCTCCGACTACGACGAGCGCACGTCACTGGCCGGCTATCGCATGTTCTTCAACTTCATCGCCTCCATTGCCACTGCCGTGGCCGCGCCGATGATCGTGAACGCATCGCTGGCCGGCGGGGGCACACAGCAGCAGGGATACGTGATCGTCGCCACGCTCTTCGGCACGTCGTCCATCATCCCTTATCTGTTGATCTTCTTCGCCGTGCGTGAGAAGTCGCACGACGAGCGCCCACCGGAGATGGCGTCATTCGGCGACACACTCCGCACCGCCTGGCAGAACGTGCCGTTTCGCTACGCCACCGCGCTCTACATGCTCAACTGGGTGACGTTCGACCTGATCGGCGTGGCGCTGCCGTACTTCCTGGTCTACTGGATCGCGCAAGGCAATCTGCTAGCAACTGTGCCGGGCATCGGGATGCCTATCGAATCGGTCGTGTTAGGCGCGATGCTGCTTACGTCTGTCATCGTACTGCCCTTCTGGACCTGGCTCTCGCACCGTTTGAGCAAGCGTGTGGCTTATATGATTGCGATTGCGTTCTGGGTGGTGCTGCTCCTGGCGCTGAATTTTGTGCCGCCGCTCCAATACACCCTGGTGATTATCATGGCTGTGTTGATCGGCATTAGCGTCTCTGCGGCGCACGTGTTGCCCGAAGCCATCTTCCCCGACGTCATCGACTGGGACGAACTGCGCACCGGCGAGCGCCGTGAAGGCATCTACTATGGAGCCAAAAACTTTATCCGCAAGCTGACCGCAGCGATTGCCATCTTCGTGGCCTTGCAGGTGCTCGGCTGGCTCGGCTACCAGTCGCCTCCGGTGGGCGCGACGCAGTTCACGCAACCGGACTCCGCGATCTGGGGCATTCGGATGATCACCGGACCGGTGGGCGCGCTGCTCTTATGTGGGGTGTTGGTCGTGGCGTGGTATTACCCGTTGAGCCGCCAACGCCACCAACGGGTTTTGCGGTTGCTGGCGCGGCGTCAGGCTCGCGCAGCTGCGGCGCAGCCAGTGCTGGATTAAATCCTAACCAGCCTGCCGCTGCACCGTCTCAATCATAGCGACCATGTTTTCCACCGGTGCATCTCCGGGGACGGCATGGGCGGGTGCGAAGATGTAGTTGCCTCCGGCGCCGGCGTCTAACAATCGCTGGGTGGCCACGCGTACCTCATCTACTGTTCCGTAAGGCAACGTGCGTTGTGTTGAAAGACCACCCTCGAATGAGAGCCGACCCCGGTACTGCTTCATCAGACTGAAGACATCCATCACCTCTGGCTGGAAGGGATTAAAGCAGTCCAGTCCGATGGCAATCAAATCATCAAATAATTCATCTACGTCGCCGCAGGAATGGATAAAAACGTATTTGCCCCCGTCTTTGACCGCCTGATACATCCGTTTGAGCTGCGGGTAGATAAATGTGCGCCACAATTTTGGCCCCATTTGCAGCCCACGCTGTTGGCCCCAATCGTCGCCGAAGTACACAGCATCAATATCGTAGCGGAGCGCCTCGTGTACCTGGGTGATATTGTAGTCGGCGATGGCGCTGAGTAGTTCATGCACGAACTCCGGATGATCGTGGAAATCCATCATCAGATTCTCCATCCCACGCATCGTCCAGGCACGTTCATACAAGCTGAAACCGATGCCGAAAATACGGAAACGGTCGCCGTAGCGTGCGATCCGGTCGGGAATATCTGCAAAACAGTTCGGATTCAGCGGATCAGGGAATTCGTAGTCTTTTAAGATGGGTTCGGGCAACAGCAGATTTTCGACCACGCCGATATCTTTATCCACACTGCGATTCCATACCACGCCAAAGATATCGCGGTATCGGTGGTCTGGCAGCTCGGTGAAAAATCCGATGCCATTCCCCAGCCCCAGGAGATGGTTGTTCAAGAGGGGATCGAAGTTTTGTACACCGTAGTAGGCGTGCAGTTTTTCGGCGGCTTTGGAAGTAAAGCCCATCGACCATGGCACATACGGTGGGCGCTGGCCTTCCAGCGCCAAGCGCACAACTTCGCGTTTTTCCATAAACAGATCTCCTTAAACATGTGTTTCTTTGAGTGCGTCCAGGACGATAGGGAGCGCCGTGCGCCATTGGGCTGGTAAATCCTCGGAAACTTCGAACGCAAATTTGGTCCCGTCCGCCGTGGCCTCTTGCACCCGGTCAAGCACTGTTGCTTTCAGCGCGGTCGGTGGTAAATCATAACATGCGATATTGATGTTGGACCAGAACAACTTGTCCGGCCAGGCCGCGCGACACTCGGCCAATGTCTGATCGCCCTCCGGTGGTGGGGTGAGCGATTCGATCAAGTCAATCGGCGCCCGCGCGATCTGCTCCCGGCACACTTTGGTCCGCCCATCATAGTGGCTGCCGACAATTTTACCCGCGTTGTGCAGAATCTCAAAACACTCTTCGTAAACGGGCAACAGGAATTGTTGGTAGCGGCGGGGGCCTAACGTCTCGGCAGTGAAGTTTTCCAGGTTGGAGACGTAGAATCCCGGCCCTTCCGCCACAATCTCGACAACGCGCTGGAACACATTCCGCAGGGTGTTGTAGAGCGTGTGGACTTCCTCGGCATACTCGAAGAGATGAACGCCGAAGTTCTCCAGGCCCACGTAATCCACGAGGATGGTCTGCAAGGGTGTCCGGCCAATCACAGGAATAGCGACCACCCACTCGGGCAACTCGGCTTCGAAGGCGGTGTAAACCACGTAGTCGGGGACAATCTCGGTATGCGCTGCAATGTAGTTCATTACGCGATAATCGGCGGGAGTCTCCACCCAATATTTGCTGTGCCAGCCATTGATCCAGACGGCGTCGATTTCGCCCACCGGGGTGCGCTGGATGCGGCGCAGGAACTCTTTGCCATCCTGGGTATAGGCCTCCGCATCGAACGTGACGTTGTGGTAAGTGACAGCAAAAGTCGGCCGGTAGCATGTGACGCCGAGACCGCTCTTATACAAAGCTTCCCAGGTTGGGTCGCCGGCGGCGTATTGCACCGCGCCATAATAGATGGTATACGGAATCTGCTCCGGGCGTTGACCGGACCAGAAGGCGTGGAGTTGCTCACGAATTCCCACCGGGATTATCCTTTGAGACCGGTTAGAGAGATTTGCTCGATAAATGTCCGTTGCGCAAGGAAGAAAACCCCAAAGATGGGTAATGTTACAATGGTACTAATAGCCATCAGGTATGGATAGAGACCAGCGCTCATCGCGGGGTCTTCATAACTGATCCGTAATTGGTGGATCGCTAGTGCGATGGGAAATTGCTCACGGCGCCCAATATAGATCAGAGGGCCGAAATAATCATTCCACGCATTCATAAAAGCGAACAGCGCAACCACGGTCAGGACTGGTTTGGCAAGCGGTAGGATAATGCGAAACAGCACGGTCAATTCAGAAGCGCCATCAATCAAGGCCGCCTCGGATAGTTCACGGGGGATACTTTTGAAAAACTGGCGCATTAAAAAGATGTTCCAAGCGCTGCCGAAAAATGCCGGCACAACCAAGGGGCGATAACTGTTAATCCACCCCAACTGGCGGAAAATGATGAAGATAGGCACAATCGTGACCTGACTGGGAATCATCATCGTGGCCAACAGAATGGCAAAAAAGGCTTCACGCCCACGCCATTGAATTCGTGAGAAGCCATAAGCCACGAAAGCCGAGGAGAGTGTTGTCGCGAACATCACCGGTATGGCATAACGGAACACGGTATTGACCAAATAACGGTTGTAATCGTAGAGATTCCAGCCTACCCAGAAGTTCTCCCAGTGCGCCGGGTTGGGGATCCACACCGGCGGGATGTTATAGACTTGCGCGTCGGTCTTGAGGGCTGAGGTCACCATCCAGTACATCGGCAGGATGAAACTGAAAGCGAGGGCAACCAAAATGATGTACCTGAGCGCATTGCCGAGTACTTGTCCGAGATGGAATGGGATTTTCTTTGAAGTATACTTTTTGAGAATAGATGGGAACTCTATTGATCTTTGTGTTGTTACCATCTTTTTTTACTCCTCACCGCCGCCATAATAGACCCAACGCGCCGAGGTCTTAAAGAGCAGGATAGTAAATGTTACGATTACGATGAAAAGGATCCACGCCATCGCAGAAGCTTTACCCATGCGTAGATGCGTAAACGCATTGCGATATAAATGCATTGCATACATTTCGGTTGCCAGGTTTGGGCCACCGCCGGTGAGAATATAGGGTAAAACAAAAGTTTGAAAACCACCGATGAAAGCCATAATAAGATTGTAGAGTATGACTGGACTACACATCGGGATGGTGACATTCCAAAAGCGTTGCCAGCTGTTGGCGCCGTCTACGGTGGCTGCCTCGTACAGCGAACGGGGCACCTCCTGGAGTGAAGCCAAAAAGATGACAATTGCGCTGCCTTGCGCCCAAATGTGGATCCCGATCAAGGTGGGTTTGGCCCAATCTGGATTGGAAAGGAACGGTATCGCGGACATTCGTAACGCTCGGATAGTGGCATTGACCGCTCCCCATTTGGGGTCTAGCAGGAAGCGCCATACAGTGGCAGAGACGACAATGGGGACAATCGATGGAAAGAAGAAAATGGCGCGAAACACCGAGCGGAACTTGATTTTGGTGTTGAGGAGGCTCGCCATCAGAAAAGCGGCCACTACACCGATAGGGGCGCTCAGACCAACGTAGAACAATGTGTTGCTGGTAACTTTGCCGATCCGGGGGTCCTTCGTGAATAGATCGATGTAATTCGTCAGACCCAAGTAGACAGGGGGACGCATCAAGTCATAGCGGTGAAAACTATAATATAGCGAAGCGATGAGCGGGTAAATGGTCCATATTAGGAAACCAATGAGCCAGGGAGAGATAAAAAATAACCCGGTTAAAGTCCGTCGCATTTCTGGTGTTAGAAAACGTCGCGGTCTTACGGATTTGATGGTCGCAAAATTCATAATACACCTCAGCACATAATCAGGCCATAACCACGCCTTCCAGAAAACCCAAGGCTGCGTTCTTGAGCCTCCTGGAAGGCAAGCAGGAGGAAGATAACGTTTTTAGTTAAGCGCCTGAGCGTCCCATTCATCCACCGCCCGTTTTTGCAATTCGGCAGCGGCTTGCTCGGCATTCATCTGACCGCGATACACCGCTTCGCGCAGCTCGCCGTATGCGCTTGTTACAAACCAGTGAATAGGGCAGCGGCGTCCGGAGCGCAGCCAATCTGTTGTCTCATTGATGTCCACCAGGTAGAAATCCAACCCTGGATAGGTATTGGGATCAATTTGCTGGATGAACGACTTTCGAGAGGGCAGCCATCCGGTCTGATCGAAAATAGTCAGGCACGCAGCATCGGTATTGAGGAACTCAGCAATCTTGAACATCGCCTCCGCGTGTTTGGACTCTCTGAAAAAGACCACATAGTGCCCACCAGCGCCCTGAATCTTGGCGCCTCTACGCATGTTAGGGACAGGCGCCCAAGAGACACGCACATATTGTCCTACTTCCGGCTTGCTGGTCATCGTTGCGCCGGGACGCCAATAGCCCGTAATGAGCATCGCCTGCACCTCAGCGTTGAAGGAACCGCCCCATTGGCCCTGTCCTTCGACCTGCCGCATAGCAACCATATTATCCGGTCCGGCAATTTTGTAAAATTCAGCGCCGACGTTGATAGCCTCAATCATCGACTTGTTGTCTAGATCGAAGCTACCCGTACTCTCGTCGAACCACTGCCAACCCCACGAGAGCGCCCAAAAGTCCGGCTCGTTCGCCATCGCATCATAGCAGTCAAGGCCCAGGAGCGTCATATTCCCGGCATCGTCAAATTTGGTGATCGTGCGGTGCCATTCAACGGTTTCATCCCACGTCACGGGCGGCGTGTCGGGATCGAGGCCGGCTTCCTCGACCAATTTGGAGTTGTAGACCAAGCCGTACCATACCCAGTTCTCATTCGCCGGAACGCCGTACATTTTGCCCTGATAGAAGGCATTCCCCCACACACTGGTAATATGATCATCGGGCTTGATGACGGAACTGGTATTGACCCACGGTTCGACATCAATAAGCATGCCGCGGCTCATATACTGCACATAATCGACGTTCGAGGCCCCATCTGGCGCAGTCCCGCCGGCTAAGCGGGTCGCAAAAGCATCGCCGCCAACGGAAGAGACCTGAATCGTATTATCACCCAGATATTCCTTCAATTCCGGTAGTTCCTTCAGCGCATTCCAGACCTTGACGGTGTAATTGTCACCCCAATTGGCTACGTAGTCTAGCTCAACCGGGTCGGCCTTCGGCGCTATAGCGACAACCTCTTTGGTCGCTTGAGTTGTTTGGGGCGCTTCGGCAGGGGGTGTCCTGCAGCCGGCTAATGCGGCGCTGGCTGCGCTCAATGCAGCCAAACGCAAGAAATCGCGACGACTCAATTTTGTATCCATTAGTTCTTCTCCTTCCTTTCAATCAGTGTTTTGGGGTTAAGATAAATTACAGCCCTCAGGAAACAGTGGTCTCCTGATGGGACTTTCCAGTCTTGATGTTTCCCTTTATAATAACATAAGGTTGCGTTCTGCTACGACAGGTTGGGGACATCGAAAGGACAAGTTGGGGACATGCCGGCACGGGAAGAATTTATTAGTTGGTTACGGGAAGCCTTGATTCATTTGTATGACACCCAATACTTGCGGCAAAGTCCGCTGCTAGAGATCTTGGGGACACAAGGCGCGGTCGAACCGGCCAGCGCGCTGCGAGAGCGGTTACTCAAAGCGGTGGCCGATCTCAAACCTGCGCCCACTGTCCCCACCAGTTCGCGAGATTGGCGGCTCTATGATGCACTTTTTCATCCCTATGTGCAGCAGCTCAACCAACGTCTCGTGGCTGACCAACTGGCCTTGAGCGTTCGTCAATTGCGTCGTGAACAGCGTACGGCGCTGGAAATTTTAGCCGACCGATTGTGGAAACCTGCCAGCGACGTGCCATCCGCACAGCATAAACCCGTTCTGATAAACAACGACAATGGTTCCACCTTTCACAGAGAGTTCGACTGGCTGAAAGACCTGCCCCCGGCACAACCAACGGATCTAGCAGCGGCGTTGGCCGAGACCCTCACATTGATCCAACCGCTGGCAACACAAAATCACACCCGCATCGTGACGACCGGCTGGGAAGAACTGCCTTATCTCTCCGTTCATCCGGTAGCCCTTAATCAAATCCTGCTCAATGTGCTCACCGTCGCCATCGCCAGGGCTGTCGAAGGCGTGGTGACCGTGGCTGCGCGTGTATTGTCCTGGGATATTGAGATTATAGTACAGCCGCCGGGTGGGGGCGCTTCTACCGCCTTACTCACGGCCGATGAAGCCGCCAGTATAGCGATAGCAGAACACCTGGCCCATTTGTGCAACGGTACACTTGCCCGTTCAAATGTGGGCGCTGACGAAGGGTCATTCGCAGTCCGGGTTACACTGCCGTTGCTCAACCAGGTGGCCGTGTTGGCAATTGACGATAATGCCGACACGCTGCAACTCTTGGAACGCTATACAGTGGGTACCCGTTACCGATTTGTAGGAACATCTACGCCAGAGGAAGCTTTTGCCCTGGCAGAAGCCCACCAGCCACACTTGATTATTTTAGATGTGATGATGCCTCAAATCGACGGCCTGAAAATGATCGGGATGCTACGCCAACACCCATGCACACAATCTGTCCCTATCATTGTGTGTACGATCTTGCCGCAGGAAAAACTGGTTTTATCGCTAGGGGCCGACGGCTTTTTGCGCAAACCGTTTACACGCCAAACGCTGTTGGATACACTCACGCAGCATCTGGCGGCGCGCCGGCCGGGGACAGAATCGCACTGACAGCCTGGATGCAAGCTATCAACTTGCGCGTGGATATTCCACCGCCACAGGTGACAGTCAGCGTATTATTAACGATGAAATCGCCACGCGGATCACGCGAAGAAACCATCACCACGGGGATTGCCTGAATAGCCGGGTCTTGATGTTTTTCATTTAAGACCTGAAAACCATCTATCCCTGGCATCACGACATCTAGCAACACCACGTCGGGCTGCCGCGCGCGCATCAAGTCGAGCGCGTGCGCGCCGCTCGTAGCTTGCCAAACGCGATAACTTTGTTCCCCTGAGGTCAGCATCCGTACAAACAGCCGCAGGACTTCCGGATCGTCATCTACCAGCAGCACGCTACGCACCGCTGGTTCCAGAGTGGCCAGCGTGGACAATAACTTTAGCCGCGTGATTGGCTTTATGAGATAGCGGACAACCCCTAACTGCTGCGCCGTGGTATCTTCACTAGGCACCCAGCAGCGCAGCACCGGGGTACAATAGGGGAGATCGCTCAATTGCTGCGCCAGCGTGCCAGCTTCCTCATCCAGAAACGTGTTTACAATCAACGCTTGGGCAGGCGACTCGTGCAACGCGACGAGCGCCGCCGTGGTGCTGGGTACAACCACCGTTTCGAAATTAGGTAAGTAATGATGAATCAACCGTTGGAGAGTCTGGCCTTGTTCCACCACTACAAAACGCGGCGGCACGGTGGGAAGCAGCGCTTTAGAGGGACGGGTGCGCTGCCGGTATTCGTATTCGCTGTAGGGGGCAAACCAACGGCGGGCATCATATTTATGGCTGAGACCTGTAGAAGCGGTCATCTCCAGCGGCAGGCTGAATGTAATGGTTGTTCCGCATCCCACTTCGCTATCCAACGTGATGGCGCCGCCATGCATCTCCACAAAGCGTTTGCTAATGCTCAACCCAAGACCACTTCCACCGTATCGTCGTCGGATCGAATTGTCCTCCTGCTGGAACGGCTCGAAAATCCGCTGCTGATGTTCGAGCGCAATGCCCGGCCCTGTATCCGCCACATTGATCTTGACAGCATCGGCTTCCTGGGAGACTTGAATAATAACGCCACCTTTTTCGGTAAATCGTCCCGCATTGCTTAACAGGTTAATGATTACCTGCCGGATGCGAGTACTATCGCAGAAAACCGGAGGCAGGGCCTGCGGCAACTCGATTCGCAGGTAAAGTTGTTTCGCTTCAAAGAGCGCTCTGACCACATCGCAAGCGTCCGTAATCACCTCGGCTAACGAAGTCCATTCCTTATTGAGTGCCATCTGTCCGGAGTCCAGTTGGCTGAGGTTCAATACATCATCCACTAACTTCGCCAGGTGTTGGCTGTTGCGCTGGATGGCCGCGATATCTGCCAGTAGCGGCTGCGAGAGGTCGCCGCCATAGACATGCGGCAGGTCCATAATCATATCGCTAAAGCCGATGATCATATTCAACGGCGTGCGCAACTCGTGGCTCACGTTGGCAACAAATTCCTCTTTTGCCTGCCGCGCCTCCTCAGCCAGGCGGTGCATCGCCTTGAGTCCTTCCGAGAGACGGGCCAGCTCACGATTCGCCAGCAGTAGGTCTTCGCGGGTCTGGAGCAGCTCCATCCGCTGCTCGCGCCCCTCTTCCATCTCGTTGCGCGCCCGTTCAAAGCTGTAGAGTGACCACTGCGTAACTGTGAGTAGTGAGTACATCGCCGCGCCCCCCAACACGCCCGCGATCACGCCGCCGCCGGCAATCAATGGGATATAACTGGTGAACGCCGGGAGGACGAGCTGCCGCGCGAGCCAGATCAACATTCCCACAACGAGCACTTCGGCGATCGCGCCACCCCACACCCCGATCATCACGGCAGCGATGCAGGGTAACAGCATATATAAAAATGCAATATCAGGGCGCTGGAACAGATAAATTGCCAGGGTAGTGGCCGTAAATAGCCCGATCAACCAGACAATTTGCGCTGCTAATAAGCGGCGTTCCAGTATATGAAATGCTACCACCGCGAACGCGACGAGCGCCAGTAGAACAAGGGAAATCTCCAGCAAATATTCATCCCAGGCGGTCATATTTGCCAGGACGTACCAGACGCCGCATATACCAATCGTCGCCCAGATCAGCGCACGCAGCGTAGACTGCATCAACTCTATGGCCGCCTCCGTGAACTCCGGGGCTACTTTTGACGAAAGTCGCAATCCATACCACATACTTGCCTCTCTACATTAGCTGCCGTCTTTGAACTGATGATGAATTCACAATAGATACCATACCCTTTCAATAATAGCTCGCCCCTGCTAAACGTCAATACCAAGCTGACCAGGATGACTGAATGCCCACCTCGTTGTCGTGATAGCGTGCAATGGTATAATATGTCCATAATCTGGAAACATAACGGATACGAGGAACACACTATGCAATCCATCAACCGTCGCGAATTCTTGAAACTAGGTAGTACTGCATTGGCCTGGGTGTTGGCGCACAAGATGCCGGC
>Ga0209498_1001558_pt1 | contig 14017 bp, 9 predicted proteins | sample WalLakDeSediment_FD_184131 | JGI IMG/M metagenome (GOLD analysis project Ga0209498, IMG submission 184131) | Lake sediment microbial communities from Walker lake, Nevada to study Microbial Dark Matter (Phase II) - Walker Lake 11/02/13 Deep... | ecosystem: Environmental > Aquatic > Freshwater >...
AAGGCCACGTAGACGAAGGCCGAGTCGTAGAGGATCCGGGCTTCGGTCCGGACGGTGGAGGGCTGGCCCCGGCGGGGCTCGAACTGGATGAAGTCGGTGAAGACGGGGGCTTCAGCCCATTCCTCCTCCGTGACATCCCCGTCGATGCGGGGGGGGAGGGAAGTGAAGACGGCGGTGGCGTGGAAGAGGGTGTCGCTGGGGCTCTTCCCCACGGGTACAGGAACCGGAAATTCCGCAGTGAGACCAACGTTGGCCGCGTTGGCCGGAATCCTGGAGGCTGGGGAGGGCAGCGCTCCAGTCGTCAGGGCGGCCAGGAGAAGGGTGAGGACCATGGGCATCGGGACTCTCGGAGTGTGGACCGGTGGTGACCGGGATCGGGGTCGGCCGATTCTATGAGCGGGTGGTGGCGTCGCCGGGACCGTGGTCCGCCGAATCTATGGACGGTTGCCGGGGGCCACCAGACAGGACCTGGCCCCGCACGCCCCTCTCCCCGTAGTTTCCCATCCGCATTGGAACGGGACCGGAAGGGGTCCGGCCCCACAGGCTTCATCAGGTGGAGGTCCATCATGCTCCTGCGCTACTCCACGGGCTCCGGGTCCACCCGTTTGGCGTCCTTCTCCCTGGCCGCCCTGCTAATGGCCTTTCTCCTTGGTGGGGCCGCCAACACGGCCCTGGCTCAGGCCGTTCCCGCCATCCAACCAGCCCAGGCCGGGGCCACAGAGGTGGCGTGGACGCCGCCTGCCCCGGGCTTTCCCCGGACCGCCGCCGAACTCTCGGGCTTTCAGCGCAATACCCGGCACCTGGAGATCTGGGACTTCCTGAACGCCCTCAGGAACGCCAGCACGGAGATGCGTTTGGGGAGCTACGGAACCACCTGGCAGGGAAGGGAGCTACCCTACGCGGTGTTCAGCCGGCCTCTGGTGAGCCAGCCCTGGGAGGCGTGGGCTCTCGGCCGGCCCATCGTCCTCCTGGCGGCCAACGTCCACGGTGGGGAGCGGACCTTCATGGAGGGGCTCCTCATCCTCATGCGGGACCTGGCCACCCCCGGCACCGAAGCCAACCGTCTTCTGGACCACGTGACGGTGATCGCGGCGCCCCAGCTCAATCCCGACGGCTTCGAAGCGACGGAGCAAGGAATCCGGGGCAACGCCTGGGGAATCGACCTGAATCGGGACTACGTGAAGCTGGAGCATCCGGAGATCGCCGATTACGTGGGGAATCTCCTGGCGGCCTGGCGGCCCCACATGTTCGTGGATAACCACAATGGCGGAGCCCCTCCCTACAACCTCGCCTACCAGTGCCCCAGCCATTACGACCCGGCCCAGGAAATCACCCACCTCTGCGACCGGGAGATCTTCCCAGCCATCGATGCCAGGCTTGCAACGGAAGGCTTCCGGGCCTGGTACTTCTCCGGCGGCAACGAGGAGGCCTGGCGCGTGGGAGGGAACCAGGCCCGTATCGGGCGAAACTACGGTGGGTTCATCAACTCCGTGGGAATCCTCTTCGAGTCACCGAGGCAGGACCAGGAGGTGGGAGCTCGTGCGGGATACCTGGGGAATCTGGCGGTGCTGGAGTATGCGGTTCGGCACCGTGAGCGCCTCGTGGACGTGGTGGATGCGGCCCGAATGGAGACCATGGCCCTGGGGGCGGAGCCCAGGGGCGAGATCGCCGTGGAGATGGAGTATGGTCCGGAGGATTACACCGTGAGCTACACCCTCATCCGTGGGGGGCCGGGACGGGGCGGGGCCCCGGACACGCCCGTGGACACCATCGAGGTCACCGGTGCCCAACTCCTGAAGAAGCCCGTGGCCACCAAGACCCGTGCTCGGCCGTGGGCGTATCTCCTGCCCCGGGACGCCAGGGAGGCCGTGGCCATGCTCCAGAGGCACGGGATCACGGTGGAGGTCCTGACGGACTCGGCCCGCGTCACGGTGGATGCCTATACGGTGGCGGGGGTCAGCCACGAGCGGGCCTACAACCACGCCGCAGCCACCCGGGTGGAGGTGGGGGAGGTCATCACCCAGGAGCAGCTCTTCCCTGCGGGGACCTTCGTGGTGCCCACGTCCCAGTTCCTGGGGCGCCTGGTGACCCACATGCTGGAGCCGGAGACGGACGACAACGTGGTCTACTGGAACACCATGGACGCCTGGATTCCCCGGCCCAGGGCCCCAGGGGCGGGCCCGGAGCTTCCGGCGGGAATGGATCCCGAAGACGTACCGCCGGAGTGGCTTGCCAGGATGGCCGCCCAGCAGGCCCAGCAGGGGCCTCCGGTCCTTCCCATCTACAAGCTCATGGCGCCTGCGCCCCTGCCGGCAAGGCTTCTGGGGGAGGGGAGGTAAGGGGGGGGGCTGGCGACCTTCGCTTTCATCCCCCTTTCGTCACCCACATCATCAGCCACTGGAAGGGCTGGTCCACCACGAGTCGCGGAGGGCCGATGGGCTGAAGAAGGCGTTTGAGCGCCCAGCGGTCGAATGTTCGTACGTGGTTGGCGTGGGGTATGAACTCCCGGTTTGGGACACTCACCACGAGCCGCCCACCTGGTTGAAGGAGGCGAGCAGCCCGATTCAGGATTGCGGCGCCGACCTCCTCTCCCACGTGTTCGAGCACTTCTCCGAGAACCACCGTGTCGAAGGACTCGTCCGGAAGGTCCACCTCCCGGATATCGGAACGTAAGAACCGAATGCCCGGGTGGAGCCTTCGCGCTGCCGTGATCTTCCCAGCGTTCAGGTCGACACCCACCACCTCGAGCCCCCGCTCGTGAAGCATGCCCGCGAGGTAGCCCCGTCCGCACCCCAGGTCCAACACCCGTCCCCGGCAGAGCCTAGCCGTGACGCGATAGCGAGCCCTTGGGGCCCGTCCGGGGACGGAGGTCCGGGATCCGTGGGGCCGCTCCACAAAGGCCAGAAGCCACCGGAAGGGCTGGGCGGTCACGAACCGCGGTCTCCCGTAGTGTCGGAGGGCCCTCTTCAACTCCCGGTCCGTCATTCCGTTCTCCCGCTCCCGCCCGCTCAGGGCATCCCGGTTCGCTGCTGCCACCATGAGGCGACCCCCCGGTGCCACGAGGTCCCATGCCCCCGTCAGTTCCGAAGCCGGATCCGTGAGTGCCCCACCTTCCGCCAGGCGCCACGGTACCACGGTATGGAATGGTCCGCCGGACGAGGGAGTGAAGGCGGGATCGGAGATGGCAGGCCCTTCCACGACCTGAAGCCCGCACTCCCGCAGGAAGATGCCCAGGTGTCGTCCGCCGCCCGCAAGGAGGACAGGACTTCGGCATCGGGAGGTCATGGATCGAGCGAGCTCCTTGAGTGCCCGGTGGGTGCCTTGCGTCGTCTTGTCCATGCCTTACTTGGTCCCGAGGGGCTTCAGAAGCCGACCAGGTGCGAGGCCCGGGCCAGGAGGGGCTCCGCCTCCGGCCACGTGGGGTCGCCCGAGAGTTGATCCCAGACGAGAGAGAGGAGGCCGGCGGCCTCGTAGGAGGCCCACGCTTCTTCCTCCCGGCTTGTCATACCTCCCGGTCCGGCGTATCCCTCTCGGAATCCCGCCGTCGCGGCCTCGAGGTCTCGGTGACCGCCGTTTCTTCCCAGGCGTAGAGCCAGGCACGCCAGAATACCTCCCGCGTCCAGCAGCGGATGGGAGAGCCGAATCTCCCGCACCTGGGAAATCCCGATGCGATCCCCTATGAGGAGGTCGCTCCACGGATTCACACTGAGAGTCGGCGCCAGCATCTTCCGGGTCCCATTCGTTCGCCGTTCCACCTCGGCCAGTACTGGCTCTGCCCGTTCTGCCAGCTCCGGACGTTCGGGCTCGAGGCGGACAATACGGCGGCGGATCCTCCTCAGGGCCCATCCCAGCGTGCGTGTGCCATCGAGCTCGATTCCGGAGCGGTGCAGGGCACGAATCGCCGCGCCCACCTCCCGGGCCGCCGCCTTCAGATCCTGAGAGGTGGCCATGGCTCCCAGAGGTATGCCCTCTGGGACCTCGCAGACCAAGAGGGAGATCCGCTTGAAGTACGCAATTGGGCGGGGAAGGAGGGGAGCATCGGGTGTATCCGCCAGGGCGGTCCGGGCCTCTCGGAGGCGCCTGACCAGCCCGTGCCCTCCATGCTGATGGGAAACGCCCTGGAGGGTCACGGCCCACGGCTCCTCACCGAGCAGCCCCCGGCACTCATACCGTATCCGTCGGCTATTCCCCCGAGCCCGGGGCCGGCACTCCGTCACATCGGCCCCGTACTCCTCCCGCAGGTGGGGGTTCAGGACGGCCTGGATGTAGGTGCCGTCCCTGGCCCAGAGCCTCTTCTCCGCGGACGAGAGCTCCAGACCGGCCTTCGCAATCTCGTCAGGAACGGAGACGGAAGCACCACTGCCCGCCGCCGCAGCTACCCGCTCAGCCTGGTCCAGGAGAAGCTCGACCTCGTTCCTCCAGGTGGGACGCTGGATCCGGAAGGCGGACGCCGCCGCGGTCAGGAGAGAAGCGGCCTCGAAGAGCCGAACCCTTCGTACGTCGTCCTCTCCATGCCTTCGGTACTCCTCCAGGAACGCTTCACCGCTGGCCTCCAGGGCGGTAGGGTCGCTGAAGGCCCGAAGGGCAGGAATCCGGAGGGATGCCAGGAAGCGGCCCACGTCCACCATGGCGTCACCGTAGGCCATCTCGTCCAAGTCGATGATGGTGACGCGGTTTTCGTGGACCAGGACGTTGGTGTGATGGAAGTCCGCGTGGAGGGGACCGGTGATCCGGCCCCGAGACTCGATTTCCGAAGCGAGCGTTCGGGCAAGCGTTCGGAGCCGGGGGGCAAGGTCGGGGCGAATGGAGGCCAGGACGTCGGACCATCGGTTCACCGAGCGGATCTCCTCACAGGGGTCCCGCCGGGTGCTGAGGGGGATCCGAAGGCCGTGCAGGGCCGCGAGCATCCGCGCCGTCCTCCGCACAGGCTTCACGAATCGCTTGGAGGATACCAGCCCTCCGAGCCGCTCCCCCGGAACGACCTCCTGGAGGTGGACTCCTGCCCGGTTGACGTACCCCACGGGTGGAGCGAGACCCAGGACCGACGGCCGTGCCCGCCAAGCCGCCCAGGCGTCGGCAAAGAGCCGGTCCGCCGGCTTCTTCGCGTGAAGCTTCGCGATGAGGTGCCGCACTTCGGGCACGCCAGTTCGGCGGTTCTCTGCCAGTACCTCGTAGCGGAGGGCTGCTCGAGCCTCCGGAGTGTACCCGAGAGTGTGAATCCGCACGTTCCGGACCCGGACGCCGCGGTTGGCCCACATCCTGCTCAGGTGCTCCCGCATGGCCGCTGGGTCGAGAGCCTCCAGCAGCCCGGGAAGCTCGGTGTCCATGGGATAGGGGTGCAGCACCACGGGAGGATCGGATAGCACCAACCGGGTGGTGCGGAGGAGGCGCCCCGAGCTGGCCTGATAGCGCCGGACGAGCTCGTCCGGGAGGGGGAGAAGCTCCTTGCCGGGCTCCAGCAGCCGACCCGAGAGGAGAAGCTCGCCCGGGCGGCCTCCCTGGTTCCGAACCTTGAGCCGGTAGAGGAGCCAGCAGCCCCCCCCCGCCTTGTACCGAACGTCGCCCACGTCGCAGCGGAGGAGTTCCAGCCCCTCCTGGCACTCGGGAAGGTCTGCCCGGATGTGTTCCAGCACCTCGTCGCCCCGGAGGGCGGCGGCAAGGAGGGCCGGGATCCTTTCTCGTCCGCTCATGACACCTCCCTGCCCTGGCTCAGTCTCTGGAAGGTTCGGAACAGGCCCTGCCGATCCAGAAGCACGGCCGGGCTTCCCTCGTCCACGATCCGGCCCTCCTCCAAGACCAGGATCCTGTCCATGTTCCTCAGCGTGTTGGTTTGATGGCTGATCATCAGCACCGTCCTTCCCACCATGAGGCGCTCCAGGGCCGAGATCACAAGGGAGGAGGACCGGGCGTCAAGTCCCGAGGTTGGTTCATCCAGGAGTACCACCGGGGCGTTCCTGACCATGGCCCGGGCAATGGCCACGCATTGCCGCTCCCCACCGCTGAGGGTTCCTCCACGCTCGCCGAGCTCGGTGTCGTAGCCCTCCGGGAGGGCTTCGATGATCCCTGCGATCCCCGCCGCGATGGCTGCCGCCTCGATCTCCTCCCTGGTGGCGTTGGGCCTTCCGAAGCCGATGTTCTCCAGGATGGTGGTCGCGAACAGGACCGGCTCCTGGAAGACAATGGCGATCTGGTCCCGCAGGGAGGCCAGGGTGAGTTTCCGGAGGTCCTGGCCGTCCAAGGTCACCCGCCCCTCCGAGGGGTCATGGAAACGCGGAATGAGGCTGGCGAGGGTGGTCTTTCCGGATCCCGTGGGCCCCACGATGGCCACTCGCTCTCCTGGCCGGATCAACAGGTCGATGTCCGAGAGTACGATGCGGTTCCCTCGCCTCCGGAAGGTCACGCCTTCGAAGGCTACCTGCCCCGCGACCTTTCGACAGCGGACAGCTCCCGGGAGATCCTTCACGGAGGGCTCCACGACCAGCATCTCCAGAACCCGGTCCCCGGCTGCGCTCCCCCGAGCGGCCCGCTCCGCCATGCTGGATACCCGGCGGAGGGGCCGGTTGAAGTGCCGGAGGTAGGTCACGAAGAGGACGAGATCTCCGGGGGATAGGGCTCCCGTCAGGACACGCCGGGCCGCCACGGCCATGACGAGGGCGGTGACGATGGCGACGGCCACCTCGGAAAATCCACGGAGCTTTGCCTCGAGGCGGGAGGTCTTGAGTCCGGTGCGGAGGCTTCGCTTGTTCAGCACGGTGAATCGGTCCAACTCATTCTGCTCCCGCCGGAACCCCTGTACGACGTTGATGGCGCCCAGCACTTCCGAGGCGAGGGTTGCCAGGTCGCCCTCCCGGTCCCGCTGGCGCCGGATCGCACTCTTCATTGGGATCTGGTATGTGCGCAGCAGCACCGCGATGAGGGGCAGGACCGCCATGGCCATGAGGGTGAGCTGCCAGTCCATCCAGAGCATGATCGTCAGCATCCCCAGGACGAGGGCCACCTCACTGGTCAAGGAGAGGGGGAGAGAGATGAAGATCTCCCGGATGTAGCGGATGTCGCTGGTGAGGCGGGCCAGCATGTCGCCCGTCCGGCGCCGCTCGTGGAAATTGAAGGAGAGGCCTTGGAGATGGCGGTACAGGTCCAGTCGGAGATGGGCCGTGGCCTCCTGACCCACCCTAGCAGCCAGGAGCTTCTGGAAGTAGTAGCAGATGGCTCGGGCTATGGCCAGGACCACGATGACTCCCACCAGGGCGTTCAGGAGGAGGATCCGGTCCCCGGAGAATCGGCCAAAGACCGGTTCCAGGAAGGGCGGTAGAGGGTGTCCGAGGAGCACGTTGTCGAGGATCAGCTTCAGCGTCCACGGCTCCACCAGGCCCACCAGGGTGTAGGCCAGCCCCAGGATCAGGGCGAGGCCCAGCTTCCCCTTCCGCTTCTGCAGGTAGGGAGCGAGACGGATGGCCGTGTTCCCAAGGGCTCGCCAGCGCTCCCACCACTTTCGCCATCCCCGACGAAGCACCTTCACCGGGCTACGGAACGGAAGCCGGAGGATGACGGGCTGAGGGCGGCTCACGGAGTCGCCTCCTGGGCGATCCGGAGGATCCACCGTGCCCGGTCGGTCCAGAGGTGGGCGTTTCGCACACGGGTCGCTGCGGCCGCTCCCAGGGCTCGCCGGTGCTCTTGGTTCTCGGCCAACCGGCGAATGGCGCCGGCCATCTCCCCTGCATCGCCCGGGGGCACCAACACGCCGGTGACGCCGTGTTCGATGAGCTCCCGGAGCTGCCCGACGGCACCCGCCACTACCGGCCTCCCGGCGGCCATGTACTCGAGGACTTTCAGGGGGGAGTAGTAGTAACGGTCCAGGATCGGGACGGGGGCGAGGGCGATGTCCATGGCCCGGAGGTAGGCGGGGATCTCGTCGTGGGGAACCGCCCCGGTTCGGGTGACGCGATGGGGAAACTCTCCCGCCAGGGTGTCCACGGCGCGTGCCCCGGGCCCATCGCCCACAACCAGAAGGTGGAAGCGGGGGTCGGGGGCCAGAGCCCGGAACGTTTCCGCCATGAGGTCCACTCCGTGCCATTCCCGAAGGCTTCCAACGAACCCCAGGACGCACCCACCGTTTCGGATCCCTCCCGCCACCGATCCATCGGGTGTGAACAGGTCTCCGTCCACGCCGTTTGGAACCACGGTCACCCGTGCTTCGGGCACCCCCTCTGCCACAAGGAAGTCCTTGAGCTCACGGCTGACGACCAGAATGTGCCCGGCCTCCTCGTAGGCTGCCCGCTCCAGGGCGAGGGCCGCTTCCCCCAGGGCCTGTTTCCGGTAGCGGTTACCCTCCCAGGCCAAGGGCGCGTTCACCTCCAGGAGGTGAGGGGTTCCGAGGCGGCGGGAGACGACACCGCCAGCCGCTCCGAACGGAGAATAGCGCTCATAGACCAGGTCCGGTGCCTCTGCTTCCAGTATTCCCTCGAGGGCACCCTCCACGGCCACGTTCGTCCAAAGGTGGCCCAGGGCCCTGGCCATCCGCGGAGGGACGGAACCAGCGATGTCCCCCACGAGGCCGGGGATCGTGAGGCGCTGGAACTGCATGCCGGGGGCCGACGGTAACGGGGCGTCCCCGTCGCCGGCCATGAGGATGTGAACCTGGTGACCCAGGGTCAGAAGGGCCCGGACCAGACCTCGGACGTGGGCCGAGGCTCCCTTTACCCCACCGAAGGAGATGCCCAGGTCTTGGCAGAGGTAGCAGACTTTCATCTCGCCAACTCCTGGGCGCGGAGCCCCGCGGCGGCGGCGGCGGTGGGTTTCGGGACCGACGGGGGCGCCTCGATCCGGTCGGCGGCCTCATTCTCCGGCGAAGAGCCCCGAAGGATCTGATGAAGGGCTGCTGCCGTTTGGGGGAGATCGAAGTTGTCCACCACCGAGGGCCGGGCGTTCGAGCGGAGCCTGTCATACAAACCCGGTTCCCGCATCACTCTTTCCAGGGCGGCTGCCAGCGCCGCGGGGTCACCCGGCGACACGAGAAGCCCGTTGTAACCGTCCAGGACTGCTTCGGGAATTCCGGCGATGGGTGTGGAAACGACCGGGAGTCCGCAGGCCAGAGCCTCCACGATGGAGACCGGGAGTCCCTCCTGGTTCCCGTCTCTTCCTACCACGGCGGACAGAACGCAGAGGTGGGCCTCTCGGTACCGGCTGAGAACCTCTCCGTGGGTGTGGGGCCCCAGGAGGCGCACGTGGTCCCGGAGCTTTCTCCGTGCGATGAGGGACTCCAGCTCGTTGCGAAGATTCCCCTTTCCCACGATCCCAAGCTGGAATTCAAGTCCACGGTCCCGGAGGAGGACGCAGGCCTCCAGAAGGTCGGGAAGTCCCTTCTTTTCCACGAGGCGTGCCACGCACACCATCCGGAAAGGTGGGGACGCAGGGGGAGAGCCGGGAGTGAACTGGTCCAGGCGGATCCCGTTTCGTACTACCACGACCTTTTCCGGCGAGGTGCCCGTCACGCCCAGGAGATAGTCCCGGTTGAAGTCGCTCACGGTGACCACCCAGCTGGCGGACTCCACCTTGTGCCTGAGGGCCCGCTGGTCCACGGTGGTCTTGAAGATATCCGTGGCGTGGGCGGTGAAACTGAAGGGAATCCCTGTAAGGCGGGAGGCGAGGAGGGCCACCGTGGCGGGGCGGTTGGCGAACTGGGCGTGCAGGTGCCGGACACGAAGCCGGCGGGCCTCGTTCGCCACGTAGGCGGCCTGGAGAAAGCGCCAGAGAAGCTCAGGTCGGCGCAGGGAGATCACCCATCCGAGGGTCTTCCAGAATCTCGAGCCGAACTTCTGCCGGGCCCTCCGGGCGTGGCGGAGCAGCTTGCCCGCCTCAGCCAGGTCCGGAAGGTAGGACACCCTGGCCTTCAGCCTGGGGAGCTCCTCATGGAATCGAGGGTCGTTGGGCCGGTGGATCGAGAACACGTGGAGTGGAACATCCCGCTCTTCCAGGGCCAGGAGCTCGTTCAGGACGAAGGTCTCGGATAGGACCGGGAACTTGCGCAGGACGTATCCGATCTCGGCGGTATCACGAGACGACATGGGACGCCTCCCGGGGAAGGGGTACCAGAGAGAGGATCTCGGCCGCGGCCCGCTCGATGCCGCCAAGAACGAACTCCGTCGAGGGGGCTGGCCGCGGTCGAGACCGCAGGGTTGCCACAGCCTCCGCGAGCCGCTCCGGGGAGAGCTCGGAGGGAGGAATCACGTGGACGAGCCCAAGACGCTCGAAAGCCCTGGCACGGAGGATTTGCTCCCACTCGACCCCGGCAGCCTCTCCCACGTGGTGCTCGCCGAACCTCCACGTTCGGGGCACAAGGATCGCCCGGGGCCGGACGGCTGCGATTTCGGCGGCGACGTTATACCCGCCCATGGCCACCACCACCTCCGCCGCATCCATAAGGGCCGGCAGGTCGCCCACCTCGTCCAGGAGCGTCGCATTCCCTTCAACAGCTCGAGCCCTCAGCACTTCCCGGTCAGCTGGACCCATGAGAGGTCCCGCAACCAGCACAGCTGGAAGGTCCGGAATCCGGGGGAGGGCGTCGAGGGCTGCAGAGAGGAGGGGAAAAGCATCGCCCCCACCGCCTCCTGTGACCAGGAGGAAGGGAGGCTCGATTCCCAAGCTGCGGAAGGCAGCCTCCGGGGAAGTCCGGCGGTAGGCCTCCGTCACATACCCGCAGTAACGGACCTTCTCTGCCACATTGGGGGAGAGGCCGTAGGCACTGGCCACATCGAGGATGGCCGGAAAGCCGTAGACGAGCACCCGCGCGTAGAGGGTCGCCAGAACCTGGTAAATCCCCTGGCGCTTCCAGCTCTCCCGCACCACTTCGGGCGCGTCGAGGATGTCCCGGAGCCCGAGGACGGCCCGTCCTCCTTTGTCGTGTAGTTCCTCCAGGGTGGGTCGGAGCTCCTCCCGGGACCCAAGGGGGAAGTTGTCCACGAGGAACACGTGAGGACGGAAGCCCAGGACCGCCTTGCGCACCAAAGACCGCCGCAGACGCGACACGTCGTCCATGGCCAGGGGGAGGTGGGGTGGGCGGGAGCCCTTAGCCCCGGTGCGGACGAGCGTGGGGATCTTCACCAGATCCGCCGTCGGCGGCAGATCCCGGAGCGGTTGCACGGCGGGGGACCCGGTGATGAAGAGAATGGCCGCGTCGGGGGCGTCTTCCGCGAGCCTCCGGATGATCCGCAGGCAGCGACGGACGTGACCGAGGCCGAAGGTGTCGTGGGTGAAGACGGCGATGCGGGGTCCGTCGCCGGAGTATGGGGATCCAATCATGCGATGCCTCCTGCGACGGCGGCCAGGGCCCCGCTGCGTCCCGAGACGACATCCTCCAGGAAGCGGGGAAGGTTCTCGAGCCCGCCAAAGTCGATGACCTGACGGGGGTCGTTTGCCACCGGGCGGTCCAGCGCCAGCCAACGGGAGATGGCCTCGGGCGTTGCCTCCTCCGGCGGGAGGGTATGCACCATGCCAAGGGCGGCGAGTCGTTGGGCCCGGATGTGCTGCTCACCGGAGCTCCCCGTCCTTGGGACCACAAGGGCGGGAACCCGGAAGGAGAGCATCTCCCATATGGTGTTGTACCCGCCCATGGCCACGACGCGGTCGGCCTTGCGAAGGAGCAGGGCCGGCTCTCTCAGGAACTCTAGGACCCGCATCCGGGGGTTCCCACCGGCGAGCTCGATGACTCGTCGCCGGTGCTCCCAGGGCATGAAGGGGCCCGTCAGCACGACTCCCGCCGCGCCGGGCGGTAGTGTGGCCTGCACGAACGCTTCGGCCAGGGGGCCTCCGTCCTGGCCGCCGCCGAGGACGCAAACCATGAGGGGGCCGGGTGGAAGCTCGAGGCTGGGGAGGGGGTCGAACCCGTTCTGTTCTGCGTGGTGGAGCCGCGCCCGGTGGTCCAGATACCCTGTGAAGCGGGTACGGGCCTCAAGATCCGGGGGGAGCGCGTATTCCCGGACCGGGTCGTACACGGCCGGGTCGCCGTAGACCCAGATGGCATGGTAGTACCTCCGGATCGCCCCTTCGCACCTGGCCGCCCGCCAGGACTGGGCCACGGCGTCGGGGTGGCCCAGGATGTCCCTGAGCCCGAGCACACAGCGGGTCTTCCCACGCGCCCGTAGTGACTCCAGGGTCCCGTTCAGCTCCCCAACGGCTCCCCGGGGGAGGTGGTCCACGATCCAGACGTCGGGCTGGAATGCCTTCAGCGTGGCTGCGATGGCCTGGGCTCGGACCGCGACTACGTCCGCCAGAGGCAGGTCCAGGTGCCGGGAATGGCAGACGCCATCGATACCTTTGCGGAGGGCAGGAAGGGTCAGGCAGTCGACCCCCGGGGGAAAGGCGAAGGCGCTGGCCTCCCGAGCCTCCGCCAGCAGGAGGATCGCAGCGGACATGTTGCCGTTCGCCAGGGCCTGGGCGATGAGGAGGTTCCGTCGCATGTGGCCCAGGCCCACCATTCCCGGAGAATAGAGTACCACCCGGCGGGGCCCCTTCATGGGCTCGGCCAGAGCCCTTGTGATTCCGCGCCTCTCAATGTCTCCCGTCCATCCTTTCCTCAGGTGGGGCGAGGTGAGGACTCGAGGGCATCCCGCACCCGGTGCGACTCAATCGTTGTGTCAGTTGGTTCGATCGTGCCCCTACGGCCGGCACCGGGATGTGTCCGCCGAAACTCTTCGTATCGTTGCTCTTGCAGCAACCCCCATGCCGCCAGGAGAGGGTAGGGCCTACCACTTCCAGACCCCCTCGAAGGAGCCCTGGCTCGGGAGGAGTGGGAGGCCAGGACCTGCTTCGTCACCCCGCTCCGAAGCCATCGAAGGCACCCGGGACGTCCGTCACTCCCTGCCTAGGGTCGGCAAACTTTGCCGCTTTTCACCCTGACGTCGGCCCCGTCAAGAGCCGGGTTGACGGTCCCAGTTGAAGACGGGAAGCCGCATGCTCAGGACGGTCCGGTGGGCATCGAACTCCCGGCGCGGATCGTTGGAAGTTCGAACCTGGTATTCGTGGCCGATCCGTAGCTCCGGTCCCTGCGAAGAACCCTGCTGGATGTAGACTCCGGGGGTCCAACGCACCTCTTCGGTGGGCGACTTCACACCCTCGATGTCGACAAGGCGTTCGGGGTATCTCCTCACCGCCCGGGCGCCCTCCATGACGAGAGTCGTGTGAGCCCCAAGGTCCAGGCGTATTGCTGCGGAAGCGGTCTCCCGCACGTAGCGGCGGGATGAACTGTTCGATTCGGACTCCTCGTATCGATAGCCGCCCTGCCACTCCATGAAACGGAAGACTCTCCACCGGAGGTCCGCTCCACCTGTCCGTATGACTTCTTCCTGCCCGCTGCCCTGTTCGAATCTCCGGGCCCAATATCGCCCGTAGGCCCGAAACCTGACGCTGCCGAAGCGGAGACCAACCCGCGGCGAGATCGAGTAAACGTCGGCGATCTCCCTGTCCTCCGTTTGGCTTGCGATCTGCCAAGCTCCGATTCCCTCGAACTGCAGGGGGCCCAAGCGCTGGTCCAGAATGGCCTGGATGGTGTGCGTGTCGCGGTTCCACTGCTCCGACGCCTTGTACTGGCGCCATTGGCCACGGTATTCCAGCCGGGCGAAAGGCCGGCGTGTGCTGGTACGGAGCTGCGCCCTCACGTCGACCAGAAGGCCCGGGCCCTCCAGGGGAGCTTGGCTGAACTCGAAGTTGGTGTCGTAGAGTACCGAGAGGCCGAGGTCGGTCCAGAAGAGCCCCGGCCTGAAGGGGTACAGGGCGTACTCGGGCCAGCCCTGGGGCTCCATCTGGGCCTGGGTCGATGAGGGGAGGTGAAAAGCCAGAAGAAGGCAAAGTACCGAAGCACGGAGGACAGGACCCATTCTCACCGAATCTCCGCCAGGAGGGTGACCCCACTCCCGCGAGGCAACCGGGGCCCCGGGGTCTCCGGGGTGGCCCGAGCCCCTCTTGAACTGGGGCCATCGCGGCAGACAACCCCTACTTGGCAAGGGTCATGCCCTTGCCACGA
>Ga0209498_1001559_pt1 | contig 14014 bp, 11 predicted proteins | sample WalLakDeSediment_FD_184131 | JGI IMG/M metagenome (GOLD analysis project Ga0209498, IMG submission 184131) | Lake sediment microbial communities from Walker lake, Nevada to study Microbial Dark Matter (Phase II) - Walker Lake 11/02/13 Deep... | ecosystem: Environmental > Aquatic > Freshwater >...
GGGTAGCCATGGTGTGCGGCTGCGATGCCGCCAAGCTCCCGACTCTCACGGCAACTCGAGGAATTGTCTATGAAAACCTGGCGACAACGGACTTCCAAACGGCCCGGAAGGGGGCGACGGTGGCCCATGGCTGCCGTCTTCTTCACGGCGGCGTTGCTGACGGCTGTTCCGGCGGGGGTGGTCGCGGTGGCAGCCGAGCCGACCGAGAGCCTGATCCCGCGCCGGGTGCTCGACCCGCTCGACCAATGCCCCTGCTGGACTGGGCGGGTCGACGCCCTCCTCCTCTGGCGGGACGCGCCGCAGGGCACGGGCCTGTTCAACACCCTGGGCCCGAATCCGGCCGCCGGCATCAACGCGGCAGACCTGGCCAGCGGGCTGGCGGCGGGCCCGCGATTCACGCTCTTCCGCCACACCGGCGACCTGGGCGCGATCGAATTCAACTACTTCCGCGTGCAGTCATTCACCGCCTCGGTGGATAAGTCGTCCCAGCCGCCGGGCGACTATGTCTTCGCCGACGGCGTCTTGTGCTGCAGCCCGTTTGCGCTCTTCGAGGATGTCGGTGCCGCGATGGCCAGCAATCTGCAGAGTTTCGAGATCAATCGCCGGTTGCCCACCGATGGTCGGGTTCAGTGGCTGGCCGGATTTCGCTGGTTTCAGTGGAATGAATCACTCGGGCTTGATGGCGTGACGGGCCTCGGAGATGAATTCGGGATCGCCACGCAAACAAACAACGATCTCTACGGCATGCAGGTGGGCCTCGACTCGATCCTGTGGCGAAACGGCGGACGCTTCTGGATCGAAGGCCTCGGCAAGGCCGGCCTGTTCTACAACCGGGCTGGTCAGTTCACGAGCTTTGTCAGCAGCGTCGACGATCCAGCCAGCATTGCCGGAGGAACCTCCACGTCGCGGGCCGCATTCGTCGGCGAACTCGGTCTGACCGGCGTGTGGCAGGTGAACGATTGGCTGGCCCTGCGGACAGGCTGGGTGGCGTTTTGGCTCGGCGGCCTGGCACTGGCTCCCAATCAGCTCGATCAACAATGCCTGATCTGCGAAGACAAGCCGGTCACTCAGGCGACCGACACCGGCGGCAGTGTCTTCATCAACGGACTCACCCTCGGACTCGAGGCGCGTTGGTGATGCCTGTGGCGGAGGCGGCGGGCGAGTCCGCCGGCGCCGGCGAGGCCGGCTGCGGCCGCCGCGAGCATCACGCCGCTTGGCTCCGGAAGGAACAGGCCGTTGACCCGCACGTAGGAGACATCCCAGACGCCGTCCTCACAGTTGCGACCGAGATTGGCGTTGACGAGTCGAAACTCCACGAGATCCCCGGGAACGAGATTCCGGAGCGTGGCCCGGCTGGCGACGAAGGCTTTGTCTGAAAAGCCTGGCGATTCGCCCGTCCAGGCCAACCCGTCTCCAAGCAGCGGCGGAAGCCCGGACGGGGCAGCAAAGGATGGCACGTCCCAGTCAGGCAAGGGCGTGCGCACGTCGAATGGGGGTGGCACCGGCCCGCTGGCGAAACTCCCCGGCAGAAACGGCTGAAACAACGCCGTGGGGTTTTGGGCATTGAAGATCCGATAGGCGACCTGGCCTGCGGTGATCGGATCGCCGCTGGTGATGGTCGTGGGAAAGTTGTAGCGGTGGATGATGTCGAATTCGAGCGCGTCGACCATCTCGGCCACCTCGATGACCGGGCTCGTGAGATAATTGCCGATCCAGTAATTTTCGTTGATCACGGGCTCCGGGATAACCCGCCACACGTCGTCCGCCGCGACATGAGTCCACGTGTTCAGACCGGTGACAGGTTTGCTCGGGCTAAAATACGCGACGGTCTGACTCTTCCATCCCTCCGGCCCCTTGGCAAAGTCGTACTCGTTGTCGATCGCCACGCTGGGAGGGTCCTGGGCACCGACCGGGCGGCTGGCCGGCAGGAGCATGGGCCCGGCCAGAGCGAGGAGGGTCGTCGCAGTCACAGTCGGTGCCAGGCCGCCGGGCCGCAGGCAGGCGGCAGGCCATCGCCGCGTCGTGCTTCGCCGCCGCCGCCCCAGCCAGGCCAGCCCCAGGCCGGCCGCCACCCAGACAAGGGCCGCAGGCTCGGGCACCACGATGACGGTGTCGGGCCCCGTGCCAAACCCAAACACCGCCGCCGGCGAGATGTCGGCCAGCGTGTAGTGGGCCAGGTCGGGCGAGGTGAACGTGAAGGTCGCCGCATTGAGCACCATAAACTGGTTGGTCACCGGTTTCCCGACCGGCTGGATGTCGCCGTTTTTGTAGATCGAGAAGGCGATGAAGTCGGGCCCGGGCGGACCGACGATCGATTCCGTAAACCCGTTGCCCCCCCCGCCGCCGAACAGGCTGTTGGCCACGGTGCCGAGCCCGAAGCCCAGAAAGGGGGCCGCGGCCGGATTCATGTCGCGAAACTGCCAGGTCCGGTCGTTGGCCTTGTCAGCCACCAGGTTCGAGGCGACGTGGGGCGTGGGATTGCCGTCGGCCAGCACGAAGGTGCCCGGGCCGCCGGCCACGAGCGGGGGCGTGTAGTTGTAGGGCTCGTCCGGAGCGTTGTTGCGGAGCTTCCAGACGAAGCCCTCGGCCGAGGCGTAGGTGAGGACAGGCCGCTGGCCGTTTTTGACGATGTCGAAATAGAAGCCGCTGAGCATCTGGTCGGTCTTGGTCGAACTGTCCGGCGACTCGTTCGAAAGCACGATCGTGAGCGTGGTGCCCGCGAGCGTGAACTGGGCCTGTGCGGCCAGCGGCACCGACGGCGAGCCGCCCGACATGCCAACGCCCGAGAGGATGACGCTGCCAGAGGCGGGAGCAGCAAACAGAGCGGCGGCAACCGCCGCCGCGGCAGCCGCGGAAGCGAGGAACGACCGCAGGAAGAAACGCAGGAAGAAACGCAGGGGGGCCAGAGGGGCCAGGATGGGCAGGGCAATCATGGGAACTCCGCTTCGATGTCGGGTGACATGCAGCGGCGTCCGTGCACCAGGGGCGCGCCGAAATCAATTTCGGCGCAACGTAAAAGCAGGTCTGGGGGAGCAACCTGGGGTCACTCGTCCCGTCGGCCTACGCTGCGCCGGGACCTCGCCCAGAAGCGTGTTTCCGCCCCCGCGGGGAGGCGGCCGTCACGCGGCGAAGTGCCCAGCAACTCGTGTTCCGAGCTGGTTGCCGATCCGCGTCCGAGAGCGGGTAGCTCCTGGAATCGTCTCGGCCTGTGCAACCCTTTTCCGAGACGGTGCCGCAAGGCAAGCGACCCACCGCGGCTGCTTGTTTTTGCCGAATAACGAAGCGTGGACAGTCTTGTGCCGCACAGGATCGGGACGGCCCCGTGTCAGGGCTCGGCGGCCAGAATCACTGCCGGCGATTTGGTTCGGCACTCTACACCACGCTTCTGCCACGGTCGGCCGCTCGAGGGAAATCCAGACCGGCTCCCGCGGCCGCGGCGTGCCGAACGTGCGGGCTCTACCGTTGTGACGGGCGGCGGGGGGGTGGCTGCATTTCGGCGGGGGCGGTGGCCGATCGACAATCGCAGCCGGTTGTCTTCCAGGAACCCCGCCATGCGCACCATCGCCTTTGCGGCCGTCGTGACCGCGGCCTTTCTGCCCCTGCCGATCGAAGCTGCGAGCGTCAGCTTCGACCCCCGGATCGTCACCTTCGGTGAGACCCGTGAGCAGATCAAATCGACCCCGATCACCGCGCGGCCCAATCGGCCGCTCCACGTCTACGGCAACAGCATCCGCCGCCGGCAACAGCGGGACGCCATCCCGACGGCTCCCCGCGAAAGCCAGCGGTGAATTCCCGCTGAAACCGGGCTTGTGCGGCCACCGCGGCCCTGCGATTCTCCTCGCCCCGACGGGCATCGGCCTGACGCCGATCCGTTATTCCTGGAGAACCTTTTGCCATGCGCACTCTCATTCTGCTCGGTCTTGTCGTGGGCGGCCTTGTTGTGGCCGGCGCGATCCACATCTCCCAGTCCAACGGCACGATCGAGGTCTCGATCGACAAGCAGAGGGTCCAGAACGTGGCCGGAGCAGTGGCCCGCGAAGGGGAACAGTTGCTGCGAAACGCCGCCAACCAGGGCGACACCCAGAAGCGGTGAATCGCTGGATAGCCACGTCACAGTCCCCCGGCTCGCGCCGGGGGCTTGTATGACCGGCAGATCTGGTGAAGCCCCGGGGCGGAACGCCATCACACCAAGCGCCGAAGCCCGCGGTTTATAAAAGCCCCGGGCGCGAGCCCGGGGTTTATAAAAGCCCCGGGCGCGAGCCCGGGGACGGCAGGGCAGACCACCATCCAGTTGGCCATTCCACCCGATGGTCAGTGCCCGTTTGCATGCCGGCGTTCGACGGTACGCCACGTCACAGTCCCCCGGCTCGCGCCGGGGGCTTCTATGACCGGCAGATCTGGTGAAGCCCCGGGCGCGAGCCCGGGGTTTATAAAAGCCCCGGGCGCGAGCCCGGGGTTTATAAAAGCCCCGGGCGCGAGCCCGGGGACGGCAGGGCAGACCACCATCCAGTTGGCCATTCCACGCGGGGGTCGACGCCCGTTTGCATAGCGGCGTTCGACGGTACGCCACGTCACAGTCCCCCGGCTCGCGCCGGGGGCTTCTATGACCGGCAGATCTGGTGCCCACGCGCGAGAGGGGCCGCTTTAGCCCAGCGGCTTGAAGCTGGGGCACTGGCCGAGGAACTCAAGCGGATTCTCGAGACTGATCTTCGCGATCAGGTCGGCGCCGTGGCCCCGCCTCCGCATCTCGACGTGGCAGCGGGGCACGGAGAGCGGGTCGCTCGGGCCCCAGTCGCCGGCCGAATTGATCCAGATCCGTTCCCGGCCATAACACTCGATGATGTCGACGGCCCGCTGCGGCGTGCACTTGCTGTCGGGGTAGAGCGTCATGCCGGCCCAGAAGCCGGCGTCGAGCACCGGCTTCACCGTGTGCTCTTCCACGTGATCGATGAGCACCCGGCCCGGATCCAGGCCGGCGTTCTTGAGCGCGTCCATGATCAGCCGCGTGCCCTTGAGCTTGTCTTCAAGGTGGGGCGTATGCACGAGGATCAGCCGGTCATGCCGCTTCGCGAGCTCGATCTGCTCCTCGAGGATGACCAGTTCGTTGCGGGAATTTTTATTGAGGCCTATCTCACCGATGCCCAGCACGTTGGGCCGATCGAGAAACTCGGGGATCAGCGCCATCACCTCGCGGGCGAAGCCGGGATCCTCGGCCTCCTTGGGATTGATACACAGCCAGCAGTAGTGGGCGATCCCGTAGCGGGCCGCCCGCTTGGGCTCAGTCTCGGTGAGCTGGCGAAAGTAGTCGAAGAAGCCCGCCGGCGAGGAGCGGTCGAAGCCGGCCCAGAAGGCGGGCTCGGTAACGGCGATGCAGCCTGCCTCGGCCATCCGCGCATAGTCGTCGGTGGTCCGGCTCACCATGTGGATGTGGGGGTCGATGTAGGGCATGGTTGGTCGCCTCGCTAGTAGGCGGTGGCCGGGTCGGCCCCGAGCGCGCCCTGGGTGTGGGCCGCGGGCACCGGCTCGGTTGTGTGGTCGCTCACGAGCTCGAGGATCCGCCGGGCCCGGTCCCCCGTGCCGTCCACGAGCAGCGGGATCGCCCGTCGCAAGGCACGCACGCGGACATCACCGGCGGCGGCGGGCGGGGCGGCCCTGTCGAGCCGGTCGAGAAAGGCCGCGATGTCAAGGAGCTTGGCCCGGTGCTCGAGAAAATAGAGATCGACCACCTGCGGGCCGGTCAGCGGGCACGTGGAAGCGGGCATGAAACCACCTCGGGCGAGTGAACGACAATTCCTACCATCATGATCGTAGTCGGCTCCGCCCGCCAGCATGATCGTCTCATCGGCGGCGGCGCGGGATGACTGGCGGCCCGGCGAGCGGCTCGACGAGCGCGAGGCCGTGAACACGGTATTCGCGGCCCGACCGCACCTCGAAGCATTGCCGCCGGGTGCGGAGGGCGCGGCCCACCTGAAACACGCCGCCGTTGGCCGCCCGAAACACAGCCCGCTCGGCAAGTTCCTCGACGCGGACGCGGCCCGCCGGCTGGGCGTCGAACTGGGCCAGGGCGAGCACGAGCCCGCGGTCGCTGCAGGTGGCCGCCGCGGCCCCCTCGAGCGACCGGGCGAGCGCCGCCTCGACCGCCGCCGGCAGCAGACCACGGCCCACCACCGGCCGGAGGATACCACCGAATTCCTCCTGCCACTCCGGGCCGTGCGGCCGCAACCGACGGCGACCGCGGTGCCGTTCCCAGGTGGCCGCGTGGGCCAACTCATGGAGGAGCGTCGTCAGAAATGCGTAAGGGTTCAGGTCGTCATTGACCGTGATCCGGTGGATGGACACGCTGCGGCCCGGCGGCCGGTGGTCGCCGAGCTTCGTTCGCCGCGGACGCGTCAGCCGCACCGCCACGGGGTGGCGGCCAAACAGCTCCGCCACATACCCGGCCACGCCCGGCGGCAACCGGGTGGTAAGCGGCTCGGCGAGGTCGAGGGCTGGCATGCTTCTCAGTCGCCCGTGTCGGGAATCTCGAGGATGGGAATGTCTTCGGCCGCGACTTCGTGGGTGGCAAAATAGTTCACGATCGCGGCCACGTCCGCCTCGGTCGGCGGGGCGGGCATCTCGGCGCGGATCACGGGCTCGACGTGGGGCTTGCCCGCGACGAATATGGTCCGCTCCTCGATGTGCCAGCGCGGGCCGAAGTGGAACACCGCGTAGTACATCGTCTTGGCCTTGATCCCGCCCACCCCGCCGCAGCGGCAGGCCTCGTAAAACATCCGGTGCACCGCCCGCCAGGGCCGGTCCCGCACATCGCAGGCGACGTCGTGGACGACCGAAGCATTGCGGAATTCCCCGGCGAAAGGCCCGCCGATCACCGTCCAGAAAGCCCGCGGGATGCTCGCCCCGTCGATCGAGGAGCCGGCCGCCGCCGGCCAGCGGGCGAGCCGCGGATCGACGTAGGCGAAGGGCTCGACGAGCGTCATCTGCCGGCCGTCGTTCTCCCAGCGGGCCACGACCTCCCCTTCGAACCGCCCCCAGTCGCTCGCAAACGCATCGCGGACCTCCCCCAGGAAAGTGGCCGCGTTCTCCGGGGCGGGCCCGCTGCCCGGCGGCGTGTCGGTGGCCTCGGGCAGCTGAAAGTCTGGGGTCTGCGGCGTGGCGCGGGCGGCGAGGAACTCCACGAGCGGCCGGGTGGCCTCGGGCAGGCAGGTCTCGTCGCAGGAGAGCCGTATGACGCGGCCCGCCCGGTCGATCGCCAGATCGTACTGCCGCCGGTCGCGGCCCGATTCGGAGAACCGCTCGCACGACGCGTGAACGCCGGAGCCGGCCACGAGCCGTTCGAGTTCAGCCCGCTGCCGCTCGGGGAGCGCGAGCGAATCGATCCGCACGCCCCGCAAGGCTCCGGCAAAGCCGCCTGATTGGAGGAAGGTGATCTGCATGCGGCACGCTCCTATCGCCCGCCGCAGTATGCCATTCGTGGAGCAGTCGTGCAGCCATGCCGCCCCATTGCGTTCGACAGCGACGCCAATCATCGTTTCGAGTGGCGGCAGGGCTGCGGCAGCGACCGTGGCCGCACCCCGTCCGATTGCACCCTCGGCCGACCCATGCAGACCGTTTTTGTGACCGGAGCGACCGGCTTTATTGGCCGGCATCTAGTGGACGGGCTTCTCACCCGCGGTGTCGCGGTGCGGGTGCTCGTTCGCTCACCCGCAAAGGCTGCTCACCTCGAACGCGATGGCGTCGAGATCGTTGCCGGTTCGCTCACCGACATCGACCACTGGGCCGCCGCGCTCGCCGGCTGCGACGTGGTCATCAACGGTGCGGGCCTTGTCGCCGCCCGCCGGCGGGCTGATCTAGCGGCAGTAAATGGCGACGCCGTCGGGATGCTCGCCGATGCCTGCACGGCAGTCGAGACGCCGCCGGTGCTCGTTCATCTCTCGTCACTTGCCGCGGCCGGGCCGGTCCCGCGGGCCGCCACACCGCGGGCCGAGGCGGATCCGCCCCGGCCGGTCTCGGCCTACGGCTCGAGCAAACTCCGTGGCGAGGAAGCGCTCGCCGCGCGGGCCGGGCGGCTTCCGATCACGGTTGTTCGGCCGGGCATCGTGTTTGGACCCCACGACACGAGTGTCGCCGCGATGTTTCAGTCGATCCAATGGACGCGGCTGCACGCAATGATGGGATTTCGGTCGCCGCCCCTCGCGCTGATCCACGTCGCCGACCTCGTGTCGCTCGTGTGCGAAGCGGCCACCCGGGGCACCCGGCTCCCTGTGCTCACGACCAGACCAACCGGCCTGGGCATCTACCATGCCTGCGACGACCGCGAGTTTCCCACCCATGCCCAACTCGGCCGGCGGATGGCCCGGGTCCTGGGCACATTCGCGATCGTGCTGCCGCTACCGCTGACGGTGGCGGTGCCCACGGCCTTCGCGATCGAAACGTTCTGGAATCTCCGCGGACAGCCGAGCATCGTCTCGCCCGACAAGATTCGCGAGGCGGTTGCCCCGTCGTGGGCCGCCTCCGCCGCCCGGGCGCGCCACGACCTCGGCTTCGCCCCCGCGGCCACGCTCGACGACCGGCTGGCCGAGACCGCCAAGTGGCTGCGGGAAAGCGGCCGCCTCTAAAGACACACCCGCCAGACACACCCGCCCGTCGCCGCTCAGGCGGCTCGCCACGCTACGTCAGGTCGAGCGGGGCGTCGGCGTCACCGAAGCGGTCCACCGCGAGGCCCATCCGTTGCATCATGGCCAGATGGAGCCGGCAGAGCCGGCGGTCTTCCTGGCCGCGGAGGTCGTGCACCCGGCCGCCGCGGATCGTGCCCCCGCCACCGCCGGCCAGCACGATCGGCAGCTCTTTTGAGTCGTGGGCGTTGCCGTCCATCAGGCTCGAGCAGAAGAGCACCATCGAGTTGTCAAGCAGCGTCCGCTCCCCCTCCACGGTCGCGTCCATCTTGCCGAGCAGCCTCGCCAGCAGGGTGATGTGATATTCGTTGACCCGCTGATACTGCTCCAGCCGCTCGGCGTTGTTGGCATGATGGCTGAGCTCGTGCTGTCCGCCGTGGATGCCTCCCAGGAAGCCAAAGTTCATGTTGGAGAGGTCGTTGTTGAGCATCAGCGTGGCCACCCGCGTGCGGTCCATCTGGAAGGCCAACAGCAGGATGTCGGACATCAGCTCCAAGTGCTCGCGGGGCTCGGCCGGGATGCCCGGGCCGGGCCGCTCGAGCGTGGGCTGCGTGACCGTGGGCCGCCAGCCGTGGCCGCCCGTCTCCCGCAGGCTCTCTTCGGCCGACCGCTCGATCCGCCGCTCAAGCTCGCGGACGCTCGTGAGATACTCGTCGAGCTTTGCCCGGTCGCGGCCCCCGAGGCGGCCCCGCAGCAAGGCTGCCTCGGCCCCCACCAGGTCGAGCACGCTGGCGTCGGCCCGCCGCCGGCTGCCATCGTCGAAGAGTTGATCGAAGGCCTGCCGGGGCACGATCTCCTTGGGCGCCGGGGTGGTGGGGCTGCTCCAGGAGACGTAGGCCGAGTAGATCGAGGTGTAGCCCGCGTCGGTGCCGTAGCCTGGCGGCTCGGTGCCCAAGGCAACGCTCGGCAGCGGCGTGGCCCGGCCCACTGCCTGGGCCATCAACTGATCCACCGTCGTCCCCACTTCCACGTCGGTCGTGGTCCGTTTGACCTTGAGCCCGGAGAGGACATTCATTTTTGAGAAGTGGCCGTTTTCGTTGGTCGCGTTCGGGTTCCAGAGGCCCCGAAAAACGTTCACCTTCGCGGCATGGGGGATGAGCGGTGAGAGCGTCTTGGCAAACTCGATCCCGGCTGGGCCCGCGTTCGCGCCCCAGTGGTGCGGGTTGACGCCGTTGCCCATGAAGACCGCGGCGAACCGGACCGGTGGGCCGCCGGCCTCGGCGGCCGGGGCGAGCGACTCAAGCCAGGGCAGCCCCAGGGCCACGCCGGTGCCGCGGAGAAACCGGCGGCGGGAAAGGCTGGGCAGCTGGCGGGCGGGGAAGGTCATCGGCCGGCCTCCTGGGCGGGGGGAAGCGAATGCTCGGGTGGCAACGTCGCTGCTGGTTCATCGACCAATCTACCGTGGCGATTGAGGAACTGCCGGCTCTGGACGATGCCCAGCACCGCCGCCGAGATGCCAGCGTCTTCCTCCAGGATCCGGTCGCGGAGGCTTTCCACGAGCGGCAGGTCGGTGGGTAGGACGGCCCGGCCGAGCGCGTAGCCGAGCAGCTTGCGGCAGAACTGGAGCATGACCAGGTCGCGGCGGTCGGCCAGAAAGCCCCGCAGACCCTCAAAGCCTGTGAAGGTCGTGCCGTCCACGAACTCGGCCGAGAGGTCGAGCGGGGCGGAGCCATCGTCGAGGTCGCGGCGGCGGCCGAGCACGTCAAACCCCTCGAGCGCGAAGCCGAGCGGGTCGATCCGGTCGTGGCAGGCGGCGCAGGCGGCCGCCGCCCGATGGGCCTTGAGCCGCTCGCGGATGCCCGCCCCGGCGGCGGCCGCCTCCTCAAGCGGCGGCACGTCGGCCGGCGGCGGCGGCGTGGGGGTGCCGAGCACCGCCATGAGCACCCAGTTGCCCCGGAGCACGGGGCTCGTGCGTTGGGGGTAGGAGGTGCTCGCGAGGATCGCGGCCATGCCGAGCAGGCCGCCCCGGCCCTGGTCGGCCACCTCGACCCGGCGGAACTCGGCACCAGTCACGCCGGGAACTCCGTAATGGCCGGCGAGTCGCTCGTTCAAGAAGGTGTGGCCGGCGCCAAAGAGTTCCCGCAGCGGCCGGTCGTGCCGGATCATGTCGGCCAGGAAAGCCGTGGCCTCGGCTTCCATGGCTGCCTGAAGCTCGGGCGTGAACTCGGGGAACTTCTCGCGATCCACCGGTGCCCGCTCGGAAAAGCCGCGAAACCGCAGCCAGCGGGCGGCAAACTCGCCCGCCAGCGCCTCCGACCGCGGGTCGGCGAGCATCCGCCGCACCTCGGCCGCCAGCCGCTCAGGCTTGGCCAGGCTGCCATCGGCCGCGGCCTGCCGCAGCGGCTCGTCGGGCAGCGACGACCAGAGAAAGTAGCTCAGCCGGGTGGCGAGTTCCCAAGAGCCCACCGGCTGTTCCTGCTCGTGCTCCTCCTCGATGCGAAACAGGAACCGGGGCGCCGCCAGCACCGCCACGAGCGCCTCGCGGGCGGCCTGCTCGCGGAGCCCGCCGGCCGAGGTCTCGTCGCCGCCGGCCACCGCTGCCCGGTAGATGCCGTGGAGCCGCGCACGTTCCTCTGGGGCAAGCGGCCCCCGCCAGGCCCGCTCGGCGAAGGCGGCGAGGTGGGCAAGCACACGCGTGTCCCAGTCGGCCGCCTGTTCCGCCGTGAGCGTGAGGTTGCGGGCCAGGCTCCAGTCGCAGGAAAGCGCCGCATGCACGGCCCGGTCGCGTTCGGGTAGAAGCGAGAGCAACTGCTCGTCGGAGAGCCAATAGACCCGCGGGTGGGCCGGAGGACTGCGGAAGTTGTCGGTGATCCCGGAGAGCCGGAGGTCGAAGTTCTCCGGGAAGGCCTGCTTCATGAGGCTGAACTCCTGCATTGACCCGCTGGCAGTCTTGGTGCCCCGCTTCCAGACGGTGACCGCGCCGGCTAACACACCGGCGGGGTCGGGCGGATCGCCGACGGTCACCAGCCATTGGGCACTGGCCCGGTCGGCGGCCGGGTCGTCGACGTCGAGCCGGCCCTGGCCCCTGAACTTTGTCGCCTCGCGGGGCACCGGCAGGGTGACGACAGTCGGCGCGGCAACGACGATCTCCGCAGGCCCGACGGACCGGCCCCCGGGATGCGTGCCGAACCGGCCGGCGGCAGCCACGAGCAGATCGAGCTCGTGGCGGAGCGGAGCGTCTTCTTCCGGAGCCGAACCGCCGGCCTCGGGCTTCTCGAGCTCGGCAAGCCGGGCCTCCAGGGCTCGCCGGCGTTCCGCCAGCCATTCCGGATAGGGCCGCCAGCCCCCCGCGAGCTCAATCTTCAGATCGGAGAGCCGAACGGTGTCGCCGTCGCTCCCATCGGCCGCGTCGCCCACGACCAGATGCACCCGGTCGGCCCCGGCGGTTGTCACGAAGACGGGGTAGTCGCCCCTGAGGCTGTCGGCATCTTGCTGCACACGTTGCGCTGAACCCCAATAAAGGTTCGGGTTGCGAGCATACCAGCTCCGCCGCTGGGCCTGGATCGCCCGCAGGCCCTCGGTGACTGTCGCCGGCACCTCCTGTGCCGCAGCCGGGTCGGGTGGGGGCAGCCGTCGCCATGCGATCCGGGTGAGGTCGAGGTAGCGGGAGGCCGGCTCCTCGGCCAGGAGAAACGCCCACCAGTTGGCGAGGTAGTGCCGCGCCAGCCCGGCTGCGTCGGCCAGTTGGTCGAGCGAGCCGGCCCCGGTGAGCTCCCGATGGGCGTGCTTCCAACAGGCGAGCATGTAGTCCGCCTCGCGGAGGTCAGCCCCGTCGGTCGGCACGTGCGGCCCGGCTGCCTTCTGGTACCAGACGTAGACCGCCTGCTGGGCCTGGTCCCGCAGCGGCTCCGGCCCCCGAGTGCCCACCCGCTCGGCTCTGAACACGATCCCCATGCCGGGGAGGATCGTGGCGTGGTCGACAAGTTGGCGGGCGGCGGAAAGGTAGCGGTCGAACTGGCCCGGGTTCACAAACAGCACGTCGCCGGTGTTGGCAAAGCCTTCGCCGCCGCCGCCGTCGGGCTCAAACTCCCGTCCCAGTCCAAAGTCGATGCCCGTCAGGTCGCGGACGGTGGCGTCGTATTCGGCGTTGGTCAGCCGCCGCAGCGTGACATTGCCGGGATCGCCTGCATTGGCCTCGATGGCCGCCCGCAGGCCGGGGGCGAGCCAGGCGAGCAGAGCGTCGCGATCCGCGGCCGCCAGTTCGCCCGCATCCCGCGGCGGCATCTGCCCGGCCTCGATCTGCTCGCGGACCGCCTGCCAGGTGCGGAAGTCGCGGGTCAGGTCGGGGGCGGCGAGGAGCTTGTCGAGGGCCACGGCCGCCTGCGGCTGGTCGCCAGAGTGGCAATCGAGGCAGTTGGCCTCGACGATCGCGAGTGCCGCGGCCGGATCGGCCGCTAGGTCCGAGCCGGGGGCAGGCCGAACCAGACCGACCGCGAGGCCGATCACGAGACCAAAGCCGCCGATGGTGAGTTGGGGCGGGTTCATGGGGCGGGGCGAACCTTTGGGACGCAAACTGAACCCGTCCCGTCCATTTTAGCCCCGATTCCCGCCGGTGCCCATCCGACAGTGGGTGATCTCGTTTCCGCAGCGATTGCTGGGCTTTCTTGCGATCTTTCTTGGGAGAACTTACCCGGAGGGGACTGCACTCTGTTCGGCCTGCTCATCAGCCGGACAATGGTTGTGGGACTGCCATTAAACGAGTTATCCTCCCGGTCATGTCACCACGATCCCCGTCCGCTTCCGGTAGCCCGCTATTTTCCCGCCGCACATTCACCGCTGGGGCCGCGGCCCTCGCCGCCGCCACGGTTGCCCGGCCGGCGGCGGCCCGCAATCGGAGGCTGGCCGATGAGACGATCCTCGGCGACGGGGAACACACCTTCCGCGCGAAGCACGACTTCCCACAACTGCCCGACAAGTACACCTGGCAGACCACCCACGGCGTGGCCCTCGACGCCGCCGGCAACCTGTACGTGATTCACGAGGGGCGGAAGGATCGCAAGGACCATCCCGCGATCTTCGTGTTCGATCCCACCGGCAAATTTATCCGGGCCTTCGGCAGCCAGTTTCAGGGGGGCGGCCACGGCATCGAGGTGCGGCGCGAGGGGAGCGACGAGTTTCTCTACGTCTGCGGCTACCAGCAGGTGAAGTGCTTCGCCAAGCTCACGCTCGACGGCGAGACCGTCTGGTATCGCAAGGCGCCGATGGAGTCAGGAGCTTATGCTCCCGGCGAAGACGTCTCCACCAAACCGTCCTGGAACCGGCAGGGCTTCCTGCCCACCAACATCGCTTTTCTCGACGACGACATCACGAAAGCCCCCGAGTTTTTCCTGGCCGACGGCTAC
>Ga0209498_1001560_pt1 | contig 14013 bp, 13 predicted proteins | sample WalLakDeSediment_FD_184131 | JGI IMG/M metagenome (GOLD analysis project Ga0209498, IMG submission 184131) | Lake sediment microbial communities from Walker lake, Nevada to study Microbial Dark Matter (Phase II) - Walker Lake 11/02/13 Deep... | ecosystem: Environmental > Aquatic > Freshwater >...
CAGGTGGGGCAGCATCAGCCTTGCCTCCCGCGGCGCAGCAGCAGGGCGTGAACCAGATCGAACCAGAGTAGAAACGCCCCCTGGACAATAATGCCCCAGCCCATACCCCGCCAGCGCTCGTCCTTCTGGCCGCGCTGCACCATAAGCCAGCGGCCGCCCAGCATGTAGAGAATATCCAGCCCGGCGTTGATCCAGAGCAGCTGCTCCAGATTGGCTGCCTCGCCAGTCTGCCGCGCCGCGGTATGCGCGTCGGGCAGCTCTGCCTTACGCCGCGCCGACCAGCCGCCAAACAGGGCAATGGCGGCGTCCACCACCCCCCAGCCGATAAACTGAGAGCCAACACCTTGCCAGAAACGGCCGTACAAACCCATCACAGCCCCGGCCACGACACTAAAGCCGCTCCACCAGAGCAGCCGCTGCGTCAACTGCCGGTTAAACGTCCAAAAATCATCCATAAAAGCTCCTGTAGGCGACGAACGACAAATGACGAACGACCAACGTTGGTCGTTCGTCATTTGTCGTTCGTCATCTAACGTCGCAACAAATGTAAAACCGGCTCGGCGCGGGCCTGGCTGGCGCGGGCCAGCACCAGGGTCACGCCAAAAGCGATCAGGGTGCTGGTAATCAGAAAGAAAACAAATTCCTCCAGCGGCAGCACGCCGCCCAGGTAAACCTGTACCGTCTGTTCCGGGTTGATGGTCCAGGTACCAGACGCAATAGCCAGGGCATCGGTGGCGCTGAGATAGAGGGTGCTGGTGACGATGACCGTGGCCACCAGGCGCCGGTAGCGCCAGAGAATATCGGCCCCGAAAGCGGTTTGCAGCATGATGGGGGGCAAAGCCCAGCCTAACTCCAGCCCCAGGTAGGTTCCCGGCTGCCAGCCCACCAGCAAGATGGTCACGCTGCCCAACCAGATAACGCCGAGGACGGCTGTGCCGATCCAGCGCCATCGTGTCGCCGCCAGAGGCTCTGCTTCGCCCGGCGCCAGGCGGGGAGCCAGCCAGACCAGCCACATGCCCACCAGCAGCGTCTGCACCACAAAAAAGGTGTACTCCTCGATCGGTACCCAGCCGATAACCAGTCCGGTGACCAGTTCGGGGTCGTACCACCAGACTTGGGTGGCCACCAGGTAATTGTCCCAGGGTGAGGTGTAGGCCACAGCCACGACCACGTGACCCCAGATCACCGTCCAGGGCGACCAGCTTTGCAGCGCTGCCGGCAGGGTACGGCCGTGCCGACGGTCCCGCCATAACAGCCCGGCCACAATCAGCAAAGGTATCCCGATAAAAATCGCCAGAAAACCAAAGTAAGTCATAGGAAATCCTGAAGTGAGACGTGAGAAGTGAAAAGCAAGAAGTCACTTATCACTTCTCACGTCTCACTTTTCACGCTTCACGTCCGGTAAGCGCCACCAGGCTAAAGCAAACATCAGTAAGAAAATGGCGGCCGTGGCCAGGAAGGTACTGCGCAGACCAAACCAGAGGGCAAAGCTGGCTCCGACCAGGGGAGCCAACGCCCGGGCCGCGGCGCCTATCGAATTATCCAGGCCGTAAACCGTGCCCTCTTCGCCCGGCTCGGTGTAACCGGCCAGCAAAGCGCTAACCGAGGGAATCACGCCACCGGCGGCAAAACCGGCCAACAGCTGCAAGAAGAGAAGCTGCTCGGCCGTGGTCACAAAGGTCTGCGGCACGTACAGTAAACTTAGCACCAGCGCGCTCAGCACCAGCACCGGCTTATGGCCCACCCTGTCACCCAGCCGCCCCAGGTACAGGGCGCTGGCGGTGCTGGCGGCCGAAGCCAATCCAATCATCAGGCCGGCGTAGCTGTTGACCCGATCCGTGGTTGGCAGCAGCAGCTGAATAAAGAGTGGGGCAATCGGAAAAATCATCATTCGTCCCAGGTGGCTTAAGAAGCGCATGGCGTAGGTCATGGGCACGCCGGGCATAGCCAGCACGTGCCGCCAATCCACCCAGAAAGCCAACGGCCGTCCGCCGCCGCTCATTAATACCGGGGTAAACTGCTCCTGGACGCCATAATGGACCAGCAGGCCGGACAGGGCCAGCAGGATGGCGGTCAACACAAAGGCAGACTGGTAACCCCACTGGTCAGCCATAAAGCCGCCAATCAGGGGGCCAATGGCCACGCCGCCCCACAAAGCGACCTGAATCACGCCCATGGCGTAACCGGTGCGGCTGCGCGGCGCGGCCGCGGCGACCAGGGCATTGGCCGCGGCGACGGTGCCGGTGACCAGGCCTTGCAGTGCCCGTAGCAGAACCAGCTGCTCGGCGGTGGTGACAAAGCCCATCAGCAGGAGAAGGACCGCCCCACCAAATGTGGCCCGCTGTACCATCAGTTTACGGCCGTAGCGATCGGCCAGCGCCCCCCAGATCGGCGAAGCCACCATCATCGTCAGCGCCTGCGCCGAGAAGACCATTCCGGCCAGGAATTCCACGCTAAAGCCCTGGCTGCTGCCCAGCGACTCCACATACAGCGGCAAAAACGGGAAAATGTTGGAAAAGCCGATGGCCGACACCATCTGGGCCAAAAACATGATCCAGAGCGTCCGTTCCCAACCCGGCTCCCGCCAGGCCGACACTAAGCGCCGTATAGTCATCTAATCGACTAGATTGATCTCGGCCTGTTCCAGCCGTTCCTGGACCAGGGCCAGCAGGCGAGTGCGCAGCGTGGCCGCCTGTCCAAAACGAGCCTTGGCCACCAGCGTCAGCTCGGTCTGCTGGCCTATGACGCCCGATTCGCTGATTACCTGCCACGGTTCAATGAGATTGGGCAAGACCAGCAGCGCCTCTTCACCCAGTTTCTCCAGGATGGGCAGCACTGTTTTTAGATCGGCAGCGCTGATTTTTATCTTGACATCCGCTTTCGAAAAACGGCCGCGGCTGAAGTTGCGAATTGCCCGCACTTCGCCGTTGGGAATGACGTACAGCTCGCCCGTGGGGGCGCGCAGCGAGGTCGTGCGCAGGTTGACCGCCTCCACCACGCCTTCGATGCCCAGCAGCTCTACCTTCTCACCCACATCCAGCGTGTCTTCAAAGATAAAGCTGATGCCGGTGAGAAAGTCGCTGATGAGCGGCCGGGCCCCCAGACCAAAAGCGGCGCTAAACAGACCCACCATCCAGATGAGGGTATCCGTGGCCACAAAACGACCCAAGCTAAACAGCACAGCCAGGGTAAACGTCATGAAGGTGATGATGCCGGCGATCAGGCTCTCCAGGGTCATTAACCGTTCTGGCCGCGGCCGGTAACGGGCAGAAGCAAAACGGCTCAAATGCAGGGTTCGCCGGGCCAGCCGTCGTCCCAGGCGGTGGACAAAGTAGGCCAGAAGGAAGTAAATAAAAATTAGCAGCAGATTTTGCAGCCAGACACTTTTTTGCCAGGCTGCCAACAACGTTTCCAGCATACTGTTCTCTCTAACCGCGCCCAAATCCAGCCGGCACAATCAGGCTCGACCTGGAGCGCTGGCGCCCTCAGCGGCGCTACCGCACCTTGTACAGGGCCAGCGCCTTCGGGCGCATTTCATGATGGTCAACAATGGGCGCGGGATAATCCTCTCCCAGTCGGCAGTCATATTGCCGCTGCTGGGCGACGCTCATTTTGGCCGGTTCGTGGATCATATTGGCGGGTAAACTGGCCAATTCCGGCAGCCAGCGGCGAATGTAATCTCCCTGGGGGTCGAATTTCTGCCCCTGCAAGGTGGGATTGAAAATGCGGAAATAGGGAGCGGCGTCGGTACCGGTCCCGGCCGTCCACTGCCAGCCACCATTATTGGCCGCCGGATCGCCGTCTACCAGCTGCTGCATAAAATACCGTTCGCCCCAACGCCAGTCAATCAACAGATCTTTGGTCAGGAAGGAGGCCACAATCATCCGCGCCCGGTTGTGCATCCAGCCGGTGGCCGCCAGCTGCCGCATGGCCGCATCCACCACCGGATAGCCGGTCTGCCCAGCCGTCCAGGCGTCAAACAACGCTTCATCATTAACCCATTGTAGCTGACGCATTTCCGGCCGAAAAGCGGCCCCCAGCACTTCGGGAAAATGGTACAGAATTGCCTGGTAAAATTCCCGCCAGATCAGCTCATTCAGCCAGGTTTCGGCACCTTTGCGGGCAGCAGCGTGAGGCGCAGCCTGAAGGGCCTCAACGGCCGCGGCGGCCGCCGTCTGTGCCGAAAGCATGCCAAAGCGCAAATAGGGCGAGAGCGTTGAAGTGCCGTCCAAGTCCATCCGGTTGCGGTCATCGCTGTAGCGGTAGATGAGTCCATCGCGGAAACGGCGCAGCAGTGCGGCGGCCGCGGCTTCACCGGGCACAAAGGGCACGGTTGCCGGCAGCGCCGGTTCAGCCGGAAGGGGCAAGCTTTCGACATCATCGGGTGTGGCAATTTGCTCCGGGGCAGGCAATATAGCCCGGCTCCAGGGCTGGCTTTTCCATTTCCTGCTAAACGGGGTGTAGACCGTGTACGGTTCACCGTTCTCTTTAAGAATGGCACCGGCGGGTAGGACGGTGAGGCCATCGGTCAGGTATAGCGGCAGCTGCGCCGCCACCTGCCGGTCACGCCGCCGGGCATAAGGCGAGACGTCGGCTTCGGCATAAACGGCTGTCGCGTCCGTCGCCGCCACCAATCGCGCCAGTTGCTCCACCGGATCACCGGCGCGAATGATCAGCCGGCTGCCCCTCTGCCGCAGCGCCTCATCCAGGTCGGCCAGGCCGGCGTACAGAAAGGCCAGCCGCTGGGGGCCTACGTAGCCGGACTGCTGCAACGTGGGGTCGAGAATAAAGAGGGGGATAACCTGATCGCCGTGGTTGAGGGCGGCCGTCAAGGCCTGATTGTCACGCAGGCGCAAATCCCGCCGAATCCACCAGATGGTCTTCATGGCATCAACGACCGGTCAGGATTTTCCGGGCCGAAACCGTAAAGGTATTTTCTTTGAGGTAGGCAATATGCTCTCCCTGGAAGGGGATTGGCGCCATGCCAAAGTGATCGACAAGCGCGTTGTTTTCGACAACATTGGGCACAGCCAGCAGATCCAGCAGGCTTGAGGTGACGGGCGTCCCGGGCAGGGTCTTCTCCATCACGAAAACCGGCAGACGCAGCAACCAGGCCGGGGCCGGAAAGAGCAGGCGACGTGAATCAATTGCGCGCAGAATGCGTCGTTCAATCTCGCCCAGGGTGAGTGGTTCAGGGCCGCCCAGTCCTAGCTCCTGACGAATGGTGGTGTCATCCTCAATGGATCGCACAACAGCTTCAGCCACATCCAGCACCGACACCGGTTGGAATTCGGCCGTACCGCCACCAATAAGAGGGTAAACCAGGGGAGTCAACTTGGCCAGGCGGGCAATGGCGTTGAAGAATTCATCATCCGGGCCAAATATGGACGACGGCCGTAAAGCTGTCCAGTTGGGCGCATGTTCGGCTACGTAATCTTGCGCCTGACCCTTGCTTTTGAGAAAGCGGTAGGGCAGCTTGCTATCAGCGCCATTCTGACTCATGTTTATGAAACGGCCAACGCCGGCCTGATTGGCAGCATCCACAACGTTGATTGTGCCCTGGTAGTTAATCGCCTCATAAGTCTGTGACCCTTTCTCGATAGCGATGGCGACCAGATGAACCACCGTAGTCACCCCCTGCATTATCGGTAGGAGACTCTGGCGGTCGGTCACATCTCCCGAGACAACCTCAATCTGTTCTATTACATCAGCCAAACGCTTCTGGGCCTTTGTCGCGTCGCGCACCATAACCCGAACAGGCTTACCGGCTGCCACCAGCCGGCGGACGGTATTATGTCCTACAAAGCCAGCCCCCCCAGTTATCAAAATAGTCATGAACAACTCTCCTCAAAGGGCAGCAGCGGCCAAACAACACCTGAGCGAAACACCATGCAGCGCCTTCTTACTAGCCCAAACGGCCTGTCTAGATCTCCTGCTGACTTAACCGGCTTAACCAGTCAGTAATCGGCTGGCCGCGCTCATCCAGATGGTTGTGAATGGCCTCGAGGTAAATGGTCAGATAATCGTGCAGCGCTTCGGCCGGAATACCATAGTTGATCAGCAGCCCTTCAATCCACTCGATATCACTGCCTACATATCGAATATCGCCCAGGGTGAGCGCCGCCAGGATATTGCGACCCATGCTGGTATTGGCATTCACCAGGTGATCGTGCGGCATGTGGCGCATTTTATGCCAGACATGGGCTTCAATGAGTGCCTGATGTTCCCGATAATGATCGCGGGTAGCCAACGCTGCGGCGGGCACCGGTTCCACCGGCCCCACCAGACGCGGCTTGTGCAGCAGCTGCTCCACGACCTGCGGGGCCTTACTTATCTCATTTCCCAGATAATGGCCGGGAATACGCTTAACCAATTCCGGAATGAGGCTAAAGATCATGCCGCCGAAGGCCAACGGGATGCGCTCCTCGTAAACCAACTCCGCCATTTCCAGCAGGTGGGCGGCCGTATAAAGCTGCTGCGCCGAGGCCACAATCAGGTTGGGCCTGGCCGAGGCCATGGTAGCCTGCATGCGGGCCAAAGGTACGTTGGCACCCAGATAAATTACCTCCCAGCCGAAGCGGCGCAGCATCAAGGTCACCATGAGCAGGCTAAAGGTGTGGATTTCTTCCGCCGGACAGGTGGCCAATATGCGACCGGGGCGGCTTGGCGCCGGCGCCGCGGCCAGCAGCGCTTCCAGCCGGCGAATGGCCAGGGCTGAGGCGAAATGCTCCTGCTGCACCGTTACCGTGCCTTCATACCAGCCTTGACCGATCTCAGCAATGCCTTTCTGCAGCAGTTCGGCGCAAACGGCCTCCAGGGGATAAAGGGCAAAGGCCTGAGCCAGCACTTGTTCCGCACGCCGTTCATCAAAACTCATACAGGCCGCCATCCATTCGGCCCGCAAATCGGCCAGGGGTGTACCCGTTTCTACCAGGGTAAACGCCGGTTGGAGCGCGCTGCCAGGCTGGCCGGGCAGAGGGAAGGCCAGAAACGGATCCTGCTCTTCCTCTGAATAGCGATCCCACAGATCGACTGCCCGGCTAATGCTCAGTCCTTCCTCCTGGCGGGCAATGAGCCATTTGAGCATGTTAATGTCCCGCTGGGAGTAAAGGCGATGGCCGCCTGAGGTACGATCCGGCTGGGGCAGCCCGTACCGACGCTCCCAGGCGCGCAGCGTATCCGGCTTGAGTCCGGTTTCCTGAACCACTGCCTTGAGATTAAACATCGGTACATTATTGTTTGAAGCGACCATCTTAACACCTGTTCCTTGCTGGTTATGCTACGGCCGGCTGCAAGGCAACATGGGGTACCGGCTGACCGGCGTCACGCAAAATGCGCTCGGTGGTCAGGCGGGCCGATAGCAGAACAATGGGTAATCCGGTACCGGGATGGGTGCTGGCGCCGGCGAAGTAGAGATTCTGGTAACGGCCGTGCCGGTTGCGCGGCCGTAAGTAACCCACCTGCGTGAAATTGTGGCTCAGACCAAATGCCGCTCCTTTGGCTAGATTGTAAAGCTCCTGCCATTCCAGCGGCGTGTAAGCAGTCTCAAATTTGATGTGCTCGGCCAAGTCGGTAATGCCCATTTTCGCCAGCCGATCCAGAACCTGGCGGCGGGCACGGTTGGTTAACGCTGCCCAATCTTGATCTACATCGTCACTCAGGTGACCGACAGGAACCAGAACCATCAGCGTATCTTGCCCTGGGGGCGCCGCAGCCGGATCGGTGCGCGCTGGGGCATGGACATAAAAGCTGGGCTCAGCCGGCAGCGTGTAGCCGTCAAAAATTTCGTCAAAACTGGCTTTGTAATCGCCGGCCAGGAAGACGTTGTGGTGCTGAAGCGCATCATAGACCTTGTCCACACCCCAGTAGAACATAATCGTTGAGCAGGTGTACTTTTTGCGGTCCAGCTTGTCGGCTTCGGCTTGATCGGCCGGGGCGGTGAGCAAATTACGATAGACGTAAGGGAGATCGGCATTGGCCACCACAATATCGGCAGAGAAGAGACGGCCGTCAGCCAGGCGCACACCTGTGGCCCGATTGTTGCTAATGACGATCTCGGCCGCCGGCGCGTTATAGACAAACTGCACCCCCAGCCGCTCGGCAATCTGGACCAGGCTCTCGATCACGCGATACATTCCGCCCATCGGGAACCAAACGCCGTCGGCCAATTCCGTATATTGCAGCAGGGAATAGGTAGCCGGGGCATCATACGGACTTAGACCCAGGTACATATTCTGGAAGGTGAAAGCCGCCTTCAAGCGGGGATCGCGGAAATAATTACCCACGTTGCGGTAATGCTTGACCAGCGCCTTGAGCTTGAACAGCAGCGGCAAGTTAGCCGGGCTAAAGTATTCGGCCAGGTTGTAGAAGTTACGCCCGACAAAACGCTCTAGCGACATCCGATAATGCTGGTTGCCTTCTACCATATAGCGCAAAAAGCCGCTAAAACTGCCCGGCTCAATGGCCTCCAGCTGCTCCTGCATGGCATTCATGTTGGCCGTTAAGGCCAGCTCCAGGCCATCGTCAAAACGGACCCGATAGGTCGGATCAATGCGCTGGAGATCGAGATGATCGCTCATCTCCTCACCCAGGGCAGCATAGGTTTCGGCAAACACCTCAGGCATCAAAAATAAGGTCGGACCAACGTCAAACCGGTGGCCATCCTGGACAATCTGGTCGCAGCGGCCGCCGGGCTGACTATTCTTTTCTAAAACAGTGACCCGGTAGCCACTACGCGCCAGCCGTCCGGCGGTGGCAATGCCGCCAATCCCGGCACCTATAACCAGGGCTGTAGGTTGTGCATTCATTCTATTCGCTCCATACGAGATTTCGGTCAGGTGTCAGCCACTGGCCGCAAAGCCTGCCGTGACAAATGCTGTTCGGCCAATAACTGACATTACTAATATCAGATTTGCGGACACAAATCAGCTATTTGTCCATACTTTAGCACGGCATGGGCAATCTGTCAATAATTTGTCCAATATTTATAGAATTTTATGTAGGGGGATTCGACAGAAGGCAACGGTCCAGGATTACAGCAAGCGGCTCCCCTCCAGGCGTAGTAACCAGGCTTTGGTGGCCAGGCCGCCGCCACCGCCATACCCCTGCAATTGGCCCTTATCGCCAACAATGCGGTGACAGGGGATAACCAGCGGCAGCGGATTGGAGCCGTTGGCCTGGCCCACGGCGCGGGCCGACTGGCGATCGCGGCCAATGCGCCGGGCTATTTCGCCGTAGCTGGCGGTGGTGCCGTAGGGCACCTGGCAGACGGCGCGCAGAACAAGCTGCTGGAAAGGGCTCATGCCAGACCAGTCAAGGGGTAAATCGAACTGTTGGCGACGGCCGTGTAAATAATCGTTTATCTGGGCCAAAGTCGGAGCGGTACGGTCATTGTCCCTGAGGCTCTCGCGGCCGGTCAAGCGCAGAACGTGTTGGCGAAACTCCGCTTCATCGGCGGTGATGGCTACGGCCGCCAGCCCAGCCGGAGAAAGCGCCGCCCAAACCGGACCTAACGGTGTCGCTTCGGTAACACCCAACCAGATTTCAGATGCATGTTCCATAATCACCACCCTACACCGCTCGCGCGGGGCAGCCCGCACTCCGCAGGAAGCACTCCGCAGGAGGCACCCCGCAGGAGGCACCCACTGATCGCGATATTGCTTTTGCCCTGTAATCAAAGCGACAGTATCATACCGTAATATGAGCAATGATACCGCACCATCTGCACCAACAGACGAAAAACAGAACCGCATCCGCCCCTGGCCGGTTACCGCCCTCGGCCTTTTCCTGCTGCTGCAAACGGCCGGTTTGCTGGCCCTGGCCGCATTCGAGCTGTTAGCACCGGAGATCATGTCTGGCGCTCTGTCTGCCGGCGAGAGCAGTTTATTGGGCGCCCTTTACCTGCTGCTGGCTATTCTGGCCCTTATCAGCGCCCTGGGCTTCTTCCGGCTCTGGTTGAACAGCTGGCTCACGGCCATGCTGCTGGAGGGCTTGTGTTTGATTGTCGCCCTGATCCTCTATTTTCAGGGCCGCCCCGACTACACCTTTGGCCTGATGGCTTACGCTGTCTTTATGGTCGTTTACCTCAACCATTATGAAGTCCGGGATGCCTTTCACGCGCACAAATTGCTGATGGTTGATCCGGAGGAATGGCTGCCATGATGAGCGCCACCGACCTGGCGCTGCTGCGCCGCTTCGAGCCCATTACCCGCTACACCCGTGGCGAGCAGTTCTTCCCCATGGACGTCGCGCCCTACGTGGCCGCCTGCAGCCTATGGGTTCAAAAGCCGGCCTCAGAACCGACCCTGCTGGTGCCGCGCGGCGAACTGGATCTGGACAGGCTGGCCGAAGCCCGCTCCGACGGCTTCAATGCCACCAATTTCTTAAAGTTTATTGAGCCCCTGCACTTAACCGAGCTGGCCGCCTATCGTCTGCGCGAAGGGTTGGCTGCCAAAGATCCACGGGATGTTTTCCATGCCGGGCGGGGCCGGCTGGCGCGGGTGGGCTACGCTTCCCGCTTCGTCGATGCGCTGTTCTCTATAACGCTCCTGGCCCGGGGCCGGGTGCCCGGCGATACCGCCGCCGCGGCCGCCCTGGCCTATGATCAGATCATGGCCGACAACGAGCATTATCGCTATTACGGCCGCGTCCGGCGTGAAAATGGTTGGCTCATTCTGCAATATTGGTACTTCTACCCCTTTAACGATTGGCGATCCGGCTTCTCCGGGGCTAACGATCATGAAGCCGACTGGGAAATGGTTTGCGTCTATCTGTATGAAACGGCCGATGGGGATGTCCAGCCGGAATGGGTGGCTTACGCCTCCCACGATTTTTCCGGCGACGATTTGCGCCGCCGTTGGGATGATGATGAACTAGAAAAAGTGGGCGAGCATCCGGTCATCTACGTGGGCGCCGGCTCCCATGCCTCCTATTTTCAGGCTGGCGAATACCTGGCCGAATTGGAACTGCCCTTCATGACCCCGCTGGTTCGCCTTAACAACAAGATGCAGGAGTACAGCCGTCGCGCTCTAGGCTACATGCAAAACGAAAACGAAGATGAAGAGCCATCCAGCGAAATGAGCATCTTCCACGTACCCTTTGTCGATTATGCCCGCGGTGACGGCCTGGCCATCGGTCCGGGCCAGGAAAAGGAATGGCAAGAACCGGGCCTGCTGGAGCCAGCCCCAGGCTGGGCGCTGCACTATCGCGGCCTGTGGGGCCTCTATGCCCGCGATCCTCTCTCCGGCGAAGATGCGCCGGCTGGCCCGTTGTACAACCGGGACGGCTCGATGCGGCGCGCCTGGTATGATCCCTTGGGCTGGGCCGGATTGGACAAGACGCCGCCGGTTTCGCTGGCATTGGAAATCACCCTGAACCAGCGCCGGCAGCTGGAAGCGCGTCGTGAAGAGCTGACAGCCATAATTGCCACCAAGAGCGAGCAGTTAACCGGCCTGGGCATCGAAGCGGCCGCCATGCGCGATCATCCGCATCTGAAACAGCTGCACGGCCAGCACCAGAAACAGATTGCGGCGCTGTCCGCCGAGCTGAAAGAGCTGCGGCGGGAGTTGACCGCCGATCAGGCCTTGCATGAAGCGCTGGAACTACACGCCACCCAGCTCCACACCGGCGATTACGGCCGGCCGCGCGCCCACATTCGCCGCGCCCATCACCCCTTCTCCGATGCCGGCTTGCGCTTTAGCCGCTTTGCTGAATTCTGGGCGGCCGTCAGCACCGGCCTGATGATGCTCGGCTTTGTGGGCATGGTCCTGTTTGCCCGCGAATACCTGATTTTTGGACTGGTGATGTTGATCTCGCTTTTCATCTTTATCGAGGCTGGCTTCCGCCGCCATCTGACCAGCCTGATCACCAGCGTTACCATCGGCCTGGCCACCGTCGCCGCGCTCATCCTGCTGTACGAGTTTTTCTGGAGCATCGTCATTGCCGGCGTCCTGCTGGCGGGCGGTTACATCCTGTTTGAGAATCTGCGCGAATTGTGGAGTTAAGGGGGCAAGTAGTGATGAACAGTGAAGCCCGGTTCACCGCCCTGACCAGCTACCGGCAATATCCACCCGAGGAGATGCGGCAGCGGGCGGCCGATTTCTACGCCGACATCCGGCGGCGGCGCACAGTGCGCGATTTCTCTGACCAGCCGGTGGACCCGGAAATCATCCAGGATTGCTTGCTGGCCGCCGGTACCGCACCCAACGGGGCTAATCGCCAACCCTGGCACTTTGTCGTTGTCAGCGACCCGGCGCTGAAACGACGCATCCGGCTGGCGGCCGAAGAGGAAGAGCAGGAGTTCTACCAGCGACGCGCCTCGCAAGAATGGCTGGAAGCGCTAGCGCCCCTGGGTACCGATGCCCACAAACCCTTCCTGGAAATGGCCCCCTACCTAATCGCCATTTTTGCCCAAAGCTATACTGTCCTGGCCGACGGCCGCAAGGTCAAGAATTACTACGTTTCTGAATCGGTGGGCATTGCCACCGGCTTTCTTATTGCCGCCCTGCACCATGCTGGCCTGGCCACATTAACCCACACTCCCAGCCCAATGAACTTTCTAAACGAGATTTTGGAACGGCCGGCCCATGAGCGTCCTTTTCTTTTGCTCGTGGTGGGCTATCCCGCTTCCGGGGCCCAGGTTCCCCAGATCAGCAAAAAGGCATTAACCGAGATAGCCACCTTCCGCTAAAGCAAGCCGCCCTAAACCCTTACCCATGCTGACCAAAATTGCTCCCTGGATAATACTGGCGCTGCTCCTGGTCGCCTGCCGGCAGGGGGAAGCGGTTGCCCTGCCCACGGCCGCGCCAACAGCAAAACCACTGCCAACGGCTACCCCGTCGCCCACAGCCACAGCCACAGCCACCGCCACAGTACCACCCACCCCATCCTTCACACCGACCCTGACGCCAACCGTTACCCCCATGCCGCCAAGGCCGGCGCTGACGCCCACGGCGACACCGGCGGGGCAGGCCTGCCTTGAACCGCCGCCACGCCCCGTCTACCGCCACCGGGCGACAGCCGCCGCAGCCTGGCCCACGCCTAATCCCGCTGCCACCGGACGCCTCTGGCTGGGCCCGGTGCTGCTAACCGACCAGCCACCCCGCCGCAATGACGACTATCCCTATGGCTATGATGGCTTCGGCCGTTATCTGCTGCACAACGGGCTGGATCTCATTGAACCAGCAGGGACGGCGGCGCTGGCGGCGGCCAGCGGACAGGTAGTCGTGGCCCAAGGCGATCAGCAGGAACAGTTCGGCTGGCGCTGCGACTGGTATGGCCAGCTGGTCATTATCGAACTTGACGAGCGCTGGCAAGACCAGCCCGTCTACCTGCTCTACGGCCACCTGGACAGTCTCGCTGTAACCGCCGGCGAGCGGGTTGCCGCCGGACAGACTATTGGCACGCTAGGCGCCAGCGGGGCCACGATTGGCGCCCATCTCCACTTTGAGCTGCGGCTGGGCGCCAATGACTTCGCGGCCACCCGCAATCCCTCCCTCTGGCTGCGGCCGCCGCCAGATCAGGGCATCTTAGCCGGTCGACTGGCTGATTCGGCGGGAAGGCCGTGGCAAGGTGTCCTGGTAACGGCTGTGCCGCTGAACAGGGATGCCGCTTGGCAAACAAGCTGGAGCTATCTGGTCGAACCCTATCCCCTGGCCAATCCGGACGAACAGCTGGCCGAGAACTTCGTCCTGGCCAATCTGCCCGCCGGCGATTACCAGCTGGTCATAAGCCTGGGCCAGCATGACGCCCGCCGGACAGTGACCGTCGTCGCCGGCGAAATCAGCACGGTAACGATTGTCATTGACCCCTAAGCAGACGCCCTATCAGCCGGCCCGATAATCAATCTGGCGCTCCAGACGGCGCCAGAAGCGGAAGCCCAACCAGCCCAATCCGCCCAGCAGCAGCAGCCAAGGTCCACAGATGATGCCGTTGTAGATCAGCCAGTCAGCCGTGGACTGGGTGCTGCGCTGCAGCTGCTTGGCGGCCGTACCGGCTGTCTCACCGGGACGCCAT
>Ga0209498_1001561_pt1 | contig 14012 bp, 11 predicted proteins | sample WalLakDeSediment_FD_184131 | JGI IMG/M metagenome (GOLD analysis project Ga0209498, IMG submission 184131) | Lake sediment microbial communities from Walker lake, Nevada to study Microbial Dark Matter (Phase II) - Walker Lake 11/02/13 Deep... | ecosystem: Environmental > Aquatic > Freshwater >...
AAAACCTCTCACGACTGTATGCGCAGCAAGCCGACCACCCCTTGCTGACCGATGCAGTGGAGCAGATCTTCGAAGCCGCGTTGCTGGTGGAACACAATCTCGATGATCCCATGGATTTCGTGCGGCGCATGACGCGATTCATGGAACAGGCCACGCGAAACACCGAAGAACACTCGTAAAAAAACGCAACCGGCTCGTTTTTCACACTAACAAAACAGCAGTTAGTGAATACAGCTTCGAGCCGGTTGCTACCCCCACCTGTACAACCACTGGTGAGTGTCAGTTCAGTACAAGCATAGAACGCGTACGTACAGTGCTACCGCTGCTCAACCTGTACATATACAATCCGCCTGACAACCCGCTCGGAATAAAGTTCGCCGTGTAATTACCTGGCGCATGCTCTCCGTCCACCAGTACCGCAACCCGCCTGCCGAGCAGATCGAAAATCTCCAGTCGTACAGGTATCGGCGCTCCACTTCCGCCAACCGAATACGGAATCACTGTCCCGGAGAGTTGGGCAACAGGATTCGGTACGTTTCCTGACAACTGTATCTCTACGGGCACATTGCGAGCTGTACCTGACGGCACGGAGCTGAGCATTTGCGCTTCGAAACTGCGAGAAACCGTTGCCACTTCATGGCATCCCCGTACCCTGACACTAATCTCGTGACCCTCCGCATTCGGCTGGGGAGTTCTGTACGCTATGGTATATTCATCATAGGAACGCCCGATGAATGAAGCGATTTCACTGAAGATGATCCGGAGTTCGGATGGATCGGGCGTCTCGAAAAACAATCCACCAGTGAGATGCGCAACCATTTTCAGTTCGGATCTGTTGATCATGTCTCCAAGACCGACGGTAAACACGCGTATTCCGTTTTGTTTCGCAGTTGCGATCACGTCAGTCGGAGTTGATGTGCTGGAGTTGTCCATGCCGTCGGTCAGAACGAGAACAGCACGGACAGCGTTGACGCCATCCATCGCTACATCATCGATCCCTACCAACGTTGCATCCCATAGTGCCGTGGCACCATAGGCAAAAACTGCGTCCATGGCTGCGTTTAGCATTACTTTTAAGGTCACCATGAGCTGATATTTTATAACATTTTGGTTGAAGAAAATCACCGACGCTTCGTCAATGCTACCGTCCATGTAATCGATGAACGCTTTGCCGGCATCTACGGCACCGGCTCTGCCCGCACCCATCATACTGCCGCTGCAATCAAGCACGATCGCGACGGAGAAGTTCTTTCTCGTCCGGAGATTTGCGCTCTCCACAATGGAAAAATTCTCGATCGCGTTTCCGTTGTCCAAAATCGAAAGATCCGCTTTCGACATATCGTAGCGGGCTGCTCCATCGCAGAGCACGCGCATCGTGAAACGCACTTCGGGGTTCCCTTGCTGTATCCGCGCCGTCGTGATGCTGGCTTCGTGCTGAGCGGAAAGCATGCCCGCGAGAAACAGCATCATTGCGGTGATCAATATCGGTTGAGATTTTCTCATGTGTAATTCCTTGTGTTGTAGAGAGATAATACTATTGCATCGATCCGTATTATTCGAATAACACACAGCCATCACGGCATGCGAAGCGTGTGAGCAATTTCCCGATAAATTTCCGGTAAAGTCGACAAAGGTGCAAATCGGAAATGTCGCCCTCCGCTTTCACGCGAGAGCGTTGCAAGCATGTTCTCATCTTTTCCGATTTTCAGCGAAATAGTGTATATACGCACACGCGTATTCTTCGCCAGTGATATGATCTTCTCGGGTGTGCCTACAGTACTTGAATTATCCTCGGTTTCCGTAACAACCACTAACGCCTTGCGCTCGTGCGCACCACGGCTCTGAAGTTCGAGCAAGCCGGTGTAAATGCCATCCCACATCGCCGTCGCCCCTGTATACGGCAGCGCTTGCACAGCAGCACGCAGCAATGCGACATCCGTGCTTATCCGCTGATACACAGTGACGAGCGAATTGAAGAATATCACGGCCGACTCGTCATGCTCACCGTCGAGAGAGTCGAGAAAGGCATGCCCACCAGCTTTCATCGCCGTATTGACGAGTGGTATGATGCTGCCGCTGCAATCGAACACGAGTGCGGACGAGAACGCCGGGCGACGGGCTGTGGTGTCGCTTGTGTCTATCGGAAGCAACACCGACACCCCCTCTCCGATACCGGTGTGCATCGGAACGCCAATCCCCTCGACATACTCCTTTCGAGGCGTGTTGACGCTCAGTGGGGAGTCGCATGCCGCAATGAGGAGCGGCACGCACAGCGCGAGCAGCGCCTGAATCTGTCGTGATAGCCTAAAACTCATATCGGAGACCGTACGTCAATCCGAGTTTCTTTGTGTCGAACCACCTGTCTTGAAACTTGTACATAAGAACACTGCCTTCAGCCCCGACAAACATGGCGATGCCGTCGAACGGTTTGATCGCCAATCCGAGCGACGAACGCCCAAGAACCCCCAGATTGAACGCACTGCCTGCCTGCAACTGGAAATATGGATACACATAGGGGAAGACTTTCCCGGGCGTGAATTGGTACACAGCGGTTGCCCAATACACAGCGGGATATTGCTCGTAGCGCACATCGGCGCCTCGCAGTGTGCCGTAGAATGATTGGGGAAATGCTTCACGCCCCGCTTCGATACCAAGAGCATGGTACTCGGACAGTGCGTAGAGCAAACCAACGCTCATGTTCCGAAAGGCCGCGTCCCCGTCCGAGGATATCTGCGGCGATGGGTCGGTCCACATCGTGTTGTTCCGGGCGTAGACCGTGATACCCTCGGGGGCGCTGGGGAAACGGATTTGGGGATACGGTATACTTCCAACATTCCGGACCCGCATGGAAGCATCGGGATGCGACAGTGATTGCACTGGTATTCCGGTACTGTAGTCCTCTGAATGGGCAACGGTGACAGGGCTGAAAGGTGTCCCCGTTTTCTGTTCCATCCCGCTGCTCGCCTTCTCGCTCGCGATGGCTGAACCCGCAGTCGATGCGGGCTCCGGCACTGCTTGGGTCTGTTCGACAAGCGGCTGAGACGCAGGCGCTTGCGACACATCCTGCATCTGGTCACCGGGACGGGAGAACATCAGCGTAAGCAACATGGTGGAAAGCACTGCAAGCAGAGCCGAGCCGGCGGAAAACCAGAGACGGCTCATGCCCGCGCCGTATTCCAACGTGGCGGGAATACTGAATCCAAGACTGGAAAACACCGCCGCGGTTGCCGCTGCCGGCGGCGAAAACGCGTGCGTGTCATGTTGTATGGCTTTTCGTATGGCAAGATGGTCCTGCATCTCTCCTCGCAACGCGGCATCGTTCGCAAGTGAGTTGAAAAGCACTTCCTCATGCACGCCGTCGAGTTCGCCGTCAAGATAGGCGTGCAGTAGCTGCGATTCAACAAAATTCTGATTGTCTTTCATGGTCGTACTCTATGCTCGTTCAGTTTGTTATTGCTGTTCGTTTTCGCTGAATTCCGCGAGGTATGGACTGAGCACGTCGCGAATCTTCTGTTTGGCGCGATGAATTCTGATTTTCACGTTCGCCAATGATGTCCCGACTATGTCGGCAATCTCGGAGTAACTCAATCCTTCGTACTCGCGCAGAATAAACACTTCACGAAATTCATCCGGAATCACGTCCAGCGCCATTGTGATTAACCTCGCCAGTTCGGATTCCTCAAGTGATGGTGACGGTACTGCAAGATGAAAATCTTCCAATTCAACTAATTGCCTCTTGTCCCTTCTTGCATTCAGACACAGATTCCTGGCGCTTTTTAGCAGATATCCAGACACGTTTTGCATGTCTTTCACCGTTTTGGCAGCTTGGAAAAAACGGGTGAAGGTATCTTGAAACACATCGAGCGCATCATTCTCATCACCGAGAAAACGAATGCATAGTGCCCACACTTTTCCGCTATGCCGCGAATAGAGTTCGGCAAACGCACGTTCCGCGCCATGTTTTTCGCCCGCAAGGCGTTCGAACAGAACTAGGTCCGATATGTGCTCGCTGCGTGTCCTGGACATTGTATCGACGTTCAGCGTTCGTTGTGCCTCCTGCATCCTTGTTGCGAATGCGGGGCTTTCATACTATATATAACACTTGAGAAGGAGGAAGGTTACATATTTGATGGAAAAAAATTCGTTTTTTTTCGTACTGTGGGCGCAAACACACGCAAGAATCGAAAACGAACAGCTCCGAAGCTCGTCCGGATGTCGCTTTCCGGCATCGTTATTCTTGAAAATTCTCGCAGAGCCATCACTTTTCGAAGTTGAACAGCATTGGCGAAACAATTAACGCACCCGTATGATACCGACTGAGTCGGCTTTTTCCAGAACCCTTCGACGAACAGAAACGGCTGTGGGAATTCTCTCCCTCGCTCTCCCCGAACCGCAAACTTTCTGAATCAAGGAACGTTGATGAGACAAGATTTCACCACCATTCTCATGGAATTCGAGAAAAAGGTCATCCCGCTTGCAAGGGAAAGCAATATCGCGTACTTCGATGCCACTATCTCAGGGAAAGACGAGGATTTCCGCCGCGTCGCCGATCTCGAAGTGAAAATGAGCAAAATCTACGCTGATAAAACAACCTTTGCCAAGTTACGCGAAATACGCGCCTCCGGACATATCGTCGATGCTTTGCTCAAGCGACAACTGGACCTTCTCTACTTGGCGTTTCTTGAGAAACAACTCGATGAACATCGACTCGAGGCGATTATCCGACTCCAGAACAAGCTGGAGAACGCCTTTACCACTTTTCGTGCGAAAGTGAATGGAAAAAGCTACACGGACAATGAGATTGACCAAACCCTCCGATCATCCTTGGACGAAAATGAACTGCGAACAGTGTGGACAGCAAGCAAAGACATCGGACAACATGTGGCGCACGATGTTATTCGTTTGGTCAAGTTGCGAAACAGCGCCGCTCGCGAACTGGGTTTCGCCAATTACCACAGCATGAAACTCGAATTGGAGGAGCAGGACCCGGAAGAAATCGCTCGTCTCTTCGATGAATTGGACGGTCTGACCTGCGACGCTTTCGCGCAATTGAAGCGTGAAATGGATGCGATATTGGCGGCGAAGTACAATTGTAGCGTCGAACAGCTCATGCCATGGCATTACCAGAACCGGTTTTTCCAGCAAGCGCCTGCAATCTACGATGTCGATCTCGACGCCTTCTACAGAAGTGAAAACCTCGTCGAACTTGCTGTACGGTATTTCGCGGGATTGAATCTCCCGATAGACGATTTGATCGAGCGAAGTGATCTGTTCGAAAAAGAGGGCAAGTACCAGCATGCGTACTGTACCGATATAGACCGCGAAGGCGATGTGCGCGTTGTGTGCAATATTGTTCCGACGCATGGGTGGATGAATACCATGCTGCATGAATACGGCCATGCTGTGTACGACAAATTCAACGATAGAACACTTCCATGGCTGTTGCGGGAACCGTCTCACACTTTCACCACCGAGGCCATCGCGATGCTGTTCGGACGCCAAGCGGCTAATCCTCGTTGGCTGCGATCTATTGCCGGCATCCCGGCAGAGGAGAGCAACAAGCTCACCGAACAGTTGAGAAAATCCTTGCGTCTGGAGCAACTCGTATTCAGCCGTTGGGTACAGGTGATGTACCGATTTGAAACATCCCTGTACCAACAACCGGATCAGGATCTTGATACGCTATGGTGGAAGTTGGTGGGACGCTATCAAATGATTCGCAGACCCGAAGGACGCCCCGCTCCTGATTGGGCATCGAAAATACATATCGCTCTGTATCCGGCGTATTATCACAACTACATGATGGGCGAGTTGCTGGCTTCTCAGCTCCATCACTACATTTGCACGGAAGTGATCAGGCACGGCGATACAGCGAACGAATCATACGCCGGTCGCTCCGACGTCGGTGTTTGGTTACGAGACAAGGTGTTCAGCGTTGGTCGCTCGGTACATTGGAAGGACATGATCACTTCCGCCGTCGGTGAAGCGCTGACACCGAAATACTATGCACGACAATTCGTGGAACAGCCGATGTTGTAAGTGAGTACGGGGTTGCGCGTCGGGGCAGGGTACAGTATTTCGTTCAGCCAACACCTCTCCGTCAACAGCGACTCCTGGGTAGCAATTCGGCCGATATCAGCGCAACAGCAGCATCGGACGTTGTACAATATTTCCATCGGACTCCAGAACGCAGAAATACACACCCGACGGCAGCGTTCCGGCATTGAAACTCATTGAGTGTCCACCGGCTTCGAGCATTCCGTCGTAGAGCAGGGCGATCTCGGCTCCAGTCGGAGAGAACACGCGCAGACGTACATGGGCGGTACTTGGAAGTGTGAATGACAGCGTTGTCGATGGATTGAATGGGTTGGGGTAATTCGGATGCAATGTTAGCCGCGACCTTTCCTTGACCGTGCTCGCCCAAGTGGGCTGAACCACGAGCGTATAGAGCCTCAATGCTGATGGAGTATCCCCACCCCATGCCAAGGTGTTGATTGAATTGACCGAAGGCGGCAACACGATATTGCCGAAATTGACATTCAGATCGGGGAAAAGCGCGATACCGCCATGAATCTGCGCCTCCAACACGCGGCCCGCACGAATCGTATGGAGTGTTCTGGTCAGTTCGAACTGCAATAGGTTAATCTGCCCGTTGTGCGCATCCACCTGCATGTGGCCACGAGCGATGGGTATTCTCGTATTCGTGATTTCATCGAGATCGAACAGGGAAACATTCATTTGATAACTCTGCGAGCTTCCTGAACAATATAGGCTTGCTATAGGCGAGAGTGCCGCGATGACAAGATCGGTTTTGAATGCTTCGCTTCTGAAAACCGCCGGAGTCGATCCAAGAAAGTTGAAGTACTGCACCGTGCTGACACCCGAATTCACGGATGGGTGTTCCGACAATCCGATATCACGGAAATACAGGACGACTTCGCGCAAACCGGGATTGGAGGAATTCGGCGTGAACCAGAAGTCCTCTTGCTCGCGGGTGAACACGCGCATCGCACCGGTCCCGCCGTCGAAACAGACGACGGCGCTGTCGGACGAAGCGACGAGTTCATGCGCGGTATCGTCCTTTAACCACCACGAGAACCAGCGATCCACGAAATCAAGCACATACGATTCCTGCTGCGGAGCGGCAGGAAGATCGTGCTCGCCGGGATACAGTATGAAGCGTCCAGGACCTTGAATGTTTGCGAATTGTCGCACGGCAGCGTTCTGATTGAAAAAAATATCATGCGTGCTCACAACAATAGCCGTCGGTATTTCGACGTCCATTTCCAAGTTGTTCGTCGAATATCTCGTCAGAAAACCGTACGCAATGTCATATTCCCCGTTACGGGCCAGTAGCAGCGAATCCCGAACAGACGGTTCGAAGCGCACGCCGCTCGTGAGCGTCGCGTTGGAGAATATCCAGTTCAGCGCATTGTTCTCCAGCCAGTTCTCTCGCGCCCTGCCATTGGCGATGACGGATACAACGGCTCGCACAGGCATGTTGTATGCTGCTGCGTTCCAAGCATGCAAACCGCCTTGCGATGCGCCAATAACGCCTATTCGATCCGCATTGACATGTTCCAATGTGGCCGTGAATGAAATCATTTCACGCAAATCACCGAGTATTCTGGGTGAAGTGAAAAAATCGAACAGCCCTTGTGAATTGCCTTGCCCCCGCACGCTGTACCCGACCGAAACGTACCCCTGTGAGGCAAAGCTGCCGGCAAGCGTGCGCACGTTGTTTTTCGAACCGCCGAAGCCGTGTACCAGAAGTATTGCCGGATAGCCGGAAGCAGGTACCGGTGTCGATGGCTTGGCGACCAATGCATCCAACTGTATTCCGTCCGACATGGGTACGAACATATCGTCGAAGTCTTGACCGTGAACACTTGTGAAGAAAAGGAGGGTGGAGAGAAGGAGGAGCTTGATACGAAGGTGCATGATTCTATACCAAATACAGGGAAGAATTTTCGTGGCGACGGAGAGATTCACAGCGATGACCACTGCCGTCGCGCAGCGTGCGGGATTACGTACATCGATTCCACACGAATACCGTTGTAAGTAAATGTACACGATGCGAAACTGATAACAAAATCTACAATGTCGCACTTGTTGCATCAATAATATAGCGTACCGAAGCTTCCTCAACAGCTAGCATGCCACTTCTTTAGGCAGCATGCCTGATTTTCAGTATCTTTTATGTTGCGGCCATTTGGCGCGTCGCGTTCAGTTTATCGTTCGCAGGAGCACAGTACAATGAATACGCGTTCTACAAGTTTACTTTTCCTTTTCGCCCTATCCCTGTTCACCTTCATCACTATCACAGCAGATGAGGGGATGTACCCCCTCAGCGAAATTTCACGGCTCGACTTGAAATCGAAAGGTCTTCAGATCGATGTCAAAGAGATTTACAATCCGAACGGCGTCAGTCTGGTTGACGCTATCTGCCAGGTTGGTGGTGGTACAGGCGAGTTCGTGTCGCCGGATGGCTTGATCCTCACAAATCATCACATCGCCTTCTCCGGAGTGGTCGATGCAAGCTCACCCGAGAACGATTATCTGAAGACGGGCTTCACAGCGAGAACGCGTGAAGAAGAAATACCGGCACGCGGCTATGTGTGTCGCATCACCGAAGCGTACCGCGACGTCTCGTCAACAGTGCTCGACGTCGTCAGCGAGGGGATGTCGCCCGATCAGCGCAGCGATGCCATTACAAGTAGAATGAGAGAACTCGCGAAAGCCGAAGAAGCCGGACGCGAGAACATTTCCTGCGAAGTCTCCGAAATGTTTCCCGGAAAAAGCTACGTGCTGTTCACGTATCGCATCATCAAGGATGTGCGGTTGGTATACGTACCGCCAATGGGCGTGGGCAATTTCGGTGGCGAAACCGACAATTGGATTTGGCCTCGACATACGGGCGATTTTTCCTTTCTCCGCGCATACGTCGCTCCTGATGGCACAACCGCCGACTACTCGACCGAAAACGTTCCCTACAAACCGAAACGCTACATCAAAGTCGCTCCGCAGGGTGTGAGCGAAGGCGACTTCGTGTTCATTCTCGGTTACCCCGGTCGCACCTACAGGCACAAAACATCCGATTACATCGATCTTTACGAAAATATTATTCTTCCGTTTCTTTCGAAGCGCTATGATTACATGATCGATGTGCTTGAGAGCGCCTCACAAGAGGATAGGGGCTTGCAACTTCGCTTTGCGGACATGATTAAAGGTCTGGCGAATGCCACGAAGAACTACAAAGGGAAAATCCAAGGATTGGGACGCTTGGACCTGGTCGAAAAACGCAGGGCGGAAGAGGCCGAACTTCAACAGTACATCGACTCGGATCCTGCACTCAAGGCAAAATACGGGGCGACATTGCCGCAATTGCGTCACGTCTACGACGAATACGCTGAGTTGGCAGTTCAGGAAATGCTAATGACTCTGCTGGGTCGAGGCGAATACATGGGCTTGCTCGCCTCCATCGTCAGAGCGGTTGAAATCGGCGATTTAAGCGACGAGCGACGCGCACGAATTCGTGCAGCCATACAAGAAAAATACGAGGATATTCACCAGGATACTGAAATCCAATTCCTCGCGACATTGCTATTGAATGTTTCGAAGCTTCCGAAAGAGCAGCAACTCCCGGGCGTAACGAAACTGCTCGGGTCCGTCAACGGCGATGAGCGCGCATGCGTCGAACACATGCGGCAGAATTTCGCAACAACCATTCTGGGAGATGTGGAAGCGCTCGCCGGACTTGTCGACCTGGACTCTGCCGCCATTACGACCAGTGATGATCCGTACATTCGATTCGCACGCGAACTCAATTCGCTGAACGAGGAGATCATGCAAAGAAGACGCGTGCGTGACGGTGAACTTAAACGACTGGAGGCGGAATTGATCGACGCCAAGATGGCTTGGCAAAGCAAGGATTTCATACCGGACGCGAACAGCACGCTGCGCCTCACCTACGGGTACATTCGCGGTTACTCGCCGGCGGACGCCACCTACCATGCTCCGCAGACCACTCTCCGCGGCATCGTGGAAAAACAACGCGGCGTAGAACCGTTTAACGCGCCACAGCAATTGATCGACTTGTACAATACACGCGATTATGACAAATCCTACGAAGACGAGCTGCTCGGGGATGTTCCCATCTGCATACTGTACAACATGGACACGACGGGAGGAAATTCGGGCAGTCCTGTCTTGAATGCTCGCGGCGAACTCGTCGGTGTCAACTTCGATCGCGCGTATGAAGCGACAGTGAACGACTATCAGTGGAGCGAGGAATACAGCCGGTCCATTGGCGTCGACATTCGTTACGTTCTCTTTGTGACGAAATACCTGGGAGGGGCTGATTTCCTTCTCGAGGAACTCGGTGTCGCTAAATCCTGACGCAATGTGGCCACTATCGAAAGACCCGGGCGCGATGCGCGTCATCGTTCTGAATTCCGGCAGCAACGGAAATGCTGTTTTTGTCGAATCCGTCGAGAGCGGTCACGCGCTACTGTTTGATTGCGGAATATCTCGCAAGCAGATCGAACTTCGCCTTCAGGCACATAAGCGGTCTTTGAGCAACGTATTGGGAATTTTCCTGACTCATGAACATGGTGACCACGTACGGGGTTTGCCTACGCTAACGAAATTACATCGCATCCCGACGTATTTGACCGAAGGCACGTATCAAGGATTGCGAAAATACCGTTCCGACACGGAGTTTCACATTATTTCCAATAACGACAGTGTAGATATCGGGGAATTCACGGTTTTTTCACGCCCGAAATCGCACGATGCACGCGACCCGGTGTATTTCGAGCTTCTGTCGGGAAACAAGCGATTCGTGTATGCCACCGATTTGGGCGTCGCGGGGAATGATTTCCCGGACTCACTGCGCATGGCCGACGCTGTGATGCTGGAAAGCAATTACGACGAAGAAATGCTGAACAACGGTCCATATCCCGAGTATCTGAAAGCTCGCATCCGATCCGGAAAGGGACATCTTTCGAACAAGCAAAGCATGGACTTGCTGCGTGATCACTGCAATGGACGTTTGAGCATGTTGATTTTTGCGCATCTCAGCGAGAACAACAACCGCCCGGAGCTGGTGCAACGAGAGCTGGATACGCTGCTGCAACTTCGGCCCGAGTTTCGGCCAAGAGTTCACATCGCATCCCGGCGTACCGTCAGCGAAGTGTTTACAGTATGAGGCAAAGCCGCAAATAATAAATCCCGCTCGGGAGCGGGACATGTTCTTGCTGTGCACTGTTCACATATACGCGCGTTTCAGGTCTAGTTCGTGTTCGAGTCTGTCCGTGTCTTCCCACTCACATTCCTGCAAATTGATAACAGCATTGCCGGAATTCGCGTCACCACCGACAATGGTATGTGCGCGTGTTGCACCTGTAACACGCCATGCTTCGTCGTCAATAATCGCAATGGGTGCCTCGTCGGAGCGGCTGGCATCGAGACGTTCTTTGAGTCGGATAATGGCGCGTTCCTTTTTCTCAGCAAGCAGTCGATGCACACGTTTCGCGTTGGATACTGTTTCTTCCAGCTCCTGTTGAATTTGCTTGAAGCGCTTCTTCGATGATATCGTTCGTGACATGACGACATCCTCGAATTTCTTCATCACGACTTCATATTCCTGTTGAATGCGCACGAGTTCAAGTCGCGAGTGCCAGTACAGTTCGGGATCCGATGCGAGCAGAAAGTAATACGGAACAGCGATGCGGAAATCCCGGGGCATGCCTTTCACTGTAGCATAGCCGATAGGAAATTTCGCTCTCAACGCACTTTCGAGCGCGGCGTTGTCGAAATGCCGATGGCCGGAACTCACTGCGATTTCGGCGAACACCACCTCTCCTTCCGATGTAACGTACATGCTCACCTCCACGACGCCTTCCTCACCCCGCTCCAGCGCATCGGCCGGATACTCGGGCAACGGAAACACGGGTTGCACCGGACTTGAAAAACGAAGCACCTCGGATGCATCGGGCAAGGTGAACAGCGGTGGGATGAAACCTCGCGACCGAAACGATTGCGCTTGCACGGCGGTACAACAAACGAGGGTACAAAGAATAACTGACAGTACTTTCGAACGCGGCATGGCAACTCCGTTGCGGCATTCATTGAAATGCAGAAAGAATTTCTGCACGGATGGTCCTGTTAGATTACGAGGAATTGAAGAAAAATGCAACAATATCGTGTGAAAATTCTAGGGATCCGTACTGCGTCCCTGGCACAATGTTTGTCGAACGCATGATTGCTTCCACTGTGTTTGCTCCCCGCGAGAGCGAAAACACAATACAGCATTTGTTATTCTTGATCCGGGTGTCTCGTTGGTTTACACCGGCATATCGTGTCCATGCAACGAGGCTGCTCGCTGCAATGGTAGCGATAACACGCGTTGATATGGAGGATCGACTTGAGTTGCGCTCTGTCGGAAGCTCGCGGTACGAATTATCACCGCAAGGATGCGAATCGTTCCCGGTGTAACACCGAGCGTTCACGCAGTAAGAACCCGGACGAGTACATGAGCGAAACCGCTCGGACGAGCCTGGCTACCGACATCCCTGTCTTACGTGCTCGTTCAAACCTCGGTTTCGAGTGAAGCCCGGGAAAAACGCGAACTAACGCAGTAGCGAATATCGAGGAACTGAGAAGGTACATTCAACCAGCATGAAGCGAATAATTCGGCTCGTGTTTGCCGAGAGTGTTTCTCTTGCACTGGACCAATCACGCAGCGAACTCATTCCTGCCCGAATGGTCGGTGCTTCAATCATGAAATGCGAAGTTTGCGCAAGTGGATTCGATAGCGGAAAGAGCTGCGCACGCATTGAACAATAGTACTCCGATATTCACTCCCCGATTTCCGCCCACTCGATAAGCAGTGCTGCGTCTGCTTCACTCAATACGGCATCGCCGTGAAGCAGAATATACGAGCGAAGCGGCATTTCGGCATCGCGGACAACCTGAGCGATGCTGAAAAACAGATTCATGCGTTCTCTCTCATCATATTCCTCCCACTCCGAGAAATTCAATGCTTGTCGCCCCTCCTTCACATGCCCGGCAATCAGCCAGGAGGCGGGAGCAACGTAAGAGTAAACAGGCCACCGGGTTTCGTTGGAGTGACAGTCGAAGCACGAACGTCGCAGTATAACGCCGACCTCCGGATTGACAGCCAGTGATCCTGTCACCGGTGGATTGGACCTATCGGGTTGTACAGTTTGCATCAGAGCAAACACTATCAAGGCGCCGAGAAGCACAGAACGTATTCTTGTGTTCATTTCCCTTCCACTACGCTACCGTCTGTGATCCTGCGTACGTTGCCTTCCCCGGTGTCGATGTGCACATTTCCCCGTAGAACAATGTCACGACCGAATGTTACATCGCCAGTGATTCGAAGCGAGGCACAATCTATCAGCGAAGGCGGTCCATGAGGAAATCGTTCATCGAACTGATCGATGAACTTGTAGTACCGTTGGTCGAGCGTTATATCTATCGGACCGAGTCGTCGCGAAGGGTTCGGGACAATACGGAAATCATCAGTCAGTACAGCAATGTCCGAACGTACGGCGAGCAAATCATCCGTCGTTTTAACCGGAGCAAAACGGTGGCGCGATACACGCAGCGCACCGGAACGCTCGAACAGCGAAATCGCTGCTCCCATAGCAGTCTCAAGTTGATACACAGCGGGCGAATCGGGGGCCTTCGGGTCCAAGCTTTTCATGTTGCGTATCAAGGGAAGCGGGAGAAGACCGTCGAAACGGGTCAATAAGTTGCGCAACGACGGAAGATGTATCCAAAGACTGTTCGTGTTGAAGTACTTGTACAATTCGATATCCTGGAACTCTTCCAGCTCCTGCTCGGGACACTGCGCACGTTCACGCAATGTCAGTCGGCCGTCGGTCAGACGCGCGAGATGGCCGCCCTTTCGGTCTGCTGCAGTTCTGTCCGCCACCTCCATCAAGAATTCAAGACCGCTGTCGGCGAAGTACCCGAGTATTCCC
>Ga0209498_1001562_pt1 | contig 14008 bp, 11 predicted proteins | sample WalLakDeSediment_FD_184131 | JGI IMG/M metagenome (GOLD analysis project Ga0209498, IMG submission 184131) | Lake sediment microbial communities from Walker lake, Nevada to study Microbial Dark Matter (Phase II) - Walker Lake 11/02/13 Deep... | ecosystem: Environmental > Aquatic > Freshwater >...
AGCGGTTTTTGCCGGAGTGGTTACGGCGCTGCTCATCGGATTTGTTAATCGCAACAGCCGGATCAAGGAGGATTCCGCAATCGGTGTCATTTTCATCGGTATGTTTGCTCTCGGCGTTCTTTTAATAAGCAGGCTACGGGCCGTGCACATCGATCTGCAGCATTTTCTTTTCGGTGACCCGCTCGGAGTTTCTCCCGCAGATTTGTATCTGACCGGCATTATAGGAATCATCATTCTTTTATCGATCACTCTTTTTTACAAACAATTGCAGCTGTCGTCTTTCGATCCGATCATGGCAACGGCAATCGGTATGAACACCGCTCTTGTTCATTATTTCCTCATGGGAATTCTATCAATGACGATCGTGGCATCTCTGCAGGCGGTCGGTATCATTCTTGTCGTTGCAATGCTGATCACGCCGGGTGCGACAGCATATTTACTGACCGACAGATTGCCGAGGATGATCGTTCTTGCATCTTTTATCGGTGCGTTTGCAGCCGTCACGGGAATGTACATCTCCTACTGGATGAATTACTCATCGGGTGCGGCAATGGTCATCGTTGTAACATTGCTATTCTTATTAACACTTGTTTTCGCACCAAAACAGGGTATTTTAATCAAATCCTTACAGCGAAAACACGCCCAGAAACGATACATACGAGACGACATTGTCAAAGCAGTGTACCATCTTACAAAAGATAAGGAAGTAACAAATCAGTCCCGTATTGCTGAATATCTCGGTCTCTCCGTACCCGTTCTGCAAAAAATGCTTCAGAGTATAAAACGGAAAAAGCTTGTGGAAAGCGCGGATAATAACACCATACATCTCACCGCGGATGGAGAAAAACACGCACTGAAGTTGATCCGGTCTCACCGCCTGTGGGAAACATATCTCGCCGAGCAGACCGGTCTTGGATGGGAACATGTTGATGAAGAAGCCGAACGTCTTGAGCATGAACTCCCCGACGATCTTGTCGATGAAATAGACCGGCGCCTCGGCTATCCGCAACACGATCCGCACGGCGCACCGATACCTCAAAAAGACGGTACAATACGCGAAACCGATGATTACCCTCTGGCGTCATTAGGTGTTGGAGAATCGGGAGTGATTACCCGGGTCAGCGACCAGTTACCCGAAGTGCTCGCTACTCTATGGAAAGCCGGACTGGTTCCCAACGTACAGTTAACGGTAACAGACCGGGATAACGGCACCATGCATATACAGGTCGCAGAAAATACATACACCCTGGACGAAACGGCTACGATACGTGTTATGGTAAGAAAGGTGTGAGTACGATTGTCCGGTAATTCCATACCGCTGACGGTATTGAATCAAAAACCCGCCGCTGTTTCGAACATCGTCTCATACTCCTTGCTGTATTTTTCAACCGCCTTGAATATCGCTTCCGCTACCTGTTGCTGTCCCCGGGCACTGGCAAGAAAACGTTCTTCGTCTGCATTTGAAAGATACCCTACTTCAAAAAGGACACTCGGCATTGAAGCTCCGACAAGGACATAGAAACCTGCCTGACGAATACCGCGATTGTTTACCGTGGTATTTTCAACCATTTTATTCTGCAATATATCTGCAAACTGCTCACTATACCGGGCATACACACTGTGCGCCATCGAAACGAGTATAAAATTTTCATCGGTCAGGTGTGCATATCGTTGTTCATGGTCTTCCTCAAACCGGATCACCGAATTCTCACGTTCAGCTATCCGGATGGCTTCTTCGGTTCTTCCCGGACGAAGAAGATAAATCTCGAATCCCCTCTGAGGTGCCGGTTTGCGGCGGGTAGAATTTGCGTGGATACTTATGAATAGCTTCCCTCCCGCTTCATTGGCAATCTGACCGCGGCGATCTAATTCTATAAACTCATCTGTCTCACGCGTATAAACTACTTTTGTCCCGGGCATATTTTTTTTGATAAGATCACCGAGTTTCTTTGAAACAGCTAACGTAACATCCTTTTCACGCGTACCCCGAACACCGATTGTCCCGGGGTCTCTACCGCCATGCCCCGCATCGATGATAATCACATCGAGTTTCCATCGATCGCGCTCACGGGCGAGCGCTTGCTGCATGCTGGATTCCAGGTGCGTTTGTGCTATCTCGGACGGATCAACCCGCTTATGTAATGCAACGATGATATCATTGCTTTGCGTGTCACGAAAAATATCGGTCGAGTGTACATCTCTGTTTAACTGAATAGATAACTGGAATGCAGTGGGTGTTTGCTCGGGAAGCACACGTCTGACCGGAGTTACCGATCGAAAATTTCTGAATGCATTCATATCTGCGCGTGCCCCCACAACGGTTAAATAGAACCAGCCGTCCTCGCGGTAAAACCCGGAAAAATCCTTGATCGGATTATTGCTTTTGATTCTGAGGAGGTAGCCGTTTTTGCGTTCCTCGACTTCCAATCCGGTAACATCGACATAGTGATCCGGACGGAATTCACTGACCTTCAATTCACGACCGGTATGCTCGAAGGTAACATCGGCGGGAAGCACAATATCCAGAAACGTCGCAAAATCGTGAAGCGGAACAAAAAGATCATTCCCTGCCTCGATCACGTTTACCGGAAGCTGATACACCGACTGGGATCCGGTGACAATATCGGTCACGACAACAAACGGGTTATCGCCCGTTGCCTTTAACCGAAACCGTGTGGTTTTGAGTTCGATTTTCCTGGTTTGTTCGGCATAATAAAAACCGAGGTCGAGCGCTTCGGCGACATCACGCATTGATCCGTATATAATAGAGTGCTCCGTAAATGTCGCTATCAGCGGTCTGTTATCCCTGCCCTCCATCAAAACGCGGGACGTCTGAGCCATTGTTGCATATGAGCATAAGAGGATAAAAGTGATAACAAGTACTGCCGGTCGCATCATCGCAATCCTTCCGTTCATTTCTCGTTGATAGTATTGTTATTCAATTTTTCTGCAGCCGGAAACAAAGAAAGAGTTTTTAACTCCTTTTTTAATTCACTCACGACCTGTTCGTGATCGGTGCCGTCAATATGTCGGTAATTTTCGAGGAGAATCTGCCACCCCTCGTCATCAATGAGCGACATTTGAGGTACTTTTTCAAAAGCACTGACTCCCCATTGGCCGCAAAGAAAATCGGCAACGTGCACAACTGCGCTTAATACCATGGTAGAGGTATCCTGTCGCGGAGCGTGATGATACTTAATCACGTTTATAAATGACTCCGGTAATCCCCAAGCCTCTCCGAGTAAAGACCCTATGTCTTCGTGCGTTACTCCGACTAATTTTTTTTCTGCATCGATATCGGATACTTGCTCTTTTTCAATGAGCATGCATATTTGTTCCAACTCTCTGTCGTAATACTCTATTAAAACTATTTTTCCGATATCGTGAAGCAAGCCGGCTATGTATTCACGGCCCGCATTATGAATTTGTAATTTCGTTGCAATTGATCTGGATATATGGGCACACGCTAACGAGTGATTCCAGAGTAATTCCATTTCTTTTGACTTCTCGCTTACCATATGGAACATTTTAGAGTGTATCGCCACACTTAAAAGAACATTGCATAATTCATTTAACCCGATAAGCCGGAGAGCCTGATCCATGGTATGAATACGCGAGTGGGCACCATAGAACGGAGAATTCGCAACCTGTAATACTTTGATAGTCAATGACGGATCCGTTTCCAGTAACCGAATAATCCGGGATACGGAAATATCTTCCTCCTCAATAAGCTGAGTGATTTCGATTGCGACCGTGGATAAGGTTGCTAATCCCGGAATTTTATCGATCACTCTCTTTATAGTGTCATGTGGTTGACTCATCCTATCTCTTTGAACGATTTTGAGATTCCTATATTTCGCTTATTTAATTCATCTGTTAACCGATCGCCGTGGATAATTTGCTCGGGCAGATAAACACCCCGTTCCACTATCTCACCGTCGGCAAGCATCAGTGCGATCACCGATGTCGGATATGCCGTCGTTCGCATCATTGCCGTTATTCTTGCCTCCTGATCATACCGGTCTGTCATTTCGTAACGCAGAACGGCAACCCTTCCGTTTCTTTTGCCTTCGATATCCACGCGAAACAAAACGACATCCTGATCCGACCCCGTCAGCTTTTTCCGTAAGAGCTCGGTGAATAATTCCCGGCTGGTATGCACTCCCCCGCCGACCATCACCGGTTCCGAACCTGCGAATCCAAGATCCAGTAACGTCCTGAATTTTTCACAATGACCCTTATACCGAATAGTTTTGTACGAAAGGTGATTCACTTTCCCTTCGAGCATTTCCGGTAAGAGAGACATCCCGCCTGATGTATAGAAAGCTTCCAGTTCCCCGTATGCATCTCCGAACGATAGCGATTCCAAACCGGTCAGCGACGGAACGAATTTTCGCACCCCCTGCTCGATAATTTCAGCGTTCTCGACATACTCGTTCAATAGTCCCTCAACGGAAAACATAAGCTGATACATAAGCGGCGGACGCGGATGCTGCGGCAATCCTCCTACCCGGGCTTCTATGGAATCTACCTCCTCAAATTGATTGAACCCTGTCATCGCAAAGATATTTGACATACCGGGAGCGAGTCCGCAATTCGGAATGATAATAACGCCCGCTGAACGTGCTTTCTTCGAGTAGCTAAGCTGCTCACGAACTATATCACTATTCCCGCCAAGGTCAAGCAAATGGGTTTTTGTCTCTATAGCAACGGATGTAAGTCTTGTATTAAACCCATAGGGCAACGCACTGATAACTATATCATAATTCTGTATGATAGCGGCAACCGCAGCATTATCCTGACAATCAACCGAATGTAACTCAGGTTTTCCATCCAACTTCGACGCTGTAGATTTAAGATTGTCATCATTTTTGTCCGCAAGTCCAAGCTGATGACCCCGACCAAATCGTACAATATCGTATGCGATTGCACTGCCCATCCACCCGGAACCAAGAACAAGGATTTTCATCGCCTCTCGACCTAAAGTAATAGTTTAAGCAAATGCTAAAACTTATAAAATAATAATGAAATTAATAAGGAAAATCAACGGATACAGGTTCATTTATTTCAAAATAATGCCGGTTTCCATACTCCAGAACAATAAATCAAGCTCATCAAGCGGTATACCGACATTTTTGGCAAATTCATTAAACTGGTTCTCGATGCGGTAGTATGTTTTTTTCGGTAGATTTTCCGGAATCGCGGGGATTGCCCCGTAGGTATGTAAATTCCGGAGAATATGACGATCAAGAATTGCGAGACTTTCATTCTTTCCGATATTACGTAAAAAATGTGTTGCCTCTTTTAATCCATATCCCGGTACGTTTGCTATGAGTAACTCACGTTTTTCGAACGCGGAAATTTTTTCATCCACCAGGAAACGATGAACGGAGGCGATGACATTTTTCAGTGCCCGTAACCGTTTTGCCTTTGTATGATGGAAACGTATATAATAATCCTTACAGTAAAGATATGGCAAAGGGTCGATATCCCGTTCACGGAAGCCGTGCTTCATTAAATTAGTAACTGCTTTTTCCGCGTTCAGGGCGCTTGTCTGGGGAGTGAGGATACAATACGCCATCTCATAGAAATATTCTTCCGGTGAAACATTCCGGAATTCCCGTAACCTCTTTTTGATTTCTTTTTTTCTTTTAGAATATATTTCGGTCAGCTCTTCCGGCATACGCTCTTTGTAAACGGTCCAATAAAGGTTTATTCCCCTGAAGAAAGTCGAGTGTGTCAAACTTATCCGGCGGGAGCCAGCGTATCGATTCGAACACTTTATTTTTTACCTCACCACGGTATTCTTTAATCAGGAAATAATGCACCTCAAAAATACCGTTATCGGCATACGATTGTAAATGGGTGTCGTAAGGTTCAATAGTTTCGACGTGGATAGCCAGTTCTTCACGAAGTTCCCGTTCCAGGCAATCCCGTGCTTCTTCACCCGGATGCATCTTTCCCCCGGGGAACTCCCACTGCAATCCGTACCGTGCATCCTTTTTTCGTTGACAGCAGAGTACGTGCCCGTCCCGGATTATGATACCAACTGCAACTTTCACAGGATCAGGGTGTAACACGTTCATTTTTCGACCGATAATCCTTCAAAATATTTCAGTACATACAATGCGTGGTATGTCAACCACTTACTTGGTTTTCCGTGCTCTTCTACTGCAGCTATCATTCTGTCGTTAAGGCTATTTTCCATGGCCCAGTATTGTTTGCCATCTCTATCGGTCTGCACTTTTTTTCTGATAGTATCGAGTGCTTTTTTGAACTTCTTGTGTCGCCGTGTACCGACTGCCGTAAGAGATCTCATGACATCCAGCAGATCTGAATTATAACTATTCGGATATCCAAATTTAAACCATTCGGTTTTTTCCAAACGCTTACCGAGACCCGGTGATTTTTGATATTCGCGTTTCAACGCAAGTATTTCATCACGCAATGATCGGCGCCTGGTGACCGGAACGCTTTCGCTGAACTCCTCGACGGCCTTTTTATATATTTGATTATTTGCCGGTACGTATACATATACTTTCGTATCGCGCATTTCTTTCAGCATAATATTCTTCGCACGTTTCATGACGGGTGTAAACCGGTCTTCGGGAACGAAACTGAGTGCAAGTAAAATTTTCGGAAGTGTCATGTGACAGGTCGGGAGCAATGAATAATCCATGACAAAACAATCAGCCCCGTTGTGTTCGATGATCCGCTCACATTGATATTCAATTCCCCGTAAAACCCGTTCGTCGCGTTCATATCCAAACTGCATCATCGCCCGGTACAAATTTGCCGAAAGGCAGTGCACACTGTAAAATCCGTCCTCATCTGCCCGCTCCAGTATAAATTCTATGCCTCGTTTAATTTCGGGGTGGTCGGGATTCGCATACAAATCCGCTAAAAAAGATAGCTGCCAGAATCCGCCCTCATATTTTCTGTAAAGAAATTCGCCGGGACGCCAGAAAAACGGTGCTTTTGTGAGAATCTTTTTAATCGGTGGATAATCATTAATTCTGTTATATGCTTCCCGGACTTTGGTTGCACGATGTGTTTTGTCGAGTATGTTCGTAAGTGTAAGATATACAACAGGATGAACAGTCTGATCACCGATGGATTGCAGCAGCCAGTCGATTGTCGCTTTTGATACTTTAAACATTGATGTTTATCCGTGGTGAATGAGTGCTGTTAATTTTTTAAAGAGGAAAAATAAATCTGCCGAGATCACCGGTATTCCAAATCCATTCGAAAGATTACATTTCAATCGGTATTTATCTGCCAATTTAACACACTCAACAATCAACAACCTGTCAAAAGTTTCATCTCGGGTCAGCAAATACTAAGCTTTTGTTATTATTGAACTTAGCCACACAACGAAAACGAGAGGTGTAAGTTATCCACCGGTTATCAACAAATGAAAACCGGTTTATGTTAAATAATTTCAATGGTTTGGGTTTATATATCGTGTGCGCAGTTAAACCAAAAGCTCATATAATTACTTCATGATCCTTATAATTATTTGTTGATTATATAAAAAAAATTTTCAATATGCAAATTAAAACTTGTAATTTATTACCTTGACAAAATCAAACGCTTTAGTTATACTAATCAAATATTATTTTATTCGATGTTGCGTGAGTCGACTTTTTTGTCTTACGGCAACACCGCATTGTGGAGCATGAAAATTAAGATAAAATACGGTAATAGCACACTAGAATTCCACATTCCCGATACCATCCGGACGCAGGTACTCACGCCTCTGAACGATGTACCGGAGATTCCTTTAAAGAAAGCACTCATTTCATCATTGAACGATCCGATTCAGGCGAATCCGCTTTGTTCAACTTTATCGGCCGGGAAGAAAATCCTTCTTATTGTCCCCGACAAGACAAGACAATGCATTCTTGATAAATTACTGCCTATTATTGTCGGATATCTTGGCGATTACGGTGTTCAACCGGAGAACATTACTATTCTGTTTGCAAACGGAACTCACCAAAACCAAACCGGAGAAGAAATCGAACGAATAGTCGGTTCAGATATCCGAGAAACAATCCGTATCGAACAGCACAATGCAAATAATCCGGGGGCATTGGAATATATTACCACCACTTCGCGCGGAACACCGGTATTTATTAACAAACTGGTCCGTGAAGCGGATATCGTCCTAACTGTGGGAGGGATACTGCATCATTATTTTGCCGGATACGGAGGGGGTTCCAAACTCCTGATTCCCGGTGTTGCGGGTTACGAGACTGCAAAAATGAATCATAGTTACACAATCACCGGTACAGGCGAATTCCACCCTGCCTGTCGTGACGGTCACCTCGACACCAATCCGGTCTATCTTGACATTGTCGAGGCGATACGGCATATCCCGAATATTTTCTCGATTAACGTCGTGCTCGATTCTGACAACAAACCGGCCGGATTTTTCAGCGGTGATATTGTTTCCGCTCACAGAAGAGGTACCGTTCTGGCATCGAAATTACACGAGGTTCCGGTTGATGCATTAGCAGACCTGGTGATAGTAAGTCCGGGGGGTGCACCTCACGATAGCACTTTTATTCAATCTCACAAGGCAATCCATCACGCACACTACGCGGTCAAACCCGGCGGCAGGATAATCGTGGCGGCAGCGTGTAATGACGGGATCGGTTCATCAACTTTCTTACAATGGTTCGATGTATCAGAAGAATCACTCGGTAAACATTTACTCTCCGCGTACTCACTAAACGGACATACTGCGTTATCATTACGGATGAAAGTAAAACGGAACGAAATTTCATTATTATCCGGGGTGGATGATGGTACTGTTTCACGGATGGGTATAAAACCGATTTCATCGATTCAAACGGCAATCGATACCGTATACGATACACGCGGCACATCTCCTCTGGTATACTTTCTGCCGCATGGTTCACTCACCGTGCCGATTTTTCACAAATAGGAAAAAGTTTATGAAAAAGACCTCTTCAAATACAGGGAAATTATACTCGAAACTCCGGACAAACAGATTGTTTATTACAATCCCGACAAATCAATTGCACGAACTATCCTATATGTTTCGTGAACAGCTCTATGCGCCGGGTGATTTTATTTTTAAAGAAGGTGACACCGATAACACACTCTGTCTGATTGCCGAGGGTATGGTATCGATCTCAAAAGTAACCTCATTCGGAGAAGACACCGAGTTGACGGTGCTCGAGAAAGATGAGTTCTTCGGTGAATTTGAGTTAATAGACGGGCTTCCGAGATCGGCAAACGCCAAAGCATTGACAAAAACCGAGATATTAAAACTCGATTTCGATACTTTCCACATGTTACTCGAAGAAAACCACATCGTGGTTCTCAACGTTCTCAAACAACTGAGTAAACGCCTCCGGAGAACGAACGAAACCGTTGTTAAACAGGTCGAGGCAACCAGAAAAACAGCCCAGGAGCGTATTAATATACTGACCTTCCTTGTTGAATCGACTAAAAAACTGAATAGTGCACTTGATCTCGATGAATTACTGGATCTTATCCTCGAAACAGCTATCCTGGGAACAGACGCGGATCGCGGCACATTGTATTTGGTCGATTATGAAAAAGATGAAATATGGTCGAAGGTTCTAAAGGGTGAGGCCATTTCCGAAATCCGTCTGCCTCTGGGCAAGGGTATTGCCGGCTATGTCGCTGCAACCGGCGATGTTATTTACACCGAAGATGCATATAAAGATCCCCGTTTCAACCCCGAAATCGATAGAATTTCCGGCTACAAAACTCGCAGCATGCTCTGCATGCCGATGACAGATAAAAACGGTAAGATCATCGGTGTATTTCAGATCATAAACAAATTGCCCGAATTGTTCCGCACCGAAGATGAGAAATTCCTGGAAGCCCTTTCGGCACACGCATCTATCGCTATTGAGAATGCACAGACAACCCGGGAGATGGTCTTGCAGGAACAATTTTCAACTGTCGGCAGACTGGCCGGTTCGTTGCTACACGACATGAAAAATCCGATGAACACTTTAAAGATATATACGGACTCATTCAAAAATTCTTCCGGTAATAAAAATGCCACAGAACTTGCCGGTAAAATCGGAAGTGAGATGAACCGTTTGGCTGCAATGGTTCAGGAGATTTTCGATTACTGCCGCAGCGTCAGTTCAACAAATATGAAAAACATTCAAATCGGTACCCTCATCGATACTGTTATCTCAGATATAGGTACCGACCTTGAAAAAAACCGGATCGATCTCAACCTACAGCTTGACTATACCGGTGCTTGTGTGCTCGACCCCGAAAAGATTGAACGCGTCTTTCATAATATCATACACAACGCCATCGAAGCAATGGAGGAAAGCGATACAAAACACTTAACGATAGCAACCGAAAGCAAAAATGATAATATACAGATTTCTTTCCGGGATACCGGAGCGGGCATACCGGAAAAAATCCGGGACAGGATATTCAATCCCTTCTATACCTTCGGGAAAAAAGACAATACCGGACTCGGCCTGTCGATTGTTAAAAAGATAATCGAAGAACACAACGGCATAATAGATTCAGAAAGCGAGGAAGGAAGCGGAACGACATTTTTCATCACACTGCCGCTTCGGCTTCGTTCACCGTTTTTACAGTAACGATTAACAAACAGCATCATTAACATACACATGGAGCAATCATGGAAGAAGGTTTACTTTTAATCGCCGTATTGATAATCATCGGCTTCATCTTTTTACTTATTCTCTTTACCTATTTTATCCCCGTCGGACTCTGGATTAAAGCTGTTTTTTCGGGTGTAAAAGTAAGGATATTTAAAGACCTTGTCGGCATGCGGTTGCGTAATGTACCCCCGCAGTCAATTGTTCAATCAAAAATAACCGCTTCAAAGGCGGGCGTCGAAGTAGATATCGGTAAACTTGAAGCTCACCATCTCGCCGGCGGGAGCGTACAAAAAGTAGTTCACGCGCTTATCTCCGCCGACCGTGCAAATATACCCCTCACTTTCGAAAGAGCAACGGCAATCGACCTTGCAGGTCGCGATGTGCTCGAAGCGGTGAAAGTGAGCGTTAATCCGAAAGTCATCAACTCACCGATGGTTGCCGCCGTGGCGAAAGATGGCATCCAGGTGAAGGCAACAAGCCGTATTACCGTGCGCGCCAATATTGAACGTCTCGTCGGCGGTGCAGGTGAAGAGACAATACTCGCACGGGTCGGCGAGGGAATTGTGACGACAATCGGATCATCGGACACACACAAACTCGTTCTGGAGAATCCCGACCGGATTTCCCGACTTGTCCTTGAAAAGGGTCTTGACGCAGGTACTGCCTATGAGATATTATCGATCGATATAGCAGATGTGGACGTGGGGGAAAACATCGGTGCAAAACTCCAGGCGGATCAGGCTGCAGCGGATATGAAAATTGCCCAGGCAAAAGCCGAGGGCAGACGTGCGATGGCGGTTGCATCGGAGCAGGAATACCGGGCAAGAGTCGAGGAAATGCGTGCACGCGTGGTCGAAGCAGAAGCAGAAGTACCGAAAGCTATTGCTCAGGCATTCCGCGAAGGCCGGCTCGGCATTATGGATTATTACAACATGCGAAACGTAATGGCCGACACCGATATGCGCGAATCGATTGCGAAGGGCGGAGAAGAATCACAAAAACCGAAAACGTAATGACCGGGGATGCATTAACAGATCAGACAAAAAGCCGCTGTCATAACCCGCTTGAACACTACGAGAGGGATGCTGAAATATACGATTATTTCAGGTCGCCTCATCCGATTCAAGCCGACTTCTGGCAGCGGCTTCGTGTCGCAGCCGTTCGATATCTATCAATTAAAAAAGGAATACATGTCGTAGATGTCGGCAGCGGCGGAGGGTGGTTCTCACGGCTGATGCAGTCGACCGGTGCGAAGGTCACTTCCGTCGATCTGTCAATGAAGAACCTTAAGCGTATTACCGGTGAAAACCAGAACACCGGTCTCATGGCCTCGGCATCGAATCTGCCGATCGCGAACGAATCTGTCGATGCAGTTATTGCGAGTGAAGTTATTGAACATCTGAATAATCCCGGAGAAGCAATCGCGGAATTTATTCGTATTGTCAAACCGGGCGGCCGCGTCGTGATAACAACGCCTTATAAAGAAGAGATAAAACAGCATTTGTGTATTCATTGTAATAAAGCGACACCGGCAAACGCTCACTTGCATAGCTTCGATGAAAAAAAACTCACGTTATTATTTTCGCGCGGTGGTGCGAATGAAATATATTATCGCCGCATCGGGAACAAAGCATTTATAATTTCCCGGCTATCGTACCTGCTGCGATGGCTCCCCTTCCCGATATGGTCATACATTGATACGTGTGCAAACATTGTTATCCGAAAACCCGCACATATTATTGTATATGGAATTAAACAAGGTACATAACTATGGAAATTGCTGAACTTATCTGGATTTTTGTAATCATTTTTTTTCTCTACCGTCTGTTTTTCGCACCCGCAAAACAGCGGGAGCAAAACCGGTACGATGTTCCGTCAGAGCCTCAATACGAGGAAGAGACAAATTCTACCCAAAAACGGGATGACATTCTCGAAGAAATGAGGACCATATTCGGTGATACATCTACCACCCGAAAAACCGAACCGAAATCGCCATCCCGTCCCCAACCCGCCCATCGGGGCGACACACGCGGAGAATTTCAGTCAATGCGCGATTCTAAATACGGCTCATATATGGGTACAGACTTTATCGATACCCGCCGGCAAAAAAGTGAAGCCGATGAAGCACTGAAAGGTGTTCATTTCCGGTCTCCCGCTCTGAGCGACCGGAAAAAAGCTGAAAAACATTCGTTTACCTTTTTATATCAACATAATGAATTGAAAAGGGGGATAATTATCAGCGAGATTTTGGGCAAACCAAAGTCCCGCAGACGTTATAATGTTTGATTTTAGACGGTTTTTTTAGTATTTTTATTGTTTGTTCTCGACTGCAATATCACAGTCATCGTGCATAATTAGCGGATCTGTTTGTCCAAATTTTTATGAGCCGGAGTGGAGGAATTGGCAGACTCGCATGGCTTAGGACCATGTGCCGTAAGGCGTTGTGGGTTCGAGTCCCACCTCCGGCACTCATTATTTAAAATACTATTTTCCGGAAGGATTTATCGTGGAAGTACAGACAAAACAAATTACCAAAACAAAAGAAGGAGCGGAGATCACAGTTCCGGCCGAAACAATTAAACCTCATTTCGATAAAGTTTACGAAGATTTCCGGGCAAAAGCCGATATAAAGGGTTTCCGTAAGGGAAAGGCACCGCGCTCTCTCATACAAAAGATGTACGGGGAAGCTATTGAAAGCGAAGCTATCAATGAGGCCATCAACGAACTCTACCGGAAAGCAATGCTGGGAAAAAATCTCCAACCGGTCGGAGATCCCGTCCTGAAAAATGTGGACTATAAACCTGACGGAAATTTCACCTTTAGCGTCGAATATGAAGTACTCCCCGAAATAGAATTACAGGAGTATAAAGGCATTCAAGTCGAAAAACCGGTACAAAAAGTTTCGGATGATTTAATCGAACGCGAACTGAGGGGTATACGGATAAATTACGCGACCAGTGCTGAGGTCGATGCCGTGACCGACGCGTACCATACGCTGACGGCCGACATCCAGGAACTCGATGAACAGGGCGTCGCGATTATCGGCAAAAGATCTCCGGATCAGACAATCAGCCTCTATGATGAGCGATACGAAAAAGATCTGATCGATCCGCTGCTGAAAGCCGAAAAAGACGGTGAATATGTCGTAAAATACTCACATGATCACGGTGATCACAAACACAATGTTCACATAAAAGTAACCGTTAAAAAAATCGAAAAAGTGACACTGCCTGAGTTAGATGATCAGTTTCTTAAAGATACCCTTAAGGGTAAATTCGAGTCAGTGGCCGCTCTACGGGAAGACATCCGGAACCAACTTCAAACCATGTTTGACCAGGAAGGATCACGCATAG
>Ga0209498_1001563_pt1 | contig 14004 bp, 15 predicted proteins | sample WalLakDeSediment_FD_184131 | JGI IMG/M metagenome (GOLD analysis project Ga0209498, IMG submission 184131) | Lake sediment microbial communities from Walker lake, Nevada to study Microbial Dark Matter (Phase II) - Walker Lake 11/02/13 Deep... | ecosystem: Environmental > Aquatic > Freshwater >...
GCCGTGTGCCCGAAGGCCATCGCGGCCAGAGGCCGCTCCTACAAGGGCCGATCGTCGTGGGAGCGGCTTCCAGCCGCGATCCGGGGTTGGCCCGTGTGCCCGAAGGCCATCGCGGCCCGAGGCCACTCCCACCCGGCCCTGCCGGATCAGTTGACCGCCGTCAGGTCCTCGGCCAGCGAGTCGCGCATTGCCTGAGGGACGGCGTCGACGCGGTGTGTGTAGTGCTCGTGATCCACGCCGACGGCGATCGCTGCACCGCCCTTCACCGCTCCGATCATGTCGGCGGTCAGTTCGAAGCGCAGGAAGTGGACCGACGAGGTCTTGTCTTCGGTGTCGCGCTCGAGGTCTTCGTCTGCGATCGGGTGAACCTTGTCGAAGCCATCGACCTGTACGTAGGTCCTGTCCTCGATATCGATCAACTGGGAGAGTGCGACCTTGCGCTCGTCGATATCCGGGAACTCGACCATCATTGTCGCCTTCCAGTTGCTGCCGTCGGGGATCAGCGGATTGTAGGCATCGAGTTCCTCCTGGATGCCCGCGGCGTCGAAGATCTTCTCGGCCCGCAGCATCTCCTGGACCTGGTACTGCATGGTCTTGCGGTCTTCGAAGTGCAGGGTCACGTTGGGTCCGACGGGCAGCACGCGGTTCTTTTTGTGCTGCATGATCTCGGCCCGGAACCCGGGACGCATCTCGGAATATTTCTCCAGGGAGAAAAGGTCTTCTCGGCTGAGCTTGCTCACAGTCACCTCCGTTCGTTCGTACCGTTCCGCAGTGCAGACCGGTCAATGATCATGATGGCCGATATCGGTGTAGTCCTTGTCCGAGAACAGGTTGTCCCGCAGTTCCTTGTCGAACACCTTGTTCTTCCGCCGGATCCACTCCAGGACCATCGCCGCGTGCTCGATCTCTTCGTCGCGGTTGTGCGCGAGGATCGCCTTCAGTTCCGGATCCTTGCAGGCATCCACCCGCTGCTGGTACCAGTCCACGGCCTCGAGTTCTTCCATCAGCGAGACGATGGCCCGGTGCATCTCCCGGCTCTCGTCGCTGAGTTCCTCGACGGGCTCGTGATATCCAACGCTCGACATGCTCTCTCTCCTTGTTCGGTATCGATCCGCGCTCAGAGCCCGTAGGCCTTGCGCAGCAGGGTCAACGGATGTTCGGGCTCGCGACCGTCCTTCAGGCCGTTCTCGATCATGTGCCCCGCCATCGGGCAGTCGCTCGAGAAGTGGTCGGCCGACGCCTTCTGCACCCGCGTCACCACGGGCCGGCAGATCTTGGTCGCGGTCTCGAAGAACTCGCTCTTCACGCCGTAGGTCCCGTCGTGACCCGAGCAGCGCTCGATCACTTCGATCTCGGTATCGGGCACGAGTTTCAGCAGGTCGCGGGTTTTCAGGCCCATGTTCTGCACGCGCAGATGGCAGGCGGCGTGGTAGGCGATCTTGCCCAGCGGTTGCGGGAACTCGGTCTTCAGCTTGCCGCCCGCGTGACGCGCCATCAGGTACTCGAACGGGTCGAAGATGCGGCCTTTCACCGCCTGTACGTCGGGATCGTCCGGGAACATCAGCGGCAGTTCCTGCTTGAACATCAGCACGCAGGAAGGCACCGGCCCGACAATGTCATAGCCTTGGTCGATCATGCGCTTCATCTGGGCCACGTTCACATCCTTCGCGGCCGCGACCGCCTCGAGGTCGCCCAGTTCCAGCTTGGGCATGCCGCAGCACTGTTCCTTTTCGACCAGCGTGACCTCGATGCCGTTGTGATTGAAGACCTTCACGAGGTCCTCGACGATATGGGGCTCGTTGAAGTTGCCGTAACAGGTGGCGAACAGGGCCACGCGCCCGGTGGTTCCGTTCACCGCCTCCGGAGCGCTTACCGCGACCGCGGCCTTGCTGGCGCGTTTGCGGCCCTTCCGGCTGTGATACTTCGGCAGCGTCGCGTCTGGATGCACGCCGAGGGTTTTGTCGAGCAGTTTGCGCGCCGCGCCGGTGCGGTTCACCGCGTTCACGGTCTGGGCCACCACGGGGATACCGGCAAGCGACCCGATCAGGTCGGTGCTGGACATCAGCTTGTGCGCGGCCTTCGCGCCATCTTTCTTGAAGCGAACGGCCTTCGCACGCAGCATCAAGTGCGGGAAATCCACGTTCCACTCATGCGGCGGGACGTAGGGGCATTTGGTCAGGTAGCAGAGATCGCAGAGGTAGCAGTGGTCGACCACTTTCCAGTAATCGGCCTTCTTGACCCCGTCCACCTCCATCGTCTCCGACTCGTCGACCAGGTCGAACAGGGTCGGGAAAGAGTTGCACAGGCTCACGCAGCGGCGGCAGCCATGGCAGATGTCGAAGACACGCTCCATCTCGCCGAAGAGCGACTCTTCGTTGTAGAAATCCGGGTTTTTCCAATCCAGCGGGTGGCGGGTGGGTGCTTCCAGACTGCCTTCACGGGTGGACTGCGTAGGCGCGGACATGAATCCCTCCAGTTGTGCCTGAATCCGACAACCGAAAAAGACGGGGCCGGCCATCCGGCCCCGTCCGTTTACACTCCCCGAAGCCGATCAGGCGTTCAGGTTGTCCAGCGCCTTCTGGAAACGGTTGGCGTGGGAACGCTCGGCCTTGGCCAGCGTTTCGAACCAGTCGGCGATCTCGTCGAAACCCTCGTCGCGGGCTGACTTGGCCATGCCCGGGTACATGTCGGTGTACTCGTGGGTTTCACCGGCAATCGCGGTCTTCAGGTTGGCCTCGGTGTCACCGAAGGGAAGCCCGGTGGCGGGATCACCGCAGGACTCCAGGTACTCGAGATGGCCGTGGGCGTGGCCGGTCTCACCTTCCGCGGTGGAACGGAACACGGTGGCGACGTCGTTGTAGCCTTCCACGTCCGCCTTGGATGCGAAGTACAGATAGCGGCGGTTGGCCTGGGATTCGCCGGCGAAGGCGTCCTGAAGATTCTTTTCGGTCTTGCTGCCTTTGAGTTCCATCGTGTCACTCCTCTGTCACTGGGTTTTGCTACGTCAGACGGCGGGATGCCTACGCATTCCGCCACCACGGAATTTAGACTCTGTCTAAACCGTGCGGAGACTTTAGACTCGGTCTAAATCTTTGTCAACCTCGAGCGGACCGCGTCCGGACACGCTCAGGCTTTCCAGATGCCGCCGGATTCGGTACCTTTTCCAGTTCTCCCCCCACACCAGCGCGTCTCATGCCAACCGCCCCCCCCGAATCACCGGCCGCCTTCGAGGCCGCGATGGTCGCACTGGAACAGCTCGTCGCGCGAATGGAAGCGGGCGACCTCCCGCTGGAGGAATCCCTGCGGGAATACCAGCGCGGGATCGAACTGGTCCGATCCTGTCAGGAGGCCTTGGACGAAGCTCAGCGTCGTATCGATACCGTGATGGAGTCGTCCGCGGCATCATCTCCCGCCCCTAGAGACCGCAATGACTCCACAAAAGTTCCGGATATTCCAGAATCGGACGACACCCCTTTCTGAGACGCCCCAGCTCTCCGTGAATCATCACATCGCAGCCTACCAGAAGCGGATCGAGGATTTTCTGCAACATGTGCTCGACCCCTCGACCGCGCCGGTCCCGGGCCTGGTCGCGGCCATGCGCTACTCAACGCTGGGAGGGGGGAAGCGCCTGCGGCCGCTGCTGGCCTACGCCACCGGTGAAGCGCTGGGGACGTCGGATGCCGCGCTGGACCGGATTGCCGCCGCAGTGGAAATGATCCACGTGTATTCGCTGATCCACGACGACCTGCCGGCGATGGACGACGACGACATGCGCCGCGGCAAGCCCACCTGCCACCGGGCTTACGGCGAGGCTCTGGCCATTCTCGCTGGCGATGCGCTGCAGGCGCTGGCTTTTGCAGTCCTCGTCGACGATGCCACAGGACTGGACGCCGAGGCGCGGCTGCGCCTGACCCGGGAGCTTGCTGAGGCGTCCGGTGTCCGGGGAATGGCGGGCGGCCAGGCCATGGACCTCGCCGCGCAGGGTAAGGAACTGAGCCTGGACGAACTGGAGACCATGCACCGACTGAAGACGGGCGCCCTGATTCGAGCCTCGGTGCTGATGCCGGCGCGGGCGGGCGGCACCGACCCCTCGCTCGCGGCAAACCTGGGTGCCTACGCGGACTGCATCGGACTCGCCTTTCAGATCCGCGACGACGTTTTGGACGTCGAGGGCGACCCGGCACTAATGGGCAAAGCCTGCGGCGCCGACAGTCTGCTGGAAAAAGCCACCTTCCCCGCGCTGCTCGGGCTCGAAGCCTCGCGCCGCCGGGCGCGCGAACTCGTCGAGCAGGGGCTGGAGCATCTGCAACCCCTTGGGGCGGAGGCCGATTTGCTTCGTTTCCTCGCCCGGTACATCGTAAGCAGAATGCATTGAACGGGGCCAACTGATGGACCATCACCGTGACCACGGCCGCAGCGGCGCCCGCCGACCCTCTCCGGACAGAGCGGTGCGGTCGCGTGCGGGCGGCGCAGGCAGCGCGACCGCGATGTCGAGCCGGCGGCGATGAGCACGACCCCTCTGCTGGACGCGATCCGCTCCCCGGAAGACCTGCGCGCGCGGCCGGTCACGGAGCTCAACGAAATCGCGTTGGAACTGCGCGAATTCCTGATTGCCACGGTGTCCAGGACCGGGGGGCACCTCGCGGCCAACCTGGGTACCGTGGAACTCGCTGTGGCGTTGCATTACTCGTTCGATACGCCTCGCGACCGCATTGTCTGGGACGTGGGTCACCAGGCCTACGCGCACAAGATCCTCACCGGCCGTCGCGAGGCGATGGGGACGCTGCGCCAGTACGGTGGGATCGCCGGCTTCCCGAAGCGCGATGAAAGCGAATACGACACTTTCGGTGTCGGCCACTCGAGCACATCGATCAGCGCGGCCGCGGGCATGGCGATCGCCGCCGCCCGGACCGGCAACAGAAGCCACCACGTCGCTGTGATCGGTGACGGCGCAATGACCGCAGGAATGGCCTTCGAGGCCCTGAACCACGTGGGCGATCTCGACTGCGACCTGCTGGTGATCCTGAACGACAACGAGATGTCGATCTCCCCGAACGTCGGCGCGATGAGCCAGTATCTCGCGCGACTGCTGTCCGGACGCCTTTACTGCAGCGTGCGCGAGGGCTCCAAGCGGGTGCTGCAGTACATGCCCCCGGTCAAGGCCTTCGCCCGGCGTGCCGAGGAACACGTGAAGGGGATGATCACCCCGGGCACCCTGTTCGAAGAACTCGGTTTCCGCTATTTCGGCCCGATCGACGGACACGACGTCGATGGCCTGGTGGCGATGCTCGCCAACCTCCGCGACATCGACGGCCCGCGCCTGCTCCATATCGTGACCCACAAGGGCCACGGCTACGCGCCGGCCGAAGACGATCCCTGCCGGTATCACGGGGTGGGCAAGTTCAGCCCGGAGGACGGGATCACCTCGGACGGGAAGGCGAAAGCGCCGACCTACACCGACATCTTCGGCAACTGGCTCTGCGACCAGGCACGGGCCGATCCGCGCCTGATGGGCATCACGCCGGCAATGCGCGAGGGCTCAGGGCTGGTTCAGTTCTCCGAAGAATTCCCCGAGCGCTATTTCGACGTCGGCATCGCCGAGCAGCATGCGGTCACGCTGGCGGCCGGCATGGCCTGCGAGGGTCTGCACCCGGTGGTCGCGATCTATTCCACCTTCCTGCAGCGGGCGATGGACCAGGTGATCCACGACGTCGCGCTGCAGAACCTACCGGTGCTGTTCGCGATCGACCGCGCCGGCATCGTCGGCCCGGACGGCCCGACCCACGCCGGAACCTTCGACATCAGCCTGCTGCGCCCGATACCGAACCTTCTGTTGATGGCCCCCTCGAACGAGGCCGAGTGCCGGCAGATGCTGAGCACCGGCTTTCGCCATCCCGGCCCGGCCGCGGTCCGTTACCCTCGCGGCGGTGGACCGGGGGTGCTCCCGGACGACACGCTCGAACCCCTTCCCATCGGCGAGGCGAAGATCGAGCGTCAGGGGCGGCGCATCGCTTTGCTGAGCTTCGGTGCCCTGCTCGACGCGGCGCTGGAAGCCGGCGAGGCCCTGGGCGCCACCGTGGTGAACATGCGCTTCATCAAGCCGCTGGACGCGCGCCTGCTGCGCGAGCTCGCAAGCAGCCATGAGCGTTTCGTCACCGTCGAGGATCACGTGGTGGCGGGAGGCGCCGGCAGCGCCGTGCTGGAGTGGCTGGCCGCGGAAGGGCTGACCCTGCCCTGCCTGACTCTCGGGCTGCCCGACCGCTTCACCCAGCACGGGCCGAGGGAGCGGATCCTCGCGGATCACGGTCTGGATGCCCAGGGCATCCTGGAGGCGATTCGCCGCGCGGATGAACCGGTAACTTGCGCGGGCGAAGGCGGGAACGTAACGTTCCGAAGCTTTCGGACCGGCAGCCAGGAATAAGCATGCCCGCAACCTTCACGCTCCGAGTGCTGACCGACTTCGCCTCGGCGCACACCCTGCGGGGATATCCCGGACAGTGCGCCAATCTCCACGGCCACAACTGGAAGGTGGAGGTTGAGGTCGAGGCGTTCGAACTGGACGAAATCGGGATGGCCGTGGATTTCAAGGTGGTGAAGAACCTCGCGCGCGAGATTGCCGGACGGCTGGACCACCAGTACCTGAACGATCTCGAGCCGTTCACACGGATCAACCCGACCGCGGAAAACATCGCGCAGTGGTTCTTTCGGGAGATGGCTCGGGAGATCAACCAACCGGGTCTGCGCGTCAGCGCGCTGACCCTGTGGGAAACGGAACGCGCATGCGTGCGCTACACCGAGCCCCCAAGGGACGCAGCAGCATGAACTCCATTCCCCAGTTTCCAACCCTGATGGCCGATGTGCAGGGCTCCAGGGATCACCGGCGCATCGGCATCGACGAGGTCGGGATCCGCGCGATCCGCCATCCGTTACTGTTCCGCGATCGCGACGCGCAGCCCACGGTCGCGACTTTCGAGATGTACGTGAGCCTACCGCCCGAGCAGAAGGGCACGCACATGTCCCGCTTCGTCGCGATCCTGAACGAACGGGTGCACGAACTCTCGATTGCCGGCTTCGGGGATCTGCTCCGGCATACCGCCGAGCGCCTGGAGTCCAGCGACGCCTTCATTCGGGTGCGCATGCCGTTCTTCGTGAACAAGCACGCCCCGGTGTCCGGGGTCGCCAGTCTGCTCGATTACGACCTTGCGCTGGACGGTCGGATCGAAAACGGCGAACTGAGCCTGATGGTCGAGATCGTGGTTCCGGTCACCAGCCTGTGCCCCTGCTCCAAGGAGATCTCCGAGTACGGTGCCCACAACCAGCGCTCCCACGTGACGGTGCGCGCCTGGCTGGCTGACACCTCACTGTGCGTGCGTGATCTGATCGACCGGGTCGAGTCCCAGGCTTCCAGCGAGCTCTTCGGGCTGCTGAAGCGGCCGGACGAGAAGCTGGTCACGGAGCAGGCCTACGACAACCCCAAGTTCGTGGAAGACATGGTCCGAGACGTCGCACGCAGCCTGTGCGAAGAGACACGCATTCAGCGCTTCGAGGTCTCGTCGGAAAACTTCGAATCGATCCACAACCATTCCGCCTACGCGCTGGTGCGGGGCAAGCCCGGCGGCGGGTCCGCAGACTGACCGAACCGGGGTGATCACACCCGCGGCCGGAACTCAGAGGTTGCGCGAAGCGTAGTCGGCGAGGCGTGAGCGTTCGCCGCGGGTGAGCGTGATGTGGCCGCTGTGGGTCCAGCTGCGGAAGCGGTCGACCACGTAGGTGAGTCCGGAGGTCGTCTCGGTCAGGTACGGCGTGTCGATCTGTGCGATGTTGCCCAGCGCGACCACCTTGGATCCGGGACCCGCCCGGGTGATCAGGGTCTTCATCTGCTTGCTGGTGAGGTTCTGGGCCTCGTCAAGGATGATGTACCGGTTCAGGAAGGTCCGCCCGCGCATGAAGTTCAGCGAGCGGATCTTGATCCGGCTGCGGATCACGTCGTTGGTCGCCGCCCGGCCCCAGTCGCCCGCGCTGTCGGACTTGGTCAGCACCTCGAGATTGTCCATCAGCGCCCCCATCCACGGGGTCATCTTCTCTTCCTCGGTGCCCGGCAGGAAACCGATGTCCTCGCCGACCGGGATCGTGACCCGGGTCATGATGATCTCCCGGTAGGTGTTGTCCTCCAGGGTCTGCGCGAGACCGGCCGCCAGCGTCAGCAAGGTCTTGCCGGTGCCCGCGGCGCCGACCAGCGACACGAAGTCCACCTCCGGGTCCATCAGCAGGTTCAGCGCGAAGTTCTGCTCGCGGTTGCGGGCGTTGATGCCCCAGACGGTGTGCCGGGGGTGCATGTAGTCATCGACCAGTTCGATCACCGCCGTCTCGGCGCGCTGGTCGATCTCCAGCACGATCGCCTGCACCGGGTTGTCGCCGTCCCGGTACAGGAACTGGTTGGGCTGCCACTGCATCACCAGCGGGCCCGTCACGCGGTAGTAAGTGCGGCCGCTCTCCTGCCAGGACTCCATCTCGGCGCCGTGCGACTCCCAGAAATCCACGGGCAGTTCCGCCATGCCCGAGTACAGCAGGCTGACATCGTCCAGCACCTGGTCGTTGAAGTAGTCCTCGGCGTGTAGCCCGAGCACGGCTGCCTTGATCCGCAGGTTGATGTCCTTGGAAACCAGCGTGATCTTGGCGTCGGGCAGCTCCCCCTGCAGCGCAAGCGTGGTGGCGAGGATGGTGTTGTCCGGCGTGGACCCCGGCAGGCTGTCCGGCAGGTGGGCTGCCATCGCCCGGGTCTGGAAAAACAGCCGCCCGCTGGCGCCGATGGGGGAATCGGCCAGCGAAGGCGGCTGCAAGGGCAGGCCCTGTACGATCTGTGCGTGAGTCGCGTCCTGCGTCAGCTCGTCGATGAAACGGCTGACCTGGCGCACGTTGCGCGCCACCTCGGACACACCCTTCTTGGAACGGTCGAGTTCCTCGAGCACCACCATCGGCAGAAAGATGTCGTGCTCCTGGAACCGGAACAGGGCCGTCGGGTCGTGCATCAACACGTTGGTGTCCAGCACCAACAGCCGGTTCACACGCATCTCCTTCTTCACCATGACCGCTGTCCTCCGGTATGCCGATGTGCACCGTGCCTGACTGTCATGGCACACGCAGCCACGCCTGACGATAAACCCCCTCCCGCTTGCAGGGGAACCACGCCTGACGATAAACCCCCTCCCCCGCTTGCGGGGGAGGGCTGGGGAGGGGGCGCGGCGCCGGTCCCGGCCCTCCCCCTCCCCTAAAGGGCACGCACGGCGGCCAGCACCTCGGCGACGTGCCCAGGCACCTTGACCTTGCGCCACTCACGCCTCAGAACGCCGTTCTCGTCGATCAGGAAGGTCGAACGCTCGATCCCTCTGACCTGTTTGCCGTACATGTTCTTCATTTTGATCACGTCGAAGGCGTTGCAGAGCGCCTCATCGGCGTCGCTGAGCAGATCGAAGGTCAGGCTCTCCTTCGCCCGGAACTTCTCGTGGCTGTTCACGCTGTCCCGGGAGACGCCGACGACCACCGCATTCGCCGCCTCGAACTCGGCCAGCTGCGCGGCAAAATCCCGGCTCTCGTTCGTGCAGCCCGGCGTCGCGTCCTTGGGATAGAAGTACAGCACGAGCCGCCGGCCGGCGAAGTCACCAAGCCCGAGCGTCTGGTCGCCGGTCGCGGGCAGGCGGATGTCGGTGGGAACCGGCTGGTCGATCGAAACACTCATTGCCACTACTCCTTGAGCGGGGAAAGAGGACTGGGGAATTGGGGGATGGGAATTCGGGGATCGGGAATGGGACTTGGCGCGCGCGACCCTCATCAGCCCTTGATCGGATCCAGCACGCCATCGAGATTGAGTTCGTCGCAGAAATCGAGGAAATCTCCACGCAGGCTGGCGAGGTGCTGTTCCGCGGGGATGTCGATCACCATGTTGGCGGCAAACATCCGGGTGCCGGTCTGCTGCGCCCTGAACACCCGCGAATGGAGATCCCGGATGTTAACGCCGCGGCTCGTGAAAAACCCGGCCAGCGCGTGCACGATCCCGACCTGGTCCAGCGCCACCACGTCCACCGAGTAGGCCATCACCGGGGGAGCGGTCTCCTCGGGCTGCGCGCGCCGCGCGACCAGGCTGAGTCCCGTGTCCGCCTCCAACCGCGGCAACTGGCTCTCCAGCTTGCCGAGCGTCTTCCAGTTGCCGCTCACCGCCATGCTCATGCAGCAGAAGCCGGCGAGTACCGCCATACGGCTGTCCTCGAGATTGCAGCCCGAATCCATCACGCATCGGGAGACCTGCTCGAGCAGGCCGGGGCGGTCTGGCCCGATCAGGACCATGACCAGATGGGTGTTGGGTGTCGAACCCGGGAACTCAGGCATGTTGGGTCGGCAACGAACGGAACAGGTGGGCAACATATCACCTTGGGCCCGCCGCGCAAACGATTTCCGTGCAGCGGATCCGGAGGCGACCCCTCCGCCTGCCTGTCACGAAGGGGCTCCGTGCGGCGCACGGCAAGGGCCTGCAAACCTCTGCGGTCAGCGGCTTGAACCCCCTGTTCCCCGACCGTTAGACTGCACCATTGCAGTCGCCGGAGAGGGTAATGTTTCAAGGCAGCATGGTCGCATTGGTGACGCCGATGCGGACGGACGGCAGCATCGACATGGATGCGCTGGATCGCCTGCTGGAGTGGCACCTTTCAGCGGGTACCGACGCCATCGTCACCGTGGGAACGACAGGGGAGTCCGCGACCCTCGATTTCGAGGAACACTGTGCCGTGATCGCCCACACGGTGAAGCGCGTGGCCGGGCGTCGGCCGGTGATCGCCGGGACCGGGGCCAACGCGACGCGCGAGGCGATCCACCTCACCCAGTGCGCGAAGGACGCCGGGGCCGATGCCTGCCTGCTGGTCACGCCGTACTACAACAAGCCGACCCAACAGGGCCTGTACCTGCATTACCGCGCCATTGCCGAAGCGGTCGACATCCCTCAGATCCTTTACAACGTGCCCGGGCGCACGGCAGTGGACCTGCTCCCGGAAACGGTGGAGCGACTCGCCGGGACCCCGAACATCATCGGCCTGAAGGAGGCGCTGGGGAAAGCGGAGCGGACGCGGGAACTGGTGGACCGTGTCGGCGGTCAACTGGAACTGTACAGCGGCGACGATGCGACCGCACTGGACTTCCTGCTTGCGGGCGGTCAGGGAGTCATCTCGGTGACGGCCAACGTCGCACCGGGGGCGATGCACGAGATGTGCATGGCGGCGTTGGATGGGGACGTAGCGCGCGCCCGGGAACTCAACGCGCGGCTCGACGGGCTTCACCACGCGTTGTTCCTGGAAGCGAACCCGATTCCTGTAAAATGGGCGGTGGCGCGCATGGGCCTGATTCCGGGTGGGATCCGCCTGCCGCTGACCCCGCTGTCCGAACCCCATCACGCGGCCGTAATCGACGCGATGCGCCAGGCCGGCATTGCAGTGGAACACTGAAGAACATGACAGAATCCAATCCCTCCCCAAACCGCCTGTGGTGGAAGCTGCCGGCGGCTCTGACCGTGCTCGCACTCGCAGGGTGCGGCACGCCCGGGGGGCAGCCCGACGGACCCCGCTATGAAGGAAGCCGCCAGATCGACTCGCTCGAGCTTCCTCCTGACCTGATCGCGCCTGGGATGGAACGCGCCTACCGTATCCCCGATGTGCCCGGCGAGCGGGTCAGTGCGCGAGCACTAGAGGCGGATCCCCGGCGTGATGCTCAACGCCCAGTTGCTGAAACCGCGCGCGTCCTCCCGGACAGCCCCGGCATCGAACTCCGTCGCGACGGGCAGGTGCGCTGGCTGCATGTCGAAGCAGCACCCGACTCGCTGTGGCCACTGCTCCAGCAGTTCTGGCGAGAGCAGAACCTGGCGCTGGTCAGGGACGAGCCGGCCGTTGGCATCATGGAGACCGAGTGGGCCGAGAACCGCGCGGGCATTCCGGTCGGTTTCACTCGAGGCCTGTTCGGGCGCGCGCTCGGGACCATTTACGATGCCGGCACGCGGGACCAGTATCGCCTGCGCGTGGAACGTGTGAACGGTGCCACCGAGATCTTCGTCAGCCACCGCGGAGCCGTTGAGCGGGGCGACTCCGACGGGCAGGCCGCACGCTGGTTCATTGCCGACCCCGACCCGGAGCTCGAGGCCCAGATGCTCAACCGGCTGCTGGTGTTTCTGACCACCGGAGAGACACCAGACACCGTTGCCCGTGCGGAAGAGGCTGACTTCGAGCGGACCGGACAGGTCGACCTTGTCGAGCGTGACGGTCACCTCGTCCTTGCGCTGCGTGGCGAGCCCGATGCGCTCTGGCGCAGGCTCGGCCTGGCACTGGACCGGTCCGGCCTGATGGTCGATGAGCAGGATCGCCGCACTGGCACCTTCCTCGTGACCTATCGGCCCGACGTCGCGGACCAGGCCACACAGCGGCCGGGCATGTTCCGGCGGATGTTCGGTGCGGGCCGCGAAACGGCTGCACGCATGGACCAGCGCTTCCAGGTACGCATGACCGAGAACGGGCGTGACCTGCAGATCGAGGCGCTCGCGGTCGATGGGGAACGTCTGAGGACCCGCGACGAACGGTTCGTGCTGGAGACCATTCAGCCGCAGTTGCGCTGAGATCGGCACCGGTGACCCGCCGGCGTCAGCCTCTGCGCGCTCGGTCCTCGGACGCTGCAGCATACCCGTCCAGGGCCAGTATCGTCTGTCGCCGGTGATCCGCTTCGCCTCGCTCGGAAGCGGTAGCGCCGGCAATGCCTTGCTGGTGGAGAACGGGGAAACCCGTTTACTCGTCGACTGCGGCTTTTCGGTACAGGAGACCTCCGCCAGACTGGCCCGGCTCGGCCGCGCACCCGCCCAGATAGACGCACTCCTGATCACCCACGAACACTCGGACCACATCGGATCCTCTGCCGCGTTCGCCCGACGTTACGGCCTCCCCGTTTACATGACGCCCGGCACTCGGATGGGTGCCCGGGACCCGGTCTATCCCGTGCTGCGCGAGTTCCACGCCGAGGCCCCCTTCGCAATCGGCGATCTCGAGATCCAGCCATTCACTGTTCCGCACGATGCGCGCGAACCGGCCCAGTTCGTCTTCAGCGATGGCGTAAGAAAGCTCGCTCTGCTGACCGACGCCGGCCACGTCACCGCCCACATGATCGCGAAAATCGACGGTGTCGATGGTCTGCTGCTGGAGTGCAATCACGACCCGCTGATGCTCGCCCAAGGCCCTTACCCCGTCGCCCTGAAGAAACGCGTTGGCGGCCTGTACGGCCATTTGCCCAATCACGAGGCGCAGCGCCTCCTGTCCTCCATCGATCACGGCCGCCTTCAGCACGTGGTGGGCATGCACCTATCGGAACGCAACAATCGGCCCGAGCTCGCGCGTGCGGCGCTCGCGACGGCGCTGGGCTGCCTGCCGGAGGAAACCTCCCTGGCTGACCAGCAGCTCGGATTCACCTGGCGGGAACTGCGCTGACGAAGAAAGTTTTATTCGTAGGCAGGCAAAAAAAACCCGGACGCCATTGGACGTCCGGGTGGGGTAAATGCCTGGCAGTGACCTACTCTCACATGGGGAGACCCCAAACTACCATCGGCGCAGAACAGTTTCACTTCCGAGTTCGAGATGGGATCGGGTGGTTCCTGAACGCTATAGCCGCCAGGCAAACTGGCTGGGTCGCACGGATTCCGCGCAACCCCAATCTGGAATGCAATCTAGGCAGTGTGTCAACTCGAGACTCACCCAACTGCTTGGGTGTTATATGGTCAAGCCTCACGGGCAATTAGTACTGGTTAGCTACACGCGTTGCCGCGCTTCCACATCCAGCCTATCAACGTTGTGGTCTTCAACGGCCCTTAAGGGGACTCGAAGTCCCAGGGAGATCTCATCTTCAGGTGGGTTTCCCGCTTAGATGCTTTCAGCGGTTATCCCTTCCGTACATAGCTACCCGGCGGTGCCACTGGCGTGACAACCGGAA
>Ga0209498_1001564_pt1 | contig 14004 bp, 16 predicted proteins | sample WalLakDeSediment_FD_184131 | JGI IMG/M metagenome (GOLD analysis project Ga0209498, IMG submission 184131) | Lake sediment microbial communities from Walker lake, Nevada to study Microbial Dark Matter (Phase II) - Walker Lake 11/02/13 Deep... | ecosystem: Environmental > Aquatic > Freshwater >...
TGGTCCACGAAGGCGGCTGGACGGTGGACTGGTGGGGGGAGGGGAAGCCCGTGTTCTACGACCCCCGGGGGGGCGTGCACTGCGAGGTGCGGTGGGAGGCCCCTGAGGTGGGTCCTGAGCTGGTGGATGCCCAGAATCTTGGGAAGGAGCTCATGAAAGCCCCTGACCCGGGGGAGGATTGGGTGGAAGCTCCTGATCCTGGTGAGAAACTGGTGGAAGCTCTCGTCGAGGAGAACCGTCAGCGGGGGGTGGAGCCGGTCGCCTGGGCCCTGGGAGCCCGCTGGAAGCGGGAGGAGGACATCCCGGACACTGTCTACTTCTCAGCCATGGAGGCCCTGAGTTGAGCGTTGCTTGAGAACCGAAGGGAAGGACAAGCTTCGGCCCAAAGGGCCCGGGCCTTTTGGCTCGTGGCCCAGGGCTCCGAGGCTCCAGGCGTCACCGGCGACGCCTGGGTCCCCTACCCCAGATGAAGCCTCAGCCTCACCACGTAGGGCACGTCCAGGCTGTCCCGCGTCACGCCGTAGAGGGCTCCTCTCCGGACCAAGAGCTGGTGCCTCTCAACCTTTACCGGCAGTAGGGCCCGGGCCAGGAAGACCCCTGTGGAATCGAAGACGTCCACCGCAGTCCCAGCCTCCTCTACATCCTTCGCCTGGGGGAAGACGTAGACGTATCCTGCCTCGTCCGTCAGGATGCGGTCCACTACGAGGAATGGCTCCCCCAGCGACACATCCATGAGCGCCTCGGCGGGAAAGGAGAACGTGAGGAGGGTGTCTCCCTCCAGGGTCCTCCGCCAGATCTGGTACTTGTCCCTAATCGCGAACCAGACCGAGCCCTGCCTATCGATGGCGAACTCAAGGGTTGGACGTCGAACAGGCGCCCGTCGACCTCGCGTGGCGGGGAGGTCGTACCGCAGGGGCGGGAGCGTGTCCAGGAGGGGGCCGTCCTCCCGGAACCGGAGGGGCCAAAGCGTCCGCTCCGTCGGGCTGCGGGCCCTCTCGTCCCAGCTGCTCGTTCCATCCGGGTGGATTATGAACGGCCGAAGAAACCCCCACTCCACCAGACGGCCCGAGCGGTCGAACCCCGCTCTCCACGGGCCCACTATCGTTTGGTAACGAATGGGTCTCACCTCGAGGAAGGTTCCGTCCCTCGCGAAGAGGGAGAAGCGCATGTTCCGGAGGTCTCGCACCCAGAGCCGCCCTTGGTGGTCCATGAGCACCCCGACAGGCCTTTCCATCTCGCCGGGCCCCTCGCCCCTTTTCCCAAACGCATGGGAGAACGCACCGTCAGGTTCAAACGCCCGGACCTCGTGGTTGAAGGCGTCGCTTACGTAGATCCTCCCCTCCCCGTCCACTTCCAGGCCCGACAGCACCCCAAAATTCTCGGGCCCGCCGGAGAGGGCCGTGCCGATGCGGATCTCCTCGGTGGCCTGGATCAGCCCCCGGCCGGAACCATCCAGCCAAGGAGCCATGTTGGTCACCACACGGAGGCCGCTGGGCAGCGTGTCGATGATGGGGCCGGAGGACTGGTGCGGACGCGTGTCGCAGCTGGCCAGGACCAGGAGGGCCCACGCGACGGCGGCGGCTGACCGGCACTGCCCTGGGGAAAGTGCCACAAGGGTCTCCGGGGGGTAGGCGACATGGAACTGCGGCCTCTGATACTATACACCTCGTAGCAAGAGCTGCACAAGAGCCTTCCAACCCCAGCTACCCCTTCCTCACCCCGAGCGAGGCACGGTGGGCAGCGTTCCTGGGTACATGCGGCTTCCTTCGGCGGCCCTCCTGTGCTAGTCTGTGGTACACCCAGGAGGAGCCATGCGTGAGAGCCTGTCCATCTCGTTGCCCCCGGAGCTGCGGAAGGAAGTCGACCGGTACTCGAAGGCGGCGGGGGTCACCCGAAGCGACGTGGTGCGGGAAGCCCTGCGGGAGTACCTGTTCGTGCGACGGTTCCGGGCGCTTCGAGAGGAGTTCCTTGCTTACGGTGAGGCCGCCGGCCTTCACAACGACGACGACGTGTTCCGGGAAGTCTCTTGAAGGTTCTCCTGGACACCAACGTCCTCGTGGCGGCCTTTCTCAGCCGCGGCGCATGCCACGAGCTGGTGGAACACTGCGCTTCGAATCATCAGGTCGTAGCCTCTGAGCAGATTCTGGAAGAGCTCGGGAGGGCGCTGGTACGGAAGGCCAGGATTCCGCCGTCCCGGGTCGCTCAGGCCCTGGCTCTCCTCAGGGGCCGCTTCAGCCTGGCCCCGGCTCCTCCTCTTGGTGACTCAGTCAGTCGGGACCCGGACGACGATCTTGTTCTTTCCGCTGCCCGGGAGGGGGGGTGCACCTGCATCGTCACCGGCGACGCCCACCTCCTGGAGCTGGGGTCCTGGAGCGGCATCCACATCCTCACCCCAGCAGACTTCTGGAAGTACGAGGCGGAGCGCCGCTGATGGGGGCCAGCGGCTGCACCCCCGCTCCCCCCTCAGGCTCGCTCCAGATCCGTCTTCGAGAAGTCGTCGCCTACGAAGAGCAGCGGCTGGCCGGCGAGTTTCGCCGTGGCGTAGGTGAGGCAGTCACCGAAGCTCAGGGACGCCTCATGCCGGCCCTTGCCAAACCGGCGGAAGGCTTCCACCGCTTCCCGCCAGTGAATCTCACCGCAGGGGATCTCCCGAATTCCGAATTCATCCAGCATCCGCTCGAGCATCCCACGGGACGCGTCACCGAGGCGGGCGTGGAGGACGATGCCCGTTTCGGCGAGGGTGGGTGTGCCGGCCCCGACGAAATCTGCGGACCGGAGCCGCTCCATCAGATCCTGAAAGCCCGGCTCCCGGAAAACGATGGCGAGGATCGCCGAAGCATCAACGATCATACGCCCTCCGCACCGTAACCCAGGATCTCCTCCCGCTCCTGCCGCCCCGGCCCTCGCCCGAGTTGCTCCTCCGGAACACGTGGCCAGACCTCCGTCTCAAGAAACCGCCAGAGGCGCTCGGCCTGGCTTTCCTGGCTGATTCCCGTGCGGAGCCGCCCGCGACGCTCCAGGAGGGCTCGGTGGAGCGGTTCGGGGGTCAGCCGTGGACGGGAAGCAGTGGATTGCGGACCACCAACTCTGGGAAGCGTCCGAAGTCCCGATCGGCGGTCCAGAGGGTCCGAACCCCATGGTGGAGGCACAGGGCCGCCACCCTGGCGTCATGGACCTGGGGCCCGGTGGTGCGGGCGGGCTCCATGAGGGTGCGGAGCCGCTCCCAGTAGCCGGGGGTCTCCGCAAGAAGGACCAGGTTGGGCGCCTCCATCCAACAGGCGATCTGGTCTATGGCGATGGAGAGGGGCGTGGGCGGGTCATAGATGCGTGGGTGGGTGACGATGGCATAGAACTCGTGCACGCATGGCCAGGGGATGGCCCACGGGGCCGGCGTACCGACCACCTCGTCCAGGCAAGCAAGGGCCTGGGCATGCCACTCTGAGTCCTCCCGATGGGCGTAGACCAGGAGGTTCGTGTCGACGGCGATCACGCGCCGTGGCCCTTGTACACGAGCTCCCGGATGCGCTCCCACGAACCCTCCCGGACCTCGGCCGTGAGGCCGTTGCCCCGGAAGGTGGCCCGCCGGAGCGTGAAGGCGGACCGGGCCTGGCGCTCCTCGATGACCCGTCGCAGGCCCTCCTCAATGAGGGCTCTCACCGTCGTGCCCTCCCGGGCAGCCACACGCTTGGCCTCGGCCAGCAGAGGGTCCACGATCTCCACGGTGGTTTTCATACATAAGACCATAACATGCGACCCATATGTATGGGAAGGGATTCCTTGCGCTCCCCGCGCCCGGCACCTGACGCAACGGGGATACACCTGAGAGCCAGGCGCCGCAGATGCCCAGGCTCTGTCCATCCAGGAGCGTACTGGCTCTGGCTGGGCGGGACCATGCCGGAAAGGGCCTTCCGGCGGCGCTGGTCGGGTTTCGGCGGCAGGCCAGCCGCAGCACATGCACCGTCCCCGGTCCAACCGAACCCCCCGTCTTGCCCGCCCACGCCGCCGGTGGCCAACTTGACTTGGGAAACCGAGAGGCACCGAGGCCACGAGCTCTCTTCCCGCGAGTTAGCGAGACCCCTCTACCACGAGCCCTCCCATGCCCGAACCCGCTTCCCCTCGCCCCAGCCCATCCCGCCGGGACTCCCTCCCCCGCCGGGATTTCCTGGCACGGTCCGCCGCTGCCGCCCTGGGGATGGCCTTCCTCCCGTCGGAGGTCTGGGCCCGGCCCTCCTTCGACCTGGTGATCCGGGGGGGGATGGTCATGGACGGCACCGGGGGCCCGCCCTTCCAGGCCGACCTGGGCATCATCGGCGACACCATCTCCGCCCTGGGAAGCATCGATCCTGCCCAGGGCAGCCGGGTGCTGGACGCAGCCGGCCTCATGGTGAGCCCCGGGTTCATCGACATCCACACCCACTCCGACGGCTCCATCCTCCGCTACCCCACAGCCGACTCCCGTGTGATGCAGGGGGTCACCACCGAGATCACCGGGAACTGCGGGGGCTCGGCGGCCCCCCGAACGCCGGAAGAGACGGGCGCCGACCCGGGGATCGCCGCTCCCCCGGCGGATGCCTTCGCCGTTCCCCGAGCCCGCCCCCCTTGGACCGACGTGGCCTCCTACTTCCGGGTCCTGGAGGAAGAAGGCATCTCGGTAAACCACGCCCTCCTCCTGGGGCAGGGGACCCTCCGGCAGGCGGTGGCGGGATCCCATGACCGACCCCTGACCCCGGACGAATTAGCCGCAGTGCTCCGGATGGTGGAGGAGGGGATGGACCAGGGGGCCGTGGGGATCTCCACCGGGCTGGAATACGTCCCGGGGCGCTTCACCCCCACGGAGGAGATCGTGGCCATGGCCCGGGCCGTGGCTCGAAGGGGAGGGCTATACGCCACCCACATCCGCAACGAGGAGGCCTTGCTCCTGGAGGCGGTGGACGAGGCGCTTCGCATCGGCCGGGAGACGGGCGTCCGGGTGCAGATCGCCCATCTCAAGGCGGCGGGGATGCCCAACTGGGGCAAACAGGGACCGGCGCTAGACCTCATCGCGGGCGCCCGGACGGCGGGGGTGGACGTTCTGGCGGACGCCTATCCCTACACGGCCTACTCCACGGGCCTCACCATCTTCATGCCGGCCTGGGCCATGGACGGCGGGTGGGAAGCCCTTGCCCGGCGCCTGGACGATCCGGGCCAGCGGGTCCGCATCCGGGCCGAAGTGCTTCAGCGGGTCCTTCTGGACCCCGGCGCCTTCCACCTCATCGTCATCAGCAGCGTAAGGACCGAAGGGAACCGGCCCCTGGTGGGCCTCCATCTGGAGGAGATCGCCGACGCCCGGGGGGAAGAGCCCGTTGACGCCCTCCTCGCCCTGCTGGTGGAGGAAGGGGGCTCCGTGAGCTTCATCGGCCACGGCATGAGCCCCGAGAACGTTGAAATGGTCCTCTCCCACCCCCTGGTCATGATCGGGTCCGACGGCTCCAGCATGGCTCCACCCGAGGAGCCGGCCCGGAGCCGGCCCCACCCCCGTAGCTATGGGACCTTTCCACGGGTTCTGGGCCACTACTGCCGGGACCGCCGACTCTTCGACCTCCCCACCGCCGTCCGCAAGATGACCAGCATGCCGGCGGACCAGGTGGGGATCCGGGACCGGGGACGCGTGGCCCGGGGAAAGAAGGCGGACCTGGTGGTGTTCGACGCTGCTGCGGTGAGGGACGAGGCCGCCTTTCACGACCCCCACCGCTTCCCCACCGGGATCCTCCACGTCCTGGTGAACGGAGCCGTGGTGGTGGAAGGGGGTAGGCACACGGGGAGGCGGCCGGGAAGGGTGGTCTGAGAGGAGACCGGCCGCCCTCGGCTTCGCCGCCCTGCCGGGCCCCGGGAGGGGGCCCGCTCCATGGAGGAACCATGAATAGATCTCGATTCCGGCGCAGGTCTCTCGCCGCCATTGCTGCTTCGGTCCTCTTCTCCAGCCTTCTCGTCTCATGCGGCGGGGACGACGGCATCCTGGAGCCCGAGCCCCCTGCGTCCCTTGCCGATCTCATCGGCACCGCCTTCTACAAGGCGGACGGAAGCTCCGTGGGAATCGAGGCCCTCCAGGGAAAGACCTTCGTCGGCATCTTCTTCTCGTCTCGGGGGTGCCCCGCCTGCGGGGCCTTCACCCCCCTTCTCCTGAGCGCCTACGACGATCTGAAGGAGGCCGGCAAGCCCTTCGAGGTGGTCCTGGTGAGCTTCGAGTCCAGCGCCCAGGACATGTTCACCTACATGACCGACTTTGGCCTTCCGTGGCTGGCGGTGCCCTTCGGAGGAGAGAAGTCCCAGGCCCTCACCCTGCGCTATGACGTCCGCTGGATTCCCACCCTGGTGGTGGTGGACAGTCAGGGACGCACCGTGTCCATGGCCGGCCGGGAAGAGGTGGCCGCCAAGGGCGCCGGGGCCTACGACGACTGGGTGGCCAAGAGCGGGGGGTAGGGAAGAGGGGGCCTTGGGGTCTTGGGGCCTTGTGACCCTGCGACGATAGTTGTATCATACAACTATTCCATCGGCCGACTCGGAAACCCTGGCCTGACTACTCCTTGAGGCGAACCTCGATACGACCATGGCCCCAGACACCCGGGCACCTCCTCACCCTTCCCTCATGCGGGATGCTGGCCGACTCCAGGAAGCCCTTACGGAGCTCATGCGCGTCGTCCGCTTCCGGGACCGGGACCGGGCTTGCTGTTACGAGCTCTCCGCCAGCCAATGCCACGCCCTCCAGGCCCTGGTGCGGCAGGGGCCCATGACGGTGAACGACCTGGCGGCCCATCTCCACCTGGAAAAGAGCACCGCCAGCCGGCTGGCGGCGGCCCTCCTGGGCAAAGAGCTGGTTCGCAAGAGGGTCGCCCGCTCCGACGGGCGTGTGGTGGTGTTACAGGTCACGGAGGCGGGGCACCGCCTCTCCCGTCGGATCCTGAACGACCTCACGGCGGAGTACATGGAGCTCCTGGAGGGGTTCGACCCGGAGGTCCGGGGAGCCCTGCCCATCCTCCTGGAGCGCCTCGCGTCGGTGGTGGCGAGGCGGGGCGCTGAAGAAGCTGGACCCTCCTGCTGTTCATGAACTGAGCCCACTTGCCGGCGGTGAGCCGCAGAACCGGACTGCGGGCTCGTTTCACCTCATCCAACCCCTGGGGAGCGGTAGATCGATGAAAGAGGAAGACATTCGCCGGGCGGTGCGGGACCGCTATGGCTCCATCGCCCGGACCGGAAGCATCGGCTGCGGATGCGGCTGCGGAGACGCAGGGACCCTAGGCGCCACAGTCGGTGCCGACAGCCAGACCATCGGCCAGGCCATCGGATACTCGGGAATGGAGCTGGGAGCTGTCCCGGAAGGCACCAACCTGGGCCTTGGCTGCGGCAATCCAACCTCCCTGGCCAGCCTGAAGCCGGGGGAGACGGTCCTGGACCTGGGGTCCGGCGCCGGCTTCGACTGCTTTCTGGCCGCCAGGGCCGTGGGGCCCGGGGGCCGGGTCATTGGGGTGGACATGACGCCGGACATGGTGGAGCGAGCAAGGCGGGCTGCTCGGGCCGGGGGATACGACAACGTTGAGTTTCGCCTGGGCGAGATCGAGGCCCTTCCCGTGGCGGACTCCAGCGTGGACGTGGTCATCTCCAACTGCGTCCTGAACCTCTCACCCCACCGGGAGCGGGTGTTCGGCGAGATCGCCCGGGTGTTGAAGCCCGGGGGAAGGGTCATGATCTCGGACCTCATCTCTCCCCTCCCCACCCCGGACTATCTCCTGGAATCGGAGGAGGCCCTGGTGGGGTGCCTTCCCGTGCAGCAAGACGAGTACCTGGAGGGGCTCCGGAAGGGGGGTCTTCAGAACGTGGAGATCGTGGAAGAGAAGGCCTACCCCGTGGACCTCCTTACGGCGGATCCGGCGGTGCAGGAGTTCCTGGCGGCCCATCCGGAGGAGGGCGACGGGGCGCTGGCGTTCATGGCCTCCATCCGAAGCGGCCTGATCCGGGGCTGGAAGGCCGGGCCAACACCGTCCGCCCCGTAACCGGGGCCGCGTCAGGGGCCGAAGGGCACCGAGACCGTGAACCGGTGCAGCGTCACCCGGTAGGCCGGGATGTTCACCTCTCCAGTGGGCCCCACCACGAAATCCACACCCGCGTCGGGGCTCGCCATCTGAAGAATGAACCCACCACGCATCCGCAAGGACTCCCACCCCTTGGCGGTGAACTGCCCGGAGTAGCGCAGATCCAGACTGCCCGCCAGGACCGCCACGCCCCAGGTGGGCGTCCACTCCATCCAGTTCTCCCGGGTTTTGCGCTGGGACTCCGCCAGGAAATTGTGCTGGTCCAGGCTATAGCTGATGCGCCGGGCCCGGAGCCCGAGCTGGTAGCCCACTCGGCGCCACTCCTGTTCGAACCCCAGGCCCAGGTTCCAGTTCAGGAACCGGAACTGGTTGTCCACCGTCTTGTCCCCCGCCTCCAGCTGGGCGCCGCTGGGTAAGGGGGTGACGGTATCGGCGAAGGCCCAGGTGTGGCTGCGCCCCGGCTCCAGGATCACTTCCATTGAGACAGTGGCGCCGTCCTCCGTCCGGCTCACCCCAGCGCCGAGGTTGAACACGGCAGAGTTCCCCGGGTCTCGGGGGATGTTCACTACGTTGTAGTTGGGGATCTTCGGGTGGTCCTTGGTGCTCCCGGCCAGGATGATGCCCAGTCGGGAGTTCTCGTCCAACCGCTGGCTGTACCGGAGCCGGGTCCCCCAGGTGATGGTCCGGTCTTCGTTTAACTCCCTCCACTCCACCAACTGCCGAGAGCCCACCCAGGGGGCCACGGGCCACACCCAGTCCCCATAGAGGACCTCGTGCGTCATGTCCACGCTGGTCCGGGTGAGGGTTCCCTCCAGCGTCCTGCCGTCCCCCAGATCCCCCGCCGCCCCCAGCCGGAGCTCCGTGAGGGTGCCGTCCTGCTCGATGGTCTGGGCCCGCCAGTAGAGCATGTTCACCCCGTCCACCGTGGAGAGAGAGGCATGGAACACGCTGAAGCCTAGTGACAGGTTGTCCGTGATGCGGGAGCCAATGGTGCCAAAGACGTACCCGTTGGTGGGGTCCTCTTGGATGACGCGCCCCGAGGACCCGGTCCGTCCACGGGAGACCCATCGGTCCTGGAGCTGCTGCACCGCCAGCCCGAAGCCCCCGTGGAGACGGGTGCCCGAGAACAGGGCCGCCACGGGAAAGGAACGCCCACCCACCCATTGGTTGGCCTCTCCATAGAACGTCGGCGTGGCGAAGAGGCGAATCCGATGTTCGCCCTCCAATCGCCGGGCCGGGTTGGAGAAGGGGGCTGCCAGCTTGTCGTCTTGCGCCACCGCCACGGATCCCATGCCCAGGGTGTGGGAGGGAAAGAGGCGGAACTGCTCCCCCGTGGGGATGGGCACGGTCTTCAGGGTGATGTTCTGGGCCCCGGCGGAAGGGGCCAGGGCCACCAGGGCCAGGGCCGTAATGGCGAGGACCCGCAGGAAAGAGCGATTCATGGCGGCAACCCTGGCGGAAGCGGAAGTGGACGTTCCTCTGCAAGAAGAACGTCTGAGGACCGGAAACGTCGACAGGTGAGGGTGAGGGAGGTCCGGGGTCCTCGTCCCGAAGAATCTCATCCCCATGGGTCGAAGAAGTCGGCCTCCGGCGCCTCACCAGCCGGTGCGGCCGGGGCAGCGGGCGGCTCCGGCGACGGAGCCAGTTCCCCTTCCCCGGGACGCTGTTCTCCGGCCGCAGCCGCTCCCACCTCCTCCACCATCCTCACCTCCGGGACCTCACCCCCCTCCTCGACCCCTCCCGCGCCAGCCTCCAGGTAGGCCGTCCAGGCCCGGGCCAGCTCCGGTCCAAGGGAATCCAGGACCCCGCCCCCCTCCTTCCACGTCGAGTCGTCCCCCACCTCCACCGCGTCCCTGATAGCCCCCGCCACCATTCGGTAGCCGATTTCCAGAGCCCTTTCGGGGTCCCCATGGGGAATCTCCTCTCCTGGAACCAGAAGGGCCCGGGTCAACGCCTCCAGCATGTGCCCCCGGAAATCACCGGTCCACCAGCCCCCCTCCTCCCCCGGGCGGCCCAGGCCTCCGTCAAGGACCCGTCCCAGAGTCCAGTCCTCTACATAGGCGCGGACCAGAAGGGCCACCGCCTCCCGAACCCGATCCCCGAGGGGAAGGTCGGACCACCCCACCCGCTCCACCCCCTGATCCCAGCGTGCCATTACATCACTGCGGTATCGGTTTCGGAGGAAGCGGACCAACTCGTCCTTCCCGGAAAACCGGGCATAGAAGGAGCCTACGGAAGTCTCCGCTCGATCCACGATTCCCGAGACCGTGGTGCCGTCCACCCCAGACTCCCGAAAGAGCTCCAGGGCCGCCGTGACGATCCGGTCCAGGGTCTTGCGACTCCGCTCCTGCTTTGGCGGGCGGACCCCGCCCCCATCCCTCTGGAATCCAGCATCCCGCTTCTCCGCCCGGTCCTCCAGCTCATCGGCAACAGGGATTCCAGGCATGGGCGAGCCCCCCGGTAAAACAGAAGGAGAACAATGGTTCTATATAATCTCCCTGAGATCGCCGGTCAACGATGGTGGCTCGGGCAGGGGGCCATGGGAAGCGGAGGCCACTGCCCCCAGACGAACGGGAGCATTGTGGGCCCCTTGAATCTTTTCTGCCGTCCCCTCCGTAATCACCTGCAGGAGGAGGCGTATCTCCTCTACACGGGATGCATCTGAACCGAGCGCGTGCACCACATGAGACACTCCGCCTGGACCCTCTGGCTTGTACCTCTGGCCCTTCCCCTGGCCCTCCTTTGTGTCCCGGGTGCTCGGGAACCCATGGACGGCGGCAGCGAGCCCTACGATTGGGAGGCTCACGAGTTGGTCCTCCAGGGCCGTGCCGCCCTTGCCAGCCCTCCCCCGGCGGTGGTTCTCCCTCCCCCGTTCGAAGCCGAGGAGCCGAGCGAGCACGCCATTCCTAGCTGAACGGAGTGCGATCCCCCGGCGGTGGTTATCCCTCGCCTCCGGGTCTTGAAGAAGCCACCGGCTTCCGGAACCCCTCCCTATCCCACATCCGCCGTCAGGGGCGCCCCGAGCTCCACCCGATCCAGAAACACGTGACACTTGCGGCCCAGGACGCGAAGACCAGCCCCTTTCGCTTCCTCCAGGGCACTTGCGAAGTTCGGATCGATACTTCGGGCTGCCCTCACCTCTGTGGCGTCGGAGCGCTGCACCACGAAGAGAACGGCGGCCTCCCACTCTCTCTTCCGGGCCAGCTCCCCGAGCTCTTTCACGTGGCGGGCTCCCCTTTCCGTCACTGCGTCGGGGAAGAGGGCCACGCCATCTTCCACCAGAGTAACGCTCTTCACCTCCAGGGCCATCTGCCTCCCCCGGACGTCCTTGAGTAGGAAGTCCAGGCGCGAGCGCCCCAGGGGAAATTCCGCGCGCACCAGGGCCCAGTCCGCCATCTCCGGCAGTGCCTGCTGCTCCAAAGCCCTCCGGATGAGTCGGTTCGGGAGGAGGGTATCCAGGGAGATCATCTCCTGTCCACCTGGGCCCTCCACCAGCACGGCCGTCCACCTGGTCTTCCGGGCGGGGTTCGTCGCCGAACGGAGCCAGAGCCTGCGACCCGGCACAAGAAGCTCCCTCAGCCGCCCCGGATCCGCCATGTGGGCATCCACCGCCTCCCCCGATCCCTCCAGCTCGACCTGCAGAAGAAAGCGGTTGTAGCGCCGGACGAAGCGGGAGGGGACCAGAGGGCCCGGAATCGGCTCAGTCACAGGGGTACGCACGCCTTCCATGGGGGACCTCCCATGACGCTGATAGGACACTGACACCGGACATGTATGCTGCGGTTGGAGAACGCACAACCCGCGCAGCACACTTCACACCGGAGGCCACCATGAGATTCCCCATCGAGAACTGCCAGTATCTCGGCTTCTTTCCCCCCTACCGAACGGCGGAGGCACTGAGCCACCCCGGGCAGATTCCCATGGGCCCCCTTCCAAACCGAGGATCGGTCCTAATCTGGAACATGGCCGTGGGGGACCGTTCCCAAGCAGCCCGTGCCGTGAAGAATCGGCCGCCAGGTGTCGCTCTCTTCGCCATCCTCCCGCCCGCCCCCCGTTGGGATACCACCGGCGCCCTGCTGGGCGTCCTCGAAGACTGCCGCCCCCACAGCGTTCTCCCCCACATGGGGGACCTGGACACCGAGGATCTGGTTGCCATTCTCCGGAGGTTTCCCTCCGACCTGGCGGTGGAGGTGACGGACTACCTCCACTGGCGCGGGCTCGACGTGGACCAGGACACCCGGCGACTTCTCCGCAAGATCCTGGAGCTCTCCGGGGAACTCCGGACGGTGACCGGCCTATCCCGAGCCCTCTACATGTCCCGCAGGGCCCTTGGCCGGCGCTTCATGAACCGCGGGCTCCCGGTCCCTTCGCACTGGCTCCACTTCGGTAGGATCCTCCGTGCTGCCATCCGCCTTCAGGACCCTGCCGCCAATCTCTTCGCCGTTGGCTGCGACCTCGGTTATCCCGATGGCTTCGCCCTCAGCAACCAGATGAAGCGCCTTACTGGGCTCAGACCATCCATCCTGAGGGAGTGCTTCGGATGGGAGTGGATCGTTGAATCCTGGCTCATCCAGGAAGCGCAGGCGGGTAGCTTCTCTGCGAGTGTGCGAAGCGCTCTCTTCCGGCTGACCGGGAAGAACTCCGAAAGGCAGCAAGCCGCCATCGCCGGGGCCCATCGCCCCCTGTCAGGGCAGATCCTACGGGTCGCGGAGGATCGACCCAGGAATCCCCGGAGCACGGAAAAGGCCACACCGGCATGACCGTCGCCAGGAGATCATTTGCCTCCTCTCGCAGGAGCGGGCCAGATTCCCTCCGTGCGCGGAAGGATCTGTCTGGTGGCTGGAAGGCCGCCGTTCTCCGAGGACGACCCATGTCCTGGCATCCCAATCCCGACGAAGCAATCCGGGTTGAGGTCTTTGGCGGGCCTCGCCTCTTCCGCTTGGGCGAGCCGATACCCCTTTCCGCTCAGCAGGAGGCCTTCCTGGGATTCCTGTTCGGAAACGGAAAGGAGATCCTGGGAAGAAGCCAGGTGCTGGACCTCTTCTGGCCTCGAGAAGAATCGCCCAGGGCCAGGAGGTGCCTCAACCAGCTCCTGTACAGCTTGAAGAAGCGCATCGGGGATCCTCCGGTCTTCTGGACCCGGGGAGATGACATCTGCTGGTCCGGCATCCGTGTAACGACGGACCTGAAGCAATTCGAGACGGACCTGAAGAACGGGGTACTCCTGGCCTGTGTGGGGCGTCTGGAAATGGGGTTCCTGGAGCGGATCACCGGCACCGGTTCCCGTGCCCTCTTGAGCTGGATGGAGTCGAGGGAGGCGGAGCTCCGCAGAAGCCTCAGAGCCAGATCGGAAAGGGCCTGGCTGGACGGGACGCGGGACGAGGACTGGGAAGGGGCCAGGATCGCCGCAGAAGCCCTCCTTCGCCTCTCTCCCCTGGACGAGGGTCGCCTGCAACGAATGCTCGAGGCCAGGGCAAGGACAGGGTCGCCGGAGGATGTGGAGGAGGCCGTGGAGGAGTTCCGCACCCGGTTCGAAGAGACCCATGGTCGTCCCTGGCAACCCAAGGCCACAACTGGGAATCTGCTTGAGAGGATCCGATCCCTGGAACCCACGGAAGCCCTGGCGGCCCACGAGGCCGGGGCGGGGGCCGCGGCGGAGATGCCCGAGCCTCCAATGGTTGGCCGAAGCCGGGAGAAGGCCTCTCTTCGGACCAAGCTGAAGCGGCTTCCATCGGGATCACCCCCCGTGGTCCTGGTGGTGGGGGAGGCCGGAATCGGGAAGTCCCGGCTAATCCGGGAGGGTCTCGCGGGGATGGCTCTGGACGGGCATCGGGTATTCTCGGCCGGTCTCGCCGAGTTCGAGCAGATGATCCCCCTGAATCCTCTCATCGAGGCCTTCGCCAGCCCCCGGGTCGGGGATACGCTCCGGGGGATGGAT
>Ga0209498_1001566_pt1 | contig 13993 bp, 8 predicted proteins | sample WalLakDeSediment_FD_184131 | JGI IMG/M metagenome (GOLD analysis project Ga0209498, IMG submission 184131) | Lake sediment microbial communities from Walker lake, Nevada to study Microbial Dark Matter (Phase II) - Walker Lake 11/02/13 Deep... | ecosystem: Environmental > Aquatic > Freshwater >...
ATGGAAGCAGTCAAATGTCAACGAATCGACGGGGAGATGCGGTATTCGACTCAGAAATTATATTTGGACGATGAAGAGAAACTGTCACGGCAAGTGTCGGACCTGCAAATGGAGAAAAAGCACACTGTGTTCTGCATTGCAGGTGTGACGCCGGAGCGGATCATCGCAGATCGGCCATCCATAAAATACTGGGCCGGGAATCATAGCATAAATGAATTTAAAGGACGCAATGAACTCCGGCTCATCAACAATGCGACATTGAAGTACACCGCTACGAAGACTGCCCCCAAGACGTTGCTGAACAGCATCACGAAAGCATTAGCGAAGACTGGTGCCTATACTTCCATCGACATATTCATTTTCTGCGTCAGTGACGCCCATGTCGAATGGCTTCGTTCTCAATCCACTTCCTCATCACAGTTCGAAGGCAACGAGACATGGGATTGCGATGATGCGGATGCGCAACCCCGGCTCCGGACGCGCGATGTTTCTCACCGAGTACATCCTAATGCCTGCTATACCCCGATGCACAGACATGCGGGTGTACCGGATATCTCTTCCTACAAGTTCGTCGGCGATGCCATAGCGTACCAGAGTTTTCACGAAAAACAAAAGTGGGGGAGTTTCTACATACTCAGAAGCAAGCCTTGCGGCGTTGGGCGATATGAGAATGCCGGTGTGTGTCCTCACTGCCAGTCCATCACCGGAAACACAATCCGCAACGATTCGTTGGTATCCATCACATACGAAGGGTCTCAGTATAGTGCCGTACTTGAGCAGAATCCCATGTTATCGCAGCAACTGATAAACATCTCACCGTGCCAACATGTACAGCAGAACGGCATGCCCGTATGTGACCTTAGCGTCGAAAAACGCGATATCAGACTGATTCACGATTTGGCAACGAATGTGTTGCATGGACGCGACCAAGGAGATATCACGGCTGTATCGACATTGAAAGGGTTAGTTGAAAGCATGTCGACACAGTTTGCTGTCTATATGGATGTTGCTCAGGCTAGTGCTCGCTCGATGCCTCATTTTCACATTTATTGCCTTCCTTCCGATGCCGCGCCTCTGCCGTCATGGGAGCCTGCATCCTGGGATATTGCGCAAGATCAGGACGCTGATACGAAAATCAAGCGAATGCTTGGTGCTCCATTCTACTGCGTGACATTGACTGGGGCCTCGCTCGACGCCCTCGCCGCCACCATTGTCAAGCTGAGTGCGCGATTGAAAGCGTTGCACATTCCGTACAATCTCCTTGTTTACCCAAAGTCCGTTGGTACGAGCCCCAACGGGGGGACAGAAGGTATTCCGAATATTGTCATCGTTCCACGCGTACGGGAATTCTCGATGGAAGTAGGACAAGTACTTTCAGGTCTTGAATTCCTTAGCGGCATTGTCGCACCCGATTTCGAATGCATCGGTGTCATGGACAGCGTTGTCCGAGATCGCGCATTCAGGAGCGTGACGCTCTCGGATGAAGCGGCACTGTACTTCGAACGCGAGTTGCGGGCGAAGTTCGGTCTACCACCAGCGGGCAAAGCGGTGTATGCATCGAGAAACAAGCAAAACGAAATACGCCCGGTAGTGAAGAAGAACGAGATATTCCGCACTGGAACGAACTCCGCGAAAAACAGCCACTGGTGCTCGCGAAGCGGCGCCGTCACCACGGAACACGCCGCATCGAACAATCGGGAAACAGAGGACATCTTGGTCAGGATTGTTCGATTCAGCATCTCGCAAGCCGACAGGCTTGTGTTGACGCAGTTGGGCAATGATGCAGCGATGACAGAGTATGTGTTGGGCAATGATGCGGGTGGGTACATCGTGGATCCTGGTCCGCACAGGGAATTTCGGGTTGGACAGAAAGTGGTGGTCCTTTCACGCAAACTCTGCAACAATTGCGAGCAGTGTAGGATGTTCAGCGGTAACATCTGTTCGAGCATGACGCATGGTGGAAAAGATTTTCACGGCTCGTTCGCCCAACTCGTTCCTGTTAGCCGAGACAGAGTTGTCCCGGTCGGAAGGAACTTCGCCACAGACGCATTACCACTCGTTCAGCCCCTGGCTAGTGTGCTGCATGCGATATTCAGGATAAAAGAACGTTTGAGCAGTTTTCAACAACAATCCGGCACCGAAGACGCACTGAACCATCCGGTGACGGTGTACGGAATGGGACCGATGGGCTGTCTCGTCACCCTCGCCCTGCAAAGATTCTGGCCGACGCTCCCGGTAGTATGCATTGAACCGAACGACATCAGACGTAAATATGCGCATACATTATCGATCGGAAAGCAGATCGAGGCAGCAATGCCGGATGCACATAGGAGCAGGATCAGCATTGTGACCTCGAGCAGCCTGGACGCATATAGGGAGGCCTGCAACTGCATTTTCGGAAGCGGTGTTGTCCTCGCGTTCTCGGAGCTTGACTTGAAGGATAGGAACAGTTCTGACGAAAAGAGAAGAATGGAAGCCTCGATTCTGAATGCTCTGCATCTGGGAGAGGAAACTCGTTTGCAAGAAAATAGACCCACTTTTGTTGGCACGAATGGATTCAACCACGATGATATTCACCGTGCTATCAGCGAGTTACTGTCGCATTACACGACGCATTATTCGAAGGTCTACGAGGTTTCGGTCGACGGTCTCGACGCGGAAGGCGGAAGAATAAGAGGAATGATAAAGGATAAAGTATCGCCCGCCGGCAGAATTGTCGAGGCATACCTCTCGCCGGATGGCGGTTTGGATGCTGTCAATGGCACGCTGATTTCGAAATCACTAAAAGTCCTAGTACGTGTTTGAAAAGGAGCTTCACATGTGTCCCGGTTACAATAATTCAACGGATGAGATTAATAAAGCAGCGATGTTGTTTTGCGAAGGAATGAACGAGAAAGACATTGCCTCGATACTGGCATGCAACATGGACGACGTCAAGAGTATGTTGGACAAGGCGTTGCATGAGAAGTATTTTCGGTACGAGCCGATTCTTTCGATCGATGACTTTACCAAGGATATGAGTGATTTTCTCTATAACGAGACGTTGTCGAAGGACATTTCGGAAGTTTTACGGGAATCGATAGAACTGTGTCATATTCCCGTGACTGTCAGCATGTCCCCCTTGGACATGTTCAGCAAGTACCAATGTAGTTCGCCCGAGAATGAGGATAACAGAAAAAAGTACGTCAGGGCGGAAACGGAGTCGTTGTATATTGTCGGACGACGTGCCGCACAGGAGCTTTCGCAGAAATTATTCGACGGGCAGGACCACGTCATAGGAGTGAACTACGGTGTTTCCGTCTACAGCACGGTTCGATTCATTGCTCCTCTCCCGAGTCAGGTGACGAATAAATTGACTATTGTAAGCCTGTTCGGGGATCTGGATTTTCATACCCAGCTCGAAGAGGATTTTCCGTTTATCCACAAGGATAAGAAGTTGGCATGCAATGATATCGTGGCACAGTTCGCGAACAGGCTCGGACCGAATGCAACGGCGGAGCTGTTGAATGCCCCGGTATACATCCCGCAACCGTTCAAAGCGGATAGCACAACCTTCGAGGATATTCACAGTTTTCTTACGAATCATGCATCGTACGGAAGAATCTTCACTGCTTCCGGGCAGCAGAGCGGGGTGCCACTTATTTCTTCAATAGACACATTGATCTCGGGATTCGGATCTGCTGACAACTACACTGTTTTGCAGCGATTTCTTGGGAACTGGCTCGACAAGGAAGAATTCGCGAAGGTTATGCAGTATTGCGAAAACGGAGACATCGTCGGTGACCTTGGCGGTCATTTCATTACGGCACACGGAAAGACGAATCTAAGCGGTGATCTGCCCGACTTCCTTGAAAGTGTCAACCGGCGACTGGTCGCTACAAAGCCGAAGCATTTCACGGAAGTGGCCGAGCGGCATCTGCAGAACAAGGACAAAGGCGCGGGTGTGGTTGGTATTGCGGCGGGCGGCCGGAAAGCGCGTGTTCTGAACGCACTGCTGGCACAACGTCCATGTCCGATATCGAGCCTCTTCATCGACTCGCACTGCGCACTGGCGCTGCTGAAGCTCATCGACAAGAAGAGATTCGACGATCTTGTCAAAAAGAATCAAGGCAGTATCGCGTTCGATTCCAATACCTGGTCTGACGGAACGAAGCGACTGTTCTCTTGATATCGCAGCTTCGGCAAGGGCACGGGCATACATCGAAACGTGCCGGAGCATGCTAGAGCATGGCTCCATGCCCGGCCGGAGAGAGTTCCCGGGCGCGGTGTTCCCGATTGCGCTGTTGAAGAGCTTGCCTTTATGCGAAGAATTCATTAGTTTCAAAGCGGATGTAAATATAGTGCTTTCGTGAGTTGCTCCACCTGACAATTTTATTGCAGCGACGTTGAAATGCTCGTTGCGGGTTGTTTAAGGAGGACGGTCGGATCACCCACGACATCAACCGTGTGCGCGTTGACTCCTCGTGCGATTACATTCGCTATGTTTTTTGGGAAATGTGTGACGGACGCATCCTCAAAGGGTCTTTCATATAGACTCGGAATGTTCGATTTCACAAGCTCCTCTGTTCTTCGATGCATGACAGCACAGTCACAAGTCCGCGATTATCTTTGATTTCCGACTGTTCCTGCACGTTCGCGTCCGGTCGAGCACTCTCAGTACCTGACATCGGCGTATCGGTGCTTCTACCGGAGCGACCGATACGCGTCGGCATCGAAACCGGCTGGCCGAAAGCACCGGAATTGATGACGCAGTGCCGTACGGTCGCTGGTGAAGTCACTTCGATGTGTGATAACGCAGGGGAGCTGTTAACCGTACCCCACGCGCGCCGTGATTTCTCCACCATCAACTCCGAACGAATAGCGGGCCATCCCGGAAGCTGCATCGCAGAGATGTGTGCGTATGCATGTACCGGATCGCACCGAGTTCGAACGCGAACCCCGTAGATCCTCCAATTACTTCCGGGCGCGTGCATGTATGAATGAACATAAGAGTATAGCATGTGAAAACATTGTAATATATGTGTTATGCAACCGGAGAGGTAGTTCTCGCTTGCAATCATCGTACAACAATCATACAGGTGAAGCCATGTTCAACAAATGGATTTTCGCGCTCGCCGTCATGCTCACGCTGACATTGGCGTGCGTGTACACGACGCATGCACAGATAAGCGACATCTCGGACGACTACTGGACCATCATCGTTCCATCAGCCTCGGCGGTGGACGTAGACATGGGACAGGTTGTCGTACACCAGAGTCGTGACCTCATGGTGACGGGGTTTCTCACGAATACCGGATCGGTGGCCATTTCAATCGAAGCGATTGTTTTCGAAGGTGCGGATGCCGATGCATTTTCGCTTGTCTCGGGCATTCCGCCCTTCGAAATACCCCGAGGTGAAACGAAAGCGGTCGAGTTTCGTTTTTCGCCGTCCTCTGTCGGCATGAAAACAGCATCGCTGCACGTACATACACAGGTTGATACATTACGCCACCGTATTCACGGTGAGGGGTTGCAGTCGCAATACGAACTGCTCACCGATGTTGTTGATTTTGGTGATGTCGTCGTCGGCTCGACGAGAGACATAACCGAGGCAATTGTTCGCAACAACTCGGGCGCGGATATTATGTTCGCCCGCGTGGAACTGCTCGGTCCGGACCTGACGCAATTCGACATCCTGTCGGGAGGCGGCGAGTTCACGCTCGCTGCCGGTCAGACACGAAGCATGGAACTGCGTTTCGCTCCAGACAGAGAAGGTCCGGCCAATAGCCGCCTGGGTCTGTTCCAGGAAGGGTCGGATGTCCCCGCGGAGGTGCAGCTTCGCGGCGTAGGTACGGTAACGGGAGCAATGGCCGTTCTGGGGCTGGATACCATACGCGCTCGCGCGGGTGAGATCATCGGTATCCCGGTGTATTTGCGTGATCAGCGTGACCTTGCGAACAGCGGCGCGACAGGATTTCATGCGGAACTCAGCTTCAACGCCTCCTTGCTCGCTCCTGTCGGCGAAACGCCGCAGGGAAGCATACAGAACAATGAGAGAATCATTGTCCTCGATGCTCTTCCACTGGAAGCTGACTCGAGACAGGTGTTGATCACACTCGATTTCATGGCCATGCTGGGGAACGCGGAAAGTACACCGCTGATGCTGAGTCAACTCTCCGCGACGGGAGGCAATGTGCATGTAAGCGACATACCGGGTCTCTTCATCCTTACGGACATCTGCAGGGAAGGCGGCGTGCGTCTGTATCATGAACTCGGTGGCGCCTCCTTACAACCAAACAGGCCGAATCCCTTCAACTCGATTACCATCATCGACTATACCGTCATTGAGAGCGGCTATACCCGCCTCATCGTCACGGATATACTCGGCAGGCCGGTTGCCGTGCTTGTGGATGATGTCCTGGAAGCAGGGAACTACAGCACGATATTCGATGCTTCCGGAATCACATCGGGCACATATCTCTGCGTATTGCAGACACCCTCGGAACGCATTTTCAGATTGATGGAGGTAGTGAAATGAACAGTCGGATACAGACAGACAGCATAACTGCCGGAACAACCCGGCTGTTTCACGTCGGAGTGCGTTGCGTATGTTCCCTTGCGCTTCTGATGTTCTTTCAGAATGTCCTGATTGTGTCACAATGTGAGGCGCAATCGCTGTCAGTGACGGAAATAGAGGTGACCGCCTATCCGACAATGCAGGCGAAGCTTCATGCCTTCACGGCCGATGGTCAGGTTGTATCGGAGCTGACACCCGGAGATATACAACTTGAGGAGAATGGAGTATCGCTCCCTGTACAACGAGTGACATGTACACCTGGAAACCCCGATACGCCACTCTCTCCAGTCATCACGATCTTGACGGCATCGCCAATGACTGGCGCGAATATGGGCGCGATCAGAAACGCTCTCCAGGCATGGGTGGCATCGCTGCCGCAGGGCCCTGTCGAATGCGCCATAACGACCTTCCATGCTTCCGCGTCGTTGCATATTGATTTTACTGCCAATATTCAAGACCTGTCATCCGCCATCGCGACGCTTCCATGGGCCGGATCCGGTTTCAGTATCGATTCCGCCCTGCTCTCCGAGCCCGCCGGCGCCCTCGTCGTGAGCAGGCGGGCCAGGAATACAAGCATGGTGATCATGATCATCAAAGGCACGTTCTCCGAACTGCCGCGAAGAGCTGAAATCATCGCCGAAGCCCGGCGACAGAATGTGCCTGTTCACATAATTCAGATCGACACGAGAGCGCACCGGCTGATCCAGGATATCTGCTCATCCACCGGTGGAATGCTGTTCGAGTATGTCAGCACAGCCGGGCAGATTGAGCACGCCCTGCGAAACATCATGCATTCAGCGCAAGGTGGACATCCCTGTATCCTTGAATGGTCGATCGGGAGCTGTGCTGAAGGACGCAATTATAATATTGCAATACCAGATTTGGAACTGACTACGAGAGCTTCAGTGACACTCGCGTCATCAGTACTGCCGCATCTGCTGCATGATCCGTCATCGAGAGTGAGTTTCGGAGCGGTTACAGCCGGAACGCCGGCGCAACAGCAGGTGACCCTGAGTGCAGGCGGCGCTGCCGTGCGGGTGAATGGAGTCACGTTCAGTCATCCCTGGTACAGTGTCACCGATTATGGAGGTGATCAGCCGCCGTTCACGATTGAAAACGGCGCCAGTCGGACGCTTACCATTCGATACAACCCTGTCAACAGCGCCTACACGTTCTGTCGCATCGCAATTGACAGTGATGCCTGCCATGGATTGCTCATGTATGCCGACGGCGGGACAAAGGGCGAGGATACACTTATGACTGTCAGTGTGATCCGGCCGAACGGTGGAGAGCATTTCATTGCCGGCAGTATCGAGGAATTGCGATGGAGCGGTGTGTCGCCGGAGCAGGAAGTAATGCTGGAATTTTCCACCGACGGCGGTTCGGACTGGATGCTCATCGCTGAAAAAGCGGTTGGATTGCGCTATGAGTGGCGAGTGCCACCCATTGCAAGCGACAGATGCTTGTTGCGGGTCACTGTTGTACAGAAACCGCTTTCCCTTCCCGAGATGCTCACCCTCGAAGCAGCAAGTTTTCGCATGGGTAATATTACCGGTCACCCTGAAGGCAAGCAGGATGAGCTGCCGGTGCAGGAGGATGTGATACTGTTGCGGCCGTTTTTCGTGGGGCGTACTGAAGTAACGCAGGCGCAGTTTGAATTCGTCATGGGCTTCAACCCAAGCGTCAATCAGGGGGCGGATTTGCCCGTGGAACATGTCAGTTGGTATGATGCCGTTGCATATTGTAACGCGCTATCCATACTGGAAGGGCTCACGCCGTGCTATACAGGGGCAGGTGAGAATGTCGTTTGTGACTTTGCCGCGGACGGCTATCGCCTCCCGACGGAAGCAGAGTGGGAATACGCCTGTCGTGCAGGAACGGAAACGGATTTCTACACTGGTGATCTGCTTCACTCCGGAACTTCTCCAACCGATCCGGCGCTCGACAGGGCTGGCTGGTATGCGGCGAATTCCGATATGCGGACTCGACCCGTCGGCGGCAAGGAAGCGAACAATGCCGGTTTGTATGATATGCATGGAAATGTCGCGGAATGGTGCTGGGACAGATATGCGGCTACCTATTACACACAAAGCGGTATAGGCAGAGTGCATCCTCGCGGTTGGGTATCCGGAGCTGACGGGCGTGTCGTCAGAGGTGGTGCGTGGGATGACAATGCGCAAAGCGCCCGCTCATCCAGTCGCGCCTCCGCCTTTCCGGATGCAGCTTCCGCAAATCGCGGCTTCCGCGTCGTCCGGACAAGACCGGGAATAGAGCATGACATGGTATTGATTCCGGCAGGGACCTTCAACATGGGGAATGTCACGGGTTATAGCGGCGGACACAGTACGGAACTTCCAGTTCATGAGGTGACTCTGACGCGACCGCTTCTTGTGAGCAGGACGGAAGTGACGCAGAAGCAGTTTGAAGCCGTACTCGGCTATAATCCCAGTCAATACAAACATGGACCTGACCTGCCCGTCGAGACAATGAGCTGGTTCGAAGCTATAGAGTTCTGCAATGAGCTGTCTCGTCTGGAAGGTCTGCAGCCCTGCTATAGCGGTGATCTGGCCGGCATCATCTGCGATTTCGACGCGAACGGATATCGCCTGCCAACCGAAGCCGAGTGGGAATACGCTTGTCGGGCAGGCACCGAAACCGACTTCTACACTGGAAATCTCACATATCCGGATTACACGCCTCTCGATCCGGCGCTGGATTTGGCCGGTTGGTATGCCGGGAATTCTCCCCGGACGACACGTCCCGTCGGACAGAAGCAAGCCAACGCCTTCGGTCTCCACGATATGCATGGAAATGTCATGGAGATGTGTTGGGACAGGTGGCTTCCCTGGTACTATCAAATCAGTCCTTCCATTGATCCGCGTGGTCCGGATGAAGGTCAAGGTGATTCACGTGTAATGAGAGGCGGTGCTCATCTCAGCTTGGCAACTACTTGCAGAGGGTCAAATCGAATGCTCTACGTACCGATAAATGGTTTGAGTTACATCGGATTTCGTATCGTGAGAGCGGCGCCGAGCATGAGTGACGACATGCTTCTCATCCCCGCGGGAAGCTACCGCAGGGGCAATATCACCGATCATCCGACTGGAGATGTTGGTGAGAAGCCCGTGCGCGAAGTCACCATCACGCGCCCCTTCCTGATGGGTCGCACACCGGTGACACAGCAGCAGTACGAGAGGGTGACGGGCGACAACCCCAGTGGATTCAGAGGCCCGGACCTGCCCGTCGAGCAAGTGACCTGGTACGAGGCAGTGGAGTTCTGCAACGAACTTTCGCGACAGGAAGGGTTGCAGCCCTGCTACAGCGGCAGTGGCGAGACTATCGTGTGTGATTTCACGGCCAACGGCTACCGCCTGCCCACCGAGGCGGAATGGGAATACGCCTGCCGCGCGGGTACGGAAACGGACTTCTATACCGGAAATCTGACACACCCGGCTTCAAGCCCGCTTGATCCGGCTCTGGACAGAGCGGGTTGGTATGCTGGTAACATCGGCAGGACGACGCATGCAGTCGGTGCAAAGGAACCCAATGCATTCGGTCTCTACGACATGCACGGAAACGTGTGGGAATGGTGCTGGGACTGGAGTGATGGTGATTATTACACAACCGGCCCCGCGGAGGATCCTCGCGGACCGCAAACAGGCCACATGCGTATTCTCCGCGGCGGGTCCTGGTACCATCCCGCGAGGCAATGCCGCTCCGCCTATCGGACACGCGGCAGGCCCGATACACGCGTCAATACTTCCGGGTTTCGTATCGTGAGGTCTTATTAGTTTCCTCTTCTCTTTCCATGAAATAGTATGAAGGTTGGAAATATGAAAACATTCTCTCTCCCTCTCTGTGTACTGCTGACCCTGCTTGCTGCATCCCTGTCAGCGCAGAGCCTGCAGGAAGACCCGCGTCCCTCACCGGGGTTCGGCGTGTTCGGCAATGCTCATTTCAACATGCACACGGCGGATTTTCGCGCACTTCCCGGAATACCGAGTTGTTGCCCTAGCTACTCTGACGGTGATGGGTTGGGCTACGGATTCGGCATATTCTACGAACTCCCGTTCACGAAGGCCTGGTCCCTGGCGCTGCGTGCATCCTATGCCACTCACGGAGCATTGCTCCAGGCCCGCGAAACAAGCGTGGTCGGTGTCGGCGGCGTACCGACGCAGGCGCTTATTCAGCACTCTATCGATGCAGGTCTTTCCAGCATCGGACTTGAACCACTGCTCGGCTACAGGGTGTTTGCGGGGTTGCAGGTACACGCAGGAGGTCGTATCGGATATGTTCTGGCGAAGCAATACGATCAGATGGAGGAACTGATCGAACCCAGGGGGACGTTCGAAAACGGATTGCGTACAAGAAATCTGTTCGCGGGTGATATCCCCGATGCATCGGCTATATATGCCGCTCTCACGGGCGGCATAAGCTATGACCTGCCGATGAATGCGCGGGGGACGTTGTATCTCAGACCTGAACTGCTGTACTCCGTCGGGTTGACGGCTATCGTCGAGAATCTGACCTGGAATGCCAACGCCGCCCGGGCGGGACTTTCTATTGTGTACAGACCACAACCGGCCGTCGAGCGTGTTCGGCCGATTCCTCCGCCTCCGCCCCCACCCCCGCCTTCTCCCGAACCGGCAGCGGACATGACTATCGTTGCCGTGGACGAAACGGGCAAGGAAGTGGTGGTCGACAAAATCACTGTCGAGGAATACAGTTCAACACATTCACGGCCCATGCTATCTTATGTGTTTTTCGACGAGAACAGCGCCGCGATTCCGGTACGCTACAAGAGACTGACGCCGGGGCAGGCGCAGTCCTTCGAACTCGATGACGTGAATGAATTGCCGACGCTGCAAGCGTATTACCATGTTCTGAATGTCGTTGGCCGCCGTTTGCGTGAACATCCCGGCAGTACTATACGCATAACCGGCTGCAACGCGAATGTAGGAGAGGAGTATGAAAACACAACCCTTTCGCGGTCGCGTGCAGAGTCCGTGCGCGATTATCTGCGTACTGCGTGGGGGATAGAAAACGAGAGAATGCATATCGCGGCTCGTAATCTTCCGGCACATCCCTCCGGCAGAGAAGTTCATGACGGTCATGCCGAGAACAGGCGCGTGGAGTTGACTTCCGACGACTGGAATCTCATCGCTCCAATGATATCGCGTGACGATGAAAGACAGGCGATACCTTCACGCCTCCGCTTCACACCGGTGTTGAGGAAAGCGGAGGACGTTCAACGCTGGTCGCTGATAATCACGGAAAAGGATAGAGAGGTCAAACGATTCGAAGGCTTCGACGCGACACCCGGGATGCTGGAATGGAACATGAGCGAAGATAAGAAGCTTGGCCGGGAGGGCAGCGGTGAAATCGACTATGTGATGACTGTGCACGACAGGTCAGGTGATATACGCGAGACACGCGGCGCCCTGGCACTCGAACAACATCGCGTGGACAGGGAAGTCGCCCGCTACAATCTCATACTGTTCGATTTCGATCAGGCGACGCTGAATCCTTACAACCGGCGTATTGTGGATGCGATACGTCAGTCCATTGATTCCCGTGCCAGGGTGCGCATCACCGGCCATACGGATCGCACCGGCAATGCCGAGTACAACAGACGGCTTTCCGAAGACCGCGCCAGAACCGTCGCGCGCGCTTTGGGAGTCTCACACGCGGAGGTCCGGGGCATGGGGCAGCAGGTGGACCTGTACGACAACAGTCTCCCGGAAGGGCGTGTCTATTCCCGCACCGTCGAAGTCATGATCGATTCCGATACACGGCCATGACTATGACGATGTCGCTTTCAAACGATATACAGGAAAAGCAGTGTATGCATTGCTTGTTCCGTCACAATTCAACAACAAAAGGAGCAACTTCATGAGTTGTATGAAGCAACACTTCCTGTCTGTACCTTTCATGCTTATCATCTGCTGTGCTGTGTTTCTGTGGGCCTGCGGAGGTGACAAGGATTCAACGGCAAAAGACGATGCGGAAACAGCGGCGGAGCACGAGGACGCAGCGGCTCAGGTCAGCATTCCGGACGGTTGGACGATGGCGCAATATGATGAATTCTCGTTTGCTGTTCCCGCTGACTGGGAAGGCGAGGCCGCATCCGGTCTGTGGTACCCGCCAAGCGAGAGCAGGACTCGCATGACAATGCCGGACATCTATCTCCATTGCGGCGGTTTACCGGTCATGGAAGGAGAATCCGTGGATGAGCGTCTGAAGTCGATGTTCTTCGGTGTCGCCCCGGTGAGCAAGACGCCTGTGACACGCTGTAACAGGTCCGGTTATCTGCAGGAAGTGATTGACGAGCGGGGTACTTTCCATATTGCACTCACTCTGGTAGAGGACGTTGGCATGGGAATGTCGGTTATCAATTTCTTTGTCTGTTCCATGCCCGAGTCGGCAAGCGATACGTATTCGGACGTCTTCCGGAAGATCCTCGAAACGGTTCATTGCAAGTAAGACGTCGGCTGCTGTTCGCGGCATGCGTAGTGCAGTTGTTGCCGCGCATGTCGCGAACATGAGTATGTCGGACCGTGAATAATGAAGATGGCGGTGACACTGTCTCAAGGCCCGCGCTGATCCCGCAAACAGTGCGACTGACAGGTTGAGCTGTTCGGCATGGTGCATGACATTGCTGCGTGGACCTGTTGCACGCTTCTTTTCCGTTACTCCATGTGACGGCATACCGATTCCGGTTATACAAAGGCGCGAGTCCATGCCGTCCCTCGCGCCTGTCCTTCGCCTCATTTCACATTATAGCTTTCTCGGTTCGCATCTCACATTTCACCAACTCCCGGGTTTTGACGCGGCGCCCTGAACGTTATTCCATAGCATCTGTTTTTCAGGTTTGCTCTACCGACAAATCCAGTGTACATTCATACATCTTCTCCGTTGCTGTCGGGAAAGTGTGCGTAATTGCCGTCTATTGCCGTGTACTGCCTCTGGCAGGTTGCTTACGGCAGAAACAATGTCAGTGTGTATCGAAGCGGAAACGGCGTTGCTGGTGAACTTCCCGCACGGCGAATGCGTGGGCAGCAGATACGAGTGCGGCGACGGAATGGTGACGGGCATTTAAAAAAGCGAACGGCATTTCTATTTCATTGCGATATACGCCTTGCACTGAGAGGCCTGCGCGATGGAGCTGCGAGTGAAGAGCAAAATCATTTCCGAAAAAAAACATGAGGATACAGGATGACTGTCATTGCAACCGCGGCGGCGTTGCTGCTTCTTCTTCAGCAGTATCATTTCGACGAGCGAGTACAGTTCGACAGCCAATTCACAGCGGAACCCGACAGCATTGTCGTCGAGCGCTATGACTCCGGAGAGAGAAAAAGGGAAATTCCCTATGTGAATGGCTATCCATTACCCACATCTTTTCCCATATCATAGACAAATTGTTTGTATGTTGCAGTG
>Ga0209498_1001567_pt1 | contig 13993 bp, 10 predicted proteins | sample WalLakDeSediment_FD_184131 | JGI IMG/M metagenome (GOLD analysis project Ga0209498, IMG submission 184131) | Lake sediment microbial communities from Walker lake, Nevada to study Microbial Dark Matter (Phase II) - Walker Lake 11/02/13 Deep... | ecosystem: Environmental > Aquatic > Freshwater >...
CGGACTTTCCCGGGGGCAGTCCCTCGTTGCTCCGGCAGAGCATCGACAGGCTGTCGCAGCTAGACGTGGAGTACCTTGTCCCCGGCCATTCCACCCAGGCAGGCAGCATTATCGCCGGCAGCGACCAGGTGAGGCGCAATTTCTATGGTGTGAAGATGTTCGTCTAGAAGGGCGAACATATACTGTGAGAGACCGACGATGGATGACAGGATAAGGCATGCACTCGAGCACACCGAACTGGTGCGCGCTCCCAGACAGGAACTGTCCACCTTCGGGAGTTCGGTGGTCGACTACTACGTCGTCACCGAACTGGTGGGGAACGTGAGCGTGGTCAGGGATGGAAGAGTGATCGCCGAGAGGCCAAGGATCGTCACTCCCGCCTACCTGGTCAACGTGGAAGGTTTCAGTGAGCAGGCGAGAGGGTACATAGCCATGCTGGCACGGGACCGCCCGCACGAATCGGGTATCTTCTACCGGTACAAGAACGAACCGAAGGAGATGAACGTCGTCTCCGAGCCGGCACGGCAGGTGATAGACAAGCTCAACAGCCGGATAGATGAGCAGCAGAATCCCCTCAGCACCATTATCAAGGGGGTGGAGGAGGTCTGGGACGTATCCCTGCTGATGTTCATCTACGAGCTGACCAACAGGTCGCTGCGCACCAACGTAGCGGACTTCGACCGGAGGGGCCTCCTCAGCACCGACTCCAGCGGAGTGCCCGAGGGGGCACGGAACTACATTGAAGAGCTCTTCGAACAGGTGAGTGGCAACCTCACGCGGGCGCCGGAGTTGGTGCTTGAGCTCCACCGCTGGGGTTTGTTTGCCGAATATCAGGACCGCTTCTTCAGCCTCTTCAGAAAGAGGTAAGTCCCCCTAGGAAATGCCCATCAGTCCTATATACCAGCTCAGAAAGTCGCTCCCCCACACCAGCGTTATCATGGTGGCAACAGCCAGGAAGGGACCGAAGGGAAGGGTCTCTCTGAATCTCCTTTTCCCGGCTATCATCAGGGCCACAGCCACGATGGTGCCGATGACAGCGGCCAGCACTATGACGAACAGGACCAGAGGAAAACCGGTGGCCAGGCCGATCAGGGCCACGAGCTTAACATCCCCCCAGCCCATGCCGCCGCGCGAGACTATGGCGATCAGGAAGAATAAGGCAAAGCCGATGGCCCCGGCCATGGCGGCGTTGGCAATGCCGGTGGTGACAACCCAGCGGGTCAGCCACGGTTGAGGCGCCAGCGAGAGCAGCAGCGCCACGATCAGGGCCGGGTAGACGACCTTGTTCAGGATCAGTTGGTGTTCCAGGTCGATCACGAAGACCACGATGAACAGCGCGGCGTAATAGGCCAGGATCCCGAACTGGGGACTCAATCCGTAGTGCCAGTAGAGAACGGCGAATATGAGTCCCGTGGCAAGCTCGATCCAGAGCATCTTTGCCGATATCCCGACCTGGCAGTACCGGCAGCGGCCGCGCAGCCTGAGATAGCTGAATATAGGGATCAGGTCACTCAGGCCCAGCCTGTGCCCGCAGGCCTCGCAGTGAGACGGCGGGCGAACGACCGACTGGTCCCGGGGCAGACGGTCGATGCAGACATTGAGGAAGCTGCCCACCAACAGGCCCACTACACCGAACAGAAACGCTCCGGCGATATCCACGAAGCGTATTGTGGGCAAAACACAGGCCTGAAGTCAATAGGCGGTGAGTACTGCCGCCTTTCCCTACGGTACACATGCCCCCATCAGCATCGCTCCCAACATCGCTCCCCATTTACTACTCACCATTAACCATTCACCATTCACTCATCACTCATCACTCCTAGCTCTTCGCTCTTCACTGTCCCCCTTCCCGTCGTTGCGAGCGAAGCGCGGCAATCTCCCCGTCCCGAACGCATCGGGACTCGCGATGACGCAAGGAAGGGACTCCGTCGGGATACGTAGTGCGAGGCCCGACTCCATCTAGGGTGCACGATGTATCGGCACTTCAGCCTCGTGCCATGCCCACTCTCTTTCCTCATCGCTCTTCACTCTTCACTCGTTTCTCTTCCCTCTCGCCGTCCCGAAAATGACGAATATTGCGGGAAGAACATATCCCTTACGAGTAAAAGGGGGTTGACATAGCTCTTGGGGCAGGGGGTATAATAGTACCGTGGTACTACGGTACCGCAGAGTTGGGTAACATGGTTGGTTAACGTTATCTGAGGTCTGAGGTTGGGCGGTGTGGGGTTGGTTGCTGAAGGGTCATGTGATGATCGAGAGCGGGTTGGCAAATCGGGGGAGTCGGAAGGTTCTACGATTGCGGGAAGGCACCTGCGGCCGCGAAATCGATTACTGTGGTGAGGCGTGGCTGAAAGAGAGGGGAGATGTCGGGGATGGGAGGATAACTAGTACAAACCGGAGGGAGGCCTGATGGAGCGGGTCTCCTCTTTGCTTTTTGCTGATGGTGAGAAGCTATCCAGGTGAATGTGTTATTTAAAGCGATGAGCGTACATGCTTGCCCATGGAGTCTCCTTTGCGGAGGACAGGGTCGGTCTTGGGCTATGCGACACCCCGAACACCTTTCCCGGGGTGGAGCTGTAACATGAGCAAGACAAGGGCTGCTCGGATGTTTGGGTGCCCGATTCATCGGGCTACGATTGTGTCATTGTGGCGAACTGCCCTCCCACCTGTCTTTGCGAGGGTGACGAAGTCAGCCGAAGCAATCTGGTGGTAGCAATGAGATTGCCACGTCCCGATTTATCGCGACTCGCAATGACGATTCAAGCAACGGCTCACAGATCGGTGAGCTACAAAGGCCGAATCCGAGCAATCTAGAAACACAGAAGGAGGTAAGAAGTGAAAAAGCTATTTGGAATATTGCTTGTCCTGGCGCTCGTGCTGAGCTTCAGCGTCGTGGCCACAACGCCGGTGGCGGCAGCTACGACCTATTATGTAGCCACTACAGGTAACGACGGCACTGGCGATGGCAGCACAGGTGCCCCCTGGGCGACCATCCAGTATGCGATCAGCCAAGCTGCCTCTGGCGACACCATTGTCGTAGAAGGGGGCACCTATTTCGGCGCAACAGTCGACAAAGCCGTGACAATTGAGGCGAAGACGGGCGATGTCGTCACAATCAACAGTGGGCCTCTAGTAATTTCTACATGGGGCAGGATAGGTTTCTACTTCGCCGATGATTACAGCGGCAATGGCGCCACAATCAGGGGCTTCAACTTCGGTGGGACGAATCAGGCCGGAACCATAGACGACAATCTACTGGACTTCGCCATATTCAGCCGGGGGGCCCATGATGTCACAGTAGAGAATAATGTCATAACAGACACGCTACAGGCCATAACAAACTGGCACGGGGATGGCTGGGAGATAGATGGCAATGTGATTACCAACCTGTGGACGCTCAACGGCGGCGGTATCGGCATCCTTGTAGGAACACGGTACGGAGCCACAGTTACAGGCAACACCATCACTAACAACAAGATCAGCGGTACCCTCTCGGTGTACCCGGCCGATAGTGGCGGCTACGATGGCACCGGCATTGTGCTCTACACCGATTTCCGGTGGGGATTCCCCGGAGGAATCGTGACCGGCAGCCTGGTAGAGGGCAACGAGATAAGCATGGTTAGCGATACCCCTGGCGTTGTCAACTTCAGTGGGATTGAGCTAACGGACACTCGTGGAGATGACAACAACCCCGCCATATACGGCAACCAGGTGACATACAATAGCGTCAAGAGTAACAGCCGCATCGGGATATATGTGTCTGCGGGTACCACTGGGAACAACATTAACTTCAACTCCATAGTCGGTAACCCGCAACATGGAGTGCGGTACGATGGCACTGGCACCCTCGATGCCACCCTCAACTGGTGGGGCCATGCCAGTGGACCCAGCAGTGTAGGTCTTGGCACTGGCGACGCTGTTAGCGCCAACGTTGACTTCGAGCCCTGGCTCATGGAAGAGGACGGGGCGGAGACAACCGCGACAGACACGGGGTCTGGTGCGACTGCATTTGCCAGTACCACCAGTGTCTCAGCTCAAGCTGCCGGAGGCGACGGGACCACCACGGTCACGGTAGGTGAATATGCCGGCAATCCCAGCGGCGCATCCGCCGGGTTCCGAGCCGGGGCCGTCTACGTGGACGTCCATGTAGGTGGAGAACTCCCCAATGAGTTGGTGGTTGAGATCGATTGCCCGGGTAGCTGCGCCGGTGTGGTGCTGCAATGGTGGGACGGCATTGAGTGGAAGGTTGTGGTGGTACAGGAGATCGACAATGGAATAGTCCGGGCCACACTTAACGAAGTGGATTCCAGCCCGCTGCTGTCCGAACTCACCGGCACGCCCTTCGGACTGGGCAGCCTCTCGACGGTAGGCTGGGAAGGCTCTTCCGTGAACAAGGCGGCTGTAGTGGCACCATGGATTGCCCTGTTGGCCACAATGATGGCCGGAGCGAGTCTGCTGGTGCTGAGGCGACGCCGGGCTCAGATCTAGGTGCTAAGCGACTATCTGTAACCACGTGTGGGGGTTGACCGTAGGGGCGGATATCGACCCCGCCCCTACGGTTCCCCACTTCTGCTCTTGTTCTGAAGACAGGGCAGTGTGGGGGTCTGGGGGCTCCGCCCCCAGCGCACCTGTCATTGCGAGCGAAGCGCGGCAATCTCGTCGTCCATGGGCAGGTAGAAATGCTCAGAAGGAAGCTAACAGTGAAGGCAGTTATGTGTCCGAATAGACGGCACTATGTGGCCGTATTCAGCATCTTCCTTGTCGTGTCAGCCCTGCTGACAGTTGGCATGAACTGTGACGATGGTTATCAACTAACCATATCCAGCACCGGGGGAGGGTCGGTAACCCTCCCGGGAGAGGGTATCAGGAGCTACGATGCCGGCACGGTGGTCGAACTGGTGGCGACTCCCGAAGAAGGCTATGAGTTTCGGGGGTGGACCGGCGACACGGCGCAGATCGCCGATCCCAACTCCGCCTCCACCGCGATAACGATGAGGGGGAACTACTCTATCACCGCGACTTTCGGGGAAGAGGGTCAGGGGGGCGGCGGCCCGATACCTTAGTCAGGTGTGGAGGGCCGCGAGTGCCGAGGCGGCTTTCAGAAACATCATTCGACGAGAAGTAGGGACACGTCCACTTTCCATCCTTATGTAGCTAAGGCGCGACCCTGAAGGGTCGCACTACGCACCATTCGTCTTTGCGAACCCCGGTTTATCGGGGTGAAGCAATCTCCCCTTCCCGACTCCACCGAGATCGCCACGGCCCGACTTCGTCGGGCCTCGCAATGACAGGGGCAGGCAACCGGATTGCCGCGCTTCGCTCGCAATGACAGGGGAAGATGGGGACGAGGGAGAGGGCGGGGACAAGCCCCGCCCTACGTTCATCAGGGTGGAAGAGGGCAGTTTGGGGGTCTGAGGGTGGAGCGCCCAGCGCGGTTGAGCCAGACTGAAAAACAGGCTAAACTTCATGTGGGATAGGCAGGGTTTGAGTGGTTATTGGGCGACGGGGCGGGGACAAGCTCCGCTGCTAGGCGTGCTTCCCCTCTTAGGATAAGAGGGGTCAGGGGAGTTACGAGAATAACCCCCTTGAATCCCCCTTACTTTAAGGGGGAGATCGGGTTGATTGACAGGCCGGCGGGGAGAAGCCCCGCCACTACGGAGATGAGGCTGACTGTTGTGCGACGAGGCGGAGAAACGCCCAGCCGGTGCGCAGATATGATTGGCCGTGGGCCAGCGCGGGAAGCTGGTTGGGAGGCCCCGCGCGGCCGTCCCGGGCGGTGTAACTGACAGGCGGTATCATGACCAAGCGAAAATCGAGGAAGCCGACCAGGGTAGATAAACCCGCTGGAAAGCAGGGCGGAGTTCTTGAGTTCATCAGGCGACTGCCCCGCCTAGCCCAAATAGGTATTGCACTGGCGATTGTCGGCGTTGTTGTTCTTGCCGTCGTTCTAACATCGGGCCGGCCTCCCGCTCACAACACGGGGGGGCCGAGGGCCGCCATCGTCGACCAACTCTACAACCTCGAGCCTAACGAGGAGTTCGTGGCGAATGTGACCGCACAACTCGAGGAATACGGCTTCGAGGTCGACCTCTACCAGGGCGACGATATCGATGTCCGTTTCTATCGAGGGCTGGCAAGTCGCGGTCACAAACTGATCATCTTTCGAGTCCATGCCGGCCTGGTGATAGAGAACGGCGAGGTGCTGGACAAAACTCTGCTGTTCACCAACGAAGAGTACAGTGCCAGCAAGTATCCGGCCGAGCAGATAAGCGACCGTCTGGGGAAAGGCTCTCCCGGTGAAGGCTTCCCCATGATGTTCGGTATAACGCCCAAGTTCGTTGCCAGCAGCACGAGTATGTCGGGGACATTCGATGACACCGTGATCATCATGATGGGCTGCTCGGCGCTCTACTACGACGACCTGGCCAGGGCGTTTATCGGCAGGGGCGCCTCCGCATACCTGGGATGGCACGGCAGCGTACTCCTGCACTACGTGGATGAGGCTACTCCCTATCTTATGCGGCAGCTGTGTTTTGAGGAGGCGACCATAAAGGCGGCCATTGATAGGACGATGGACCCGGAGGAGGGCATAGGCCTGGACCCGCGGTACAAGGCGGAGCTCAGATACTATCCCACGGGTGTGGGAGGTAAGACCCTGGCGGAACTGCTGCAGATGGTGGTTGACACGGAGGGCGAAACCGGCCCGGGGTAGGGCGGGTGAAGCACGGGCTATTCGCCCAGGTATTCCTTGATCCTCTGTGCCAGGGCTCGCGTTATGCCCTCGGTCGCCGCCAGTTCGTCAGGTGAAGCCTGCCTGATCGCCTGCACCGAGCCGAACCTGGCCAGCAGGGCTTTCTTCCGCTTCGGCCCGATGCCCGCGATACCGTTCATGGCAGACGCGACGGCCTCCCTGCCGCGCAGTTTTCGGTGGTAGCTCACCGCGAAGCGATGCGCCTCGTCCCTTGCCCTCTGCAATATGTGAAGGGCAGCCGAGTCCTTCTCCATGCAGAGCGGCCCCGGCCGGCCGGAGATGAACACCTCTTCGTTGCCCTTGGCGAGGCTGGCCATGGAAACAGAATCCAGCCCCAGTTCCCGACTCACCTCCAGAGCGGCGTTGAGCTGTCCCCTGCCCCCGTCTATCAGCACGAGGTCGGGCACGATGCCCCACGTGCCGCCGCGGTTAGCCGCACAGCCAAACCTCCGCCTCAGGGTCTCCCGGATCATGGCACAGTCGTCGGCACCGTCAACAGCCCTGATGCGGAAGCGACGATAGTGCGCCGGCCGGGGCACGCCCTTCTCCAGAACCACCATGCTTCCCGTGGCCGCCTTGCCCTGGATGTTGGAGACGTCATAGCACTCTATCCTCAGCGGCAAAGCGGGCAGGCAGAGCCTGTCCTTCAGTTCACGCAGGCCTTCCTTTACGCTCTCCGCCCTCATATTCCTGAGCCGTGCCATTTCGAAGCTCCGCACCGCGTTCTCGGCAACGGTGTCGATCAGCCTCTTCTTCGGTCCCCGCCTCGGCACTTTGAGCCTGACCCTGCCTCCCCGCTGCTCTGCCAGCCACTGAGAGAGCACCGCTTCTTCATCCACGGGGTGCTGAAGGAGTATCTGCGGCGGTATGTACGAGGCGGACGAGTAGTACTGCTTTACGAAGCCCGTGAGGATCTCTCCCGGCGATTGGTCATGGATTCCTTCCATGGCAAAGTGGTCGCGGCCGATCAGCTTGTCGCTACGCACAAAGAAGACCTCCACACACGCCCGGTCTTCGTCCTGTGCCAGGGCGATCACGTCCTGCTCTCCCTGCACTGCCAGCGCGATCCTCTGGCCCTCTATCACCTCTTCGATCGCCCTGATCTGGTCGCGGAGTTGAGCCGCCCGCTCATACTTCAGCCGGCGGGCCGCATCCCTCATCCCTGCGTTCAGCTCCGACAGAACAAGCTCCTGTTTGCCGTGCAGGAACAGGATGACCTGGTCGATCACATTCTGGTACTCCCGCCTGTCCACCGCGCCGGCGCACGGCCCGAGACAGCGATGAATGTAGTAGTTCAGGCAGGGCCGGCTTTCCTCCCCGTCGATACGCCTGCTACAGTTCCGGAAGGGAAACAGCCTCTTGATCAGCTTCAGGGTCCTGCGTATCGAACCGGCACTGGCAAAAGGGCCGAAGTACCTGGCGCCGTCCTGCTCAATCCGACGGGTGATCTGGACCCGCGGCCAATCCTCGTCGACATCTATCTTGAGGTAGGGCAGGCTCTTGTTGTCCTTCAGATGGGCGTTGTAGCGGGGCAGGTATCTCTTGATCAGGTTGCACTCCAGGATGAGCGCCTCCTGCTCCGAGCTGGTGATAAGGAATTCGAAGTCCTCTATCTGCGCCACCAGCCTCTGGGTCTTCGGCGAGGCGCTGGGGGAGCGACTGAAGTAACTCCTGACCCGGCTGCGCAGATTTGCCGCCTTACCGACGTAGATGACATCGCCCTCCCCGTTCTTGAACAGGTAGACGCCTGGCCTCGCGGGCAGCGACTCAAGCTGCTCTGGTTCCACCACGAATTCATTGTAGCAAGTTGCATGTGCATCCCGCACTTCCCCTACGAAACAGTGGACAAAGGCCTTTCCTGTTGCTATACTGAATATACTGTAGATACGTAGAGGGTAACCGTCACCGGAGGCAGTTATGGTGCCCGCTACAGGCTCCTATGGGCGTGCTCAGTGGCAGTGCGCGGAATATGCTTGTAACTAGATCGACATGGCATCGTTGTAGTAGAAAGTGGTGAACACAGGAGGGAAACGTGAAACAGGCGATTAGTTTGTTACTTGCGCTGGCGCTGGCGCTGAGCTTGGGTCTGGTGACGGGCATGCCGGCGGTGGCCAGTGCGACTACCTGGTATGTCGATGCCGAGATCCCTGTATCAGGTAACGGCACAGCATGGGAATATGCTTTTAAGACTATTACTGAGGCCATAACTGCGGCCGGTGCCGGCGACACCGTCGAGGTGGCGGCGGGCACGTATGATGAGGATCTGATCATTCCTGCCGGCAAGGATGGTGTGGAGATCGCCGGTGTGTATACTACGGTTAAGCCGGTTATAAAGGGTGTCGCAAGCGGAACATGGGGCGACTGGCCCAACCACGCCGTAGCCACGGGCGTCGAGATTCTCTCCAATGAGGTAAAGATTCACGGCTTCACCATAGAGACTCCGGACGTCGCCGACGGGTACGCCTTCAGTATTGTGCTGACCGGTACGGATATAGAGATCTTCGATAACGATTTCGTGGGCATAGGCGACGATGATAGCTACACCGTTGCCATTCAGACGTTTCGGGTGGACGCCATGCCCACCAGCGATATCACCGGACTGCAGATCTACGATAACACCTTCACCAGTGCCGGTGACCTGTCGGTGTACCAGGGCGTCTTCATAAACCGCGATAGCGCAGATGGCCTGGTGACCGTAGCCGACAACGTCTTCACCGGCAATATACACACGGGCATTGCCAATGAGGGCTCCAACGCCCTGATCAGCGGCAACACATTGACGAGCGACTACGCCGGCGCCGGCATCGTCGTGATGGACTGGGACGACACTCGTGCCCAGGACAATGTCGAGATCACGGGCAACACCGTGGAGGGGTTCAACCGCGGGATTGTCGTTGGACATGGAGATGGCGGCCAGACCCTGACCAACATCAGCGTGACCGAGAACACAGTGCAGGATAACGCGATCGGCGTTCTGGTACGCTCCTCAGCCGGCGGCCTGGCGATCAATCTCAATAATATCGTCGGCAACACCGGCCTGGGGGTGTCGAATACCGACACCACCAGGCTTGGCGCCCGCTACAACTGGTGGGGGCATGAGACCGGGCCGGACCACGATGGGCTCAACCTAGGCGGCCAGGGCGATGCCGTCAGCGACGACGTCCATATCGGCCCCTGGCTTTACCGTCCCCATGAGCAGTTTGCTCCCGGCGCCCCCTGCTACGCGGGTTCGGTAGTTCTTGCCAGTGAAGCGACGCAGGTCACAGCCAATAACGTCACCGGCTATCGAGGTGGCTGGAACAGCTTCTCGACTCCTATCGCGCTGGATAGCTCGGCTAATACAGTGAGCAAGCTCCTGGCTCTGACGACAGGAAACGGGCTGTTCATAGAGAGGGCCCAGCGTTTCGACGTCGCTACTGAAAAGTGGGTCGCCATAATAATGGGTAACCAGTTGGTAGGGCCGGACTACACCATAAGGCCGGGCGAAGGCTTCTTCATCCAGGTGCGGAGTGCGGGGAGCATTCCTATCCTGGTCAGAACTGACTTAACCGAGCCGACAACACGAAATCTGTTTGCCAACTGGAACCTGATCGGACTGTCGAGCCTCAAGTCGGAGACCGTGTCGTATGCCCTGTCCGGCGTGGATTACAGCTTCGTGCTGAGTACCAAGCCACCTAACTCTGAAGCCTGGAGCGTTACACCGGATGGCGCGGATGACCAGGACATGAAGGTCGGCGAAGCCTACTGGGTGGCTATGGGCCAATCCGGAACCCTGTTTGTCACGACAACAACGCCCGTGGCAGACGACATGACCTGGGACCTGAACCAGTTAGATGAATAGAGAAACAGACTCGAACCGGAGCGGGGGCAGGCCCTGCCCCCACCGGTGGTGAAGAAGGTGAACATGATCAAGCGGAGTTCAGGGAAATCGAGGTTTGCCACGATCGGTTTGCTGGTCCTGGTATTGCTGCTGGCTCTGGCTCCCGCCGGTCCGGTTATCGGTGATGTGGGTACTGGTGTTGGCTTTCACGGCACGGTCAAGCTGGACGGCGAGGATGCTGCTGTGGACACGGTGGTCAGCGCTCGAGTCGACGGAACCGAGTACGGCAGGTATGAGGTGACAATTGCCGGACAGTACGGCCTGACAGTCCCCGGCGACCTTGACGAAGGCGCCACCATAGATTTCTATGTGGACGGTCATAAGGCAGACCAGACATTTCTTTTCCAGGATGTCCAAGATGGAGACACCTTCCCGCTTCACCTGACGGCAACTACGCAGACGTACGTCTTAACCATGACTACACACCCTGAGGAGGGAGGCACCGCGAGTGACCTGACAGGCGATCCACCTTACGCGGCAGACAGCGAAGTGGAGATAGAGGCGGCGGCCAATCCGGGCTACCGGTTTACTCTATGGTCATCTCCGGTGGGTGAGTTTGCCAATGACAGTGCCAGGCAGACCGTCTTCACAATGCCAGCCCAGGATGTAACCGTCACCGCCAACTTCGTGGAAGCCTACGCGCTCAATATGACAGCGAATCCTGAGGCAGGCGGCACTGCCGTTGATGTGACCGATGATGCACCCTACACACAAGGCACCGCGGTGAACATTACAGCCGTGCCCGAACAGGGATACCTGTTCGTCAACTGGACGTCCTATCCAGAGGACATCATCAACGATGAGGAGGCTGAGCAGACTTTCTTGATTATGCCCGACGAGGACGTGACCGTGATCGCCAACTTCCAGTTGCGACCCGAGGTTCCTACGGTGACTACGGGCCCGGCCACCGACATCACCACCCGCTCCGCGGTGATGAGTATGACCTACACCACGGGGAACTACAGCGAGGTAGACGTGCGATTTGCCATCAAGAAGGCCACTGACGTAATGTGGGTCCATTATCCCTGGGTGTCCAGGACGGAAGACGGCACCTATGCCTATGGAGAAACGGAACTCGGCGCGAATACCGAGTACGAGTTCAAAGCTCAGCTCAGCTACGATGACACCGTGATCGAAGGTGAGGTCCGCCGGTTCAGCACAGCCCCCCAGCAGGCCATTTTCTTCCCCCCTTTCTGCTTCATCGCCACCGCAGCCTACGGAACTCCGAGCGCTGAACAGATCGATATCTTGCGGGAGTTCCGGGATGTGGTGTTGGCTCAGAGCAGTCTGGGCTTCCGGTTCGTTACCCTGTACTATCAACTCAGCCCCCCGGTGGCGGAGATCATATCGGAGAGCGGCTTCTTGAGGACGCTGACCAGGGAGCTTCTGGTTGACCCTGTTGTCCGGGTGGTTGAAGCTACAGGGCACTTATGGCGCAAGTAGGTGGGGCGTGGTGAGGGCCTCAGTGCACCCGGGCCTGAAGGAGCGAGGGATGCCCAGTCCGGCACAATCTGTACAGAACCCCTGATCCTGATTGGTTGCAGGCAACCCACATTGATAACATGATCAGATCAAGGTCAAAGGGATTGCGATCTGCCGCCTTGGGCTTACTGGTACTGCTCCTGGTCTCCTACCCTGCGGGCCCGTTGTACGCTGATGATCATCCTGACCTGGGGCATGGCTTTTATGGCGCGGTCAGGGTGAACGGTAGGGATGCCGCCGTCGGCACAGTGATCAGCGCTCGAGTTGCCGGAGTTCAGCACGGCAGCTGGACGGTTACCGATCCGGGGCAGTACGCCCTGGTAGTCCAGGGCGATATCGCCGCAAACGCTACCATAGATTTCTATGTGGCCGATCAGAAGGCAGACCAGACGCATCCTTTCCACGATGGCTTGACGACCCCGCTTGACCTGACGGCACCGGCGGCGCCCGGCGATGATGATGACGATCTCTTCCCGCCCCGCCCTCCATGGTGGCCGCCGGGGGTTCCGTACTTGACCGATTGCTTCATCGCTACCGCAGCCTATGGAACCCCGACTGCGGAAGAGATCGACGTGTTGCGGGAGTTCCGCGATGTGGTGTTGCTGGAGAGCGCCGCAGGCTCGCGGTTTGTTGCCCTGTACTACCTGTTCAGCCCTCCGGCGGCGGAAGTCATATCACGAAGTGACCTCCTGAGGACTATCGTCAGGGAGCTGGTGGTTGACCCGGTTGTCCGCATGGCCCGGGCCACCGGACACCTGTGGCGAGATTAGCCGGGCGGAGAACGTCCGCATGCACTGGCTTCCGCCCGTACGTAGGCAAGACGGTGTCGGTTGTGTTAGAATGGTGCCGGCATTGTAGCGCCGCATGAGCCCTCTGTTGCTTGAGGGGAATCGCGGCTGAACCGGTAACAGGAGCGAGTGGCGACTTCACATAGCTCGGTTTCGCGAGACGCGGGAGGATTACGGGTAACCTTGCAGTTGACTAGCACACTGGGTACGGACATCGACACCTTCCTGCACTACCTGGCGCAGGACAAGGGCCGTTCCCATAACACTGTTGCCGCGTATCGCAACGACCTGACTCAGATGGCGGGATTTCTGACCGCGGAGCAGGCCAGGGACATAATCAGGTCTTATGACGAACTGCTGAAGGGTTACTTGCTCAAGCTGAGGGAGAAGCGATACTCGGCGGCAACCACCGCACGTAAGATCGCTTCGGCCAGATCGTTCTTCAAGTTCATGGTTGCTTCGGGCAGGATGAAGGCGAATCCGACTCAGGATCTGCCCTCGCCACATGTCGGCAGGCATTCAGTCAAGTTCCTCTCCATGTCAGAATACGGGAAACTGGTGGCGCAGGCGGCGAAGCTGACCACTCCCGAGGCGAAGCGAGATGTGGTTATGCTCGAAATGCTTTATGGGACCGGTCTGCGCATAACCGAGCTGGTGTCGCTTGATGTTGGAGATATCGATACCGGGCGGAGACACGTGAATGTCGGCTCCAGCAGACAGGTTCCGTTCGATGCCGGCCTGGCTTCGCTTCTCTCCGGTTTTATGAGGAGCGATAGACTTGACTTCCTGTCTGATGAGGGCGAACAGGCTCTCTTCCTCAACCGGCGCGGCAAGAGGCTGACACGACAGGGGGTGTGGCAGATAATCAAGGCGTATGCTTCCGGGGCGGGCCTGGGCGACAGGGTCACCCCTCAGACACTACGCCACAGCTATGCAAGGCACAGACTCCAGAGCGGCACCGATCTGCGTGAACTGCAGCAGCTTCTGGGTTATGCCTACATATCGAGCACAAGGATCTACAGGCAACCTCAATCAAGGCAGGGATAATGGCGAAAAAACAACGACGCACAAAGGCTACCAGGCATCGGACGC
>Ga0209498_1001568_pt1 | contig 13992 bp, 12 predicted proteins | sample WalLakDeSediment_FD_184131 | JGI IMG/M metagenome (GOLD analysis project Ga0209498, IMG submission 184131) | Lake sediment microbial communities from Walker lake, Nevada to study Microbial Dark Matter (Phase II) - Walker Lake 11/02/13 Deep... | ecosystem: Environmental > Aquatic > Freshwater >...
CCACCATGAGCAGCGTTGGAGCGTCGCTTTGATCTCGCGCAGCCCCGGTAACTGTCAAGAAAGTTGCAGCAATTTTGTGTTTTAGTCAGCCACGACTTCCCGCACTGCGCGCGCGGGGCTGGGATTGAGTACCACGGTGCTCGAATGCTCCCAATTCCGGGTCTCTCCCGTCCACCGTTCCGGGCGCCGCTCACGTGCGGCATTGTAGACCTCATGCCGGTGCGCCAAGATTGCAATGTCGTGGCCGTGATGACGTTCCGAAGGCGTGACGAACTGGATCCCGCTGTGCAAATGCTTCTTGTTGTACCAGTCGACGAATGTGGCTACCCAGGTTTGTGCCTCGCCGAGGTCCGCGAAGGGACGCTCTGGATAGGCGGGATTGTACTTGATCGTTCGCATCACTGATTCTGCGAAGGCGTTGTCGTCGCTCACGCTCGGCCGCGAGAAGCTAGGCATTACACCAAGTTGCTGGAGCTTGGCAAGCATCGTGTTGCCTTTCATCGCGCCGCCGTTGTCGGAGTGCAGCACCAGCTGATTGGCCGTCACGCCCTGCTCGGTACAGCACGTCTCAATCAGCTCTGCTGCCAGCGACGCATCCTCCGCCTCGTGGACCACAGCACCGACGATCATCCGGCTCCACACGTCGAGCACGACATAGAGCTTGAAGAAGCGGCCTCGCACCTCGGTCGGCAGAAACGTGATGTCCCAGGCCCACACTTGGTTCGGGCCGACCGCCACGAATTCCTGCGGCCTTTGACGCGACGGCGGCCGGGCACGCCCGCGTGAATTCAGCAGCTTGAGTGCCCGCAGGATGCGGTAGAGCGTGCTCTCCGAGGCAAAGTAGAACCCCAGCGTCGCCAGCATGGGGACGAGCGTGCTCGGCGACATTGAGCTGTATTCGGGCTCGTTCATAATCTTCACCACCTCCGCCCGTTCATCGTCGCTCAGCGCGTTGGAGGGCTTCGTCGTCGGGCCGCGGCGGCCGTCCTCGGACCCGGGCTGGGCGCGCCAGCGGGCGATCGTCGTCGGGGCGATCCCAACCGTGGCGCAGGCCTTGTGGAGCGGCGCGCCGCTGGCCACGGCCTCGTCGATCAGCTCGAGCAGCATCACTCGCTCGTCCCCCCGGTGTCGTCGTCCTCGTCCCCCCAAATCGCCGCCACTTTTTTTTTGAGCACGATCAAGGCCGCGGTCTCGGCGAGCGCCTTCTCCTTGCGCGCGAGCTCGGCCCGAAGCTGGCGGAGCTCTTTGCTCGGAGCCTGGCGCCGCCCGTCCCCCAACGCCTCCTTGGCCAATTTCCGCCACTGCTCGAGCTCGGCCAGGTGAACGCCTTCGCTGCGCAGGAACGCGCCCAGATCCCCGTTCTCGAGGCCTTCGGCGCGGACGACCAAATCCAATTTGTCCTCACCGCTGCGACGTCGCGCTGGCACCTTGGTTGGGGTCGAGCGGGTGCCTGGTTCCGGCTTTGGCGCGCGCTTGCTGGGCATGGTCGGGATCTTCGCAGCTCCGTTCCGCCAACGCGAGAGCGTCGCCTGTGAGATCCCGGTCTCCTTCGACAGCGCCGTCGCCGTCACTGCGTGCGGCCCCATGAGTCGGGCTACCATCCGCGCCTTCACCGTCGTCGTGTATTCTTTCATTCTCTTTTTCTTGGTTTTCTGCCCCGTTTGGTTGCGAATTGCAGCGTTTTAAGCTGCCGCAGAAACACTGCAACTATCCTGACAGAGGGGGGTAGTGCCCGCACGTCCGGATCTGTACGGGGGGCCCGGGGTAACCCGGGTCCCTACCGTGCTAGCGGCTTGAAGTGAGCGCGCGGCGATCGGCCGAGAGGACGGGCGTCCAGGCGAAGGCGAGCAGGACCCATAGGTGGCGCCAGTGGATCGTATCGATGACCAGCGACTCCACGCATAGGGCGGTCAATGACGCGGCGACCATGGCCATCGCGCTTTGCAGGCCCGGCTCACGGACGTCGAGGGCCAGCCAGATCGCGCGCAGGGTCGAGACCAGCATCAGCATGATCAGGCACAGGCCGCCGAGGTAGCCGCTCTCGACGAACCCGCGCACATAGGTGTTGTGGGTCGCGTGCGCGAAGCTCAGCTCGGTCTGGCCGGGGCCGATGCCGAAGGGTGAGCGGGTCGCGACATCGAGGGCCTCGCGCTGCGTGGCGAAGCGATCGACGTCGTAGGCCTGGGGGGCGAGGCGGATCTCGAGCATGTCGCGGACGACCGCGACGTCGGCGAGCCGCTCGAGGGCGAGGGCGAGGACCACGACCGCGACCGGGACCGCGAGCAGGGTCATGATCCGCATGCGGCGGGTCCCGAAGCCGACGAGGCGCAGGCCAAAAAAACCGATCATGCCGACGCCCAAGCTGATCCACGCGCCGCGCGAGTAGCTCAAGAACACCCCCGCAGCGCAGACCAGCAAGGTGATGACCGGCAGCAGTCGGCGGCCGCGGTCGAGCGAGATCAGCCGCGCCGCCGCCCAGATCGCGGGGGGCACGAGGTACGCCCCAAACACGTTGGGGTCCTTGAAGAAGCCCAGGAGGCGCCCGCTCGGCGCGACGATCTCGGCCAAGGGGAGGAAGTTGAAGTAGGCCGCGAGCGCGACGGTGGTGAACCCGATCGCGCCGATCGTCCAGCCGAGCATGACCACCCGGATCGCGTGGAGCTGCTGCTTGCCGACGAGCCCGAGCACGAACGCCCACGCGCCGATCAGGTACAAGGTGATCGCCTCGAAGCGCAGCCCCGCTCGCAGGTCACGCGCGGCCAGCAGCGAGATCACGGTCGCGAGCAAAAACCCGCCCACGCAGAGCAGCGCGAAGCTGCTCACCCGTGGGATCGCAAGCCGGCGCGTGACCACGGCGATCGGGATCAGCAGCACGATCAGCAGGTCGAAGGGCGCCGGCTCGAAGACCACGACGGCGCCGAGCGCCATGAGCACGACGACGGTCTTGTCGAACAGATCGAGGGGGCGGGGCACGGCGGCTAAAACAGGGGCACCGGACCAGCGGTGGCGGGGAATTCGTCGTCCCCGATCCAATCGAGGTTGCCGTAGCCGAGCCGCCCCTCTCCGGCGTCACCCCAGCACAGCACCCGGCCGTCAGCTCGGATCGCGCAGGTGTGGTTGCCGTCGACGTTGATGTCGACCGCGAGCCCGCCGATCTCCACGGCGCCAGCGCTGGCTGGAGCCTCGTTGTCGCCGATGTTGGTGACGTTACCGTAGCCGAGCTGGCCGCGGCCGCCCCAACCCCAGCAGCGGATCGTGCCGTCGTCGAGCAGCGCGCAGGTGTGGGCGTTGCCGCCGTCGATCTTGATCGCGCTGCCGCCGATGTCGACGGTGCCGACCGAGGCCGGGGTGTTGTTCAACCCGATCCACGCGGTGTTGCCGTAGCCGAGCCGCCCGTCGTTGCCCCGGCCCCAGCACTTGACCCCGCCGTCGTCGAGCAGCGCGCAGGTGTGGAACCAGCCGGCGCCGATGCTGACGACGCTGCCGCCGATCGGGACCGGGCCGGCGCTGGCTGGGGTCTCGTCGTCGCCGATCGAGTTGCCGTTGCCGTAGCCGAGCTGGCCGCTGCTGGCCCCGCCCCAGCACCGGACCGTGCCGTCGTCGAGCAGCGCGCAGGTGTGGAGGAAGCCCGAGGCGATCTGCGTGACCGTGCCGCCGACTTGGACCGAGCCGAACTGCGTGACGTAGTCGGCGGGGGTCTCGTCGTCGCCGACGTTTTGGGTCAAGGGCCCGACTGCGTAGCCGAGCCGGCCGTCGGCCGCGCGACCCCAGCACACGACCGCGCCGGTTTGCAGCACGGCGCAGCTGTGGAACGAGCCGCCGCCGCTCGCGAGCAGGATGGCCGGGCCGCCGAGCGCGAGGAAGCCGACGCTGCCCGGGGTCTCGTCGTCGCCGATCTTGATGGTGTTGCCGTAGCCGAGCTGCCCGTCGCTCGCGCGCCCGAAGCAGCGGACCTGGCCAGCGGCGTAGCGCATGCACGTGTGGGAGATCGCGGCGACGACCGAGCTGATGGGTCCGGCGGTGTCGACCCAGCCCGAGCTCCCGGCCGGCAGGACATCGCCGATGTTGTCCTCGCTCGCGTAGCCCGTGCGCCCGTCGTTGCCGTTGCCCCAGCAGCTGAGGCTGCCGTTGTTGAGCATCGCGCAGGTGTGGTTGCCGCCGGCCGAGACGACCTCGACCCGGGTCAGCGTGCAGTCGTTGTGGCACGCGTCGTTGTCGTTGAGGTTGCCGTCGTCGCACTCCTCGACGCCCTCGTGCACGAAGCCGTCGCCGCAGACGTTGAACTTGCACTCCGTGGTGCACGCGTCGGTGTTGTCGGCGTTGCCGTCGTCGCACTCTTCGCCGGGCCCGACGTCACCGTCGCCGCAACCGTTTACGACGCAGCCGTCGAGGCAGGCCATGCCCGGGCCGATCATGTCCGCGCCCGGATCGCACTGCTCGACGCCGTCCCACAAGAACCCGTCACCGCAGACGTTGAGGGTGCACTCGAGGGTGCACTCGGCGGAGTTGGAGTTGAGCGCCCCGTCGTCGCACTGCTCGACGCCGGCCCACAAGAAGCCGTCGCCGCAGCTCGCAAACATGCAGGTGTTGAGGCAGTCGTCGGTGTTGTCGAGGTTTTGGTCGTCGCACTGCTCGCCGGGATCGACGATCCCGTTGCCGCAAAACCCGGTGGTGCAGTCGCTGTTGCAGCCGTCGCCGTCGATGGTGTTGCCGTCGTCGCACTGCTCGCCGGGCCCTTGAAAGCCGTCGCCGCAGACGTTGAATTTGCAGCCCGGCACGCAAGCTTGGTTGGGCCCGATGTTCGCCGCCCCGGGGTCACACTCCTCGACGCCGTCCCACAAGAACCCGTCACCGCAGACGTTGAACATGCACTCGTTCGTGCATGGGCCGTTGTTGTCGTTGTCCTTGCCGTCGTCGCACTCCTCGTCGGGGTCGACGAACCCATCGCCACACTCGCCGCCGCCGGTCTCGGTCTCGGTCTCGGTCTCGGTCTCGGTGTCGGTCGTGTCACCGGTGTCTGCGTAGCTAAAGGTCGTGCCCTCGTAGTCGGTGTCGACGTAGAGCACCAAGTCGGTGCGTCCGCAGCCGACGACGCCGAGCACCACGCCAAGCCCCACGCCCAACCCCACACCCCCGACGAATCGGGGCTCGCGGCCCATGTCCCCGGTCCAGCCGTACCCACGAAGCGAAGCGTTTCGCATGGGCCGAATGTACACCGCGCCCCGGGGTTTGTCCGTGAGCCCCGAGCGCCGCGTAGCCGCACGGCTTGCGCTCGGGTGGCTTTGACTCAGGCCATCCGCGATCAGCTGGGCCGACGACCCAACCACCGGGCGATGACCAGGACCCGGTTCTCCCAGCCGGTCACGCGCCCGAGCAGGCCAAAGCCGACGATCCCCGCGCGGAGGATCGGGTCCTCGCGGTTCTTGGCGAGGAGCTCGCGCAGCGGGGTCGAGCGCGGCTCGGTCGCGAGGATCTCAAAGCCGCGGTCGCGCAAGATGATCGCCCACGCGCGCCGGCCGAACTTGAAGATGTGCGTGCCTGGGTGGACGCCGACGTCGTGCGCACCCTCGGCTCGCAAGCGGCCGCGCATGAACAGCACGTGGTGGTAGACGCTCTCTTGCGCGGGCGTCTCGGCGATCAGCACCCCGCCGGGCCGGAGCACGCGGCTGACCTCGTCGAGGAATTGCTCGGGTCGGTCCATGTGCTCGACCACGTTGAAGGCCGCGACCGCGTCGAGGGATTCGTCAGCGTAGCTCGAGTCGAGGGTCGCGAGGCTGACCGCGCCGGGGATCCGCCGGTTGGCTTCGTCGACCGCGGTCTGTGACAAGTCCGCCCCGTGCGCCTCGTATCCGGCCGCGCGGGCTTGGTAGAGGAAGTCGCCGTGCATGCACCCGACCTCGAGCAGGCGTGCGTGGCTCGCTGGCGCGGCGTAGCGCATGAGCTGGTCCAGCCGGGCCTGGTTCTCGGCGTGGATCGTGGACTCGACGGATAGGTACGCGGCCTCGTTGTCCGGGTTGAAGTCCTCGCTGAAGCGGGTTGGATCGCACCACAGCACTTGGCAGTGGGGGCACCGGCGGACCTTGAAGCGTGGACGATCCAGGTGAACCGGCGCCGCTTGGTAGCCGCAAAAGACACAGTCAGGGAGGGCGTGGGCCTCGCGCACGGGTCGAGGGTACGCGATCAAAGCGTCCGATCAAAGAACGCCATGATCGTTTGCCAGCCACCGTCCGCGACCTTGGCATCGTAGCGAATCTGAAACAGCGGCCAGCTCAACGCCGCGGCCACCGGGTGGTCGCCGTCGGTTAAAAACGAGTGACCGACCCCATCAAATACATGGATTTCAGCCTCGCCGCCGACCGCCGCGACCCGCTCGCGCAGCTGTCCGGGGCTGCGGCGAAAGACCCGATCCCGACCGCCGTAGCACCCAATGATCGGCGGGCTCCCGCGCAGGACCGGCTCGGGCGGGACGTCACCATAGTTGCTCGACACCGCCCCAAACTGGCGCCCGACCGCGAGCGCGAGCCCGCCGCCAATGCAAAAGCCGATCACCCCCACGCGCGGCTCGTCGAGCTTGGCCTCCGCGCACAGCCACCGTCGGGCCTCATCGATGCGCGCCGCGATCGGGCCTTCGCCGGAGGCGATGGTCGACAGCGCGCGGCGGATGCAGACCGGCTTGAAGCTGCCTGCGAACAGATCGGGTCCGACCGCGGCGTAGCCGGCCGCGGCGAAGCGATCGACCACGCGATCGATCTCCGGCTGCCGGCCAAAGATCTCGTGGATCACCACGACCCCGCGCTTCGCCCGATCGGGCACGGCCGCGTAGGCGGCCGTCGACGGGCCGCCTGCGCGGGGGATCTGGACTTCGACGCCTTGCATCGAGCGAGCATAGCGTGGGCTGCTACGCTCCGGCATGCCTCTCGCTCGGCATGGGCTTCGGTTTGGGCGCTCGCTGCTCGGGTTGAGTGTCGGCGTGGGCGTGGTCGTGCTCGGCGGCTGCCGGGGGCCGAGCGTCGGCGACGAGCTCGGGTCGACGACCCAGGGCTCGACCGGCGAGGGCAGCGAGACCGACACGGGCGAGGACCCCGTCGAGTTCGACCCGCTGATCTGCGGCAGCTGGAACCCGCCGGCCGCGAGCATCATCGGCGAGCTGCCGCCCGAGCAGCCGTGCGAAGCCGGCGGGCCGTGCCCGGTGTTTACCGAGATCGCCGGCGCGGCCGGGCTCCACACCCGCCAATACATCCCCACGCACCCGGCCGACCTCGCTTGCATCTTCCCGCGCCCGACCGAGAGCGGGCTCAATCAAAGGCAGGACTGCGAGCCGCAGTGGTTCACCGGGGGCGTGAGCGTCGGTGACGTCGACGGCGACGGCTGGCCCGATCTCTACATGACGCGCTTGGCCGCCCCCGATCACCTGTTCCTCAATCAGGGCGACGGCACCTTCGTCGACGTCGCCGAGGCGGTCGGGCTCGGGGCGTGCAGCTTCACCAACGGCTCGGTGTTCGGGGACATCGACGGCGACGGCGACCTCGACCTGCTCGTGACCACCGTCGGCGGCCACGCCTACCAGCTGTGGATCAACCTCCTGAGCGAGACCGGCGAGCTGCGCTTCGAGGAGCAGGGCGAGCAGCGCGGGTTTGCGCTCCGGTCGGGCTCCTTGCACTCGGGCGAGAGCGTGACGCTGGGCGACTTCGATCGCGACGGCTGGCTCGACATCCACGTCAACGAGTGGATCCGCGATCAGCAGATGCCCAGGCCCGGCGAGCCTGACCACGAGGTCCACGGCGCGCGCTTGCTTCACAACCTCGGCGGCGGCGTGTTCGAGGACGTGACCGAGGCGTACGGTGTCGGTCTATACGGCGACAACCAAAAGGGCATCTTCGCGTTCGCCTCGACCTTCGTGGACGTCGACGGCGACGGCTGGCAGGAGCTCGCGATCGCCGTCGACTTTCGTAATTCACGGCTGTTTTGGAACCTCGGCGGCCAGGCGTATTTAAATGGGACCAGCGCCGCCAAGGTCAACCGCGAGTCCAACGCGATGGGCTCGACCTGGGGCGACGTCGACGGCGACGGTGCGCTCGATTGGTTCGTGACCTCGATCGCCGAGCTCAAGAACGAATGTGAAGCGGGCCAAACCCCGCCGTGCTGGGCCGGCTCGGGCAACCGGCTCTACCGCTACGCCGGCGCGGGCGAATTCACCGACACCACCGACCTCGCTGGGGTCCGCGACGGGGCCTGGGCCTGGGGGGCCGGGCTGTTCGACGCCGACAACGACGGCGATCAAGACCTGAGCGTGGTCAACGGCTGGCCCGGCCGCGACCTCAACGGCGGCCTTTACCACGCCAGCACGCCGACGCAGCTGTGGTTCAACGACGGCGCCGGGGTGATGAGCGAGCAGGGCGAGGCCCGCGGGGTCTATGACAAGGGCCAAGGTCGCAGCGTGGTCGCCTTCGACTACGATCGGGACGGCGATCTGGACCTCTTGGTGATCAACCACGCCGGGCGGCCCCGCTTGTTTCGCAACGACGGCGGCGATCAAAATTCGTGGCTGCGAATCGATGTGGAGGGCACGATCTCCAACCGCGACGGCCGCGGCGCCAAGGTCCGGGTGCAGGTCGAGCAAGACGGCCCCTGGCAGGTCCGCGAGGTCGGCGTCGGCAGCCACTTTTTGGGCGAGGGCGAGCTGATCCAGCACTTCGGCTTGGGCTCGAGCTTCGCGGTCGAGGCGGACGTCGTCCATCGCGTCGAGATCGAGTGGCCGGCGAGCGGGATCGTGCAGATCTTCGAGGGCGTCGCTGGCGAGCAGACCCTGCACGTCGTCGAGGGGTGACGCGAGCTGTGCGTCGTGATCCCGTGGTCGAGAAGTACCTCGCGCGCTACGCCGAGCCCGAGGCCCGGCTCGCCGAGCTCGACGGCCTGCGCGAGCACGGGCCGTGGACCTATGCGCTGACGATCCCGGCTCGCCGCGAGACCATCGCGTGCCTGGGCGCCGGCGCGGCGCCGAGCGAGCGCGACTCGGTGCTGACGGTGTTGGTCGTCAACGCCAGCGAGGCCGCGGCCGATCGCGAGGCCGGCGCGTTGTTGATGGAGGCGATCGAAGCGATGGCCCCCGCGCGCTGGTCGGCGCCCGGTTTGAGCCTCCACCCGCTCGCGGCTGGCGACCTGCTGCTCGTCGATCGCTGCTCTGGCGCCCGCGCGTTTGGCCCGCGCGACGGGGTTGGGCTGGCGCGCAAGCTCGGCGCCGATTTAATCACATGGTTGATCGCCGCCGGCCGGATCCGCTCGGCGTGGATCCACACCACCGACGCCGACGCCACGCTCCCCGCCGAGCACTTCGAGCGGGTCGCGAGCCTCGAGCGCGGGGCCGCCGTCGCGCCCTTTCGCCACGTCGCCGGCGGCGATCTTGCGATCGACGAGGCCACGCTCCGCTATGAAGCGAGCCTCCACTATTATGTCGAGGGCCTGCGCCGGGCCGGATCGCCCTATGCCTTTCATACGATCGGTAGCCTGATTAGCGTGGCGTGCTCGAGCTACGCCCAGGTCCGCGGCTTCCCCCGTCGGCAGGCCGGCGAGGACTTTTATATGCTCAACAAGCTGGCCAAGCTCGGGCCGATCCATCGCCTCGAGGGCGCCCCAGTCGAGATTCGGGCCCGCCGCTCGACCCGGGCGCCGTTTGGCACCGGCCCAGCCGTGGAGGCGCAGCTCGCCGGTCAGCCCTTGCGTGTCTACGACCCGCGGGTGTTTGGCGTGCTCGGCGAGGCGCTCCGCGGGCTCGAGCTGTTCGCCGAGACCGGCGATTCAGCGGCGCTGCTCGAGCTCGCGCGAGCCCACGCCAAGGTCGCCGAGCTGCGATCGTGGGCCGACGGGGCGCGCGAGCTCGCGAATCGCTACCCGCAGGCCCAGCTGCGCAATCGATTCACCGAGCACTTTGACGGGTTTCGTACGCTCAAGCTGATCCACGCGCTGACCGAGCAATGGCCCAAGCTCGGCTGGGATCGCGTCGCTAATGGGGCCAGCGCCACTCGAGCTCGGCTTGGTGCGGGAACAGCCCCTTGACCCGCAGGCAGCAGGCCGCGCCCGTGACAAAGCCGCCGACCGAGCAGCCCAGCAGCTCCGAGGCGGCCGCGGACATGAACGGCTGATGGCCGACCACGACGATCTGTTCGTCGTCGTCGAGCTGCGCGAGCGCGCGGGCCAGCGATTCGATCGGGCTGTCGGGGAACAGGTCGTCGCGGGCTGCGACCGCGCCCTCGAACCCGAGGGTCGCGACGATGAGCTCGGCGGTCTGCACGGCGCGCACGAGCGGGCTGCACCAGACCTGCGAGGGGGTCACGCCGCGGGCCGCGAGGGCCTGGCCCGTGGCCGCCGCCTGGCGACGACCCGCGTCCGAGAGGTAGCGGGCGCGGTCGTCGAAGGACACCATGGACGAGACCGCGTCGCCGTGACGGATCAGGATCACGCGCATGGCAACCAGCCTACCCGACTTCGTGCGTGTTACGGTCCAGCCGTGCGCAGGCGCCCCGTCTACCTCGATTTGGCTGTCGTGCTCGCCGCGCTGTGGCTGAGCCCCGGCTGCCGCCAGGCCGAGCCTGAGGGCGAAGCCAAGCGCGGCGCCAAGGGTGAGGCCGCAACGCAGGGCGCCGTCGTCAAGCCGCTGCCGCTGCCGGGCTTGCGGGCCCTCGCGTTGCCGGACGCCGGTGACGGCTCGTCGCCGCGTTTGGCGAAGGTCGGCGAGGGCCTCGCGCTCGCGTGGATCAGCCAAGCCGGGACGCCCACGCTCTCCCTCGCGACCCTGCCCTTCGCCGAGGTCGAGGCCGGTTGGGGCGAGCCGCAGGTGGTCGCCGCGAGCTCGCGCTTGCTGGTCAACTGGGCCGACGTCGCGGCGATCGGCGAGACCGCGGCGGGGCGAACGGTCGTGGCCTGGCCCGAGTATCACGAGGACGATCCCAAGGCGGGCTACGGCCTGCGGGTGGCGGCGCAGCTCGACGACGGCAGCTTCGCGCCGGCGTGGAGCCCCGACGACGTCCAGCGCGGGCCGGAGTCGGGCTTCGTCGGGTTCATCGCGACGCCCGCGGGCCTGCGGATGTTTTGGCTCGATGGCCGCGAGCTCGTTGGCCACGGGCACGGGGGGCACGGGGATGGCGGCGGGACCATGCAGCTGCGCAGCGTGCTGCTCGACGACGACGGCCAGGCGCTCGGCGGCTCCGCGATCCTCGACGATCGCACCTGCGAGTGCTGCAAGCTCGGCGTCGGCTTGCTCGGCGAGCAGCCGTTCGCGGCCTACCGCGATCGCAGCGCCGCCGAGGTTCGTGACATCTTCGTGGCCGGGCCTGGGCTGGCGCCGACGGCCGTGGCCAACGACGGCTGGACGATCGCCGGCTGCCCGGTCAACGGCCCGGCGGTCGCCTCCGATGGCGCGCGGGCCTACGTCGCGTGGTTCACCGGCGCCGACGATCGCAGCGCGACGTGGATCGCCAGGGCCAGCACGCCAACCACCTTCGAGGCGCCCACGCGCTTCGATCTCGGGCTCCCGGCCGGGCGCGTGGACCTGCTCGCGCTCGCCGACGGCGGCGCCCTGATCACCTGGTTCGAGTACGACGCCGAGGCCCCCGGTCGCGCGCTGCTGCTCACGCGCCGGCTCGGGAGCGAGGGCCAGCTCGGCCCGGCGTTTGCGGTCGCCGAAGTCGGGGCCGCCCGCGACTGGGGCTTCCCGCGGACGGCGATGGTCGGTGACGAGGCCCTGTGGGTGGTTACCGATCCGACCCCGGCCAGCGGCCGACCTCGCCTGCAGGGTTTGCTCGGTCCGCTGCCCAAGCTTTGAAGGCGCTAGCGGCGGCGGCGGTGGTACGCTTGGCCAGCGTGACCAGCGACGACGACAACGAGCGCAGCAGCGACCCCGACCGCGCGGCGATCCTCGCCCGTCGCAAGCACTTCATCGCGGTCGCGCTCTCGGGCCTCGCGACCGGGCTTTCGGCGTGCACGAGCTCCGACAAGGTCACGCCCGGGGCCGAACCGGCCGTTCAACCCGGGCCGCCGCTCGCCCCCCAGGATCAGCCTCCGCCCGAGATCAGCGAGACCGGCTCGGGCGAGACCGGCTCGGGCGAGACCGGCTCGGGCGAGACCGGCTCGGGCGAGACCGGCTCGGGCGAGACCGGCGAGACCGAGGCGCCGGCAAAGCCCGAGCCCCGGCCGCGGCCCTGCTTGAAGAAGCCCGCGCCCCGGCCGTGCCTAAACATCGCGCCGCAGAACGAATGATCGCCGACACCTATACGCAGCTGGTCTTCCATGTCCTGGCCCACGTCCGGCTCACGGGCCCCGGCGACCTGTTTGATCGGCGCTACATCGATTGGGCCGCCGAGCGCTTCTCCGCCGAGGACACCGAGCTGCTCGCCCAGGGCGCGACCTGGCTCGCGTGCGTGTGGGCCATGGACCCGCGCTGCGATCAGCTCCACCGCTTTTGCGATCTTCACCGCGACGTCGCCGAGCTGCTCGCGCACGCGGACCGTTCGCTGATCGAGCTGCACCCACACGAGGTCGCGGATCCAGCCCTGCTCGAAGCCGTGCGCGAGCTCGAGGGCGCCGAGCTGCTCCACGCGAGCTTGGCCGTGCTCGCCCCTCGGTTCACGGAGGTCATCGCCGAGCAGGCTCCAGCGCTCGAGCGTGCGCGAGTGAGCGTTGGCGAGTGGCTGGCGTGCTTGGCCGAGTGGTGTCCGGGTCTGGCCGATACGCGCGTCGAGTTGGTCTGGGCCCTTGGACCCCACGGTCGCGCGCTGCCGGGTCGGTGCCTGGTCGGCGCCCCAACCCCGTGGAGCGGCTGCTCCTCCGCTCGCCAAGCCGTGCTCGCGGCCCACGAACACGCCGTGACCCTCGCAGGATCCGGTGACGACTACGTTGGTGAGGAGTGGACGGCGTTGACCGAGCTCGCGACATGGTTGGAGCGAGCCGATCCCGAGCTGCGCGCGGCTCATGGCGCCTGGCTGGCGTCCCTCGAGCTCGGCCCGCTGCTCGCCGAGGCCCTCGCCCGCGAGCTGCTGACCGCCGCCGACGCCGAGGCGCTCACCGATCAGCCCTATCAACGCGCCGAGCGGCTCATCGCAGCACGGGCAGCCGCACCACGCTGACCTGGGCTTGTTCGGGCGCAGGCGGGCGGCGCTCGACCGCGGCGCGGACTGGCACGTAGAACACGGCCTCGAACCACTCGATCGTGAAGCCGTCCCCGCGATGCACGGCGCGCGCGAGTCGAAGCTCGCCGTCACTCGGATCCCGCAGCGGCGCGACGATCACTGTCCCCTCCGCGAGCGCCGAAACCCACGCGCTCGGCAGGCGCTCGAGCGCGAAGCCGACGGTCACCTTGGTGGCGCCCTTGGCATCGAAGCCCCAACTGCTTGGATCGCAGGCGTCCGCGCAGCGCAGCTCGGCCGGGCTTGGATCATCGAGCCCCGCGAGGATCTGCCGACCGCGCTCGACTAGCGCCGGATCGATCTCGACGCCCCAGACCCGCCCGCGCGCCCCGACGAGCACCGCTAGCAACGCGCTGCCGTAGCCGGTCCCGGCCCCGAGATCGATCACCCGATCGCCAGGCCCGACCGCGAGCAGCGAGAAGCTCCGGGCGTAGGCATGCATGGCGCTCACGGTTGCGAGCCCGCTCTCATCGAGGTCGATCGCGAGGTCGAGGACGCTCTCGCTGACTTGATCGAGGGGCACGAAGCGCTCGCGTGGGACCGCGAGGATCGCCGCGAGGATCGGCTTTGGTGGGTCGAGCTCGGCGATCGCGTCGATCCGCCGGCTTCGTTCGAGCCGGCACAGCTCGCGCAACGGGCGATACTCGCGCCGCTCTCGCTCGGCCTGCCGTGGCCGGCCAAGGTAGCCTTGCCAGGCGAAGTAGCGGCCAAGGTAATGGAGCCGGTTGCGGCCCTGCCCCAACTCGATCTGCTCGCGGATCGCCCCTAAAAAATAGCTTCGGGCCGGGCCTTGGTAGCCGAAGTGGCCCTCGAT
>Ga0209498_1001569_pt1 | contig 13990 bp, 8 predicted proteins | sample WalLakDeSediment_FD_184131 | JGI IMG/M metagenome (GOLD analysis project Ga0209498, IMG submission 184131) | Lake sediment microbial communities from Walker lake, Nevada to study Microbial Dark Matter (Phase II) - Walker Lake 11/02/13 Deep... | ecosystem: Environmental > Aquatic > Freshwater >...
GGCCTGCATCATGCCGTGGGCTGTGTTCTGCTATAATAACCGACCGACTCGGGGGATTATGGGTCCTCCCTAACCGAGCGGGACGGGGAAGACGAGTCCCGAGCAGTCTCCCTTGTCCACAGGCTCCGGAGTAAGATGTCATCGCGATCAGCGCTACCTGAGAGAATAGGCAGGCTCGATGAACTGGCACACAATCTGTGGTGGAGCTGGAATCCTCAGGCTCGTGCGCTGTTCCGTTCTCTCGACTATCCACTATGGAGGTTAGGTGGGCACAACCCGGTCAGACAATTGCGCGAAATGAGCGCCGATAAGCTGACAGCAGCCGCCTCTGATCCCGATTTTCTCAGACTGTATGATTCTGTGATGTCGGCCTTCGACACCAAGATGTCGGATACGAACAGCTGGTTTGCCGCCAATCATCCCGGTGCTCTGCACGGCCCTGTCGCGTACTTCTCAATGGAGTTCGCCATACACAACTCCCTTCCGATCTACGCCGGCGGACTGGGAGTCCTTGCCGGTGACCAGTGCAAGGGAGCATGCGACCTGGGACTGCCCCTCGTCGGAGTCGGCTTCATGTACCCGCAGGGGTATTTTCGCCAGAAGATCTCGGCTGAAGGCTGGCAGGAAGAGGTCTACACACAGCTCGATTTTGATCAAGCCCCCATCAGGCCGGTCAACCCGGTGGACCGATCGAGTTGGTGTGGCCCGCTGATTCAGCTGGAACTGGGCGACAGGCCCCTCCATGTCGGCATGTGGCAGGTGCAGTTAGGTAAGATCACTCTCAATCTCATGTGCTGCGACGTCGAGGGGAACGTGCCCGATGACCGGCAACTATGCGCCCGGCTCTACACAGCCGACCAGGAGCAGCGCATCCAACAGGAGATCATACTGGGAATCGGAGGTGTCCGTGCCCTTCGGGCACTCGGCATCGAACCCTCGGTGTGGCATGCCAATGAAGGCCACAGTGCCTTCATGGTTCTGGAGCGTATCAGGGAGGAAGTAGAGAGAGGTGCGACCTTCGCCGAGGCCCTGCAGAGAGTGCAAGCCAATACTGTGTTCACCACTCATACGCCGGTCCCGGCGGGACACGACGTCTTCCCGGTCTCGCTTGTCGAGAAGTACTTCCATCGGTACTGGGAATCCCTCGGAATCACCCGTGAGACATTCCTGGAACTGGGGCGACAGCATGGCCCCGAAGACGAGAACTTCAACATGACCGTTCTCGCCCTCAAAACGGCAGATCATCGCAATGCCGTAAGTCAGCTTCACGGGAGAGTTACCCGCAAGATGTGGCACGGCCTGTGGCCGGAAGTGCGCGAAGAGGACACTCCCATCACTCACATAACCAACGGGGTTCATGTGCCGACCTGGGTGGCCTCGGAGATGGTACGGCTGTACGAGAAGCACGTGGGACGAGAAACGCTGCAGAGATTCGACGAAACCGATCTCCAGGAGCATGTGCTGAGCATTCCCGACGAGGAGTTGTGGGCGGTGCGCCAGGTTCTTAAGCGCAAACTCATCGGTGCCATGACCGAGCGAGCACGCCAGTGCTCCACTCAACGCGAATGCACTGCTTCGCATGTGCTGGCTATGGGCGCCCTGCTGGATCCTAATGTTCTTACCATCGGCTTCGTCCGCCGCTTTGCCGCATACAAGCGACCCGGGCTGATCCTCCATGACTTCGAACGCCTGAAGCGGATAGTGACCGACACCTGGCACCCGGTACAGATCATATTCGCCGGCAAGTCTCATCCCGCCGACCATCCTTCGAAGCAGCTCCTTCACGATGTATACACTCTGGCCGCGCACGGCGGATTCCAGGGGCGAATAGCATTCGTGGAGGATTACGATATGCACATGGCCCACTATCTAACCCAGGGGGTAGATGTCTGGTTGAACACGCCGCGCCGCCTGAGAGAAGCGTCCGGGACCAGCGGTATGAAGGCCGCACTGAACGGTGTACTCCATCTCAGCGTAAGAGACGGTTGGTGGTATGAGGGCTACAACGGCAGCAACGGCTGGGCCATCGGTGACGAGGCGGAGGAATACGATCCCGCAGAGGAAGATGATGCCGATGCCGCAGACCTCTACCGTCTTCTGGAAGAGGAGATCGTACCTCTCTACTACCGGCGGGACAGGGCGGGAGTTCCCCATGACTGGCTTCTGATGGTCAAAGAGGCGATCACGTCGATCGTGCCCGTCTTCTGTGCCCGCCGTATGGTTAAGGAATACGTCGAGAAACTGTATGTGCCGGCCGCGCGCAGATAGCTTTCATCTCCGAGACTAACTCAGCTTGACACGGAGTTAGACACGGCGTCCCCGAAGGGCTAAAATGATCATCACGCTGTATCACAGAGGGCCGTTATGTCTCCCGTCACCGCACGTCCTCTGATGCGGCCAGAATGGATAACGCATAGATGAAGAAGGTATTGGCGGTGATCCTTGCCGGCGGCGAGGGGAAACGGCTGAGCGTGCTGGCCACAGAGCGCGCCAAGCCTGCTGTTCCCTTCGCTGGCAAGTATCGCATCATCGATTTCGCCCTTAGTAATTGCGTTAACTCCGGAATCGGCAGGGTGGCGGTCGTACCCCAGTACAATCCACGCTCGCTGGCACGCCATATCGGTGTTGGCAAGGCATGGGATCTTGATCGTGTAGTGGGCGGCATAACCCTGCTCTACCCGTTCATAAGCACCAACGGAGAGATGCACTGGTACAGAGGCACCGCAGAAGCGGTCTACCAGAACCTGCATTTCATAGAGGACAGCCGTGTCGACGAGGTTCTCATCCTCTCGGGAGACCACGTATACACCATGCATTATGAAGACATGATCAGGTCTCATCGCGATCAGCGTGCAGACATAACCATCGGAGTGACAGAGGTGCCCTGGAACGAAGCCAGCCGTTTCGGCACAGTGGTCCTCGACGATAGTAAGGTGGTTGCCTTCGAGGAAAAACCGCCTCAGCCGAGGAGCAACATGGCGTCCATGGGCATCTACGTGTTCAACAAGGACGTGCTCTTTGGAGTCCTGGAAGATGCTCACCGCCGCGGCCTGCAGGATTTCGGTAGCCAGATCATACCCGACGCGATAGGCAAGTACACGATTCACGGATACCGCTACAACGGCTACTGGCGTGACGTCGGAACGATCGAAGCCTACTGGCAGACCAATATGGACCTCATCGTTGATCTGCCCCCCTTCAACCTCTACGAGCCGGACAGCCAGGTGAGAACGCCCTCTGTGGACATGCCGCCCGTGAAGATAGGCCTGACGGCGGCGATTTCCAGGAGCCTGGTCAGCAATGGCTGCATCATAAACGGCGGTGTCCTCAACTCGGTGCTGTCACCCCATGTCTACGTAGAGGAAGGTGCCCAGGTGATAGATTCCATCATCTTCGATGACACAGTCATCGCCAGAGACGCTGTCGTGCACCGCGCCATCATCGATAAGGAATGCTACATCGCCGCGGGATGCCGCATCGGCCATGGCGATGATTACACCCCCAACAGGGACGAGCCCGACAACCTGAACTGCGGTATCACCGTGGTGGGCAAAGGGGTAAGACTGCCTGCAGGCCTTACCGTCGGGCGGAACTGCAGAATCGATCCCGACGTACAGGAGGCCGACTTCCCCGACCTTGACCTTCCCAGCGGCGTTTCGGTGGGCAGGCAAGAGCTTTTGAGAGCCTGATCTCAGCAATGCGAATCCTGTTCGTTGCCTCCGAGGCCTTTCCCCTGATCAAAGTGGGAGGGTTGGCAGACGTCACAAGCTCGCTGGCGGTAGCCCTCCGAGACCTCGGACACGAGCCCTGCTTTGTACTGCCCAGATACTCCGGCATCGAGGTTCCTATTCGGGACGCCCCTGAGAAGAGCATTGCCGTCGCTCTGGGCACGATCAAAGAGCGCGTCGCGGTCAGCCGAACGATGCTCAGAGAAGGGATACCGGCGTACCTGGTGGAGAACGACGACTACTTCGGTACCGAGGATGTCTACACACAGGACGAGCTAAGGCGCTTCCTCTTCTTCTCACGCTGCATACCCGGGGTCATCACCGAACTCGACCTTAGGCCCGACATCGTTCACTGCCACGATTGGCATACGGCGCTTGTCCCTCTCTGGCTTAGAGAGGCCCGGATGCCACTGCCCGTGGTGTTCACCATCCATAATCTGGCCTACCAGGGCTCCTTTGACCCGCAGTTCCTCGATAACTACGGGCTTTTATCCGTCTGGGATGAGCATATCCCGCGCGGCGCGCCACAGCCCGGGCTGAACTTCATGAGCCAGGGACTCCTTCTAGCAGACGTCTTGACCACGGTCAGCCCTAGCTATGCCTCGGAGATACTGACGATGGACTACGGTGAGAGTGTAGGACAACTGCTCAAATACCGTCGTGACGATCTTCACGGTATAGTCAACGGCATTGACTACGATGAGTTCGACCCGGCCACCGACCCGAACCTGAGAACCAACTACGACTGCACAACCACAAGAAGGAGGGCCGAGAACAAACTCGCCCTGCAGAGAAACACCGGACTGCCGCAAGACCCGGACACCCCCTTATTGGGCATGGTCTCCCGCCTGGAGGAGCAGAAAGGCATCGACCTGGTACTCCAGGCCATTGAACCGCTGGTTGCCGGGACGGAGACACAAATGGTTATCCTGGGCCGGGGGCAGGAACACTACCAGACAGCGCTCGTCGAGGCAGCACGAAGATTTCCCGAGCGTCTGTCCGTATCCGTAGCCTACGACGAACAGGCAGCCCGTCTCATCTATAGCGGTTGCGACTTCTTCCTCATGCCCTCGCGCTTTGAGCCGTGCGGATTAGGCCAGTTGATAGCTATGCGCTATGGTGCGGTACCTGTTGTGCGACACACCGGAGGACTGGCCGACACGGTAAAGGACGTGAGGCAAAAGGGCGGCAACGGCTTTGTGTTCGAGGAATACACCGCGGACGCTATGCTTAAGGCCATCAAGAGAGCCGAGCGATCCTTTTATCACGGAGGTGAATGGCAGAGTCTCATCAGGCACAACATGAATCAGGACTTCTCCTGGAAGAAGTCGGCCCTCCAATACGAAGAGATATACGTGCAGGCACTGAAGGCAGCTCGCGCTCGCTAATGATGACAGACCCGCTACTGCCTGGCCCTGCCCTCCTTCATCCAGGTACCCCGGTTATCGAATCTCCATTCCCGAAAACTGGAAACCCGATGCCCTTGCATTGTATCATTAGGTTTCAGTCACTCCGACTGAGGCGGAAGACGCGGCCGGTTACACCTGCGACAAGAGGGCGCTGGCCCACGGCATAACATGTTTCACTACGGGAGTAAGAGATGGACAGCACCAGATCGCTCATCCTGATAGCGGACAGTAGCCGCAGCAACCTTGAAGTGCTGTCCCAGCATCTGCAGCAAGCGGGTTACGACACGCTTACCGCGGCCAGCCTGGAAGAACTGGACCGGGCAATCCGGGAGAGCGGGAGAATCGCCCTTGCCCTGGTAGATATCTCCGGGTTTCACCAGGATGTCTGGCAGCGATGCAAGGAGTTGAGCCAGGCAAAGATACCCTGCATAGTGATCTCCTCACGCCGCAGTCCCACGGTGCAACGCAGATGCATGGAGCACGGTATGAGCGGACTGCTGGTCAAACCGCTTGACTTCGCCGATCTGCTGGAGCACATACACGGGGTGCTGGGTGACTAGAATATGAGCAGGTTCAGTCATGACGGAACACCGCCGTTCGACGACGATCCCCTATGGTACAAAGACGCCGTAGTCTATGAGCTTCATGTCCGCGCCTTCGCGGACAGCCAGGCCGATGGAGTCGGCGACTTCCTGGGTCTGATAGATAAGCTTGACTACCTGGAAGACCTGGGGGTTACTGCACTCTGGTTGCTCCCCTTCTACCCTTCACCGCTCAAGGATGACGGCTATGATATCTCGGATTACACCAGCGTCCAGCCTAGCTATGGCAACATGCAGGACTTCAGAACGTTTGTGGACGAAGCACACCGGCGCGGGCTCCGCATCATAACGGAGTTGGTGCTCAACCACACCTCCGATCAGCACCCGTGGTTCCAGAGGGCCCGGCGTGCGCCGGCCGGCAGCCGCTGGCGTGACTTCTACGTCTGGAGCGATACGCCGGACAAGTACCAGGAGGCGCGCATCATCTTCAAGGACACCGAATCATCGAACTGGACATGGGACTCCGTCGCCAGGGCATACTACTGGCACCGCTTCTACTCGCACCAGCCGGACCTGAACTATGACAACCCGAGTGTCAGGCGAGCGATCTTCAGGATCATAGACTCATGGCTGAGACTGGGAGTCGACGGGATGCGCGTGGATGCCGTGCCCTATCTCTACGAACGGGAGAGCACGAACTGCGAGAACCTGCCCGAGACACATGCCTTTCTCAAGGAACTGCGTGAACACATCGACAGGAGGTTCAAGAACCGCATGCTCCTGGCAGAAGCCAACCAGTGGCCCGAGGATGCCGCTGCCTATCTTGGCGATGACGAATTTCACATGGCCTTTCACTTCCCCCTCATGCCCCGTATGTTCATGGCAATCCGAATGGGGGACCATTTCCCTATAGTGGACATCCTCCAGCAGACACCGGCGATTCCGGAGACCTGTCAATGGGCCATCTTCCTGCGTAATCATGACGAACTGACTCTTGAAATGGTCACCGACGAAGAACGAGACTATATGTACCGCACCTATGCCAGCGACCCGGCTGCCCGCATAAACCTCGGCATTCGCAGGCGCCTGGCGCCATTGCTGAACAATGATCGAAAAAAGATCGAGTTGATGAACGGCCTGCTCTTCTCGCTGCCTGGAACCCCGGTCATCTACTATGGCGACGAAATAGGTATGGGAGACAACTTCTACCTTGGCGACCGCAACGGTGTGCGCACCCCGATGCAATGGAGCCCTGACAGGAACGCAGGCTTCTCGCGCGCCAATCCTCAGAAGCTCTACCTGCCGCCCATAATCGACCCGGAGTATCTCTATGAGTCCGTGAACGTCGAGAATCAGCAGAACAATCCCGACTCGCTACTCTGGTGGATGAAGCGCAGTATTGCCCTCAGAAAGCGATTCATAGCCTTCGGGCGCGGAAGCATCGAATTCCTTCAGCCGAACAACCGCAAGGTTCTGGCTTTCTTGCGACGTCACCAGGATCAGACCATACTCGTGGTGGCCAACCTGTCGCACGGTGCCCAACAAGCTCAGCTCGACCTGTCGGAGTTCCGGGGGAGGGTGCCGGTTGAACTCTTCGGGCGAGCGGAGTTCACTCCCGTTTCCGACGCCATGTACCAGTTCACTCTAGGGCCGCATGCCTTCTACTGGCTCTCCCTGGAGTCGGAGCTCACCCGACCGCTTCGCCTTCGCACACTGCCCGCAGAGGAAGTCCGAACCATGCCTGTCATTACTGAAACAGAAGAGAGACTCTTCAAAAAGGACAACTGGTTTATCCTGGAAGCAGTCCTCCTCGATTACATCAGAGGCCGGAGATGGTATCGCGGCAGAGCGCGGGAATCCTGGGGAGCCGACATACAGGATGTGATCCCTATACCCTATTCCGATGCCACCGCCTATGTCGTTCTCATAGAGATCGAGTACACACAGGGTGCGCCGGAAACCTATGTGCTGCCGCTTACCTTACGTCCCATAGAGCAGAAGGAGCAGCTTGAGAACGAGTATCCCCAGGCTATGGTTGCTCACCTCAAGCCACAAGGTAAGAGCGATAGGCCTGAGGGACTGCTAATCGATGCCATGTTCGACAAGACATTCTGCAGCTATCTGCTACATGCTATCGCGCGGCGGCGGGTCTTCAAGGGTCAGGCAGGCGATATCGCTGCCGCACGTACCAGATCCCTCCACATCACCACCGCCGCAGCAGACGCGTCCATGGAGCCTGCCCCCATTAAGACAGAGCAGAGCAACACTTCGATAACATACGGCGAGGGACTGATTCTCAAGCTCTTCCGGCGGATAGAAGAGGGGCCAAACCCCGACGTCGAGATGGGCCTCTTTCTTACTGACAAGGCGCCCGTTCCTTTCGTGTCTCCGGTAGCAGGCACCATGGAGTACCGCAGGACGAGAGGCAGACCGACGAGTCTGGCAGTGCTCCAGGTCTTCATTCGCAACGAGGGCGATGCCTGGCAGTACACGGTCGATTCGCTCGACCAGTACTTCCAGCAGGTGCTGGTGCATCCCTCAGTACAGGTGCCTCCCGTCTCACAGAGACACGTGCTGTCCCTGCTCAAGGAGCCCCCTGCGCTGGCCGTTGAGACCATCGGCCCCTATCTCCTTTCGGCGCAGCTTCTGGGAAACCGCACTGCCGAACTCCATGTGGCGCTGGCTTCAGCGCGGGATGACCCGGACTTCGCGCCGGAGCCGTTCTCAGTCATGTACCAGAACTCGCTCTACCATTCCATGAGGAGCTCCGCCACCAAGACCCTGCAGATACTGCATGAGAGCCTTGAGCAACTCCCGGACGGGTCGAAGGAAGATGCCTGCCGGGTCCTGGACTCAAAGGATAGCATCCTGAACCGCTTTCGGCTCCTCCGCAATCGCAAGTTCGCAGCATCACGAATGCGGTGCCACGGCGATTATCAGCTGGGAGAGGTTCTCTACACGGGCAAAGACTTCGTCATTATCGATTTCGAGGGCGACCCGTCCCGGCCCCTGAGCGAGCGGCGCATAAAGCGTTCACCCCTGGCAGATGTTGCAGGCATGATACGCTCTTTCCAGCATGCAGCCTACAGCACGCTTCTCCACCGGTCCTCTCTGGGGCTAAGACCGGAGGACCTTCCTGCGCTGGAACACTGGGCACAGTTCTGGTGCATATGGGCGTCCTCGGCCTTTCTCTCGTCGTATCTGAACGGCATCCGAAAAGCCCGGCTGCTTCCCGACGATGCAGAGCAGTTGAGGATTCTCTTTGATGCCTATGTCCTGGACAGGGCCATCAGCGAGGTCGTTAATGCCCTTGCCGACCAGCCGGAAGGACTCAGGTCGCCACTCCGCGGAATACTGCAGATCGTGGAGGCGGAGGACTAGCACTGGAGACAGCGGTTGTGGTCGGGGACGACGGAGCGACCGATGTGACGGATAGTACACATTAGTTCGCGCAGGAGCTAGCATCATCATATGACACAGCGGAAAGGCAGCCGGAGAAGGGACAGATCGGACAACGGCGGTGTTGCCGCGCAGGTGCGGCATGATGTAAGCGTGCTTAGCGATGACGACCTCTTTCTCTTCAACGAGGGCTCCCATAACCGGCTCTACGACAAGCTCGGAGCCCATCCTGCAAAGGTGGATGATGTCCCGGGAATCCACTTCGCCGTGTGGGCACCCAATGCCAGGCAGGTCTCCGTCATAGGAGACTTCAACGGCTGGAACCGGTCGAGCCATCTACTCTACCCCAAGGGGCAATCAGGAATCTGGGAAGGATTCATACTTGGCCTCGAATCAGGCACGATCTACAAGTATCACCTGGTCTCCAATCATCGCCGCTATCGCGTGGACAAGGCCGACCCGTTTGCCTTCCATGCCGAGACACCCCCCAGGACGGCCTCCGTTGTCTGGGATCTCGAATACGAATGGTCAGACGCTGTCTGGATGGAGAAGAGACGCCGACACAATGCGCTCGATTCACCGATCTCCATCTACGAAGTGCATCTGGGCTCGTGGCAGAGGCTCCCTGAAGAGGGCAACCGTTCCCTCACCTATCGTGAACTCGCCCCCAGGCTGGCCGACTACGTGCAGGAACTGGGATTCACCCACGTGGAGCTTCTGCCGATAATGGAGCATCCATTCTACGGATCCTGGGGCTATCAATCGACGGGCTACTTCGCCCCGACCAGCCGTTACGGCACACCGCAGGACTTCATGTATCTGATCAACTACCTGCACCAACACGACATAGGCGTGATCCTCGACTGGGTACCCTCTCACTTCCCGAACGACGAACACGGACTCGCGTGTTTCGACGGAACCCACCTCTACGAGCACGGTGATCCGAGACAGGGCATTCATCCCGATTGGAACAGCCTTATCTTCAACTACAGCCGACACGAGGTGAGAAGCTTCCTTCTCAGCAACGCACTCTTCTGGCTCGATAAGTATCATATTGACGGCCTGCGTGTCGACGCAGTGGCTTCCATGCTCTATCTGGACTACGGCCGCAAAGAGGGTGAGTGGCTACCGAACAAGTACGGAGGACGGGAGAACCTTGAGGCCATGGCCTTCCTGCGGCAGTTAAACGAGGCGGTGTATCAAGAACACCCTGACGTCCAGACATTTGCGGAAGAGTCCACTGCCTGGCCCATGGTGTCGCGTCCTACCTATATCGGAGGACTGGGCTTCGGCCTGAAGTGGGACATGGGCTGGATGCACGACACCCTTCAGTACATGTCAAAGAACCCCGTCTATCGCAAGTATCACCACAACAGCCTGACGTTCCGCATGATCTACGCATTTTCCGAGAACTTCGTCATGCCGCTTTCCCACGATGAAGTCGTACACGGCAAGGGTTCGCTCCTGGCCAAAATGCCCGGCGATGACTGGCAGAAGTTCGCCAACCTCAGACTCCTGCTCGGTTACATGTACGCCCAACCCGGCAAGAAGCTGCTCTTCATGGGCGGGGAATTCGGGCAATGGCGGGAGTGGGGGCATGATGATAGGCTGGAATGGCACCTTCTCGAATACCTTCCGCATTCGGGTCTCAAACGCTGGGTCGAAGACCTCAACCGGCTCTACCGTGAGCATCGCGCACTTCACGAACTGGATTTCGATCGGGCCGGCTTTGAGTGGATCGACTGCAACGACGTCGAGCACAGCGTGGTCAGCCTGGTACGCAGGGGACGTTCGGAGCATGACCTTCTCGCTGTCGCCTGCAACTTCACCCCGACCACCCACTCCAGCTACCGTATCGGAGTGCCGCAGGCCGGGTTCTGGAAGGAAGTGCTGAACAGCGACGCCGCTGAGTACGGAGGCAGCGGGCAGGGCAATCTGGGCGGGGCGAAAGCAGCGCCGATTCGCCTGCACAGACGCCCGTACTCACTGACCGTGACCCTGCCGCCTCTCTCCATTGTGTTCTTCAAGAACGAGGGTGACGACAAGAAACCCTTGACGGGACAGGGCATGACCGCAGATAATACCATGACCGACACCTGACTTAAGGACAGATAGCCGCGTCGGGTTCTGTTCAAACCAGAGCAATATGAGTTTTCCGAGAGCCAGCGGAATACTGCTGCACCCGACCTCGCTCCCGGGCCGGTTCGGAATCGGAGACCTGGGCGATGAGGCCTACCGCTTCGCCGATCTGCTCACCGACATGTACCAGCGCCTGTGGCAGGTGCTCCCGCTGGGCCCCACTGGTTACGGCAACTCCCCTTATCAGTGCCTCTCCGTGTTCGCCGGCAATCCGCTGCTCATAAGCCCTGAGAAGCTCGTCGAAGACGGCTTCCTCGAACCATCACGTCTGGACAGCGCCCCTGCCTTTTCCGACGACAAGGTTGACTACGATGCTGTCATCAGGTTCAAGCTGCCCCTGCTCAGCGCGTCTTACGAGGCATTCGCGACACACGCCTCTCCCGCACATGAAGAGCAGTTCGAAGCTTTCTGCGACCAGAATGCCTCGTGGCTCGACGACTATGCCCTCTACATGGCTCTGAAGGAGAGCCACGGGTTGTCGGCCTGGAACACGTGGGACGATGACGTTAGAGCACGTCGTCCGGAAGCACTGAGTCTCTGGCGCCAGAAGCTCGCCCACGAGATCCGCCGCCACAAGTATCAGCAGTACCAGTTCTTCAGGCAGTGGTCTGAGTTCAAGGAGTACTGCAACCGACGCAGCGTAAAACTCATCGGCGATATGCCCATATTTGTCGCCCTGGACAGCGCCGAGGTCTGGTCGCGCCCCGACCTCTTCCACCTCGACGACCACGGCAGGCCGACCGTTGTCGCCGGGGTGCCCCCCGACTACTTCTCCGAGACGGGACAGCTATGGGGCAATCCTATCTACCGCTGGGACGTAATGGCCCGCGACGGCTATACATGGTGGATCGAACGCTTTCGCGCCCTTCATGCCCTGGTGGACATCGTCAGGGTCGACCACTTCCGCGGCTTCGAAAGCTACTGGGAGGTTCCGGGCACAGCCACCACCGCCATGAACGGGCGCTGGATTCCGGGACCGGGCGCAGAGCTGTTCAGGGCAGTGCAGCAGGCACTGGGAGACCTGCCTGTAATCGCCGAGGACCTGGGGGTGATAACACCGGAGGTGGACGCACTGAGAGACGAACTCGGCCTGCCGGGTATGCGTGTTCTTCAGTTTGCATTCGGCAGCGATGCCAAAGCCGATGAGTACAAGCCCCACAACTACCCGCGCAACTGCGTGGTCTACACCGGCACACACGACAACAACACAACCGTCGGCTGGTTCAGGGATACAGGAACACAGGACACAACTCAGACCGCCGATGAGAAGAAGAACGAAAGAGACATGGCTGTCAAGTATCTCGGCACCGACGGGCAGCAGATACACCGTGATCTCATCCGCCTCGCCCTCATGTCGGTCGCCGATACAGCCATCGTCCCCATGCAGGATGTCCTGGGGCTGGGCAGTGAGGCAAGGATGAACCTTCCCGGCACGGCGCGGGGCAACTGGCGGTGGCGCTTAACCTTCGATATGCTCACGGGGGAAACCAAGGACATGCTCAGCAATCTCACGGCTATATACGGTAGATCAGGAGGCTGACTAACACCGGTCAACTGGCAAACTATCCCCTGAACACTCGTCCCACAGATCAGGCAGACTCCGCCGAACGGGGGAACTCACCGCCTGCGACCGAGCAAGACTGACGCGTCCGACGTCCGCCCGCAGTCAGTCCGCCTTGGACCTCGAGCTCGCCAGCGCCACGTACACAACAGGTGGCTTCCTCGACGTGTCGCGCTTGAGCGTGAACGTCTTCGGATACTGCTTGATGAGAGACTGCAGCTTCTGGTGCCCATAGGTACGCGGATCGAATGCCGGGTCCAGCTGACGAAGAACGTGGCCCAGTGCCGCCAGATGGAGCCATTCCTCTTCCTTGGCAGCCAGGTTGAAGCCTTCGAGAAGAAGTCCCAGAGGGTCGGGCACATCCGACTTCTCCTCCTCCTTAGCCGCCTTCCTTATCGCTGCCTTGGGCGCAACCAGGTTCTCGCAGTAGATGAACTGGTTGCACGCATTGATGAAGGCCTCCGGTGTCTTCCTCTCGCCCACTCCGATGACGGCCAGCCCTTCTTCTCTGATCCTTGTCGCCAGCCTTGTATAGTCGCTGTCGCTGGCCACGATACAGAAGCCGCCGACGGTTAGGCTGTGGAGCAGGTCCATCGCGTCGATGATCATGGCGCTGTCCGTGGAGTTCTTCCCCACCGTATACCGGAACTGCTGCATCGGCTGAATAGCATGCTTATGAAGAGAGTTCTTCCAGCTGTTCATGTTTGTGGTCGTCCAGTCCCCGTATATGCGCTTCACCGTTATCAGCCCCATCTTGCTCACCTCGGCCAGGATCTGGGGAAGCAAGGACGCCTGGGCGTTATCGCCGTCGATCAGCACCGCATACTTCACCTGTTCATTCTGATCTTCCACTGTACCCCCTTGTGATTATCTGATCCGTGCAACACATGGACAAAACCTGTGTGCTATCTAGGGATTATCCACCTCTTACCTGCCATTCTACCCCTGGACTGTCTGAATTACAAGAGACTCACGTTCACGAAGGCAGCAACCCCCTGTCATCTGCCGTAGCCTGCAGCATTCCTCGCCTGTGCCTCGGAGTATATGATGAGCTTCGTCCAGAGGTGACTTGGCAACTCGATGCAGCTATACTGAGCACTGTGCCGGAAACGATAACAGAACGAAGAGGTGCCAATGGCTAAGAAGACACGTCATCGGAAGATGCCGGACAGAGGAGGCCAGTTCGGTCCCTACCCTATGGAAAGGCTCAAG
>Ga0209498_1001570_pt1 | contig 13981 bp, 27 predicted proteins | sample WalLakDeSediment_FD_184131 | JGI IMG/M metagenome (GOLD analysis project Ga0209498, IMG submission 184131) | Lake sediment microbial communities from Walker lake, Nevada to study Microbial Dark Matter (Phase II) - Walker Lake 11/02/13 Deep... | ecosystem: Environmental > Aquatic > Freshwater >...
GCACCGCCCGATTATCCCGCGTTTCCGCGCGGCTCATAAAAAAGGCCGGGCGCAGGGCCCGGCCTCTTGGCAACGGAACTGCGCTCCGACGCGGATTACTCGGCCGTCTTCTCCGGCTGGTCCACCAGCTGCACCAGCGCCATCGGCGCGTTGTCACCGGGACGGTTGCCCATCTTCAGGATGCGCAGGTAGCCGCCCGGGCGCGTCTGGTAGCGCGGGCCGAGCTCGTTGAACAGCTTGCCCACCACTTCCTTGTCGCGCAGCCGGTCGAAGGCGCGCCGGCGCTGCGCCACGCCATCTTCCTTGGCGAGCGTGATCAGAGGCTCAACGACCCGGCGCAGCTCCTTGGCCTTCGGCAGCGTGGTGCGGATGGTCTCGTGCAGCAGCAGCGAAGAAGCCATGTTCCTGTACATGGCCCTGCGATGGGAACTGTTCCGGCCGAGTTGCCGGCCTGCTTTGCGGTGACGCATGACTCGTTATCCTGTTTGGGCGGACGCGCTCAGGCGAGCCGCTCGTCGTCGTGCCTGAGGCTGGCCGGCGGCCAGCCTTCGAGGCGCATGCCGAGCTGCAGGCCATGGTTGTCCAGCACCTGCTTGATCTCGGTCAGCGACTTCTTGCCCAGGTTCGGCGTGCGCAGCAGCTCCACTTCCGTCTTCTGGACCAGGTCGCCGATATAGTTGATGTTCTCGGCCTTCAGGCAGTTTGCCGACCGCACGGTCAGCTCCAGCTCATCGACCGGCTTCAGCAGGATCGGGTCGATCGCCTTGTCGCCAGGCTCCGGCCCGAGGCCTTCGCCCTGGAGATCGACGAACACCGCCAGCTGGTCCTTGAGGATCGCGCCGGCACGGCGGATCGCTTCCTCGGAGTCGATGGTGCCATTGGTCTCGATGTCGATGATCAGCTTGTCGAGGTCGGTGCGCTGCTCGACACGCGCGGCATCGACCGTGTACGCCACGCGGCGCACCGGGCTGTAGGAAGCGTCGAGCTGCAGCCTGCCGATCGGCCCGCTCTGCTCCTCGAAAGTCGGCCGCTGCGTGACCGGCTCGTAGCCCCGGCCGCGACGCACCTTCAGGCGCATGGACAGGGAGCCGGCCTTGGTCAGGGTCGCGATCACGAGGTCGGGGTTGATCACCTCGACATCGTGACCAGTCTCGATGTCGGCGGCGGTCACCACGCCCGGGCCCTTCTTGGACAGGGTGAGCTCGATCTCGTCGCGGGTGTGCATCTTGACAGCCAGCTGCTTGAGGTTAAGGAGGATATCGACGACATCTTCCTGCACGCCCTCGATGCTGGTGTACTCGTGGAGCACGCCATCGATCTCCACCTCGACCACGGCACAGCCGGGCATCGAGGAGAGCAGGATACGCCGCAGCGCGTTGCCGAGCGTGTGACCGAAGCCGCGCTCGAGCGGCTCGATGGTGACACGGGCCCGCGTCCGGTTCTCCGGCTGGACCTTGACTACACGGGGACGCAAAAATTCGTTGACCGATGCCTGCATGGGCTTCGTGCCTCGCAATTACTTGGAGTAGAGCTCGACGACCAGGTTTTCGTTGATGTCGGGCAGGATGTCGTCGCGTTCGGGCAGCTGCTTCAGCACGCCGCTCATCTTGGTCTGATCCACTTCCAGCCACTCGGGAAACCCGGCTTCGCCGGCGAGCTGCAGCGCGTTCTGCACCCGGAGCTGTTTCCTGGCCTTCTCGCGGATCGAAATCTCGTCACCGGCGCTGACCTGGAAGGAAGGAATGTTCACGACCTTCCCGTTCACCAGGATGCTCTTGTGGCTCACCAGCTGGCGCGCCTCGGAGCGGGTCGTCGCAAAACCCATCCGGTAGGCCACGTTGTCCAGGCGACCCTCGAGGATCTTCAGCAGGTTCTCGCCCGTCGAGCCCTTCTGCTGCGCTGCCCGCTTGTAGTAGTTGTGGAACTGCCGCTCCAGCACCCCGTACATGCGCCGCAGCTTCTGCTTCTCGCGGAGCTGCAGGCCGTAGTCGGAAATGCGCGGACGACGCTGGGGAGCGCCGCCGGGCGGCACTTCGAGTTTGCACTTGGACTCCAGCGGACGAACGCCACTCTTGAGGAACAGGTCCGTGCCCTCCCGGCGGGAGAGCTTGCACTTCGGTCCGAGGTATCTAGCCATGATTCGAGCCTCTGGGAACTAGACGCGGCGCTTCTTAGGCGGCCGGCAGCCATTGTGGGGGATCGGGGTCACGTCCTCGATGTTCGTGACGCGGAAACCCACGGCGTTAAGGGAACGGACCGCCGACTCGCGCCCCGGGCCGGGGCCCTTGACCCGCACTTCCAGGTTCTTGACGCCGTACTCCGCCGCGGCGGTGCCGGCCTTCTCGGCGGCGACCTGGGCGGCGAACGGCGTGCTCTTGCGCGAGCCGCGGAAACCGCAGCCACCGGAGGTCGCCCAGGACAAGGTGTTGCCCTGGCGATCCGTGATGGTCACGATCGTGTTGTTGAAGGAGGCGTGGATATGCGCAATCGCGTCCACGACCTGCTTCTTGATCTTCTTGCGCACCTTGGGGGCTTGCTTGGCCATTCGTTCGAAACCTTCAGCGTTGGCGTTCGCACCGCGTCAGCGGCGCTTTACTTCCTGACCGGACGGCGCGGACCCTTCCGCGTCCGCGCATTGGTGCGGGTGCGCTGTCCACGCATCGGCAGACCACGGCGATGACGGATCCCGCGGTAACAACCGAGGTCCATCAGCCGCTTGATGTTCATCGACGTCTCGCGGCGCAGGTCGCCCTCGACGACAATTCTCGCCACCTCGCCGCGCAACTTCTCCACCTCCGGTTCCGTGAGGTCACGAACCTTGGTGTCAGGCGGAACGCCTGCCGCAGCGCAGATTTTCCGCGCGCGCGAGTTGCCGACCCCGAAAATATGGGTCAGCGCGATGACTGTGTGCTTGTTGGCTGGGATGTTGATCCCGGCAATACGGGCCATTAACGCCGTCTCCTATCGCTCACGCGAAGCCGATCATTGTGCCTGATCCGGCGTTCGCCTTCAATGTCTGTCAGCCTTGCCTCTGCTTGTGGCGCGGATCCGAGCAAATCACCCGAATAACACCGCCACGGCGAATGATCTTGCAGTTCCTGCAGATCTTCTTGACCGATGCACGTACTTTCATTGCTCTCTCCTGGTTCCGTGCCGGTCAGCGAATCTGGCCAGCGCGGCCGTAGCCTTTCAGGTTGGCCTTCTTCAGCAGGCCGTCGTACTGATGACTCATCATGTGGGCCTGCAACTGGGACATGAAGTCCATGCTCACGACCACGATGATCAACAGGGAAGTGCCGCCGAAGTAGAACGGCACGTTCCAGTACATGATCATGAATTCCGGCATCAGGCAGATGAGAGTGATGTACATCGCGCCCCAGAAGGTCAGCCGGGTCAGCACCGCGTCGATGTACTCCGCGGTCTGCTGGCCCGGGCGGATGCCGGGGATGAAGGCGCCGGAACGCTTCAGGTTGTCGGCCGTGTCGCGTGAATTGAACACGAGCGCGGTATAGAAGAAACAGAAGAAGATGATCAGGCCGGCGTACATCATTGTGTAGATCGGCTGGCCCGGCGACAGGGCCTGGGCCATGACCTGCAGCCAGCTCATGCTCTCGGCCGTGCCGAACCACTGCGCCACGGTCGCGGGGAACAGGATCAGGCTGCTGGCGAAGATCGGCGGAATGACGCCGGCCATATTCAGCTTGAACGGCAGGTGGGTCGTCTGGCCCTGGTACATGCGCCTGCCCTGTTGCCGCTTCGCGTAGTTCACCGCGATACGGCGCTGCCCGCGCTCGACGAAGGCGACGAAGGCGGTCACGGCCAGCACGAGGAAGAACAGGATCAGCGCCAGGGCAGCCGGCATTTCGCCGTTGCGCACCAGCTCGAGGGTGCCGCCGAGGGCAGACGGCAGGCCGGCGACGATGCCCGCCATGATGATCATCGAGATGCCGTTACCGATGCCGCGCTCGGTCACTTGCTCGCCAAGCCACATCAGGAACATGGTGCCGGTGACCATCGTGACGCAGGCGATGAACACGAACTGCGGCCCGGGGTTGATGACCACGCCCTGGTTCTGGAACGCGATCGAGGCGCCGATGGCCTGGAAGCTCGCCAGCCCGAGGGTGCCGTAACGCGTGTACTGGGTGATCTTCCGCCGGCCGGACTCGCCTTCCTTTTTGAGAGCGGCCAGCGACGGCACGACGACCGCCATCATCTGCATGATGATGGACGCGGAGATGTACGGCATGATGCCGAGCGCGAGGATCGACAGCCGCTCAAGCGCACCGCCCGAGAACATGTTGAACACGCTCAGGATGGTGCCCTGCTGGTCCTGGAAGAATCGCGCCAGGGCCACGGGATCAATTCCGGGCACCGGGATGAACGTCCCGATCCGGTACACCACAAGAGCGCCCAGCAGGAAGAACAGCCGCTTGCGCAGGTCGCCCACGCGGGCGGCCTCGCCGAGGGCCGTTGCCGGGTTCAAGTTGGTGGGTGTCTTCGCCACTCTATTCCTCGATCTTTCCGCCGGCGGCCTCGATGGCCGCGCGTGCACCCGGGGTGACCGGCAGGCCCTTGATGGTCAACGCCTTGTCGATCTTGCCGGAGGCGATGATCTTGACGCGCTTCACCTGCTGGCCGACGAGCCCCGCCGTCTTCAGCACGAGCAAATCCACCTCGCCGTCGAGCTTGGCCAGCTCGCCGAGCCTGAGCTCGCCCGAGAAACGGCTCTTGCGCGAGGCGAAGCCGACCTTCGGCAGGCGCCGCTGCAGCGGCATCTGGCCGCCCTCGAAGCCGACCTTGTGATAGCCGCCGGAACGGGCGTGCTGTCCCTTGACACCACGACCACTGGTCTTGCCCTGCCCGGCGGAATGGCCGCGCCCGAGCCTCTTCGGCTCCTTTCGGCTGCCCTCAGCGGGCTTGATTTCGTTGAGACGCATCTCAGACTTCCTCTACCTGCAACAGGTATGAGACCTTGTTGATCATGCCCCGGTTCTCGGGGGTGTCGGCCACGACCACGCTGTGCCTGATACGGCGCAGTCCCAGCCCGCTGACGCAAGCCTTGTGACTGGCGATCCGCCCGTTGGTGCTCTTGACCAGCTGTACGCGGAGCTGGCGGGGATTTGCGTTTTTGTCAGCCATCGTCCTAGCCCAGGATCTCTTCTACTGTCTTGCCACGCTTGGCCGCGATCTGCTGCGGGGAGCGGATCCCTGTCAGGCCCTTGATGGTCGCCTGCACCACATTGATCGGGTTGCGCGAGCCGTAGCTCTTCGCCAACACGTTACGCACACCGGCGCACTCGAACACCGCGCGCATCGCGCCCCCGGCGATCACGCCGGTACCGTCCGATGCTGGCTGCATGTAAACCTTGGTGGCGCCGTGGTGTCCCTCGGTCGCGTACTGCAGGGTGTCGTCCCTCAGCTGGATGCGCCGCATGCTCTTGCGCGCGGACTGCATCGCCTTCTGGATCGCGACGGGTACTTCGCGCGCCTTGCCGTAGCCATAACCGACCCGCCCGGCGCCATCGCCGACCACGGTCAGCGCGGTGAAGCCGAACTGGCGGCCACCCTTGACCACCTTTGCGACCCGGTTGACGGTGACGAGCTTCTCGATCAGGTCGTCGCCAGCGCTATTTCTTTCTGGTGCTGCCATTGTTCAACTGTCCCTGGGCGTATGCCTAGAACTCAAGACCATTTTCGCGCGCCGCATCGGCCAGGGCCTTCACCCTGCCGTGATAGCGGAACCCGGAACGGTCGAAAGCCACCTTGCTCACGCCGGCCGCCCTGGCGGCCTCGGCGATCGCCCGGCCAACGGCCTGGGCGGCTGCGATATTGCCGGTCTTCTCGATACCCTCGCGCACCGTCGCCTGCAACGTCGACGCCACCGCGAGGACCTTCCCGCCATCCGGCGAGATGATCTGCGCGTAAATGTGCCGCGGCGTGCGATGGACGCTGAGACGGTTGTATCCCAGTTCCCGGATCTTGGACCGGGCGCGGCGCGCGCGCCTGATGCGTGCAGTTTTCTTTTCCATGCCTCGCCCTGCCCTACTTCTTCTTCGCTTCCTTGAGGACCACGCGCTCGTCCGTGTACCGCACACCCTTGCCCTTGTAAGGCTCGGGCGGACGATAGCGACGGATATCCGACGCCACCTGGCCTACTTTCTGGCGATCGATGCCCTTGACCAGCACTTCCGTCTGGCTGGGGGTCTCGACCGTGATGCCCTCCGGGACCTGGTAGGCCACCGGATGCGAGAAACCGAGCGTCAGGTTCAGGACATTGCCCTGCGCCTGGGCGCGATAGCCGACGCCGCGAAGCTCCAGCTTCTTCTGGAAACCCTCGGACACGCCCTGCACCATGTTGGAAAGGAGCGCCCGGGTCGTGCCGGACATGGCGCCACGCGGCTTCTCTCTTCCGGGGGTGCGGATCCACAGCTCCGCGCCTTCCTGGACGACTTCGACCGAAGGATCCAGCCTGAGGGACAGCGCCCCCTTGGGCCCCTTGACCACGGCCAGCCCGTCGTCGAGCTTGAACTCGACGCCCTTGGGCAACGGCACCGGCACCTTGGCGACTCTGGACATCGTTCTATCTCGCTAATCGTTGGCCGCGTCCGTCAGGACACGACACAGATGACTTCACCGCCGCGACCCTTGGCACGGGCTTCGCGGTCACTCATCAATCCCTCGGAGGTGGACACAATCGCCACCCCGAGGCCGCCGAACACGGTCGGCAGGTCGTCCTTGCCACGATAAACGCGCCGGCCGGGCCTGCTCACGCGGCGCAGGTCGTCGATGACCGGCCTGCCGTCGTGATAACGCAGCTCAACGACCAGGTCTGACTTGCCGTTGCCCTGGTCCTCGAGGCTGAACCCGTCGATGTAGCCCTCGTCCTGAAGCACTTTCAGGATGGCCTTCTTGACGCCCGATGAGGGCATCCGCACCTGGGGCTTGCCAGCCTTCTGGCCGTTGCGAATCCGCGTCAAAAGGTCCGCGATGGGATCGGTCATGCTCATGTCTGAATCCTTGCGCCTGTCTCTCGCCGACTCACCAGCTGGCCTTGCGCAGGCCGGGGATCTCGCCGCTCATGGTGGCCTCGCGCAGCTTGTTGCGCCCAAGGCCAAACTTCCGGTAATAGCCACGCGGCCGGCCCGTGATCGAGCAGCGGTTCCTGAGGCGGGTCGGGCTCGCATCACGCGGCATGGCGGCGAGCGCGGCGACGGCCTGGCGGCGCTCCTCGTCGCTCGACTTCTCGTCGATGACGATCACCTTGAGCTTGGCGCGCCTGGCGGCGTACTTCGCCACGAGCTTCACCCGGCGATTCTCGCGCATGATCATGGATTTCTTGGCCATAGGCTTGCGGTCCTCTACTTCCTGAACGGAAACTCGAACGCCTCGAGCAGTGCCCTGCCCGCCTCGTCCGTCGTCGCCGTCGTCGTAATCGTTATATCCATGCCCCGGATCGCGTCGACCTTGTCGTAGTCGATCTCGGGGAAAATGATCTGTTCCTTCACGCCCATGCTGTAGTTGCCCTGGCCGTCAAACGACTTCAGGGACAGGCCGCGGAAGTCGCGCACGCGCGGGATCGCCACGTTGATCAGCCGGTCGAGGAACTCGTACATCCGCTCGCGCCGCAGCGTCACCTTGCAGCCGATCGGCATGCCGTCGCGCAGCTTGAACGCGGCCACCGACTTGCGCGCCTTGGTGATCACGGCCTTCTGGCCGGTGATCGCCTCCATGTCCTTCACGGCGTTATCGACGATCTTCTTGTCGGCAACGGCCTCGCCGACGCCCATGTTGACCGTGATCTTGCTGATCCGCGGCGCTTGCATGGGATTCGTCAGCCCAAGGCGCTCGATCAGCGCCGGCAGGAGATTCTGCTCGTAATGTTCTTTAAGCCTGGCCATAGTTCACCCGGACGCCGTCAGACGTCCACGACCTCGTTGTTCGACTTGAAGTAGCGGACCTTCTTGCCGTCCTGCAGCGTGCGGATGCCCACCCTGTCGCCCTTCTTGGCGAGCGGGTTCCACAGCATCACGTTGGACGCCTGCAGCGGCATCTCTTTCTCGACGATCCCGCCGGCCACGCCGCGCTGCGGGTTCGGGCGCTGGTGCTTCTTGACGACGTTCACGTTCTCAATGAGCACACGATCGTCCTCATAGACCCTGAGCACGGTACCGCGGCGACCCTTGTCGCGCCCGGTGATGACGATGACTTCGTCGCCTTTCTTGATCCTGTTCATTCCTGGCTCCCCGGCGCCCTAGATAACTTCAGGCGCGAGCGAGATGATCTTCATGAAATTCCCGGTCCGCAGCTCGCGCGTCACGGGCCCGAAAATGCGCGTGCCAATCGGCTCGAGCTTGTTGTTCAACAGCACGGCGGCGTTGCCGTCAAAGCGGATCAGCGAACCGTCGGACCGGCGCACGCCCTTGCGGGTGCGCACGACCACGGCATTGTAGACCTCGCCCTTCTTCACCTTGCCGCGCGGAATCGCGTCCTTGACGCTCACCTTGATGACGTCGCCGACACCCGCATAGCGGCGCTTGGACCCGCCCAGCACCTTGATGCACTGGACGCGCTTCGCCCCGCTGTTGTCCGCTACCGTCAGGACGGTCTGCATCTGGATCATGACTGCACTCTCTTAAGTCGTCCCGCTGCCACTCAGCGCTCTGGCGCCCGCTCGACGATCTCGACCACCCGCCAGGCCTTGCGCTTGGACAGGGGCCGGGTCTCGGCGATGTTCACCGTGTCGCCGATGCGGCACTCGTTGTTTTCATCGTGTGCAAGCACCTTGGTCGTACGGCGAATGTACTTGCCGTACAGGGGATGCTTCACCAGGCGCTCCACCGAAATGGAGGCCGTCTTGTCCATGCGGTTGCTGACGACCCGGCCCGTCAGGGTCCGGACGCTGCCGCCGGCTGCGTTCTCGATCGTCTCGCTCATCACGCCTTACCCTTTGCTTCGGCCCGGGCCTTCTGGCCGAGCACCGTCTTGACCCGCGCGATGTCCTTGCGCACCTTGCCGAACTGGTCCGGCCGCGCCATCTGGCCCGTCGCCCGCTGCATCCGCAGGTTGAACTGTTCCCGGCGGAGCTTCAGCAGTTCCTCTTGCAGCTCGACCGCGCTCTTGCCACGCATATCCTTGGCTTCCATCACATCACCTGCCTGGACACGAAGGTCGTGCCGAAGGGCAGCTTCGACGCCGCCAGGCGGAACGCCTCGCGGGCGATCTCCTCGGACACGCCCTCCATCTCGTAGAGGACCTTGCCGGGCTTGACCTCGGCGACCCAGTACTCGACGTTGCCCTTGCCTTTACCCATCCGAACCTCGATCGGCTTGGCGGTGATCGGCTTGTCCGGAAACACCCGGATCCAGATCTTGCCGCCACGCTTCACGTAACGCGTCATCGCCCGACGAGCCGCCTCGATCTGGCGCGCCGTCAGGCGGCCGCGGGTCGTGGCCTTGAGGCCGAACTCGCCAAAGGAGACGTCGGCGCCACGCTGCGCCAGGCCGCGGTTCCGGCCCTTGAACTGCTTTCTGAACTTGGTGCGTTTCGGTTGCAGCATCCCGATAACTCCTAGCTGGCCGCCGTTTCGGCAGTGACGGCCGCGGGCCTCTCGATGACTTCACCCTTGAAGATCCAGACCTTGACGCCGATGACGCCATAGGTGGTCTTCGCCTCGGCGAAGCCGTAATCGATATCCGCACGGAAAGTGTGCAGCGGCACCCGACCCTCCCGGTACCATTCGGAACGCGCGATCTCAGCGCCGTTCAGCCTGCCGCCAACCTTGATCTTCACGCCCTGCGCCCCGAGGCGCATGGTGTTCGTGACCGCCCGCTTCATCGCACGACGGAACATGACGCGGCGCTCGAGCTGCTGGGCGATGCCCTCGGCAACCAGCTGCGCGTCGAGTTCCGGCTTGCGGATCTCGGTGATGTTGATGCGCACGTCGCCGATCGGCAGACCGAGCATCTCGGCCACCTCGGCGCGCAGCTTCTCAATGTCCTCGCCCTTCTTGCCGATCACGATCCCCGGCCGTGCCGTGTGGATGGTGATGTGGGCCTTGCGGGCGGGACGCTCGATCTGGATCCGGCTGACGGAAGCCTGCGAGAGCCGCTTGCGCAGCAGCCCGCGGATCTTGAAATCCGTATGCACGTATTCCGGGAAGTTCTTCGTGTCGGCGAACCAACGGGAGTCCCACTCCCGGGTGATGCCGAGCCGAATGCCAACTGGATGTACTTTTTGACCCATGGATAACTTTCCCGTGCTACTCGTCCGCAACCTGGATGGTGATATGACTGTTGCGCTTGATGATGCGGTTGCCGCGCCCCTTGGCGCGCGCCCGGAACCGCTTGAGGGTCGGCGCCTCGTCAACCATGATCGCGGAAACCTTCAACTCGTCGATATCTGCGCCGTGGTTGTGCTCGGCGTTGGCAATCGCCGACTCGAGCACCTTCTTCACGATCCGGGCCGCTTTCTTCGGCGTGAACTCGAGGGTCTGCAGCGCGGCGCCTACGGGCTGTCCACGGACCATGTCCGCGACGAGCCGGCACTTCTGCGGCGAGATCCTGGCATAGCGAAGCCTGGCTGCTACCTGCATCTCGATGACTCCTACTTCGACTTCCGATCGCCGGAGTGGCTCTTGAACGTCCGGGTCTGGGCAAACTCGCCCAGCTTGTGCCCGACCATGTTCTCTGAAATAAGCACGGGGACATGCTGACGACCGTTATGCACGGCTATCGTCAGGCCCACCATGTTGGGGACGACCATCGAGCGACGCGACCAGGTCTTGATCGGACGACGATCATTCCTGTCCTGCGCCTCACGCGCCTTCTTCAGGAGCTGGGCGTCGACAAAAGGTCCTTTCTTGACCGAACGTGGCACGGCTGATACCTCTCCGTTCCCTTACTTGCGACCGCGGCGACGAACGATCATCGCATCGGTACGCTTGTTCTTGCGGGTCTTGTAACCCTTGGTCGGCACGCCCCACGGGGTCGTCGGGTGCTTGCCGAAGTTGCGCCCCTCGCCACCGCCATGCGGGTGGTCGACGGGATTCATCACCGTGCCGCGAACCGTCGGACGGATTCCGCGCCAGCGGTTGGCGCCGGCCTTGCCGAGCTTCCGCAGGGAATGCTCGCCATTGCCGACTTCACCGACCGTCGCGCGACAGTCGACATGGACCTTGCGGGTCTCGCCGGAGCGCAGCCGCAACGTCGTGTAGATGCCCTCGCGCGCCGCGATCATCACCGAGGTGCCGGCGCTGCGGGCGAGCTGCGCCCCCTTGCCCGGCTTCATCTCCACGCAATGCACCGTGGAGCCGACGGGGATGTTCCTGAGCGGCAGCGTGTTGCCGACCTTGATCGGCGCCTCGGGTCCGGACATCACGGGGTCGCCTACCGACAGCCCCTTGGGCGCGATGATGTAGCGACGCTCGCCGTCCGCAAACAGCAGCAGCGCGAGATGCGCGGTGCGGTTCGGATCGTATTCCAGGCGTTCGACACGGGCGGGAATGCCATCCTTGTCGCGCTTGAAGTCGACCAGCCGATAGCGCTGCTTGTGGCCGCCGCCCTGGTGACGCACGGTGATCCGCCCGACGTTGTTGCGCGCGCCGGTGCGGTTTTTCTTGGCCAACAGCGGCCCGTAGGGCTCGCCCTTGTGCAGCCCCGGGGTCTTGACCTGGACGACGAAGCGGCGCCCTGCCGAGGTCGGATTTGCTTTATGTACTGACATGAGTCTCAGTCCTGTCCTTAAGCGGCGGGCTTAGTCGCCGCCCAGGAAATCGATGGTCTGGCCGGCCGCCAGGCGGACATAGGCCTTCTTCCAATCCGAGCGCCGCCCGAGCGTCTGGCCGAAGCGCTTGGTCTTGCCCTTGGCCACGGCGACCTGCACGGCCTCCACCTTGACCTCGAACATCATCTCGACGGCCTTGCCGATCTCCGCCTTGGTGGCGTCGCGGCGGACCTTGAACACCACGTGGTTGCCCTGCTCGGACGCCTTGGTGGCTTTCTCGGACACGTGCGGCTCGAGCAGCACGGTCATCAGGCGTTCCTGGTTCATCCCAGATTCTCCTCGACGCGACGCAGCGCGGCCACGGTCATGACGACGTGCTCGTGCCGCAGCAGGCTGACCGGATCCAGCGCCGACGCCTCGAGCACCTCGACCTTGTGCAGGTTGCGCGAGGCCAACCAGATCTTCTCCTCGAAGGCCTCGATGACGAACAGGCCGCCGTCGACGCCCAGCGTCTTCATGAGCTCGACGAACTGCTTGGTCTTCGCCTCCGCGAGCTCCAGCGACTCGACCACGAGCAGGCGCTCCTGGCGGATCAGCTCGGACAGCACCGAGCGCATTGCGCCGCGATACATCTTCCGGTTGACCTTCTGTTCAAAGCTGCGGGGCTTCGCCGCGAAAGCCCGGCCGCCGCCGACCCAGATCGGGCTGCGGATACTGCCAGCGCGCGCGCGCCCGGTGCCCTTCTGGCGCCAGGGCTTGATGCCGCCACCGGAGACGTCCGCGCGGGTCTTCTGCGCCTTGGTCCCGGCCCTGCCGCCCGCCATGAAGGCGGTCACGACCTGGTGGACCAGGGGCTCGTTGAATTCCTTGCCGAAGGCCAGTTCGGAAACCTGCAGGTCCTTGCCGGCAGCGCCATGCAGCTGCAACTTCATCGCCATGTCCTTAACCCCGCGCCTTCACGGCCGGCCGCACAACCACGCGCCCACCGCGCGCGCCGGGCACGGCGCCCTTGACCAGGAGGAGATTACGTTCCGCATCGACGCGGACCACAGTGAGGTTCTGGCCGGTCGCCTTCACGGCACCCATGTGGCCAGACATCTTCTTGCCCTTGAAAACGCGCCCCGGCGTCTGGTTCTGCCCGATGGAGCCCGGCGCGCGATGCGACACCGAGTTGCCGTGGGTGGCGTCCTGCATCTGGAAATTGTGACGCTTGACGGTGCCGGCAAAGCCCTTGCCGATGGTTACCCCGGAGACGTCAACGATCTGCCCGTCGGCAAAGGCGTCGACCTTGATCTCGGAGCCGGGCGCAAGATCCGCACCCTCATCGGCCGCGAGCCGGAACTCCCACAGGCCTTCGCCCGCGTCGATCCCGGCGCGAGCGTAGTGGCCGGCCTGGGCCTTGGGCACACGGGACGGCTTGCGGCTGCCCGTCGTGACCTGCACGGCCCGGTAGCCGTCCGTCTCTTCCGTCTTGACCTGCGCGACCCGATTGGGCAACGCCTCGATCACGGTCACCGGCACCGAAGCGCCGTCTTCCGTGAAAACGCGGGTCATGCCGCACTTGCGGCCAACGAGACCGATCGCCATCTTGTCTATTCCTCTATCACCGCACCGACTTCGTTTGGCCGGCGCTGCACCTTGGATTCGGCCGCCCCTGCTGGACGCCCGAAAACCGGGCAGACCGCAGCGGGGACGGAGTCGGGCGCCGCAGCGCCCGGAAATCAGCGGCCCGGCGCGGGAATTTCCGCACCGGGCCGAAGTGAGCCCGATATTGTACGCGGGCCCTCCAGTTAGTTCAACTTGATTTGCACATCCACCCCGGCTGGCAGTTCCAGCTTCATCAGGGCGTCCACGGTCTTGTCCGTGGGATCGAGGATGTCCATCAAGCGCTTGTGCGTGATCAGCTCGTACTGGTCACGCGCGTCCTTGTTGACGTGCGGGGAGACCAGGACGGTGAAACGCTCCGTCTTGCTTGGCAGGGGAATCGGCCCCCTGACCGCAGCGCCGGTGCGCCGCGCAGTTTCGACGATTTCCCGGGCCGAGGTATCAATCAGCCGGTGATCGAACGACTTGAGCCGGATACGGATGTTCTGGTTAGCCATGGTCTTTAAGTCCAGTGAGCCCGCGGGGGCTTATTCGTAAATCTTTGCAACCACGCCAGCGCCGACGGTGCGGCCGCCTTCGCGAATCGCGAAGCGCAGACCCTCTTCCATCGCGATCGGCGCAATCAGCTCCACCACCATCTGCACGTTGTCACCCG
>Ga0209498_1001571_pt1 | contig 13976 bp, 12 predicted proteins | sample WalLakDeSediment_FD_184131 | JGI IMG/M metagenome (GOLD analysis project Ga0209498, IMG submission 184131) | Lake sediment microbial communities from Walker lake, Nevada to study Microbial Dark Matter (Phase II) - Walker Lake 11/02/13 Deep... | ecosystem: Environmental > Aquatic > Freshwater >...
ATCCTTAGCGACACGGCGGTAGTATCGTTCCACAACCAGCCGGCAGGCCTTCTCGTAGATCGAGGCAAAAGGCGCGGGGATTCGCTCCATGTTCAATCGTAACCCCATCCTTCGTCATCATCGCTCCTTTCTCATGAAGATAAGGATTGCTGTGAGTCATGCTCCGGGGAGGGCCGGAGAGAGAGTGAAAGCGGCTCTTCGCTCCATACCCTTTCCCCGGTCTAGGCTCTTGCGGTCCATCGCGCTTCTTCTGTCAAGACCACTTCTACGGTCATGGGCGAAGCGTCGTTCGGGAATGTGCCAGGTGTAATGAAACCGTCTTCTTTCGATCCCTATGCGCCGGCCGCCGTTATCAGGGAGTCCATTGGGGGATTTCAATTCATCCATCCTATGAGTCTTATCGACAAAAGCGTTGACCAGGTTCCGTTTTTTTACTTCCCTTCTCCGACCCACTGGAGCAAAGCCGGGAGTTCGCGGGCTTCCCAATCCGCGGAGAGCCTGAGCTTGATAAAAGAAGAAAAAACCGCATCCAAGGCCGAGAGGGCCTGTTCGATGAGGTAAAACTTTTCGTAAAAAAGCCCGTCAGGATCCTCTTTATCATCCTGCACGACCCTGGGCGTTTTGAAGGATTTGAAATTGAGCCAGGTGGCGTCCAGGATAAAAGACCATTCATTGTCGCCTATGCTCAATCTGATCTTTGCTTCCGTGACGGCCTTGCGCTCGGCCAAGGCAAAGCGGGCTTCCCGGGAGCGGGAGGTGTCGCCCAAACATATGACCTTCTCATCCCGGTCATCCTGATCCGATTGAAGAACGATCCGGCCGTCATACCAGAGCTCGACGCTTCCTGCTTCTCCCAGAGGAAAGCTTCCTTCGCCGGTCTCGCTCTTGAACCAAAGCCAGGCAAGAAATTCCCGTCCGATAAATTCAGTGCTTCCGACCCGTTCCAGGAGTTGCATGGCTATTCGACCTCCCACAGGGAAGGGCGAAGGCTGTCCACAAGAGCGGGGTCCATTCCCTCCTTCCGGACAACCTCAAAGGCGGCATAGTAGGGGAAAACCGGTTTCAGGTGCAGGCCGAAGCATTGCATAAAGAATTCAGCAAACTCGTCACACAGGTTGTTGCTCACAGACCCGAAAATGACGGTAGAGGCAGGGAGATTCCAAATCATATCGTAGGTCTGAGCTCTGGGTATGACTCTTTTGATAAGTTCTACTTGAACCCTTTCTTTGATTTCCAGCCTCCGTTTTCTAGAGAGGAATTCCAAGCCTTCCGATTCCTTGATCTTTTCTTCCGCTTCCCTGCAATAGCGCTTGAGGGCCTTTGAAGGGACTTTCCTCACATCCACGCGCCAGCTCAGGGCAATGCAAGGTTCCTTGAGGTATTCCATGGCGGATAGGCGGTTGTCGAACATATCCATGATATTGACCCAGCCGGCCGAGCGCTCCTGTTCGGACGCCTCGTCGATATTTCGAAAGGTAAACCGGGAAATCCTTTCCGGGAATTGCTCCAGGTAATCCTCGGGAAGGGGACCTTCCACCCGATATCTTGCAAAGCTGCCTGATCCGAATATGAGACCCATGGGAGTGCTCCGCCGGAATTAGGGATTCAGTACACAAAGTGGCCCTTTTCGACTTCTTGGGAGGCCCTCAAAATCCAAATATCGTCCTCTTCAATCATCACAACAGGATGAATTGCAGAAAGCAATAGCAATACCTTACAACAAAGATGGTCAGCTTTACCAGACTTGCGGCAAAGGTGTCAATCAAAGCTTGGCAAAGAGCTTGCCGGTCCCACGGATAGGAGCTTTGCAGGGGGCGAGGGCTGCAAAAGGCACGTGGCGCACCGACATCAGAGGGCAAGTTGCAGGGTACCGGCCGGCGTTCGGCCTTGACATTCGGCAAGTCAAAGCTAGATTATCAATGTTGTTTTAAGGGGTTGCATGGTTTTCCCGGCATCGGGGCGGTTTGTTAAAATTTTTAGACTCAAAGAAAGGTACGACAATGGGCGAACTGATAACCGGCCATGAAGCAACCGTGCGTTTGGTTTTCTTTTTTGGCATTCTTTTGCTGATTGCGGTTTTTGAAATGCTTGCTCCCCGCCGGGCGCTGGGGACGTCCAAGCTGAGCCGCTGGTTCGGAAACCTGGGTGTGGTGGTAATCGGTGCGGTCCTGCTGCGGATTGTCTTTCCCATCACAGCGGTGCAGTTGGCGTTTTGGGCCGGGCGCAACGAGTGGGGCCTATTCAATGCCATGGACATGCCTTTTTGGCTGGGAGTCGTCCTGTCGATTATCATTCTCGACTTCATTATTTACCTCCAGCATGTCATGTTTCATGCCGTGCCCACGCTCTGGCGCCTTCACATGATGCATCATGCGGATCTCGATTATGACCTGACCACGGGGATTCGTTTCCATCCCATAGAGATTCTTATTTCCATGGTCATCAAGTTTTCAGCGATTGTGGTGCTGGGAACGCCGGCCGTTGCGGTGATTTTGTTCGAGATCATCCTGAACGGCATGGCCATGTTCAACCACGGGAATTTCTTCATTCCCCTGGGATTGGACCGGGTGCTGCGCTGGTTTGTGGTGACCCCGGACATGCACCGGGTTCATCATTCCGTGTTTCCCAGTGAGACCAACTCCAACTATGGCTTTAACCTCGCATGGTGGGACCGGGTCATGGGGACCTATCGGGCACAACCCCGCCTGGGCCATCAGGGGATGACCATCGGTCTCAACCAGTTTCGCGACCCCTCCAAGCTCACCCTGCTATGGATGCTCATCCTGCCTTTTGTGGGCAAGCAGGGATCCTATGCCATCAACCGCAGAGGCGCCAAGGGCGAAGGGTAGAGGGCCTATGCAATCCTGCATTCTTTTCTCGCCAAGTGTTCCGAGGCCTCGATAACCCGCATTTTTTTCCATTTGCCCTGCCGATAGCGCAGCATAAACGCCATGCCGAGAGCACAGACATAAATGGTCGCCAAGGTCCAAGCCGTGTAAATCCCTCGTCCCATGACTTCAACGGCAATGTAAACCGGGATGATCATCACCCCCAGCGATAAAACCGCGATGGTCCACATGATGAAACGGGTGTCGCCCGCCCCCTTGATGGCGCCGGAGAAAATCAGGTTGAGGGCGTCGAAAAAACAAAATACGGCGACGAAGCGCAGAAGGATCACCCCGAGGCGCATGATTTGCCCATAATGCTCAGCGCTGTGATGGGTTGCCTTGAACAGGGAAAGCAGAGGGCCCGGCGCAAGAACAAAGAGCGCTGAAACCAGGAGCATGTAAGCAAGAGTGAGATGAAGGGCACTCGTGGTCGCATACACCCCCTCTTCGGGACAGCCCTTGCCGACGGCCTGCCCCACCAGGGTGGCGTTGCCGATATGAAATCCTACCATAGGCAGAAAGGAGAGGGATTCGATGGAAAGCACGATGTTGGATGCAGCCAATTCCAGATCCCCCAGGCGGCCCAGCATTTGAATGAAGAAGGTGAAACCGAAAATCTCAAGAAAGAATTGAAAACCGCTCGGAAGACCATAGCGCATGAGCCGAGCGAATAGCTCCCTGTCAAAGGCCCTGGCGTGCCAGGTGGCAAAGCGCTTTCTGTTGTTTTTGCCGAAAATGACGACGGCGAGCATGACGACGATGCAGGCGTAGGCCATGAGGGTTGCAATAGCCGCTCCAACGATGCCAAGCTCAGGAAAAGGCCCGACTCCATTGATCAGGCAATAGTCCAGGGGGATATTGATCACCGCGCCGGCCATGTGAACCAGCATGACCACTCGGGTTATGCCGCGACCGGTGTAAAAGCAGGCCATGGCCGACCCCAGGACAACCAGCCCGCCGCCCAGAGTCAGGATGTTGAAATACTGGACCTCAAGGGCTTGAATTTGCGGAGAATGGCCGATCCACTCAAAGAGAGGCTCGGAAATCAGGCAAAGGGAGGCGAGAAACAGGGCGGCCATGAGGGAGAAATAAATGCCCTGCCACATGGAGGCCCCCACCCGGGTGAAGGCCCTCGCGCCGGTGTACTGGGCCACGAAAGCGTTGGTGTAATTGGCAACCCCCATGAAAAAGGCGATGGCTGTGAAGGAAGCAATGCCGGCAGGCAGTGCGGCGGCTATAGCATCCAGGGAGTAATTGGCCAGGAAAATGCGATCCGTGAACTGCATCAGCGTAATGGAGCCCATGGAAGCAACCAGAGGCAGGCTGATGGAGAGGACTTCTCTATATCCGTTGGGCTGTGACCATCGTTGAAACATAAGCAAGTGCCCGAAGTGTACTAAAGTGCCTAAAGTATGCTAAAGTGCCTGCGATCAAAGTGACGCGAGCAAAGCGCTTGAACAAAGCATTTAAACATAAATCCTGTCAAAAGGTAAATCCATCCCCACCGGCACGGGTAAAAGGGGACATAAAACGTTTCAAGGAGGCCGTCAAGGCAGGATGCTTGGCATGAATTCAAAGAGTCTTTTTTAAGGAGCAGGGTCCATGGAACAGGAAGGCGGGAAAAGCGGTGGCATAGCGGAGCACGTTTTGGCCGTGAAGTTCGAAAAAGCAGAAGAGGCGCTGAAGGAATCCCATAAAACGCTGCTCACCGTTCTGGACAGCATCGACGCCACCGTCTATGTCGCCGACATGACCACCCATGAGATCCTTTTTGCAAACCGCTTCATGAAAGAATGCTTCGGTGGAGATATCGTAGGGGATATCTGCTGGAGAGTGTTTCGCGGCCGGGATGCTCCCTGCCAAGATTGCACCAGCGATAAGCTTCTCGACAAGGAAGGCAATGCCACGGGAGTGTGCGCCTGGGAGGGACGCAACCCCATCACAGGACGCTGGTATATCAACTATGACAGGGCCGTCAAATGGATAGACGGCCGAATGGTGCGCCTTCAGGTAGGGACGGATATCACCCGCCTTAAGGAGGCCGAAGAGCAAAGAAGGAGCCTGGAAAAACAGCTTCTTCAGGCTCAGAAGATGGAAGCCATCGGAGCCCTGGCGGCCGGCATTGCCCACGATTTCAACAATCTTCTCATGGGGTTGCAGGGAAATGCCTCTCTCATGCTTGCCGATTTGAACGAAAACCATCCGCACCACCAAAGACTCACCAGCATCGAAGCGTATGTCAGAAAGGGCGCGGAGCTTACCAGACAACTCCTTGGGTTTGCCAGAGGCGGCGAGTACAAGGTAGAGCCATTGGACCTCAATGATCTTGTCAAAAAAAACGCGGCCTTGTTTATCCGGACAAAAAAGGAAATCACGCTTCACGCAAAATACCCGGGAGATCTATGGCCGGCGATGGCTCATCAAGGTCAGATCGAACAGGCGCTGTTGAATCTTTACATCAATGCGTGGCAGTCCATGCCTTCAGGAGGGACACTGACGGTTTCAACGGAAAACTTCATGATGAGTGAAGAGATGGGCCGCGCTTTTGATGTCGCCCCGGGCAAGTATATCAAACTCTCTATTGCCGACACCGGGGCCGGCATGGATCAGGCTACCCGGGAAAGAATATTCGAGCCCTTTTTTACCACCAAAAAGATGGGCAGGGGGAGCGGTCTCGGCCTTGCTTCCGTTTATGGAATCATCAAGAACCATGGCGGCGCGATCGAGGTGGAAAGCCGGGTTGGGGAGGGGACCACCTTCCGGATCTATTTGCCTGCTTCGAGTTCCAAACCCTTGAAAAAGGAACAGACCCTGCAGGAGGTCTTAATCAAAAGCTCCGGCACGATCCTATTGGTGGACGACGAGGAGATGATCACGCAGGTGGGCGGTGAAATCCTGGAGAAACTGGGATACACCGTCCTCTCGGCCACCAGTGGGAAAGAGGCCGTTGACCTGTTCCGGAGCCGCCCCGATTCTATCGATCTGATCATTCTGGACATGGTGATGCCTGAAATGAACGGGCCTGAGGTATTCGATCGACTGAGAGAGATCAACCCCCGGGTCAAGGTGCTTCTTTCGAGCGGTTACACTGTGGAAGGTGCGGCGCGCGGGCTTCTGAGAAAGGGCTGCCTGGGGTTCATCCAAAAGCCCTACAGCATAAGCGATCTGTCCAACAAGGTGAGAGCCGTGATGAAGAAGGATAGCGCCTTTTAAGGAAAAAACCTGCAAAGCCGGCCTTCCCGATCCGGATGCCGCTCATTTTTTCATCCAGGGATTTTGTCCCCCGTTCTACAACTGATGATTTCAGAACTTCAGACACAAGAAAGAATTGCTTCAGTTCAGATCAATCGGTGCCGATAAAGAGGTGTGATAAGGATGCGCTAGGTTTTCATCCTGGATCCTCTGACAGGGCTCTATAACCGCCGATACCTAAATGAACATCTTGAACAGGAAGTGAAACGATCTCTGCGATACGGCCACGCCCTTCACATTGCGCTGTGCGACATCGATCGTTTCAAGGTCGTCAACGACATCTACGGCCATCAAGTCGGGGACGAGGTCCTGAAATCCTTTGCCGAACTTATGAAAAGCTCCGTCAGGCATAAGGTGGACTGGGTGGCTCGGTACGGAGGGGAGGAATTCGTGGTGGTTCTTCCGGAAAAGAACGCTTTAGGGGCCGAAAACGTTTCAGAAAGGCTGCGCGATGCCATTGAAGAAAAACGGTTCGATGCGCGGGGGAAAAGCATTCGGATCACGGCAAGTTTCGGCATATCCGGATCTCGGCCCGATCCTTCTCACCGATCCCTGTCCCCGGACATCCTGCTCATGGAAGCTGACCAGAGCCTTTTGAAGGCGAAGCAGAAGGGCAGAAACTGCGTCCAGATTTATACCCCCGACCTTGTCCTGATGTAGGTAAGGCAACTCCACAAAGTGGCAAGGAAATTCACATCTCAAGGGGAAAAAACGCGGTCAATCCTGTTCGTAAACTTGCACCCGTTCCATAACATATCGAATTAACTAAACTAAAATATAGCATCCGATCCAGCATGCTCTTTGCATAAGCCATTAAGGGGGGAGGAAGCTTATGCTGAGTGAGAGGAATTTTCCCTTGACCCCGCATCCGTGACCGACTAAGAATGACCCACTCATTTTATGATCCATGAATGTCTCGCACGAGCATCCATCATCCCCGCTCGTTTTCGGGTTTCGGGTGAACCATGTCCGACATACCGCAAATCTTGATTCTTGACTCCCCTGAAGCGGGCCGTCGCTTGCTATCTCTTCTCCACGGTCAGGGCTGGGATATTCATGGGCCGTGGAGGATGGAAGCGTGTCGGGATTTACGGAAAGCATGCGACGTCGATGTGGCCCTGGTCAACGCGGGGTCGGAAGCGTTTGATGCTTTGCAGGCGTTGGACGATCTGATTCGGGAGGGTCCGGACATAAGGGTCATCATGGTGGCCGATTATTCATCCGTTGATCGAGCTGTCGAGGCATTGAGAAGGGGCGCCCACGGTTATGTCCTTAGACCCTTTTCACGGGATGCCTTGCTCAAGAGCATTGAAAACGCCGTTGCCCAAAAAAGGATGATTGTCGGCGAGCGCAAAAGGGCCGAAGGGGAGCTCAGGGAGTTCAAAGACGACCTGGACCGAGTGGTGCAGGAAAAGACCCTCCACCTTCTCGAGGTGAATGCACGGCTGAAAGAGGATCTGGAAGCGCTTAAAAAAGAAGAGGCAAGGTTCCGCGCTCTCTTTGAAACATCGCAAGAGGCCATGTTCCTAAAAGACCTGGACCTGAAATACATCGCGGTCAATCCTTCCATGGAAAACCTTTTCGGCCTTATCGGACCGGCGTGGGTCGGAAAAACAGACGAGGACCTTTTCGGGAAAGAAGCGGCAAGACCTATGCAGGAGATCGATGCCCGCGTCCTCGAGGGTGAGATCGCAGAAAAAGAGCAGATGATTCCTGTCAGGGGAGTTCCAACCACGTTTCATATGACGAGAGTCCCTTTGCACGATGGGTCCGGAAAGGTGGCAGGGCTTTGGGGCATAGCCCGGGATATGACGGAGACGAAGCGCCTTGAAAGACAGTTTCAGGCGGCTCAGCGGATGGAGTCCGTGGGTACGCTGGCAGGAGGAATCGCCCACAATTTCAACAATTTACTAACAGGCATTCTGGGAACCGTGTCTTTGCTTCTTATGGATATGGATCCCGGAGACTCCAAGTACCGAAAACTCAAGAAAGTGGAGGAGTACGTCCGGAACGGGGTGGACCTGACTCGCCAACTTCTGGGTTTTGCCAGGGGCGGCAAGTATGAGGTCAAGGCCCTTGATCTGAATGAGGTTGTTGAGAAAACCACCGCGGTTTTTGCTCAAACAAAGAAGGAGATCGTCATTCATCGAGGGTGGGAGCCCCACCTGTGGCCTGTCAAGGGGGACCAGGGCCAGATCGAGCAGGCTTTGTTGAACCTCTACGTGAATGCATGGCAGGCGATGCCGGGAGGAGGGGACCTCTATATTAAAACGGAAAACATCCTCCTTGATCGGACCCGTCTTCGCAATTACACGATCGAACCGGGCCGGTACGTCCAGGTGAGCGTAAGAGACACGGGCATCGGCATGGATCTTGAGACCCAGGAACGGATTTTTGAGCCCTTTTTCACGACAAGGGGGGTCGGAAAAGGAACAGGATTGGGCCTTGCCGCGGTATACGGCATTGTGAAGAACCATGGGGGTTTCATTCACGCATTGAGCGAGAAAGGCAGGGGTTCTTCCTTCGAGATTCTTTTCCCGGCCTTTGAAGATGAAACGAGAGAAACAGGCGATGACACCCTTGTGGGTTTGGAAAAGGGGAAATCCAAGGGAACCGTACTCCTGGTGGATGATGAGGAAATGGTCGCGAGCGTTGGAAAGGACCTTCTCGAGGCCCTGGGATACGAACCTCTTGTGGCAAGAACCGGCGAAGAGGCGCTCAATGCCTACCGGACGGAAAAAGATCGAATCGACCTGGTGATTCTCGACATGATCATGCCCGGAATGAGCGGCGGTGAAACCTACGGCAAGCTCAGGGAGATCGACCCGTCGGTGAGGGTTCTTCTGTCCAGCGGATACAGCATGAACGGCGAGGCGGAGAGGATCATGCAGAACGGGTGCTCCGGCTTTATCCAGAAGCCCTACAGTATGAGGGATCTCTCCATGAAGCTGCGAAAAGCCCTTTCATAGCACCTGGAAACCGGCCTTCAGCAAGCTCAAACCAACCTGAGCCGACAAGGGGCTTCCTCCCAGATAAGTCATAGAAAAGACAAGCCAGCCTCAGACAGGCCTGATCGGGCTTTGAAAAGACAGAATGACAGTTTTGCCCCATCAACTTCTCCGGAGCCTGCAGAGAAAGAAATGATCGATGAAGATCTAACGCTTGATCCTCTAGGGCCGGTAGACTATAATCTGCTCTGCTCCAGAATACCGCGTGCTTGCCATCGAGGACTTCCATGCCCCAACACGCCGAAGAGCCTGAGAAGCGATTGATTGTCATCAGGAACTATATCTCGCGGATGCCCAGCCTCTCAACGACCGCCATGAAGGTGGCTGAAATCTGCAACATTCCGCGCACTTCGCCCGCGGATCTCAATCGTGTCATCTCTCTTGACCCCGTGCTCACCGGCCGGGTTTTGAAGCTTGTGAATTCGGCCTATTACGGTCTTGCCACCCAGATTACATCGTTGACAAGGGCCATCATCATGGTCGGTTTAAACACGGTCGTCAATCTCGCCATCAGCACGGCGGTCGTGGAGAATGTAGCGGTCAAGGACGCTTCCGGTCCCCTTTGCGTCGATGAGTTTTGGTCTCACTCCCTGTGTGTCGGCGTGGTGGCCAAGTTTCTTTCCGGGTTGCGCGGCGTCCCCCTTGCAGCGCAGGAAGAATATTTTGTAGGCGGGCTTTTACACGATCTCGGCAAGGTGGCCCTCAACGACTGCTTTTCGGAAGAGTACCGACAGGTTTTCGAGCGGGCCAAGGAAGGGCAGGCACCCCTTTGTCCGGCCGAGACAGAGGCTTTCGGGGTTGATCACTGCCGGGTGGGCCTCATGATCGCTGAAAAATGGCAGTTGGGTGTATCCTTAAGGGACAGCCTGGTCCATCATCACGATCCAGAAGAGGCGGACCCCGCCGGCCGCGATTTGGTTACCCTGGTTTCCCTGGGGGACATCTATGCCAACATGATCGGCATGGGTTCGCCGGGATATCCGCGACCCGATGAATCCATACTGTCTTCTCTCCTGGAGGAGGCGAAAATCCGGCCCACCGCCCTTTCCGATTATCAGGGAAAGGTGTTTGAAGAGATAGAAAAAGCCAGGGTGTTTATCCAGCTTTCCACGAAAGGCTGATCCATGAAAATTCGATTCTGGGGGGTGCGGGGTTCCATCCCTTGCCCGGGTCCCGATACGGTGAAGTACGGAGGCAACACAGCCTGCATCGAAATCCGGTTCCATGGGTCGGATCGAATCATGATCCTTGATGCAGGTTCGGGCATTCGGAGCCTGGCCGGATTTCTCATGACCCATGACTTGAAGCGCGGCCCCCTGAACCTCAATCTGTTCCTGTCCCATACCCATTTGGACCATATTCTCGGGTTTCCTTTTTTCGTGCCCCTTTACATTCCCCAATCCACCGTGAACGTTTATGGGCCGGTGACCTTTGAGGAAGGCAGCCTCCAGGATGTTATGGCAGGGCAGTTGAGTTACCGTTATTTTCCTGTCCGTCTCGATCAACTGCTCTCAAAGATCGAATATATCGCTCTGGCTGAAGGTGTTCTGGATCTTGGTGACGGGATCATTCTTAAGACAATCTATCTCAACCACTCTCTTCTTTGTCTAGGGTACCGGTTCGAACGGGAGGGCAAGGTGCTGTGCACAGCTTATGACACGGAGCCTTTTTGCAATATCTTTCCCTCCGACGTGAATGATCCTTCCTATGACGAGGCCATGGCGATCGAAGGCGAGACCGCGGCTCAGGCGGCCAATGAGCGGATCGAGAGCTTCTATGCCGGCGCCGATCTCCTTATCCATGATGCCCAGTATACCCAGGAGGAATACGAATCAGGAAAAGTCGGCTGGGGCCATTCCTCTTTCAAGCAGGCCATTGCCGCGGCCCGGCGAGCGGGGGTTAAGCGCTTGGCCTTGTTCCACCACGAGCCCCTTCGGACAGACAAGCAAATGGACGAACTTGCCGCAATATACTGCTCTGCCGGCGGAAAGGGAGAGACCGAGATTTTTTTCGCCCGGGAAGGCATGGAAATAGAGATTTGAATCGCCGTGCCGTCAATCTTTTGACAAAAAGGTTTTCCGCATTACCGCTTGTGAGCTTGCCTCTGTGCAATGAACCCTCCGAGATCGTAGCCTTTTCAAGGACTTCTGAACCACCCCTTCAGATTCCCTCTGAAAAGGCCCTGTCTCTGGAGGTTTATTTCAGAATATATAATTATAATTATTGACATATAAATAATGTTAATATACAATTCCTTCCTGTTTTAGATCTATTAATTATCATATCCATTCAGTTTTTCTGCATGCCAACCTCTCGCACAAGGCATGTGTTTTTTTCATTCAGGAGACCACAAGCGTTGAGATACGGGGGGAGCAGTTCGCGCGGGACGGTAGGCCAAACGGTTTGAGGAGCTTGCTGATGGTATCTGCGATAAAAGGGATGGGATCCTCGCCACGAAGAAAAAAACATCATGCCGGAAATGGGTTACAACTCAGCCTTTTGACGTCCGGCCTTGAAAAAGAACAAAACCTCCCTGAGCGATTGGGCAGGGTTACCGGGATCGCCTTACCTGCATTACCGGGGGCTAAGGAAAGCGGCCTCTCTTTTTCCGAAGAATCCCGAAGGGATGACTCCCCGGGCAGCGGGAACAGGGAAGTCGCCGGCCTTCCGGGGCGAGCCAGAAAAATGGAAGCTATGGGCACACTGGCCAGTGGCATTGCCCATGACTTTAACAACATTCTCACGCCTATCTTTTTGCGCATAGAAATGGCCATGGCGCAACTCCAACAGGACAGTCCACTGCGTTACCAGTTGGAACAGGTCCTTTCGTGCGGCCAGAGGGCCAGGGATCTTGTCCAGCAGATACTCAACTTCAGCCACCAGAACGACGGAGAGCGAAGACCGCTGCAGATTTCCCTGGTTGTTAAGGAGATGGTCAAGCTCCTAAGGTCATCTTTGCCCGCATCCATTGAGATCCGTCAGGATATTCGGGGGGCCGGCATGGTTCTTGCCGATCTTGGCTTGATTCATGTGCTTGTCATAGAGTTGTGCATCCGCTCCGCTCATGCGATGCGCGGAAATGGAGGGCTTCTGGAAGTCAGCCTCTGCGACGTGGAACTCGATGCGCCGGGAGACAGGGATCTTTTGTCTCTGCCCAGGGGCGCTTATGTCAAGCTGAGTGTGAGGCAGACGATCAATGGGACCCCTCCAGGGAAGGAAAGGGCGGACGCGGAGACAGATGAAGAGACGGGACCGGATATCGCCCTGATTCGCAGCATTGTTGAGCAGCACGGCGGGAAGATGGTGGTGTACAAGGAAGCCGGTGAAGGCGTCGCCGTTCACACCTTTCTTCCCAGAATGGGGTGTAAGGCATCCGCAAAGGGTGGGGAGACGGCTTTGCTTCCCCGCGGGTCGGAAAGCATCCTTCTTGTCGACGATGAGCAGACTGTTGTGGAAACCCTCAGACAGATGCTCACCTATCTAGGCTACACCGTGGTTTCGACCACAAGCAGTGCTGAAGCCCTGGACATTTTCCGGAACAACCCGAACAGATTCGACGTCATGATCACCGATCAGACCATGCCCAGGATGACGGGCGTCGAGCTGGCTGCAAAGGTGAGCCGGATCAGGCCCGAATTGCCCGTCCTTTTGTGCTCGGGTTTCGATGAGGTCAGGCAAGGCGAGGAACTTGGCAAGATCGGCGTTCGGGCGGTTCTTGTGAAACCCCTGACGGCCCACGATATCGCCCACAAGATCCGACAGGTCCTGGAGAACTCCCGGAACGGTAAAACCCTCCTTCCTTTGAATTAAAAAAGCAGGCCGACGCAAAACGTCGGCCTGGAATAGGGGTTTATAGTTAGGAGGAAGGAGAAAGGAGTTGCTTACAGCAAGTCTTCTATGAAAGTGTCAACCAGTTTGCCGGCCACGCCCTCATAATTCAACTCATAGGTCTCCGACTCGATCTTGTCTCTCAGGAATGAGACCTTTTCGTTTCTCACATCAGGAAGGGTGGCGAGAAATGCTTTGATCGCCTTTGCCTCCCTGGTGGCCTGGGAGAGATGAACGATCGCATCTCCTTCCAGGGGCTGCTGATCCGACACTTGTTTTTCAGAGGAAAGCTTTTCTTTTTCAAGCCTCTCTGTACCCCCGGGGGAGGGCTTCCGGATGTTCCCCGTCACTTCATAGCCGATGATCTTGTCGTCGATTTTCATCCCATGATCGCCTTGTCTAGAGCAGGTTCTTGTCTACGGTTTGCGTGGTGATCTCTCTGAGCTTTTGGGTTAGAAAGTTTGAATCTTCGATCGAGAGGGAGTGCAGCGCTTCTCCTTTCTCATCGATCACCTTGAACAAAAAACCCTTGGCGTCCTCGGGAGAAACCCTCAAGGGCGCGCCGTACTCGTCCTGGAGCTTTTGGAACACTTCCTTTTCCACCTCCTCGCGGGGCCCATCCTGCAGAATCTTCTCCACGATTTTGGAGGCGATTTTTTCTATGAGGGCGTTTCTTCTGGCGCCACCCGAGATTTCAAGCCGGTCTGTGCTTGAATGGGGCGTTTGGCCGCTCTTGCCAACGGCTCTGCCTTGGCGGAGCTGATCGCCATAAACCCTTAAAACATTATTGACCTGATAGGCAGCGATAACCATCGATTGACCTCGGTTACCTTATCGGCGCGAGAAGACATAAACTTTAAGAGAAAATGAACGGTTACGAATGCATCAACATTGATGCGTTCGTAAAAAGTCCGAAAGTGCCTTTTTCTGTCATTCCCGTGAAGACGGGAATCCAGTCTTTTCAAGCACTTCTAGACTCCCGCCTCCGCGGGAGTGACGA
>Ga0209498_1001572_pt1 | contig 13973 bp, 10 predicted proteins | sample WalLakDeSediment_FD_184131 | JGI IMG/M metagenome (GOLD analysis project Ga0209498, IMG submission 184131) | Lake sediment microbial communities from Walker lake, Nevada to study Microbial Dark Matter (Phase II) - Walker Lake 11/02/13 Deep... | ecosystem: Environmental > Aquatic > Freshwater >...
AACCACGGCGCGACGGTATGCAAATCGGAATTGGAAACATAATGGGGAAAAGCACTCAACGAATTGGCATCTTTACTGCTTGCCGACCGCCAGGCCGAAAGATCGCGAACGTTGCTATTCCAGTAAGCCAAAAAATTACCGTGCGTATAAAGATTGTTGTAATCCGATGTCCCCAGAGCCGAGGTGGTATTGATGTAAAGGGCATAACCACCCGCACGGTTGGCCAGACTGTTGTTGACCAGGTTGATGCTGCTGCCACCGGTTACATAAAAAGCGTTCGAGCTGGTCGAAGTCCCGTAAACATTCACACTGTTGTAATAAATATCCTGATTGGTGGAACTGGACAGGTAAATACCCCGGTTACCACCCGAAAAACTGATGAAATTGTTGGCAATCAGACCCCGCTCCGTTGACGGCGGCGTACCCCCGTTGCAACTGCCCAGGTAAATACCATTACCACCGCTGACTTGTAGCTGGTTTCTCAAAATCTCCAGTTCTGAATTGCAATTGTTCAGGTAGATTCCATAACTACCACTTGTTGTCAGTGTATTTGCGATCAATTTCAGAGAATTGTTGTGATCCACACGAATTCCCATATATCCGGGTGCGTTCATCGCATTATCTGTTATCTGTGTTCCGACCGATAAAGCACCGGATGATCCTGAAAAATAGATACTATAACTTCCGTTATGCAGAGTATTCCCCTCAATCTCGCTGTTGTTGATTGCAAAAGAACCTGTGAAGATTAGCGCCAGATTGGTGGAGCTTGAAGTGGTACTGGCTCCGTTCAGAACATTGTTGACAATTCGGTTATTGTGCGAACCGGCTTCAAAGGCGAATATCCGGCCATAACTCGATCCGGTAGCAGTAAGTGTCAGGTTTTGATAGGTTATGTGTTGGCCGCCGTTAAACCTTACTATATAGTTATTGGCAGTTCCTGTTGAAGAGAAAAACAGGGTAACATCATTGGCATTACCACTTTGGGACTGGAAAGTGATGGTGTTCGTGGCACTGGCTCCGCTGATGGCCGGTATGACAATCTGTTCATTGTAGCTGCCGTTGAAAACATTAAAAGTAACCGCACCGTTAACACCCTGGGTAGATAAGGCATTGACAGCACTGGTAAAATTGCTGTATGTGCCTCCGGAACCGATGGTGTAATTTCCGGATAATTGGGCAAAAACAGAATGGGTACTAAAAATACTAAACAGGAATAAGAAGACAAATCGATTGATTGATCGTTGACGATCCATATTTCCCCCTTTTTGGATGGTGTGACAATTGATTATTCAGGTTTATTTGAGAAATAATATCCCTTCAGTATAAACATTGCTTTACTGCCATAAGAATACCTTTTGCTTGATTACATTGTTTTAGGTTTGATTGCGTGGTAATCGAGGAACATGTGCGATAAAGATGCAGGAAGTGACAACCAATCCATAGAGTTTTAAAATCCTTTTCAATAAGAATAATTTAAATCTTAGAAGGTACAACTAAATAAACTAAAAAGACTATTCCCGAATATTTAAAAAGTTTTATTTTTTCTTATTTACATGATAAAAACATTTTTAACGGATTGGACCTATCCAGGCAGGAAAAGGTCAAATCTAATTGACCGGCTCAACACGTTGGCTGTAACAATCATTCGAATTTGGAATTAAAATAAATTGATTAGTACTTTAGCTCAGCTAAATCAAAACTTATCTATTACAAATCATGTACTTATAAGATTTCTCATCCGTCAGCCGACGGATTCGAAATGACAATTTTCGTTTTTTTATTCTCCTAGGATGACGCCGTTGGCGCGAATGTCCCGCCAGAGGCGGGATTGTGGAATCTATTTTGCTGAGCTAAGGACATAATCATTTAAAATAATATTAGCCCTCTCTCTGGTATCATCAATTGAGGGACCTTCTATATTAAAGTTTAACCAGCCACTATCTCAAGCCTTTTTACAATCTTTGTTAAAAATTTGGAAATAAACAAAAACAGACTGTTGCTTTATCTGCTCCTTAACAATCGGCCTAAAAAAAGGACAGGTTTAAGATTGAGGCATTGCTGAATGATAAAGCCAATCGTTAGATGGGGGTGTTTGCTTTGAGTTTATTGATGGAGTCAGCAGTTCCGATAACAATTAAACAATCACCCGTCAAAATTTTCTCAGAGGGATTAATGGTGGTGATCTGTTCATCGCCCCGGCGAATTCCGATTACCGTAGCACCATGCTTTTGGCGAAAGCGCAGATCAGCCAAAGTCTGACCGGATAGTTTTGACTTGGGGCTGATAGGAATTTCTGCGATTTCAAAATGATCTGGCGAATCAATGTCCTGATGCGCTTCCAGTTTGCTTAGAATGATTTCAGCGTCGCGCAAACCTTGCGGAGGTCCCATGATAATCAACCGGTCACCGGGATAAATCTGAAAATCAGGACCGGGATCATAATATACCCGGCCGGACCTGCTCAGGGCTATGATGGAAACACCGGTGGCGGAGCGCAGAGGTATATTCCGGATCGTTTTCCCGACCACCGAAGCTTCTGGCTGAACACGAATCTCAAGAAAGCTCACCGGCCAATCGATATTATCCGGCAGGAAATCCATGGATTGGGTCAGGGAGTCGGCAGCCTGTTCTGCCGCATCGATCAGGGGACTGAAAACCACGTGGGCGCCTGCTTTTCTGAACAAATCATTTTCTTTCTCATCCGCAGCCGTCAGGGCTACTTTGCCGGAAAATCCGCCGTTTCGCAGAAGCCGGATCAGGGATAGATTGAGCTCCCGCGAACGTATGGAGCTGACTACCCAGCGTGCCTTATCCAGGGGTAAATGTTCATGGGTTTCCGGGGCAGTCATGTCACCATAAAGGACCGACACACCGCGATCACGCCATTTCTGTATGTTACCGGGATCAAAATCAACGCCCAACAGGCTTTTTCCCCGGCGCAGTAAATGATTCGCCAGGGCACTTCCGTAATTGCCCAGCCCTACCAGAATCACATCGACGGTTTGTGGGTTTGCAAGAGTGTCAATAGCTGCTTCCCGGTAAGGATTCTTTTTTTCAAAAATTTTAAGCCATTTGGCAAGAAAATCATAAAGCGGACCCGAATAAAGAATCATATAGGTGGAAGCAAAAATGGTCACCACACCCACCAGGGTAATCAATCCCATGGTATCCTGATTGATGTGACCAATGCTCAATCCCAAAGCAGCCACAATTAAAGAGAACTCACTGATCTGGGCCACCGTTAGTCCGGCCAGAAAACTGGTGCGGCTGCGATAACCCATAAATCCCATGATAATAAGAACAATTAAAGGATTACCGATCAAAACAAAAATGGAAAAAATCACCGATGCGCCAATTTGTGAGGTTACCGTGGACCAATCTAAACGCGCCCCCAAATCGATGAAGAAAAATAAGAGAAGAAAATCGCGCAGACTGGATAATCGTGCGCCGATGGCATCGCGATAGGCCGTTGAAGCCAGGGAGACTCCGGCAATAAAGGCGCCCACTTCCTTGCTGAATCCCAGCCATTCACTACCCGCTCCCAGGAAGACGGCCCAGGCTATAGCGAAGAGGAGCAGCATCTCCTGCGAACTGGCTAACCGGTTGACCAGGCCCGGAAGAACGAATTTCATTAACAGGGCAATCAGGGCCAGCATGCCGAATCCTTTGACAAATATGATCAACGCCTGCCCGAAAACCATTTCACCATCCATAACCGTCGACCCAAAGGTGGTCAGTAAAACCAGGGCCAGAATGGCAGCGATGTCCTGAATAATCAGAAATCCGATGGCGATCTGCCCGTGCAGAGAATCGATTTCCTTTTTATCCGACAGCAATTTGACAATGATGATGGTACTGGAAAAGGTCAGGGCGACAGCCACATAGGCGGCATTGATGACGGACATACCCAAAGCGAGGGCAATGAGAAATCCGATTGCTGAAGTAAAGACAATTTGACCCAATCCGGTTGCCAAAGCCACGGGTCCGATTACGCGGATGAGTTCCAGATCAAGCTTAAGACCCACAATGAATAAAAGAAGTGCAATTCCCATATGGGCCAGCAGTTCAATTTGATCGTAGTTCTCAATAATTCCTAAAACGGAGGGTCCGGCCAGAATACCTGCGGCAAGGAACATGATTAACAGGGGTTGTCGCAATTTCCGTCCGACTATGCCAAGTAAGGCGGCAAGTACCACAATGGCCGTTATTTCAAAGAATGTTTTGTCATGAATCATTCAATTGGTCCCGGAGTTTAATCATTTTGGGGCATAGTTTTTTTTTACATTCAATTTTTTTCATCATGGCCGACCTTATCCACGGCTTTGTCGCGCTTGCTCAGAATATAGCTATCCCGGCGAGGAACCGGGAGCACCGGCCGATTCTCCCAATCAGCGGTCATTTTTATAACTATATTGAAGGGATAAATGAGATACGCTTTGATGCACAGGTCTCTGAAACCGATTACGATGCGGCGCCATGACACTTTTTATACTTTTTACCGCTGCCGCAGGGACAGGGATCGTTTGGGCCTATCTTCTGACCTACCCGAATGGGTTGCTTTTTATGGGAACGTTCCCGCGAGGCCCTCTGAATATCGGATTCTTCGCCATATTGTTCCTGCGTTTGGGAACTCTGGTAGGCCATTCCTCCGGATTCGGCATGGACAAACTGCATGCGTTCCTGGGGCCGACGCTGACGCAATTCAGCCCGGCTCATGGGCTCTTCCTGAAGCTGGAATTTCCACAGCCAGTTCAGGGTCTCCTCATTGATACTATAAATCAGCGATTCAAACATCTGAAAGGCTTCGCGTTTATATTCAATCAGCGGGTTTTTCTGGCCATAGGCGCGCAGATGAATGCCCTCTTTGAGCATATCCATTTCGTAAAGATGATCTTTCCACTTTTCGTCTATGACATGCAGAATAAAATAGCGCTCCAGGACGCGCATGCGTTCACGGCCAACGCGTTTTTCTTTAATATCATAAATTTTCAGAGCTTCATCACGGATGAACTGTTTCAAATCATCCACACTGAAAGATCCGATACTATCCCTTACCGGATTGAGCGTGACATTGACGACATGGCCGACCTCTGCTTCCAGACCATCCAGATCCCAATCTTCCACATGACCCCGGGTATTAATAAAGCGGGCTATTTTTCCATCGATAAATTCATCAAGAATATTTTCGACTTCTTCACGGGTATCTTCCTGCAAAAGCGCCACACGTCGTCGGTCATAGATGATTTCCCGTTGCTGATTCATGACGTCGTCATATTCCAGCAGTCGCTTACGTATGGCAAAGTTTTGCATTTCCACCCGTTTTTGAGCTTTCTCGATGGAACGGGTAATCATAGAATGGGTAATGACCTCACCTTCTTTGGCTCCCAGGCGATCCATAACACCGGCAATACGCTCGCTTCCAAACAAGCGCATTAAATCATCTTCCAGGCTTAAATAAAAGATGGAGCTACCCGGATCACCCTGACGGCCGCTGCGGCCGCGCAATTGCCGGTCGATGCGCCGGGCTTCATGACGCTCCGTCCCTATAATATGTAAGCCACCGGGAATGCCGCGCTGCGGATCACCGCCTTCAACAACCCCGGCTCCCAGTTTGATATCCGTACCACGACCGGCCATGTTGGTGGCGATGGTAACCGCACCGGGTTCACCGGCATGGGCAACAATTTCGGCTTCCCGCTGATGCTGTTTGGCATTCAACACATTATGCGGGATGCCCTTACGTTTTAACATACGGCTTAATGTCTCTGAAACATCAACCGTTGTGGTACCAACCAGAATTGGCCGGCCCAAACTGCGCATCAATTCAATTTCATCAATCACCGCATTGTATTTTTCCCGCTTGGTACGGTAGATCTCGTCTTCCATATCTTTTCGAATCACCAGCCTATTTGTGGGAATAACGATCACCTCCAATTTATAAATTTCCCACAACTCGGAGGCTTCTGTCTCAGCGGTTCCGGTCATTCCGGCAAGCTTATCGTACATGCGGAAATAATTTTGCAGCGTTACCGTAGCCAGTGTTTGTGTTTCCCGTTCGATTTTAACATTTTCCTTGGCTTCAATGGCCTGATGCAATCCGTCACTGTATCGGCGTCCTTGCATAATACGGCCGGTGAATTCATCGACAATCAGCACCCGGCCGTCCTGAACCACATATTCATCATCCTTTTCATAGAGAGCGTAGGCCCGTAACAGTTGGGAGATGTTTTGGACCTTTTCGCTGCGCTCATTAAACAACTGATGAATAGATTCTTTTTTGATCAGTTTGTCTTCATAGGACAGGCTTTCATTGTTCTCAATTTTAGCGATTTCATCACCAAGATCGGGCAACAGAAACATTTCGGGATCATTGGGATTCAGGCTCTGGCGACCTTTTTCAGTCAGATCGATGATATGATTTTTTTCGTCGATCATGTAGTACAAATCGCCAAAATAGTGCTCATCGGATGATTTATTCTGCCCCTTATCGCGCAAATAATCCGTTTCGGCTTCCTGAACAAGGCGCTTCATTCCCTGTTCCTGGTAGAGTTTAAACAGGCGTTTATTTTTAGGCGCCCCCTTATTGGCAATAAGTAATTTAATGCCGGCTTCTTGCTCATTACCCTGGGCTAACAGGTCTTCCGCCTCTTTGATCAGACTATTAGCCAGGCGGTTTTGATTGTTCACCAGGCGTTCCACCAGAGGTTTCATTTCCTTAAACTTATGGGTCGAGACACTGACTGCCCCGCTGATGATCAGGGGTGTCCGCGCCTCATCTACCAACACACTATCGACCTCATCGACAATGGCGTAATGATGTCCGCGCGTCTGCACAATATCTTCCTTCGTTCCGGACATATTATCACGCAAATAATCAAAACCGAATTCATTATTGGTTCCGTAGGTGATATCGCAACTATATGCCTGGCGCCGCTGCTCCGGAGTCATTTCATTCAGAATCACCCCGACTGTCAACCCTAAAAACTTGTAAATCTCTCCCATCCATTCCGAATCACGCTGGGCAAGATAATCGTTGACGGTAACCAGGTGAGCACCCTTGCCGGTCAGGGCATTTAAATAAAGAGGTAAGGTAGCTACCAGTGTTTTACCCTCACCGGTAGCCATTTCGGCAATTTTACCCTGGTGTAAAACGATGCCGCCAACCAGCTGGACATCATAGGGAACCATATCCCAGGTGGTATCGCGGCCGACAATTTTCCATGTTTTACCCAGTAATCGTTTGCAGGCCTGCTTAACGGCTGCAAATGCTTCAGGCAAAATCTCATCCGGCGTTTCTCCGGCGGACAATCGCTCTCTAAACTCATCGGTTTTCGATCTTAACTGTTCATCACTGAGAGCTTGATATTCCTCATAATATTCATTGATTTGCCCTACAATGGGCCAGATTTTCTTAACATCACGTTCGTGTTTAGTGCCAAAAATGGCTTTATAAAGCTTAAAAATCATGATATCTTCAATATCCTTTTAAAATGCGTTCAGCCAGGAATAATGGTAAACCGGCTTTAATGATTTTACTGTATGTTTTTTGCAGATCATAGGTTAAGCGAACGAATTCCACACTGTTTTTCTGTTCATCCATTACGGCGAAACATAGGTTGGAATTGCCATCGCGCGGTTGTCCGATACTGCCCACGTTTACGATATATTTTTCATTTGGTTCAAAGGTAAATGATACTTCACGGTATAAATTTTCCTGCGTGAAAACAACAGGCACATGTGAATGTCCGATAAAACAAATCCGTTGATCAAAAGACTGCATTTCCATTTGGGCATCCTGAACGGATAAAACATAATACCAAAACGAAGGATTGCTCGGTGAGGCATGCACAAAAAACGAATCATTGGTTTGATGGGAAAACGGTAAATTCGATAAGTAAGAACGATTCTCTTCTCTCAGTCGTTCGATGGTCCAATAGGTGGACATTTTTGCATATTCGTTAAAATATTCAATATTGGCCAGACCAACAGCGGCGTAATCATGATTGCCCATCAGCACAACCTGGCAACGTTTTCTGATCAACTCAATACACTCGTTAGGATTGGGTCCATAGCCGACGATATCACCCAGGCAATAAATCGACTCAATCTTATGATTGTCAATGTAATCCAGCGCTGCCTGTAACGCTTCCAGATTGGAATGAATATCCGAGATAATCGCTATCACTGTGAGACCCGTTTCTTTATTAATTCTGTCACTTACCTTTTAACGCAGTGTATACAACAACTTTCAGAGGCTAAACCATGCTTTTTAGTTTTTTAAAGTTTTGCCCGAATCAAATCGACTCGGGCAATATTTCAAATCATTGAGCGTATTCCAAATTACACCAGTGTCAGCGGTTCGTTTGAACTTTTCCGGAACGGACGTCTTTAAGAATTGCATCCAAAATGCCGTTCAAAAATTTTCCGCTATTCTCCGTGCTATAGTTTTTACTTATTTCGATAATTTCATTCAAGGTGACTTCCGGCGGTATATCATCAAAATAAAGCAACTCGGCAGCAGCCATCCGCAATAAAATCTTATCGATGATTGCCAGTCGTGAAAAATCCCAGTTAAATAAATGTTCCTTGATAAGCGTATCCAGTGATACCTTGTTGGTATCAGCCAGTTTGATTAACTTATGGCTGAATTCGGATACATCATTCTTGAATGGTGCATCGAATTGATTCAGGAGCTCTTCAATGGGCATGGGATTGTATTCAAGGGCATATAGAATCTGAAGAACCCGTTCGCGTTCTTTTCTGCGTTTCATAGGCGGTTAATCATAGTGATAAAAACCTGTTCTGGTCTTGCGTCCCAGGTGTCCGGCAGCTACCATTTTTTTCAATAGTGGGCAAGGACGATATTTGGGATCACCAAGCCCGCTGTACAGAACATTCATGATATTCAGGCAGACGTCCAATCCTATAAAGTCTGCCAGGGTGAGCGGACCCATAGGGTGATTCATACCCAGTTTCATGACCGTGTCAATGGCTTCCTTGTCGGCTATCCCTTCCATCAGACAATAAATGGCTTCATTGATCATGGGCATCAAAATCCGATTGGATACAAATCCCGGAAAGTCGTGTACTTCAACAGGCTCTTTCTGTAATTTTTTTGCCAGGTCGCGTACCGTCTCATAGGTAGCGTCCGAAGTGGCTAAACCGCGTATAATTTCAACCAGTTTCATGACCGGAACAGGATTCATGAAATGCATGCCGATAACTTTATCGGGTCGTTTGGTCCTGGCCGCAATTTCCGTAATGGATATGGATGAGGTATTGGTCGCCAATATGGTTTGCTCATGGCAAATACGATCCAGATCGCTGAATATTTGATTTTTCAGTTGTTGATCCTCGGAAACCGCTTCAATGGCCAGTAAAGAACGCGCCGATTGATTGATTTCCGTTGAAATGTTGATACGCTTCAGAGTGGCGCGAGCCTCATCCTCAGCAATAATTTCTTTTTTTACCTGGCGCTGCAGATTGTTTTCGATGGTTGCCACAGCGCGTTTAAGAATTGCATCCTGAACATCAATCAGATTTACATTGAATCCGTATTGCGCAAACACGTGAGCGATTCCATTGCCCATTGTGCCGGCTCCGATAATACTGATCTCTTTTTCAGACATGGCATTACTCCTGATTTTTTTCAATAAGGATTGCGGAAGCCTCACCACCGCCGATACAAAGCGAGGCCACTCCACGTTTTGCTTTTCTATGTTCCATGGCGTGCAACAACGTCGTTAAAACTCTGGCCCCGCTGGCGCCAATCGGATGTCCCAGGGCAACGGCGCCACCATGGATATTGACCTTTTCCACCGGCAAATTTAACAGGCGGTTATTGATTAAAGAGACGACCGCAAAGGCCTCATTAATTTCATACAGATCGACTGTATCACTGGTCAGGTTGACTTTCTTTAACAGGCGATTGATGGCATCGGCAGGCGCCGTGGTAAAATATTCGGGTTCCTTGGCGGCGGAACATTGGCCAACAATCCGAAAAAGTGCTGTGATACCAAGATCTTCCGCTTTTTCCCTGGCCATCACTAAAACCGCCGCAGCGCCGTCATTGATCGATGAAGCATTGGCAGCCGTGACCGTTCCCTCTTTTTCAAAGACGGGACGCAAAGTTTTAATCTTTTCGAAATTTACTTTGGTCGGCTCCTCGTCTTTATTCACCAGTAACGGGTTACCTTTCCTTTGTGGAATTTCGACCGCCACAATCTCTTTATCAAAATAGCCCTTCTCCTGAGCCTCCAGAGCGCGGCGATAACTCATGATCGCGTAATCATCCTGTTCCTCTCTCGATATCTGACACTCCCTGGAACAAATCTCGGCGGCATTGGCCATATGAAAGTCATGGTAAACATCCCATAATCCATCCTTAATCATACCGTCAATCACCTGGCTATGGCCCATCTTGAGTCCGGAACGAACACCATCCAGATAATAGGGCACCCGGCTCATATTTTCCATGCCACCGGCCACAATCACATCCGCATCGCCCACCATAATCGCCTGGGCCGCCAACATAACCGATTTTAAACCCGATCCACAGACCTTGTTAATGGTCATACACTGCACGGATTTATCCAATCCAGCCCCCAATGCAGCCTGCCGGGCCGGGGCTTGTCCCAGATTGGCTGGCAGCACCGTTCCCATGATCACCTCATCGACCTGATCGGTTTTAATGCCAGCTCGCCTGATAACTTCCCTTATAACAATACTACCTAATTGCGTAGCCGGGATATCTTTCAAACTTCCGTTAAAACTGCCGATGGCTGTTCTGGCAGAGCTAACCACAACGACTTCTCTAAATTTTGGCATGGATTTTCACCCTTTCTGTCAAAGAATATAAAGGTTCAATCTACTTATTTTTTTCAGTTTTTTCAAGCACCATAAATTTGCGATGCGGGGCGTGATTAAGTGCAAAAATGCAATTGTCTTTCCTGGCATAATCACAAATCTGCTCCCGCAATGCTGCCGATTGTTGGGGATCGAAGTCATAAGGAAGGGAACGGTTCCGGCTTAATTGCGCTGCCGTGGCGATCAGGTCACCACCATAAAGAACCTTGTATTCACCGGTATTAATCAGTATGGTTTGATGCCCGGGCGTATGACCGCCAATATTAAAAATAAAGACATCGGGTAAGACTTCCTGCCCCACATCGGTGCATTGAATATTGGAACGGAGCGCCTCATAATAGGTTTTATAGACCGAATCCGCTTTACCCAGTCGATCCGTGCGATATTCCCATTCCTTGCCTGATACGAAACAGGGTTGTGAATCGAAATTATGGTTAAAACTGCCATCCTTATAATCCAGATAACAACCCATGTGGTCAATGTGCAGATGGGAGAAGAGGATTGCCTCAACCGGACGGGAAGATACAGCAGCAATTTTTTTCTGAACAGGAATTAAGGGGGTAAACTTATGAGCTTCGAAAACCTGATTGGGGTAACTGCCCAGACCCAGATCAATTAGAAAGGTAACATGGGGCGATTCAACCAATAAAAAGCTGATACTGAGTGTAAACCGGCCAGGTGGTTTGGATGGCTCTGGTTTGTTACTGCTGGCAGACAGATTAACGATAAATGTACCTTCATCGATAAAGTGAAATTTCCAACCGCCGTTAATGAATGTATCATTTTGAATGATCATATTTTTCGTAGGCGTCGATTATTTCTTTGACCAGGAAATGGCGGACGACGTCATTTTTACTGAGATATATAAAGGCAATTCCTTTAATATCTGAAAGAACATTTATGCTGCTGATCAATCCGGACTCTTTTCGACTTGGCAGATCAATCTGCGTAATATCGCCGGTGATCACGGCTTTGGAATTAAATCCCAACCGGGTCAGGAACATTTTCATTTGTGTAAAAGTGCTGTTCTGAGCTTCATCCAGAATTACAAAGGCATTGTTGAGGGTTCGGCCTCGCATATAAGCCAGGGGCAATATTTCAATAATTTCCTGATCCAGGTACCGCTTCAACAAATCGCGCGGCAACATATCCTCCAGGGCATCATAGAGTGGTTTAAGATAGGGATCAATCTTTTCCTTAAAATCACCCGGTAAAAATCCAAGACTTTCGCCTGCCTCCACGGCCGGGCGGGCCAGCACCAACTTTCTGACCCGTTGATTTTTCAGATAACTCACGGCTACAGCCACGGCCAGATAGGTTTTACCGGTTCCGGCCGGGCCAATGGCAAATATAATATCATTATCCTTGAACGATTGAATAAGCGCGCTTTGTCCCTCGGTCTTGGGAACAATCACGCCACTCAGAGAACTCAAGTAGAGTAAACCGTCAGGCCGCTCACCGGGCAGAACAACAGCAGCGCCGTTCTCACCATTCCCCGACCGTTTGATTTGAATCGCCATTTGTAAATCGGTAAGCCCTAATTGTCCATTTTTTTGAACGAGGTGGCATAAATCACTCAGAGCCTCGTAAGTGCGGTCTACGTCAGATTCTTCCCCGATAATCTTGATGGAATTGCCTCTGGCTATCAGCCGGACCTGCATTTCATTTTCGATCATCTTTAAGTAGCTGTCCTGATGACCATAAATCGTAATTGGATTAATCTTTTCAGGGATTGAAAATGTCTTCTCGATTAGTTTTTGCATATAGCGTTTCATTAATAAAAAAAGCTTCTGGTAAGGTGTTAACCAGAAGCCTTTGCAATTAATTATGAATTATGTTTTCTGAATTGTTACCGGGCAATCTTTAAAACCTGATAAGGATAGATCATATTAGGATCGGTAATCGTATTTTTGTTAGTCTCATATAATTTTTGCCATTGGAAAGGACTACCGTAAACATTGCTGTAACCGGCAATTTTCGATAAAAACTCACCACGAACTACCAGGTGTTCATTCGGCCCAACCTGACGTGGTATGGTGAAGACCTGTTTCGGGTAAATTAAATTGGGATCCTTGATCTGATCGCGGTTGGATGTGTATATGCGCATCCAGGCATAAGCATCACCGTAAATGTCGGCCTTCGCAGCAATTTTCCATAAATAGTCACCTCTAGCAACAGTATAGCTAGGTGGAACCGCGGCGGCGCCTTTTTCTTTGATCTGATTAATCAGATTCTGGATAGAATTGATTAAAGCTTCATGATCGCTCATCGCAGCGAAAGGATTTTTCTTTAGTTCATCCAATTTCTGCTGCAGAGCATCGACTTCATTCATCCGTGTATAAATATCTTCTGCGGATAAATTAAGCATGGCTCTGGCATCGTTCTGAAGGCCTTGCAAATCACCACCGAAAGCATCGAAACCAGCCTTATCCGAGGAAGCCAATTGATAAATTTCATTCCATTGCTCATCAATCCGGGCCTGCAGTTCTGCAAGTTGTTTCTTCAATTCCTCAATGGTGGCTTCTTCATTGCTAATTCCAGTCTGAGCATTACCTAAGCGTTGCTGCCATTCGGCCAGAAGGGCATTATACTGCTCCTGGGTCATATTTTCGTAATCATAAGAGGTCTGGGCAAACAGGCCATTCAAAGCAAAAACAGACACGAGCAGCAGCAATGATAACATTAACCGTATTTTCATAACACTATATCTCCTTTAGTTTTTAGCTGATTATTATCTCTGCTTATTATTGTTGTTCAACGTGTTTTTTTACTTTTTCTTTATCGGCCTCAAGCTTTTGCAGTTCAGCCTTCTTGGCATTTACTTGTTTCTCGAGATCCATTCGCTCCGCTTTTTTCTCTTCCTGAGTCTTTTCGGCTGCCAGAGCCGCTGCACGGGTTTCTTCCAATGCCTGAATGTCCTTTTCGCTCGGTTTCCAGCCGCATGCGGTTATGGAAAGAAGCGATAAAGTAAATAAGACAATCGTTGCGATAGAAATTGCCTTGGTAAGTATTTTCATAAAGCCTCCTGAAATTGGGTTATTTGGTCATGTGCTTATGCATATGTAATAAAAAAGTAAGAAAATATATTGATATTGTCAAGAAATAAT
>Ga0209498_1001573_pt1 | contig 13968 bp, 10 predicted proteins | sample WalLakDeSediment_FD_184131 | JGI IMG/M metagenome (GOLD analysis project Ga0209498, IMG submission 184131) | Lake sediment microbial communities from Walker lake, Nevada to study Microbial Dark Matter (Phase II) - Walker Lake 11/02/13 Deep... | ecosystem: Environmental > Aquatic > Freshwater >...
GAGGGCCGCCGATCGCATCCCCCCTTCATCGCCGCCGGGTACAACCTAGAGATATGGCGAACCGTGGCGCGCCCGCGCCATCGCCCGCGCCCCGGCGCGGCCCCCCCGGCCCGGTGCTGGTCCTGGCGCTCGGGCTCCTGCTGCTCTCCGCGGTCGCGGCCGCGCAGCCGGGCCTGGCGGCCGGCGACCCCGCCCTGCCGGCCGCGGCCCAGGGTCCGTTCGAGGCGGCGTTGGCGGCCGCCGACGCGGCCGTCGCCAGCCCACACCCGTGGAGCCCCGACGCGCCGGCCTGGCGGTCGGCGTTGACCGCGGCGAGCGCCGCGGTGGCGGCCGCGCCCGATCACCCGGCGCCGCACCGCCTGCTGTTCCGAACGTACGTGCTCGTGGGGTGGTGGGTGCGTGCCGCCAACGCGGCCGACGACCTGCGCGCGGCGATCGAGGCGCTGGCCGGGGCCGATGGCGAGGAGGGCGGGGCGGCGCGCGTCGATCCCTGGGTCGATGCCGATCCCCCTGTGCCCGACGGACCCCCCAGCCGGGCGCTGCTGGCAAGGGCCTACGCCGAGCTGGGCTTCTCCCGCTACCAGGCGGGGGCCCTCGACGCGGCCCTGGACGTGTACGGTCGCTGGCTCGCCGCCCTGCCCGACGACCCGGAGGCCCTGCGCTGGAGCGGCCGGTTGCTGCTCGAGCGCGACGACCCGGCGGGCGCGCTCCCGTACTGGAGCCGCCTGGTGGAGCTGATGCCCGATGACGAGGCCGCCCCCTACTTCCTGGCCGCGGCCCGCCTCGGGATCGAGGTCGGCCCGGCGGCGAGCGCCGCCTTCCGCGACGGGATCGTGCTGTACGAGGCCGGCGACCTGGCGGCGGCCGCGGAGCGCCTGGAGGAGGCCCGGGCTGCGGCGCCGGGCTTCGTCGACGCCCACGCCTGGGCGGGCCGGGTCGCGCTGGAGGCGGGGCGTCCCGGCGACGCCGCCGTCCGCTACCGGGCGGCTGCCGCACTGCGCCCGGACGATGCCGGGCTGGCCTTCTTCGTGCGGGTGTCGGACACGCAGCGCGACTTCGGTGTGGCCGCCGGGCGGGCTTTCTTCGAGGGCCTGACGGCGTACGAGGCCGGCGAGCTCGAGCGCGCCGGAGCCGCCTTCGAGCGCTCCGTGGGCGCCAACGCCGCCTTCGTCGAGGCGTGGGCGTGGCTGGGCCGCGTCCGCCAGGAGCAGGGCCGGTACGCCGACGCCGAGGCGGCTTGGGCTCGCGTCGTGGCGCTCGATCCGGGTGACCAGCGGGCGCGCGCCTTCCTCAACCTGGCGCGCGAGCAGCGGGCCTACGCGGGTCCCGGTCGCGTCACCGCTGCGGCGTTCGCCGCGGGGGTCGCCGCCTTCGAGCGCGCCGACCTCGAGGAGGCCGCGGCGCGCTTCCGCGAGGTGGTGCGCGCCGATCCCGCCTCGACGCTCGGCTGGACCTGGCTGGGCCGCGTGGCCTACACCGTACGGGACTTCGCGACCGCGGCCGAGGCGTTCACCCGCGCCCTCGAGCTGACGCCCGACGACGAGGACGTCGCCTGGTTCGCCGCCGATGCGGCGGCCCGAGTGGCCGAGGCGGAGGCCGCGGAGGACGGCTCGCCGTGACGCCCGCCCGCGTGGGGGCGGCGCCCCGCGCCGGGATGATGGCCGCCAGCGCGCCGCGGTCGCGGCAGGGGCGACCGGCCGGTCCGGGCTCGCCCGAGCGCGGCCAGGTCCGGACCGTCGCGCTGCGGGTGGTGGCGCTGGCGCTGCTCCTGCTGTTGGCGCTGGTGGGCGCCCTGACTGCGCGGACGCTGAACCGCCTGCCCGACACGACCATCTTCCTGGTGCGCGACGACGGCACCGGCCTGACCCTCGAGCCGGTCCACCGGCGGCTGCGGGCGAGCGACCCGCTCGACGGCGCGCGGGCGGCGGTGGCGGCGCTGGCGCGCGGTCCTGAGCAGGGCGAGTCCGAGGCCGGGCTCGGCAGCGAGGTCCCGGCCGCGACGACCGTCCTCGGAGCCCGCTGGCGCGGCGAGGTGCTGGTGGTCGACCTGTCGGTCGACGTCGTGGCGGGCGGCGGCAGCGCCTCCATGATCGGCCGCCTGGCGCAGCTCACCTACACCCTCACGCAGCCGAGCGCGGTGGACGCGGTCGAGCTGTGGGTCGACGGGCGGTTGCTCGAGGCCTGGGGTGGCGAGGGCGTGATGACCACGTGGCCCTGGCGGCGCCCGCCGGGCAGCGGCTGGCCGCGGTGGTGACGTCGCGCGCGGCCGCCGCCGGGTGGCGGCCCGCCGGGTGGCGGCCCGCCGCGTGGCTGCTGGCGGCGCTGCTCTCGCTGGGCGGCGCGACGGCCCAGCCGGTCGTCGATGCCTGGCCGCGCCCCGTCGAGCGCGCCCTGCTGGGCGAGCCCGCCTGGCGGCATGCGGAGGGGCGCGAGCGCCTGCTGCGGGAGCTCGTCGCGCTGTTCGAGCGACACTACTGGAATCCCGACCACGTGGACTGGGCCGCGTGGGCGGAGCGCCATCGCGCGGAGGTCGTGGAGGCCGTGGATCGCGCCGCGCTCGACGCCGCCTTGGGGCGGATGGTGCGCGCGCTGGCCGACGATCACTCGTCGTGGGCGGGGCTGCCGGTCGGCGCGCCGGAGCCGCGCGAGCGCGAGACCCCGGCGGCGCCGCGCCTCGGCGTGCAACTGGCGTACCTCGCCGGCCGGGGCCTGGTGATCGAACGCGTCTACCCCGACACGCCCGCCGCGGCCGCCGATCTGCGTCGGGCGGACGTCATCGCGGCGGTGGGCGGCCTGGACCTGCGCGACCTCGGCGGCCCGTTCGAGGCGAACGCCGCCCTGGCGGCGGCGCTGGCCGAGGGGCCGGCGTCGCTCCTGGTGCAACGCGGGCGCCACGCGTTCGAGGTCGAGGTGGCGGCGTCGCCGGTCGCCTTCGGCGAGGTGGCGGCGCATCCCTACGCCGTCATGCTCGACGGCGCCGTCGGCTACCTGCATGTCCCGTCGTTCAACGAGGCCGGCATCGGAGCCGCGGTGCATACGGCCGTGCGCGGCCTGCAGGAGGCGGGTGCGCGGTCGCTGGTGCTCGACCTGCGCGGGAACCTCGGCGGGCGCCTGGTCGAGGCCGGGCTGGCCGTGGGGGCCTTCGTCGAGGGCGTGTGGGCCCGGGCGATCGCGCGCGGCGAGGTCGCCTGGGAGGCGGTGTACGCCCTCGAGACGCGGGCCGGCGTCGCCGAGGGGGTCGCGCGTCTACAGGAGCCCGGCGGCGGCGCCGTGGGCGAGGCGCGCGTCGGCGACCCGGTGCGCTTCGCGGGGTCGGTGGTGGTGGTCGTGGGTTCGGAGACCGCCAGCGCGGCCGAGATCGTGGCCGCCGCGCTGGCGGGCGCCGGCCGCGCGCGCGTGGTGGGCGAGCGGACGCAGGGCAACGTCGAGGCCGTGCGCGCGTACGCGCTGTCGGACGGCTCGCGCGTGCTGGTGGCGATCGCGCGGGTCGTGGGCGCGGACGGCGTGCGGCTCGACGACGGCGTCGAGCCCGAGGTGGTCGCCCGCGCGGGGTTGCTCGACCTCGCGCGCGGCGTCGACCCGCCGGTGTCCGAGGCCCTCCGGTTGCTCGGCGGCCTGCCGTTCACCCCGGGGCGGTGGTTCTGACCGGTGGCGGCCCCCCGCGCGATCCGGCGCCCGGGTTCGGCCCGCGCTCGCCCTCCTCATCGGGGGCCCGTGTTACACTCTGCAGCGCTGCGTCGCGGATGCCGACGCGGTGCCACGAAGAACGACGCGGACGGCATCGCCGCGTCGTGGGTGGTGCGCCCGACAGGACTCGAACCTGTGGCCTTTCGCTCCGGAGGCGAACGCTCTATCCGACTGAGCTACGGGCGCGCGACCGCGGGTCGACGATCGACGTCGACTCGAACGTGCAACCGTCAACCTAGCACCGCCCCTGGAGGACGTCAACACCCATGAAGATCAGCCGCCGTGCCCGAACGATCATCCTTTGGCTCGTCGCCATCGGCCTCCTGGCCGGGATGATCGTCACCTTCACGCCCACCCTCGGCCTCGGATTCGGGGGCGGCGGGGACACCAGCGCTGTGGCCATGCGGGTCAATGGCGAGCCCATCCGCGAGCTGCGGGTCGCCCAGACGCGCGCCAACCCGCTCTTCTTGGCGGTCACCGAGGGCGAGGTGGGCGCCGACCTCGCGTTGCTGTTGACGGACGTGCTGATCCGGCAGGAGGTCGTCCGCCAGGAGAGCGCCCGCCAGCGCGTGTCCGACGCCGACGTCCGGCGCGCGGTCGAGGAGTTCCGCACCGCCCGCGGCCTCGCCGGGCGCGCCAACGACGCCGCCTACCTCAACCTGCTGGCGCGGTCGGGGTTCACCGATGAGACCTTCCGCGTGTACCTGCGGCAGAACCTGCAGCAGGAGCGCTGGGAGGCGTCCGTCACCGCGGGGCTGGAGGTCGCCGATACGGAGGCGCGGGCGTTCTACGAGGCCAACCGCGACGCCTACCTCAGCGAGGAACGCATCGAGGCGCGCCACATCGTGACGCTCGAGCGCGACGCCGCCCTGGCGGCCCGCGCGCGCCTGCTCGAGGGCGAGGACGCCGCCGCCGTCGCGCGCGAGGTCTCGGTGGAGCGGGCCGACCGCGACGGTGCGCTCGGCGCCGCCGCCGGCGAGACGAGCCCTCGGCCGGTCGGTCGGCCGGCGCTGCCGACGTCGGCGGCGAACGCGGCCTTCGGCCTGCGCGGCGCGGGCGTGACCGAGGTCGTCGAGGCCGACGGCCGCTTCCACGTGGTGGTCGTCGAGGCCTACCTGGAGGCGGCGCCGAGGCCCTTCGAGGAGGTCGCCGCCGCCGTCCGCGACGACGCCCTCAGCGCCAAGCGCAGCGGCGTGCTGGAGGCGGAGATCGAACGCCTGCTGGCCGCGGCGCGCATCGAACTGCCGGCCGGCAGCTCGCTGAGCCTCGACGACCGACCGGTGGCCCGGGTGGGCGACACCGAGATCATGGCCACGGACCTGGTCCGCGCCACCTACACCAACCCGCAGATCCAGCAGGCGCTGTCGCCCGATACCGCCTTCATCATCGCGGCCTTCTTCAAGCCGGCCGTGCTGGCCCAACTCGTCGACCAGGAGCTGGCGTTGCAGGGCGCCGAGGCGCTCGAGGTGCCGTTCGTCGGCACCCGCGCGCTGGTCGCCCAGGGCGCGCTGAACTACGTGACGCGCGAGGCCTCGGTCGGTGACGCAGACGTGGCCACGTACTACGCGCAGAACATCGCCACCTTCACCACCCCGGCCTCGGCCGTGGCGCTGCAGGTGGAGGCGTCGACGCTCGAGGCCGCCGCCGCCTTCCGCGCCGGCCTCCTCGAGGACGGCGACGTGGACGCGGTGGCCGAGCGGGTCGGCGTCGAGGTCGTCGACCTCGGGCTGGTCGTGCCCGGCCGGCTCGAGGCGCTGCTCGACGTGACGCTGTTCGGCACCGACGCCTTCACCGGCGTCCCCGGCGGCCCGTGGCAGGTGTCCGACGTCCTGGTCCTGAGCGACGAGGTCGCGGTGCTGCCCGAGTCGCTCGACGTGACCGGCGAGGCGGAGGCGCCCGAGGCCCTGGAGCCCGCCAGCCGCTTCGTCGACCGCTACCTGCTGCTGGTGGCGGAGCGTCGCCCCGAGCGCGTCCGGCCGCTCGCGGAGGTGCGCGGCCAGATCGAGTCGATCGTGCTCGCCGAGGCCCGCGCGACGCTGCGCGAGGCCTGGGTCGACGGCCTGCGCGAGACCATCGACGTCGAGCTGTTGCTGCAGGCTCCCGCGGCGGCGGCGTTCGACTTCGGGCTGCCCCTGGACGTCGACGTCGACGGCCTGGGCGACGAGGAGATCGAGGCCGAGCCCGCCGGCGATTGAGCGGCCGGCCGCCGCCGTGTCCGAGGCCCCGGACGCCGTGGCCTGGTAGCCTCGGGTCATGCCACGAGCCCTGCTGTCCGTCTCCGACAAGACTGGCCTCGTCGACTTCGCGCGTGCTCTGGTCGAGCTCGGGTTCGAGCTCGTCGCGACCGGCGGCACGAAGCGGGCGCTCGCCGACGCGGGCCTCGCCGTGACGTCGGTGGCCGCCGTCACCGGCGCCCCCGAGATCCTCGGCGGCCGGGTCAAGACCCTCCACCCCGCCATCCATGGCGCGCTGCTGGCGCTGCCCACCGACGAGCACGAGGCGGAGCTGGCGCGCCACGGCATCGCGCGCATCGATCTGGTCGCCGTCAACCTCTACCCGTTCCGGGAGACGGTGGCGCGCGCCGGCGTCACCGATGCCGAGGCCATGGAGCATCTCGACATCGGCGGTCCCACCATGATCCGCGCCGCCGCCAAGAACCATGCCCGGGTGCTGGTCTTGGTGGACCCCGCCGACTACGGCGCGTTGCTCGACGACCTGCGTGCGGGCGAGGTGCCGCCGGCGCGGCGGCGCGCCCTGGCGCGCGCGGCGTTCGCCCACACCGCGGCCTACGACGCCGCCATCGTCGGTTACCTCGACGGCGACGACCCGCTGCCGCCGACGCGCCACGTGACCCTCGAACGGGCCGAGTCGCTGCGTTATGGCGAGAATCCCCACCAGGCGGGCGCCCGCTACCGTGAGGCCGGACGGCGGGGCTGGTGGGACCGGGTGGCGCAGCACGGCGGCCTGGCGCTCTCCTACCTCAACCTGTTCGACGCCGACGCCGCCTGGCGGCTGGCGCACGCGTTCGCCGACCGCCCGACCGCGGTGGTGGTCAAGCACGCGAACCCGTGCGGTGTGGCGGTGGCCGACGACCTGGCCACCGCCTACGAGCGCGCCTTCGACGCCGACCCGAAGTCGGCCTTCGGGGGCGTGGTGGCCCTGAACGGCGTCGTCGACCTCGCCCTGGCGGAGACGCTGGTGACCAACCCCAAGGCCGACGTGCTCATCGCGGCCGGCTACGAGGACGCCGCCCGCGAGCTGCTGGTGCGCAGACGCAAGGCGATGCGCGTGCTCGAGGCGCCCGTCCCCGGCGCCGTCGCCTACGGCCTGCGTCGCATCGACGGCGGCTTCCTGCTGCAGACGCCGGACGAGATCGAGCGCGATCGCGAGGGGTGGCGGGTCGTGACGCGTCGTCAGCCGACCGAGCGCGAGTGGCTCGACCTCGAGATGGCCTGGGTGGTGGGGGCCGCCGTGTCCTCGAACGCCATCGTGCTGGTCGAGGGCGGCCGCGCCGTCGGGATCGGGGCCGGCCAGCAGAGCCGGGTCGATGCGGCCGAGCTGGCGGCGGCCAAGGCGGCGGGCCGCGCGCGCGGCGGGGCGTGCGCGTCGGACGCGTTCTTCCCGTTCCGGGACGGTCTCGACGTGGCCGCCGGGGCGGGGGTGGCGACGGTCATCCAGCCCGGGGGCTCGGTGCGTGACGAGGAGGTCATCGCGGCCGCGGACGAGCACGGCCTGGCCATGGTGTTCACCGGGCGGCGCCACTTCCGCCACTGACGGCGGTCGGAGGCGCGTCCACCACGCGTTTCTAGGCCGCGGTGGGGTACCACGGCTGGTGGTGCCGTTCGGCTTGACCACCACATCTGGTACGCGTGATACGATTGCCGCTACGCCTCGAGGGGGGTACCCCCGTCAGATGCCCGACCCCGGTCATCGCGTTGTGACGAACCTCCCAAGGCTTGCCTCACGGTTCTAGTATGAATGGAACCCGGGCGTACAAGATGTAGTACCTCGAGATTCCCACGTTCGCCGTCGGGCGAACCGGAGCCCGGAGCGGCAGCGACCCCGCCGGGCTCGACCACACGAGAGGGGACCCGTAGCGTGGCCGACGTCGCTCCCACCACCCGCACCGACGCCCTCGCCGCGTTCGACGACCACGCGGTCGCGATCGCCAAGCGCCAGTACTTCCAGGAGGGCGACGGTGACCTGCTCGGCATGTTCCGGCGCGTGGCCGACTGGGTCGCGCGCCCCGAACCGACCGAGCGGCGGGCCGGGCAGGCGGACCGCTTCTTCGAGCTGATGGTGAGCAAGCGCTTCTGCCCGGGCGGTCGCGTGCTGGCAGGGGCGGCGACCGCCCACGGCAACGTCCTCAACTGCTTCGTGCAGGACGGTCGCCCCGAGACCGAGGGCACCGACGCGTGGGTCCTGAAGCTGGCCACCAAGCTGGCGGTGGTGACCAAGGTCGGGGGCGGCAACGGCCTCAACCTCGACCCGATCCCGCCGCGGCGCGCGTACCGCGGTCCCACCGGCCGGCTGTACCTGACGATCAGCCCCAACCACCCGGACTACGAGAAGGTGCGCGACGGCACCTTCATGGACCTGGTGCACGGCAGCTATCTCACCCGCGGCTATCACACCGCACGCTTCGTCGAGTACCACGAGGCGCCGGTGCACATCGCGGTCAAGCAGGTGGGCGACTCGGTGGAGAGCATCTGGGCGCACGCGGCCGAGATCGTCACCGCCGTACTGAAGGGCGACGACTTGCTGCTCGACCTCAGCGGCCTGCGGGCCGAGGGGACGCCGGTGAACGGCTCCGGAGGCACCTCCAGTGGCCCGTCGTCGTTCGCGGTCGAGGTGTTCGACAACTTCGCGCGCTGGGCCGGGCTCGGCGGGGCCGAGTTCGCGGGGCCGGTGGCGACGCTCCGGTATGTGTTCGCACCGACACTACGTGTGATCCGTCAGGGCGGGACAAGGCGCGGCGCCGGGATGGCGACGATCTCCATCACCCACCCCGACGTCCACGACTTCATCACCTCCAAGGACCTCGACCGCGAGAAGGCCGAGGGCGACATCAGCACCTTCAACATCTCGGTGCTGGTCAACGACGAGTTCATGCAGCGCGCGCAGGCCGAGGGCCCGCAGGGCGTCCTGTGGGAGATCGCCCAGCACGCCTGGCAGACCGGCGAGCCCGGCCTGATCTACGTGGACCGCATCAACGAGTTCAACCCGATGCGCATGGCGCTGGGCGAGATCAAGTCGACGAACCCCTGCGGCGAGATCCCCTTGTTTCCCGGCGAACCGTGTGACCTGGGCGCGATCAACCTCGAGGCCTACGTTCGTGCGCAGGGTAGGGGCATGGAGGGCTTCGACGTCGAGGGGTTCCGCGAGGACGTCGGAACCACCGTCCGGTTCCTCGACAACGTGCTCGAGGTGAACAGGTTCGCGCTCGAGGACAACCGCGAGATGAGCCTCTACCTGCGGCGGCTGGGCCTCGGCATCATGGGCCTGGCCGACGCCCTCATCCGCATGGGCTACCGCTACGACAGCGACGAGGGGCGCGCGGCGGTGAGCGAGATGATCACCCACCTGCGCGAGGCGGCCACGGCGGCCAGCCAGGCGCTGGCCGAGGAGCGCGCGCCCTTCCCGGCGTTCCACGAGGCATCGCTGGCGAAGCCGCGGCGCAACGTGGCGCTGCTGACGGTGGCGCCGACCGGCACCACGTCGATGCTGATGGGCGTGTCGTCGGGGGTGGAGCCGATCTTCGCGCCGTTCGTCTACCGCAAGATCGGGACCACCTACGCCGCCCTCGTGGCCCCGCTGTTCCGCGAGCTCATGGAGCGCCACGATCCCGCCCCCGGCTACGCCAAGGGCGGCGCGTGGGACTGGGAGCGGGTGGTCCAGGCCGTGCAGGACCACCACGGCAGCTTGCAGGGACTGGACTTCGTCCCCGACGACGTCAAGGCCGTGCTGGTGTGCGCCCACGACATCGCGCCGGCCGACCACGTGAAGATGCAGGGGGTCGTGCAGACCGCGTTCGACGCCGGCGGGGAGATGGTCGCGAACTCGATCTCCAAGACCATCAACCTGCCCCACGAGGCCACGGTCGACCACGTCTACGAGGCGTACAGCCTCGCGTTCGCCACCGGCTGCAAGGGCATCACCGTGTACCGCGACGGCTCCCGCCAGTTCCAGGTCCTGTCCACCAAGGCGGCGTCCACGCCGGAGAAGAAGGACGACATGACGCAGAGCGACGACGGCACCTCGACGCAGTCCGGCGCCCAGGCGAAGGGGGCGGTGGGCCCGGCCCCACGTCCGGCCGCCGCGCGGCCGGCGCCCGCCACCGCATTCGACCGCCTGCCCGGCGAGCCGCTGTTCGACCGCCCCGCGCGCCTGACGGGTTTCACCGACGCCGTCAAGCTCACCCTGCCGACCGGCGAGAAGCGCGGCTTCTACGTCACCGTCAACAAGCAGGACGGGCTGCCGGTGGAGGTGTTCATCACCAGCGGCAAGGCCGGCGACGAGGCCAACGCCGACTCCGAGGCGCTCGGTCGGGTGGTGTCGATCGCGCTGCAGTACGGCGTGCCGGCCTCGGCGCTGGTCAAGACCCTGCGCGGCATCAACGGCGGCATGTACGGCACCTACGAGGGCCGGCTGGTGGCCAGCCGCGCCGACCTCATCGCGGTGGCGCTGGAGACCGCCGGTGCAGAGAACGTCCTCCTGCGTGGCCAGGGTTGCCCCGACTGCGGCGCCCCGCTGCGCTTCGAGGAGGGCTGCATGAAGTGCGAGTCGTGCGGCTACTCCAAGTGCGGTTGAGGCGTCAGCGGCAGCGTCACGCGGAAGCAGGCGCCGGCCCCGCGCGCGAGGGCCTCGGCCCGTCCGCCGTGTAGGCCGACGATCGCCGCCACGATGGCCAGCCCCAAGCCGGAGCCGCCGGCCTCCCGGTGGCGCGCGTCGTCGGTACGGTAGAGCCGCCGGAACACGTGCGGCAGATGCTCTGGCGGGACCCCAGGGCCCTCGTCGACGACGTCGATGACGGCCTGGCCGCCGCCGTGCGCGAGGGCGACGCGCACCGTGCTGCCGGGCGGGGCGTGGCGCAGGGCGTTGTCGAGCAGGGCGTTGATGACCTGACGGAGGCGGTCGGGGTCGACGTCGGCCCTCACACGACCCCCGTCGGACGCGGGGAGGGCGACCTCGAGGCCCACGCCGGCGGCCTGCGCGCGCGATCCGAACGCCCGGGCGGCGCCGCCCACCACGACGGCCAGGTCGGTCGGCCCGCGCTTCAGCGTCAGTTCGCCAGCCTCGGCCAGGGTGAGGAGCCGCAGGTCCTGGACGAGGCGGGCGAGCAGGTCCACCTGTTGCAGCAACTCGGCCACGGTGGCCGGGTCGGCCGCCATCAGGCCGTCCTGGATGGCCTCGAGCTCGCTCTTGAGGACCGTGAGCGGGGTGCGCAGCTCATGGGCGACATCGGTGGTGAAGCGCTGCCGCTGGTCCTCCTCGGCCTGCAGCCGATCGGCGGTGTCGTTGAACACGCGCGCCAGGCCGGCGACCTCGTCGCGGCCGATCACGGGTGCCCGCAGGTCGCGTTCGCCGGCGCCGTAGCGCCGCGTCACGTCCGCCATCCGGGCGATCGGCCGGGTGGTGCGCAGGGCGACGAAGCCGCCCGCCAGCACGGCGATCACCAGCGCGATGCCGGCCGCCTGGAGGGTGGCGCGCTGGAGCTCCGCCAGCAGCTGGCGCGACGCGTTGGCGGCGCCGACCATCGCCGGGCGATCCTCGCTGGTGGGGGGCTGGCCGGCGCCTGGCCCGCGCGGCGCCATCGTCACGCCGAACGCCCGCGGCACGCGGTCGGTGGCGGCGCGGTGGCTGAGGTAGCTCGTGAGGCTCACCGAGAACAGGGCGGTCAGCGCCACCGTGAGGACCAGCCGGGCCGCGAGGCTCATGGCCGAAGGCGGTAGCCGACGCCGCGGACGGTCTCGAGCTGGTCGCTGCAAGGTCCCAGCCGCTGGCGCAGGTTCTTCACGTGCGCGTCGACGGTGCGCTCGTCGGCGATGCCGCTCGGTTGCGCCGCCATCAGCTCCTGGCGGCGGATGGCGCGCCCCGGCTGGGCAGCCATCGTCGCGAGCAGCCGCAGCTGCGTGGGGCTGAGCGCGAGGACGGCGTCGCCGCAGCGCGCCTCGAAGGCGTCGAGGTCGACCGTGAGCGCCCCAACGACGTGGTGGGCAGCCTCCCGCACCTGGCCGCCGGCCCGCCGCAGCACCGCCTTGACGCGCGCGACCACCTCGCGCGGGCTGAACGGCTTGGTGACGTAGTCGTCCGCGCCGATGCCGAGGCCCACCAGGCGGTCGATCTCCTCGACCTTGGCGGTGACCATGATGATCGGCACGTCCGAGGTCCGGCGGATGTGGCGCGCCACGTCGAGGCCGTCCCGCTCGGGGATCATGAGGTCGAGCAGGACGAGGTCGGGGCTCGCGGCACGCCACAGCTCGAGCGCGCGGCGGCCGTCGGCGGCGCGCTCGACGGTGAACCCGTCGGCGCGCAGGTAACGCTCGAGGACGGCCGCGATGCGGTGCTCGTCCTCGACGATCAGGATGCGTTCGCCGGCCATGTCGCCTCACTCTACGCGCTGCCCGCGAGGGGCCCGGGCGACGGGTGCGGGTGGTCCGAGGCTGGCCGCAGGATAGTAGCGCGGTCGTGAACGTTGTGCGAAGGGTCGGCGAAGGCTTCAGCGGGCGTCGCCGGCGCCGCCGATCACCCCGCGCGCCGAGCGGTCGGCGAGCTTGGCGAGGTTGCGGCGCGCCACCTCCGCGAGCGGCACGCCGAGGTCGTGGGCCACGGCCGCGACGTACCACAGCACGTCGCCGAGCTCGGCGGCCAGCGCGTCGCGCTGCGTCGCGTCGAGCGGTGTGCCGGGCGCCCAGCCGTCGTCGCGCATGAGCTTGCCGAGCTTCTCGGCCACCTCCCCGGCCTCGCCGGCCAACTTCAGGACGGGATAGAGCAGCGTCGCCGCGGCCGGGTAGGTCGCGGTGGCGCGCGCGCCTTGGGCGTACGCGTCGAGGTCCATGCGGCTCAGGCTACCGCCCGCGGGGGCGGCGGTGGCCCGTGCGTGTGTCGACCGTGACCCGTTCTCAACCGAGGGTGCGTCATGGTGGAGACGTGAGATGGGCTCGTCGGATCGTGGTCGGCTGCTGCGCCGTTCTCCTGTGGGCGTCGACCCAGCCGGCCCAGGCGCAGGCGGCGATCGACCCTCGTTACGAGGTCGTGGTGGCGGACCTGCTGGCGACGGCGGAGGGCCGCGCGTTCCTGGAGGCGTACCGCGCGATCCGGCGGGACTACCACGGGGAGTCCGAAGCGAGCTCCTTGCTCGAGGGCGCCATCCGCGGCTTGGTCGACGCCCTCGGCGATGCCTACGTGACCTACCTGGACGAGGACGAACTGGCGGCCGACCGTCGCCTGGCGCGCGACCCGGACGTCGTGGTGGTGGCGGTCGTCGGGCAGGTCGGCTACCTGCGGCTGGCGTCGTTCGACAGCGAGCGCGCGGGTGAGCGCTTCGCCGCGGAGCTCGAGGGGCTCACCGAGCGCGGGGTCACGGGGTTGATCGTCGACCTGCGCGGGAACGCCGGCGGGCTCGTGCTCGGCGGCCTGCAGGTGCTCGACCTGTTCCTGTCGGACGTGGTGCTGGGGTACCGCACGACCCGCTTCGGGCAGATCCCCTTGGGCTACGCCAACCCCCGCGCCGTGGCGTTGCCGCTGGCCGTGCTCATCGACCGCGACACCGCGTCGACGGCGGAGATCGTCGCCGGCGCGCTGCAGGCCAAGGGCCGCGCGCGTCTCTACGGCGAGATCAGCGCCGGCAAGGGCGTGGGGCAGTCGACGGTGCCGCTGTCGAACGGCGGCGAGCTGCGGCTCGTGACGTTCTCCTGGTCGCTGCCCGACGGCCGCAACATCGACGGCTGGGGGCTCACGCCGGACGTGCCGGTCCGCTTCGCGGGGGCGGTGCTCGACCCCGCCGACCTCGGCCGGCTCGTCGATCACCCCGAGATCGACCCGGTGGCGGCCGCGGCCGCCCGCGACCTGGGCCGGCTGGACAGCGCGCGAACGCCCCTGGTACCATGACGTTCGCTCGCGCCGCGATCCGCCGGTCGCGGTCGCGAGCGCTCATTCGGCGGTAGCTCAGCGGTAGAGCGGTCGGCTGTTAACCGATTGGTCGTAGGTTCGATTCCTACCCGCCGAGCCATGACGGCGAAGGTCGTCCGAGACGGCGACCACAGTGCGCGGCGCCTCCCT
>Ga0209498_1001574_pt1 | contig 13966 bp, 13 predicted proteins | sample WalLakDeSediment_FD_184131 | JGI IMG/M metagenome (GOLD analysis project Ga0209498, IMG submission 184131) | Lake sediment microbial communities from Walker lake, Nevada to study Microbial Dark Matter (Phase II) - Walker Lake 11/02/13 Deep... | ecosystem: Environmental > Aquatic > Freshwater >...
AACTTCAACCAAACCGGTGTTTTTAATATTTCCACTTAATGCGAATACTTTTGTGCCCTTGGATTTTGCTGTACCGATTTTAGAAAACTGCTGTGCACCCATTATAATTATCGGAGGAATGTTCGCATAAGTTTCAACATTGTTGATGACTGTCGGTTTACCAAACAATCCTGATACAACAGGATAAGGAGGACGAGGTTTCGGCATTCCTCTTTTACCTTCGATTGATCCGATGAGTGCTGTTTCTTCTCCGCAAACAAATGCGCCTGCACCTTTTTTAATTTTGATGTGAAGAGAAAATCCGCTGTCGAGAATGTTATCGCCAAGTATTCCGTACTTTTCACATTTTGAAATCGAGTTCTGTAATCTTTCAATAGCAAGCGGGTATTCAGCACGGCAGTAAATGTAAGCAAGGCTTGCACCGATAGCATAAGCCGCTATCATCATTCCTTCAATTACCCGGTACGGATCGCTTTCAAGTAGTGATCGATCCATAAATGCGCCGGGGTCTCCTTCATCTGCATTACAGATCAAATATTTCTGATCAGATTTTTGTTTTGCAGCAAGCTCCCATTTTTTCCCTGTTGGAAATCCACCGCCGCCTCTTCCTCTTAATCCGCTAGTTAAAATTTCTTTAATTACTTCTTCGGGTTTCATCAGTCTCAAAACTTTATCGAAAGCTTTAAACCCGCCGTGAGCGAGATACGCATCAATTGAAACAGGATTTACTATTCCGCAGTTTGCCAAAATAATTTTCTGCTGATGCTCGAAGAACGGAACTTGTTTTAAACTCATTAATCCATTTGATTTTCCGTGAGTGCCGAGAACTTTTTCTTTATAAATTTCTTTATCAACTAAAGTTGTTTTAATAAATCTCGGAACATCTTTTACTGTAATTTCCTGGTATGATATTCTGTCTTTCCCGGAAAGCTTGATATCAACTATCGGTTCAACTGCGCAGAAACCTATGCAGCCGGTTCCTTCAACCGTTGCTTTGATGTTTAATTTTTTCAGCTCGGCTTCTATTGCTTCTTTAACTTTTGCTGCACCAGACGCGAGTCCGCAGGTTCCCATTCCAATCATAAGTATCGGGTGATCGTGCTCTTCATATTTCAAACGCTTGCGAAGCGATGTTATTTCGTGTTCACATTTTTCATCGTGATGGCAAAGTGGTCCTTCAGTGCAGCATTGAATGAAATGTTCGCAAGGTTTGTCTTTTGTGTGCCAGCATTTTTCGCAGCAGAGCTGATTAAAATCTCTCATTGTGCTACCTCCTCTGCTTTTTCAACTTTCTTTGCTGTCTGATATTTCTTAAGAATTTTTGGAATATCCTTTACAGTTATTCTCCCGTGGTAATCATCATTAACTAATATCACCGGCGCAATTGAACAAGCACCGATGCAGTTAACAACTTCAAGTGTGAATTTTTTGTCGCGGGTAGTCTGACCTGCTTTTATTCCCAATTCAGTTTCGAGTGCATAAAGAATGTTAGCTGAGTTCTTAACGTGACAAGCAGTTCCTCTGCAAACACGAATTACATTTTCACCCAGCGGAGTTAATCTGAATTGATTATAAAAAGTTGCAACTCCGTAAACACGGCTAAGCGGTACCTTAACAAAGTCTGAAATATCCCTTAATGCATTCTCGGGAAGGTAACCGTAAATAGATTGGACATCCTGAAGAAGAGGGATTAAGCTGCTTCTGTCATTAATTCGATAATTTTCAAAAATCTGGCTATGCATTTTTTCCTCAATAATTGATTTCGTAATCATAAATATTGATTCATTTAAGATGCCATCGGAGTGTAAAAAAAAGTTGAATCTAATTGAAAATTTCAAATCAACTGTCTACTGTAGCAATTGATTTTTCTTGCTTTTGAGAAGCTATTTATTGAAAGATGGAATTGAGTTGTGAGCTATATCAAGTAGTATAATTTTGAGTTTGAAACTGATGTAAAGATCAGTATCGATTTAGGTATGGCAAAGTAGATGCTGTTGAATTAAATGGCGAGATTAACCTTGGCAGCTGACCGTTCATATAAGAAACAAAAACACTGTAATTAACTACAGGAATATCCATCAAAGCTGCCTGTCTTAATCTTGACTGCATTTCTTTCTTTGAAAGCAAACACCCGTTGCAATGGATAATAAGCTTGTAATCTGAAATATTATCAGGTAATCCTGAGCCGTTTGAAAAATCTACTTTTAAATTCTTTTTTGTCTGATGGTTCAGCAATTCTGTGATCCTCAACTTCCCATCCTGATATCTCAGATGATGTGTATCGCAAGCTTCTGATATAAGCAGTTTGTCACCATTATTCAGTTCACCTATTCTCTGTAATGCTGTAACAAAATCAGCGAGGTTAGCTTTGCTTTTTGCAAGAATTAAAGAGTACGTGGTCAGATTAACTTTCGGAGGCAGTTCATTTTCAACCTGATCAATAAATTCATCTTCAGCAATAACAAGATCAGGAGGGTTTTTTAATTGAGATATAGTGTGAGATAAACCATGCTTCTTCACAACCATACAGACTGCACTTCCACTGATCGCTTTATGAATAGTTTCCACCTGAGACTTCAAAACTGAATTTTGAGATAAAGTAAAATCATCCGGCACTACAAGAACAACAATATCATCTTGATTAACTATTTCTTTGATAAATTTATTTTCACTCTCAACTGGTAACAGATGAATCAGTTTTTTCTTCAGGTTATCAATGCCGGCATTTTCCTTACAGGATATTTCAAAATGTTTAATCTCAAGAGCCTGCAGTTCAGTTAGTAAGTTAGGATTTATTCCAAACTCTATTTTATTTACAGCAACTATAAAGGGAACCTTTACTTTACGAAGATTTGTAATTAAATCTGTTTCACTCCTATCAAGTTCTTCTCTTGCATCCAAAACTAAAACTGCAAAATCCGCGGTAGAAATCGTTTTTATAGTTTTATTAATTTTTTTTGCTCGGGAACCATCTTCACTGTCTATTCCTGCCGTATCAATAATAATAACAGGACCGAAAGGTGAAAGCTCAACTGCACTGCGCACTGATTCTAATGTTGTTCCTGGCTTATCATCAACGGTGCACAATTCCTTTACAAATATTGAGTTGATCAGTTTTGATTTGCCGACATTCCGTCTTCCAAGAACTGCAATGTGTACTTTTTCTTTCTCTAAGCTTCTGAGCATAGTTCTACTAAAATTCTTGAATAAGGACTTGGACAAAATCTGTTCCATCAATCCCTCTTCTTAAAAGCATTAGTTTCAACCTGATTACTGGTAATTTGCCTTCGCCTATATCATTTGTAATAATCTGCTTCTCTATTATTAGAATGCTTAACAACATGCAATAATTAAAAGTTAAAGATTTATCGGAGAGTTATAGCATTATAACTTCAATCATTCATATTCAAAATAGTTAAAGCGGTTGCCTGGCACTTTCTAAAATAGATTTAAAACAAGGCAGGCCGGATTCATAATTATTAGAACAGTTTTCGGTTGTTCGTATAGAAAACAAGCCTGACAGGGAAGCTACGTTTCCAGCTAAACTTGAATTAAAATTAATAGGTAAGTCTGGATTAGCAAAGTCCAAATAAGGCTCAACCGATACCTTAAAGATGACCAACTGACTAAAAGATGAAACCACTGACACGAAGAAAACGTCGAAAAAGCATCATTTTGTCGCTCATTAAACCAAAATTCGACTAATACACCATTAAAGTCGATAATTTTGTTAAAAGGTGTGAGTATTGAAATGAATAAATCTTCCATTGGATTACTGGCGACGCCAACCTATGTTTGAAGCGTTAATATATGTTAAACAATAAAAGAGGTTCTATTTGAAGTCAATATTAATCGTGTTTTTTACTTTAGCAGTTGGTGGTTTGGTTGGATTTACAATGTTAAACATCGAAAATAATGCAGAAAACGAACAAATTTTAGTCGAGGAATTTGTTCCTGTTACGGTAAAGGAAAACACTGTTAGTACCTCAGCAGTCAAGTTTATCGATCGTGGAACTATGAAGACATCCTGGTATGGACCGAGGTTTCACGGAAAGATGACTGCAAATGGAGAAATTTACGACCAGATGGCGTTTACAGCAGCTCATAAATCATTAAGCTTTGGAACGCTTCTAAAGGTCACAAACCAAAGAAATGGAAGATCAGTAATAGTTAGGATTAATGACAGGGGCCCTTACATCGAAGGAAGAGACCTTGACCTTTCAAAAGGTGCAGCTATTGAGCTTGGAATTCTTAAAAAGGGCGTTGCCCGATTGAAAATCCAGGAAGTTTCACTTGGCGAAGGTAATAGTCCTAAAGCAATGGTAAATTAAATAATCCAAACCTTTCAAATTAGCCCGATCCAAAAAGTCGGGCTTTTTTTATTCCCTATTATCAACATCCATACTTAAATTTGCCCTTAAAATTATATCAGAAATTAAGTTTACAGAAATGAATAAGCTAAATCTCGGCTGCGGTAAGGATATTAGAGAAGATTACATTAACCTTGATATTGTTGATTACGGTGGAAATATGATTCACGATATCAACTCTTTCCCCTACCCTTTTGAGGAAAATTACTTCGATGAAATTTATGCCTCTCACGTGCTTGAGCATCTGAATAGTTTTCATGATACTCTAACTGAGTTATACCGCATACTGAAACCAAATGGACTTCTGATAGTTTATGCACCCTTTTTTTTGAACACAAAATACTTCGGCGAACCAGATCATAAAATTCCTTTCTCGATCAGAACATTCGACAATTATGAATACATCGGAAATCGAAAACTTAAGTTTTACGAAAAATGGAAACTCAAACACAGAACTAACTATGAGGGCAAAGCACAATTTGAAGTACTGGAAAAAAAATTCATTACTTCGCATTTTGCTCTTTTAAATTGGATGGACTTTTTTGTAAATATTGAACCGGTCATTTATGAAAGATTCTTTGCCGGAATATTTTCACCTGAAGAAGTATATTTTAAGTTACGGGCAGTAAAGTAACTTTAATTTAATTCTTTTCTTCTGAAAACCTCAATTATTATCCATAACCAGCCAATCAGAAAACTTACACCGCCAACGGGAGTAATCATTGCAAAAAACCGGGTTCCAGTAGTTGAATAGAGGTAAAGCGAAAAAGAGAACAACATGATTCCAAGCAGGAAAAATATTGATGGGATTTTTCCCTTTATAAAATCAGTTAATGAAAGAATTAATAGAACCAGCGTATGAATAAAATGATATAAAACGCCTGTCTTATAAACCTCAAGCATTTCAGCAGAAAGTTTTTCCCTCAAACCGTGAGCACCGAAAGCACCGATTGCTACAGCTGTAAATCCTGAAACTGCGGAAATAATTATCCATACTTTTTTATCATTCATCTTAAGCCTTAATTGCATTGAATAGTTGAATGTAATTTCTTTAAATTTGCTCGCAATTTAATCAAATAAAAAACGAGTTATGAAAAAAATACAAAAGCTTATCCTGCCAGCACTAATTGTACTGGCTATTGTCCTGATGTTTAAATTTTATTTTATGAAAGGCGGCGAATTAGGTTCTTTCTCTGACTTTGATCCAAACAATAATGCAGTGAAGGATATCAGAGTTCAATTGTTAATCGTCAGAGGAATTGAGCGAAGCGGCGGCGAAGTCAGCTTTTTTACTTCGGATAGAAATGGAAGAGTTGTTAAAGCTTACGGTGATGCTACCTTGCCAGCAGGATTTGAAGATTCAGATGTGATTATTTTGAGAGGACATTTAACACAGAGCGGATTTCATGTGCATGAGATTTTGCTCGATTAATTTATGAGCAATTTCAAACTCGTTTCTAACTACAAACCTGCCGGAGATCAGCCGCAGGCAATTAAGCAGTTAGTTGAAAGAATAAATGGGGGCGATAAATTTCAAACTCTTCTTGGAGTAACCGGCAGCGGAAAAACATTTACCATTTCAAATGTAATAGAACAGTTAAATAAACCGACACTAATAATTTCCCACAACAAAACTCTTGCTGCACAGCTTTATTCTGAGTTTAAATCTTTCTTTCCTGAAAATGCTGTTGAGTTCTTCATCAGCTATTATGATTACTACCAACCTGAGGCTTATGTTGTTAAAAGCGATCTTTACATTGAAAAAGATTTCTCAATCAATGAAGAAATAGACCGTTTGCGATTGAAAGCAACAACATCTCTCATAGAAGGAAGAAGAGATGTAATTGTTGTTGCAAGTGTAAGCTGTATTTACGGTATCGGTGCACCCGATGAATATGCACGTCAAATTATATTTGTCAAAAAAGGTGAAAAGCTCGATCGAAAAAAATTTTTGCGTGAGCTAATTGATATTCATTTTGTAAGAAACGATTCTGAGTTTGGCAGGGGAACTTTCCGAGCAAGAGGAGACGTAATAGAAATTATTCCTGCTTATGAAAATGAAGAAGCAATAAGAATTGAGCTTTGGGATAGTGATGTTGAGAGAATTTCTATCATCGATTCTTTAACAGGAAATGTTCTCCGTGAAGTTGAATCTGCACCAATATACCCTGCAAAATATTTTGTCACCGATCGCGATAAGATGCAAAAAGCAATTTACAATATCGGGCTTGAACTTGCCGAAAGGTTGGAAGTATTTCGAAAAGATGAAAAATATCTTGAAGCGCAGCGGCTTGAGCAGAGAACAAAGTTCGACATCGAAATGATGAAAGAGATTGGTTACTGTTCCGGTATTGAAAACTACTCTCGTCATATGGATGGAAGAGCATCAGGCTCACGTCCATTCAACTTATTCGATTATTTCCCCGATGACTTTCTTTTAGTTATTGATGAATCGCACGTTACTCTCCCGCAGATTAGAGGAATGTATAACGGTGACCGCAGCAGAAAAGGGACACTCGTTGAATATGGTTTTCGACTTCCTTCAGCGTTGGATAACAGACCGATGATGTATGAAGAGTTTATGGAAATGCTCGACCAGGTAATTTTTGTTAGCGCAACTCCAGGAGACTACGAACTTGAAATGAGCGGCGGAGTAATTGTTGAACAAATCATTCGCCCAACAGGATTGCTCGATCCTGAAATTGAAGTGAGACCAATTAAAGGACAGATTGATGACCTGATCGATGAAATAAGAACAAGGGTACATAAAAAGGAAAGAATTCTCGTCACAACTCTCACAAAAAAAATGGCTGAGGACTTAGCCGACTATCTTGATAAAATTAAAATTCAGGTTCGTTACATTCACAGCGATATTGATTCGCTTGAAAGGGTTGAGATACTCCGCGATTTACGATTGGGTGAATTTGATGTTTTAGTTGGAGTTAATCTTTTGAGAGAAGGACTTGACCTGCCTGAAGTTTCTCTTGTTGCAATTATCGATGCAGATAAAGAAGGATTCCTTAGAAGCGCAAGATCCCTTATGCAGGTTGCCGGAAGAACTGCGCGTAATGTTAACGGTAAAGTAATTATGTACGGGGATGTGATTACCCAATCAATGCAGAAAACAATAAGCGAGACTAACAGAAGAAGAAAGCTGCAAAAAAAATATAACGAAGAACACAATATTGTTCCAGCTACAATTTATAAAAGTGTGGAAGAAATTCTCGCTTCAACTTCACTTGCAGAAGTAAGAAAGAGAGATGACAAAGAGGATTACGGATTTGCTAAAGTTGCCGAACCTGTTTTGAAATATATGAACAAAGAACAGAAAGAAGATCTGATTGAACAGTTAAGAGAGCAAATGCGTAACGCTGCAAAGGATCTTGAATTTGAAAGAGCTGCTTCTTTAAGAGATGAAATTTTAAGATTGGAGAAGATGGTTAAATAATTGTCTCAGATTTTTATAATTGAATTAACCTCGTCAGACAATTTTTCGCCTTCATACAAAACCTTTTCTAAAAACAATCCCGATGGCGGTGCTGTGAACTTTGCAACTTCATTTGATTTGGCACTTAGAAAATTGAGAATATCCTTCTCGGTTTTCTTTCCCCTTCCAACTTCAACTAAAACTCCAACGATTCTTCTAACCATTTTCCAGATGAAGTGTGAGCCAACAATTCTTATCAGAATTAAATCTCCATCTTCTTTTATTTGAATGTCATCTATCAAGACCTTGGTTGATTTTTCTTCGGGATCATCATCGGAGAAAGACACGAAATCGTGCATACCAGCAAATAATTTTGCTGCTGATTCCATCTGCTTGAAATCAAGCTTGTCTTTTATCCACCAAACATAATTTTTGCCAAAAGCTGTTCTTCTTTTTGAAATCTGGTAAAGATAACTGCGTGATTTTGCATCGTGCCTTGCATGAAAGTTTTGTGAGGCTTTTTCAACTTCCAGAATATTGATATCGTGTGGAAGGAGGTCATTAAATTTCATTCTGATTATTTCCGGAGCGAGAACTGTCTTTGCATCAAGATGCGCAACCTGGCACAGTGCGTGAACTCCGCTGTCGGTTCTTCCCGAACCCTGCAAATCCACGAAATCATTTCCAAAAATTTCATTCGCGGCTTTAACTATTGTTCCCTGAATTGTTTTTGCGTTCTCCTGCTTCTGCCATCCGGAATAGCGGGTTCCTTCATACTCAATAAAAAGTTTGAAGCGGGAATTTTTTTTTGATGGACTTGAATAGTAATTACCGGATTTTAATGGCTTATAATTTTTCTTACTCCTAACCTTACTCTTACTCATTTTAATTTCAGAGATTCTTCAGCGTAATCGTGAGAAGTTTCATACACTCGAACTTTTATTTCATTTACATTTTCCGTCAATGATGCTTTCTTAATTTCACCAAGCAGATAGAGACAGATATTTTCTGCGGTTGATTGAAAGTCAACAATAACTTTTTTGGAGTTCATCTTTTCCAAAAACTCGAGAACAATTTTATCATCTTTATTTACCATAAAAGCGTGATCAAGTTTTTCGATTATCGGATTGATAATTTTCTCAACATCATAATAATCGATTATCATTCCCTGGTAATCGAGCTCACCATCAAACTCAACCAGCATTTTGTAAGAATGTCCATGAATATTTTTACACTGACCGAAATGCTCGGGCAGTCTGTGTCCCATTTCCCATCTGAATTCTTTTGCTATTTTCATCTCTCTAGTTTCTATTATTACTTGTTTATAAAATGTTTTCTTTCCTTACGTTGAGTTGTTAAATCCAAAAAATTAAAATGCATTTATCTATTTATTCAACCATTTTTGGTACATTTTCATAACTTTCTCGTGTGGTATTATCCTACCAGCTTTAACATCTTCTAATCCTCTTAGGATAGAAGCTTTTTCAGCTTCAGATATTTCATTCCACCAATCTAAATTATTTCTATTAATTTTTTGAGTTTCAAATTTTACAGGCTGATGATTTCGCTTTTTCAGAATATCACACTCCCTTTGTTTGCGGATGCCAGATGTATTTATGCATTTGAAGCTGAAATCTTACATCAAGTTTATCTTCTAAAATCCAATTGATGAGCTGAACCGGTTCAAGATCACCAAAGACAACTGAAAATAAAATTATGCATTTTCTATGCAAGTTATATTTTCTAATCAGCTCAACTGTCCAATCGTAATCTTCACGATTGCCGATTACAAATTTAAGTTCGTCGGTCGGTTTGAGATACTTTAAATTCTCATAGAGATTTTTCTTTTCCATTCCGCTTGATGGACATTTCAGATCCATAATTATTTTTACTCTCGGATCAATTTCTTGTATAGAAAGACTGCCTCCTGTTTCGATCATTACTTCATAGCCAAGCTCACAAAGTGTTTTCATTAAATCCAGACATTCATCCATTTGAACAAGCGGCTCACCGCCGGTTATTTCGACCAGCCTGCAATTATATTTTTCAACTTCATCAATTACCTGCTGAACTGAAATATCCTTTCCTTCATAAAAAGCATATTCAGTATCGCAGTAAGTACAGCGGAGATTGCAGTATGTCAACCGGACAAAAACACAAGGTCTTCCCGCGTGGGTACTTTCACCTTGAATTGAGTGATATATTTCGTTGATTTTGAGCATGAAAATTCACCCTGAACTCGTTTCAGGGTCTTTATTGTTCTAGACTATATTCTAAGATCCCGAAAAAACGCAGATCCTGAAATAAATTCAGGATGACCTTCGGTCAGTTCGGGATGAAGACAAATTCGCCAGCAAAAGTTACCCCTGTGCAGGTTGATTTCAAACCCCATATAGCCTATATTTGGCACTCAAATTTTGACCAAAAGAAGTTAATTATAGTTAAATAAAAAGGATTTATACTTAATGGCAACTCATAAATCGGCGAAGAAAAGAATACGAACCAGCGAAAGAAGAAGAGTAATAAACCAGCAGGCTGAATCACGAATTAAGACAAGCGTGAAGAAAGTTTTAGCCACAACTAACAAAGAAGAAGCAGAAAAGCTTTACAAAGCAGCAGTAAGCGTTCTCGATAAAGGAACCACAAAAGGTCTTATAAAAAAGAACACCGCTTCCAGACAGAAGTCAAGCATAACAAGACATTTGAACAAGCTGCAGTCAGCTAAATAAGAAAAGCAAAAATATTTTGTTAAAAGAAAAGCTCTTCGGTTGAAGAGCTTTTTTATTACTTACCTTTTTCAATTTATAATATGCATTTTAATTTCCACGATAAACTTTCCTTGCAATTTCATTCATCTCCTGCAACACTTCCTGTGTATTAAAACCCATTACCACATAATTTTTTTCTGCAGGCATAGCCGAAACAGAGTATCCTTTCTTGTTAAAAATATCAATAAGATCGGTCAGATAAATTTCATTCTGTACGTTCTCGCTTTTCAGTTCACCGATTGTTTCCCTGAGTTTGCCGTATTTAAAAGCAAAAACACCCGAATTATACTCGTTGTTTTTAAGAAGCTCTTCTCTGGTAAATGTAAACTCTTTTCCTTTATACACAATCTTATATGATTCATTTGCAGGCAAAGCATTTATATCCTTGTGTTCCATAATCTGAATTACATTTTGTGATTCATCCTTTGCTCTGACAATTCTTCCGTAATAATTATCTTCTGGCTTGCCCTCGTATAAACCTGTCAAGACTATCATATCAGTGCCTGATTTCAAGAATTCACCTCGGAACTTTTGAATCGTTTCAGCATCAATCAATCCCATATCGCCGGGAAGAATATAAACTATTGTATCATCAGGAATATTTTCCAATTCAGCCAAAGCAACCTGAACAGCGTGTCCTGTTCCTAATTGAACTTCCTGGTATGCAAAGACAGTCCTGTCTCTTTTTCCCATTGACTCCATTACATCGAGCGCTTTGATTCCAACAACTACAACTATATTTATTCCGTTCACAGCTTCTTTACAGGCGTTGTAAACCCGTTCAACTGTTGGAGTGCCGAGAATAGTGTGAAGCATTTTCGATTTTTCAGATTTAAGACGTTTACCATGTCCGGCAGCGAGTAGTATGGCGACTTCTATGCATTTGATGTCAAATTGTGATGATAGTTTTTCTATCTGCTTTAATATTTCATTCTTATCGTTGTTTTGCATATCAAGTTTTTGATTAAGGTTTAAAGTGAGTAGTATCTAATAAATATTATATACAAGCTTTGATTAGGCCGGCTCTTTTTCTTCTTTGCTATAGTGCATAAACAGTGCAATGTTCAATCCCACAGTAAAATAAATCAGTGTTGCAATTTCGTGATCCCAGAAATTAAGTTCGGATAATCCTGCAACGAGAATATTGACAAAGGCAGCCAGCGCTCCAAGTGAATAAGACGCAATAAACGGTTTCCCCTTTGTTGATTTATAAATCCGACTGAGCTTTACTATGATCATAATAAACATATACATTATAGCTAAGAACCCAAACAATCCGAGAGTAGCCAGAAAGTGAATATAGTTGTTGTGCAGATGTCCGTGAATTTCTTTATCATAAGGTCGCTTGTAATGAACATAATATTTTTCTATGCCTATATCGCCAACTCCAAATAAAGGATAGTCTTTAAAAATTTCCCAGCCAGCACGCCATAGTGCTAACCGTGTAAAGTTCTGCGGGAGGTATGGGTCAAAGAAACTAAGAAACCTGCCTCGCTTAACATGAGTACAATAAAGTTTTCCATCGGCGTACTGAAAATTAGTGGGCTTGGGTGAGAGCTTATCCTTTGCCAGAGTTGAAAATTTATGCTCACTATCTATGTTTAATTTATAAATACTGCCATCACTGTTAAGCACAAGAAGCTCATCTTCATAGCCAACCATTCTGTGAACCTGCTTTAGTTCTTTCAGTTGATCTTTCAGAACCAGTATGTTTTCTTCTCGTGCAAACAGATTCAGTCCGTCTGAGTTACTAGTCAATAAGTAATCTTCGAATAGTAAAGCTCTGTTAACTGGTCCTGTTTCTTTTTGAGTAACTTTTTCACCGGGCAGCAGTCCCTCTTTTGAATAAACAGAAACGCCTGAACTGATAGAAACAAAGTAGAAAAATGATGAATCTATAAATAACCATCTGTAATTTTTTAATTCAGGGAACCGGATTGATTTAGTCTCGCCAACAACAGATTCGTAATAAGTTAACCCGCTATCCGAATCCAGAGTATAAAGAGAATTGCCAAGCAATTTAAAGTCCTTGGTTTCTCCCGGTGGTAATATTTCATTTACCTGTTCGACATCTCCATTCTGCTTCTTGAAAACCAGGAATCGTGTGTCAATGAGTTGAGCTAAAAAAAACTCATCGGAAACTTTCATAAAGACAGCAGCGGGGGAAGGAGTTTCAATTCTTTTTATGAGAGTAGAATCATCATAAAATAAAATTCCATTTTCAAAGTCGCTTACTGTAAACAAGCTGTCAACCTCTGAAATCGTATAAGCACGGCCATCAGTGTTGAACGAATATAACTTTTCTGCGCTGGTTCCTTTAAAGTCATAAACACTTACTGAGCTTATGTTCTTATCCAGAACGAACAAAAGTATTCCAGCCAGAAGAACCGGTGCAAGGATAATCCATTTTCGTTTAATTATTAATATCAGAATTATACCAGCGGCAACACCCATCCATCCAGTACGTTTAAAAGTTGCGATCAACATTAAAAGTGAAATTGCAAAACCTGAATACAATAGCAATTTGGTTTTCCAACCGGTCTTTTCATTTATGATGAATGCAAAGAAGAATAAAACAACAAAGCTTATTATCTCACTCGCAGTTATTGGATGCTGGAATAGTGATGGCCCTGATTGTGTAATTACATACTGGTTACTAAAATAGAATTGAATTGAAAAATAAAGATAGATCACAGCAGTAACCAGGGAACCAAAAACAAAAAGTTTAAAGTAGTTTTTACCAAGCTTCAGACTCGTTGTAGCTACTATCGTTGTATACACAACAGGAATCAGCAGCGCTCGCTTTGTAAAAAAATGGAATGCCTGAGCTTTGTATTCTGAAAAAATAAGAGAGACAATCTCTGCAACTATATACAGAATAAAAGCAAGCTCTAAACCTGTTTTGCTGAAAGGGTTTTTTCTTGTAAGAAATGCTTTTGCCAGTATAAGTAGAAGTGCTCCAAAATATCCCACTTGGTTAACGAAGATTGAGTTGCTCAGGCTCAATACAAATACGACAAACAGTGAAACTATTATCCAGTCTAATATTTTATACTCTTTTTGTTCCTGATCAGGCATTACGAGCTTTAAAAATACGATTTAAGTTTATTTATGTGCAGGTAATAAAATTACTAACAGCGATGAAGGATAATTATATATCCATATACCCTAAATCTAAATAAAAATACGATTTTAATGATTATCTTTTATATAATAATTTTAAGCTATTGTAGTATATGAAAGTTTTCTGGCGGTTTTTTAAATATCTAAAGCCTTACATCAAACCACTCGCAGCAGCAAATTTTTTCATGCTGTTATTTGTAATATTCAGCCTTGCCTCGATTGGTCTGGTTATGCCTTTTATAGATCTACTGTTTAACCAGCAACCGGAAGAGGTTACG
>Ga0209498_1001578_pt1 | contig 13957 bp, 11 predicted proteins | sample WalLakDeSediment_FD_184131 | JGI IMG/M metagenome (GOLD analysis project Ga0209498, IMG submission 184131) | Lake sediment microbial communities from Walker lake, Nevada to study Microbial Dark Matter (Phase II) - Walker Lake 11/02/13 Deep... | ecosystem: Environmental > Aquatic > Freshwater >...
GGGCAACCGATCATGCCCGGAGCCCTCATCTGCGAGTCCATCTTCCAGACCGGCGCGGTGCTGCTCTCAAAGATGATGGGCGGCATCAGCGAAGGCGTCCCCGTCCTCACCCGGATCAACAACGCCAAGTTCAAGAGCATTGTGAAGCCCGGCAGTACGCTCGACATAGAGGCAGAACTGGTAGAAAAGGTCAGCACTGCCTATTACATGAAGGGCAGGGCCTCGGTCGGCGGCAAAACCGCGGTCACAGTCGAGTTCACAGTCACCCTTGTCACAGAAGCCCCCTGACGCAGCGGCGGGCTGTTCGGACTTCTGGTTGTTGGTTCATAGAGCGGGCTGCGGATGGCACACATCCGATCACAACAGTCTACTTCCTTTGAGAGTGCCATATTGAACGGCCCGGCGTTCAAAGATATAATAGGAAACATCATATGGGTTTTCTGGACATAGCGGACAAGACTTTCCTCGTCTTCGGGGTAGCCAATAAGAAGAGCGTCGGCTACTCCGTCGGAGAGGTGCTCTCAGAGGCGGGTGCAAACGTCATCTACAGTGTGCAGTCTGAGGAAGCCAAAGAGAGCGTCACCAGGATCATCTCCGGAGCCGATATCTTCGTATGTGACGTCGAGCGAGAGCATGATATCGACGAACTGGCTGACCAGGTCGTCAAGAAATACGGTAAGATAAACGGCATCGTTCATTCGATAGCCTTCGCCAACTACGAAGAGGGGCTGAAGCCGTTTCACGAGACTAAGAAGAAGAACTTCCTGCAGGCGGTCGACATATCCTGTTACTCGCTGATAGCCATTGCCAATGCCTTCAATGAACTGCTGGACGACAGAGCGTCCATCGTAACCATATCCATCTCGACGACTAAGATGGCCGCCGAACCCTACGGCTTCATGGCCCCGGTGAAAGCAGCCCTGGACTCAACAGTCTGCTTCCTTGCCAAGTCCTTCAGTTCGTTCTCAAATGTCCGCTTCAACTCCGTGAACGCCGGCCTGCTGAAGACCTCGGCATCGGCGGGAATACCCGGTTACCTGGACTACTATATGTTTGCCGAGGAACTGACCCTGCGCAAGAAGGCTCTTTTGACCAGAGAGGTGGCCAACGCGGTTGCCTTCCTCCTCAGCCCGCGCTCAAGCGGCATCAACGCCCAGGGCATCATCGTGGACGCCGGGATGTCGGTCAACTACTTCGACAAGGACATCATCAAGAAGGCCCTCAGGACCTAGACGGATGATTCTGTATCCGGTGGTTATGTCAGTCCACCTCCCAACCAAGGGCAATCATAACTCCCCTTGCCCCTCTTATCTTAAGAGGAGGAGCTTGAGTGGCCCAGAGCAATCAGCCCTTCTGAGTCGGCTGGCCCGCCAGGCACTGAGGATTAGCGCCGAGAAGAGCGGAGTGAGTCTGGGAGAACTGCTCAAGGACGAACAGGGGAGGCCGTGTCCTGATTCGGGCAACTACTGGTCGCTATCCCACAAACCCCACTGCGTGGCAGCCGTGGTGAGCCGGGACAGGGTCGGGATCGACGTCGAGGAGATGAAGCCGCGCACCGAACCGCTCTTCTCCTATGTGGCGGGCGACGAGGAGTGGGCACTGGTCGACAGATCCTGGGATACGTTCTTCCGCTACTGGACAGCCAAGGAGGCCACGCTCAAGGTTATCGGGATCGGCATCGGCGGTCTGAAGGCCTGCCGCATAACCGCAGTGCCCGACGAGAACCATATCGTTCTGGACTACAGGGGTGATTCCTTCCTGGTCGAGCAGCTACGGCACAGGAACCACATCGTCGCCGTGGTCAAGGGCGACAACGACATCGAGTGGGCCGTGCTGGACGAGTAGTCTCCCCGATTACACCTGAGTCTGACTCATCGGAAGTGGCTTCTGTCGAATTCGCCGGACCGGTACCGCTCCCAGCCGGGGAAAACCTCGCGGTAGAGCCTGAGCCGTATGCCTATCAGCTTCAGGGTCCTCACAAACAGCATCCTGACCATCCTGGGTCTGCCGAGGAGCGATTTCATCAAGAGGAGCAGTGTCCGAGTCAGCGTGGGGGGACACCCTCTTATGGTGACGACCGATGGCAAGCATCGGGCACCCGACTCTCCCCGGCCTGAAGCAGTCGTTTCGCTCACTCTCTTCAGTAGATCCTTGTTGCTCTTGACGGCGCAGTCGCCGTAGAGGAAGACCCTGGCGGGTGAAGACCCGGCACCTTCCATCTTATCCACCTCTGCTCTCAATCCGAGACCATAGTACATCTCTGCGCGGCCGAGATCCGTATCGGGATTGTCTTTGCCCAGGATCGATAGCGCCAGGGCCAGCGTGGCGCCACATGCCGAACAGAGAGTCTGACCGGGATGGGGTGCGGAAAGCCCCCTAATCTTCGTCGGTTCCAGCAGCTCCCTGTCCGGTTCAAACCGCCACTCGAGATGCTCTTTGAGCGATTCCACATCTTCACCGGCGATCTCGATAGTGCTGAGGTCGAAAGAGCGATCGTGTCGTCCTGCGAAATCCTTCAGGTAGTCGATGTCAGCGGGATCAAATCCCAGTATCGTCGCACCTACGACATCGCACTCGAACACATCCCTGCCGGCTATGATGAGGTCCTTGCGATAGGCCGTACCGGCAAGGGTCTCCGGCCCCTTCTCCAGCATGTATATTCCATCGATTACGACGAGGTCACTCCTTACGGCATCGTTCAACAGGCTGATCAGCTTATCCAGCCGCTTGCTGGTGTGGAACCGCTTCTTTGAATCGGGACTGAGGCAACCCTTCAGATTCTTGAAACCGAGGGACACCTTTGTCTGAAAGTGGGTCTTGAGAACGGGAAGGTTGATGAGGAAGTCCGCTTTCATGGCTTCTCTGGCAACCCTGACCCTTATCCCTCCCAGATCAACCTCACGAAACGGCCCCTGGTTGAAATCGAACAGCTTGACTCCGTACCTCCGCGCCACCCTATCAATGCCGGTACCCCTGAAACCATATTTCGTGTACGGATCGAGTTCGTCGAACATGTTGATGATAGCGCCTTCACCGATCGTGATGTCCCGACAGCCGTGTTCGAGCAGAAGTTGCACGATCGCCTCCACCACCACAGTGGTAGTTACCATCCCGTAAGGGGGCATCGTGTTGTGGCGGAAGCAGTTGTTGGGCTTGATGAGAACCCTGTGATCCCTGCCCAGGTTCTCGAATCCGTGGCACAACTCGACGGCTTTGCGAATCGAGTCCAGCGAGCCGTCATATTTGACCAGTGATACCGTCATCCGTCCTGCACCCCGAATTCATAACTCCTGATCTCCTCAGTGTACAGGTCGAGGAAAGCCCGGGCTTTCTCTTCTGAGAAGAACGCAGGCCTATAGGTAAGGGAGAGATTCAGATTCCGGTTATAGGTGCCGGCAGCGATGCTGAGCCCCATCGGGCTCACGACGGGCGCCGAGCCGATAACGTTCAATATTCTGGCATCTCCCATCGTCTTCACCGCCGCCTCCTCAGAGCGCGGTTCCGACCATACAGAGCCGATATTGGTGAGCACGATAGTGTCCACATATGTCCTGGTGATCATCAGGAACCTGCACATAAGCTTCATCACGAACAGAGGAAAGCGGGAGCAGAAGTAGAAGTAATAGACGAGGGCAAAGGCCATCCTGTTCGCGGCGGCCTCTGAAGTCTCGGCTCGTACCTTCTTGAGCAGCCTCGCGGCATCAGATCTATCCGCCGACGTGGTCGTCAGCGAAAGCCACGAGGCCTGATTGGAGACGACGCCGCTGAAGCCTTTGGGGCTTATGCTCACCGGAGCCATGATCCTGATCCTGTTGCTCGACTTCCCGTGCATGCTGTTCCATTTCTCCACGGTCCTGTAGCATGCTGCCAGGAGAAGATCGTTCAGCGTGGCACCGACTAGCCTGGCTCTAGACTGAATACGCCCCAGTTCCTCGGGGTCGATAGCGCCAAAGCAGAAACGGAGCTCTCGTGACGGTCCGGATCTGTAATGAAACACCCGTGTCGGCAGAGCCAAGGTAGAGAGAACAAAGCGATGGAAGAGGCTGAACAGGATCTTTCTATAGTAGTGATCGACCTTCGCTCTCTGGCTGTGGGCGAACTCCAGGAGTTCGTCTCCCTTACGGTTGATGCGCATGTCCTCAGCAGCAACCTGAGGCGGTGATTCAGCCTCACCATCGCTGACGGCCTGGCTGTTGTAGATCTCGACGACCGTCCTGATAAAGATCAGTGCGCGGAGACCGTCCGCCGCGGAGTGATGAACGGCAAAGACCAGTGACGATTCGGTCTCGCTTTCTCTCAGTAGAGAAACCCTGAAGGGGAACGCCCTGCTAAGATCCAAGGGCAGGTTCATCCAGCTGGCGATGTAGCTCTCACGGTCGGCATCCTTGAGATGCGCCAGGTCTGCCACCGTCAGCACTCCTGTTCCGGTGTCGTCCTGGATCTCCCTCATCGGTCTAAGCCTCCTGGCACGAATAATGGTCCTCATGACGGGATGGACCTTTTGTGCCATGGAGATGGCCCGGCCTAATCTGTCCTCATCCACTTCACCCTGAGTCCTGACGATCCCATAGAGGAGCATGGGTTCATCTATGCCGTCGAGAGCCAGGAGGCACTTATCCACGCAGTTTAGTGGAATGTACCCGGGTGAACTCTTCATCTTCCCTTGCATACAGATCCAAAACGCTGTCAGAGCAACAGGCCGGCCCTGGCAGTCTCCTGGCTCATAAGCTATCGTCGCGCTAAGGATCGAGCGACAACACCCCTACCCTGACTCTACTCTCTCCTTCGCTGCCCGGGCGATCTCGGCAGAGATCGCCTGTCCTCCACGGCGTGCCAGCAATGCCAGGGCTCCCGAGACCTCGCCTCCGACAGTGACCCTTGTCTTGTCGTTAACAGGTTCCAGAGTATAGAAGCGGGTCAGATCGGTGAGGAGAGCCCTGCCCTGCATAACTACGGTCCGTTCCGGGACGAACTCAGTAATCGTCATCAGCAGACTCACCGTAAGCCTGCTCACCTTAGCAGTGACAGACAGCTGCGATCCGACTGCCAGAGACCCACGGGAAACCCTCTCGATCTTCTTTATCGACGGCATCCATTGCGGCCACTCCTCAAGCCTGTCTATCAGCGCCCAGACTCTGTCAGCGGGGGCGTTGATCTCGATGCTGCTCTCAAACCTCATAGCTGTTGACCCCCTTCCTGCGCAGTAGCATACAACATCGTCCACAGTTAGACAATTGGCGGCTTGACTCCTACCCCTCCACTGAGGCATGACCGCCGACTCACCTTCCAGTCGAGTCCGGTGATCTTTACTCTGCGTATGTGAGCCGCCGGCGACAAGAAGCGACTATCGCTCCTCTACGGCACGCGATTCAGACGGCGGACGGGGGAAGGGCGGACGGTGACCCTCACCATACCGACGCAATTTATCAGCCATCTCTCGATCGGTAAGACTGCTCCGATGGATCTCGGCCTCCAGACTGATCCCTTCCTCCACGGGCAATGACAGGCCTTCATACACAGCCCTGCGGTCGTTTCTCAGACTGACCTGAGGGTATTCCGACATACTATCTGCCAGTTGCAGCGCCCGCGGCAGAGCTTGCCCATGGGGAACGATTTCCTGTACTAAGCCCATCCGCAAAGCACGATCAGCGTCGATCACGATGCCTGTCTCTATCAGATAGAGCGCGTTGCCCAGGCCGACGATCCTGGGCAGCCGTTGCGTGCCTCCGTCAATGAGCGGTACACCCCAGCGGCGGGCGGGATCGCCGAAACTGGCGCCTTCAGAGGCGATGCGGAAATCGCACCAGCAGGCCAACTCCAGGCCGCCGGCCAGGCAGTAGCCGTTGACCGCCGCAATGGTAGGCTTCTCCAGGTCGGTGATGCGTGAGATGCCCATCGGCCCGGACTCATCGACCCCGGGACGCGCCATCAGGCTCTCCACATCCTTCAGGTCTGCCCCTGCACAGAACGACACATCACCCGCGCCGGTGAGGATAAGAACGTCGAGCGCCGGATCATCGCGAAACGACCGGACGGTGTCGAACAGCAGTCGGGCAGTCTCACCGTCCACGCAGTTCCGAACCTCCGGACGGTTGATGGTCACTATGATCGCGCGCCCTCTGCGCTCAGTCTCCACCTTGGCCATGGTACACTCCCGGCAACACAGTCAGAACAGTCATCCTCAACCGCACTCAACCTCGATCATCAGTGTTGGTCGCGTTCAACGTTCGATCATCTTTCACACACCCGTAAGCGATCAGGAACAGGGCTGAGTAGTAGGTGATCATGATGAGATAGCCCGCAGCCGGTACCGCAGCAGCGAACTTATCTACGGCGATCAGCGAGTCGGAGATGATGAAGGAAACCGCTCCGTAGAGGACGAGCTTGTCCTCCGGGGCCCGCAACGCGGCGAAGATGCCCATCGTAGTTATCACCGCCACGTAGACGAAGACAGGAACCATAAACTCACCCAGGTGAGGTTTGAGCGCAACGGACATTCCTGCCGCATAGACAACCAGACCAATGACCACGGGAAGCCTGGACCTCCGTAACTTCAGGCTCCGCGCAAAGGTCGCTATGAAGAAGACCTGGGCTATGAGGAAGAAAACCAGCCCGATGACGAAGAACTGATCACCCTCGAGTGCCAGCGCGACGTCGCCGGCTGCGCAGAGCAGGAGAGCTGTGAACAAGAGCCTGCCTGTGAGTCCTCTTACCCCTAGCAGCGCCAGAATGGCCAGAGCTATCGCCGGTATCGCCTTGACTGCGAAGTGGCCGGGGTACGGTGTGAAGGCCAGTGTAGCGATGTAGATAGCGGCGATGGCGAGGGCGGTATACAGCAATCTCTTATGTCCGACAGTCATCGTGCCTTGCTCCTGGTTTGGTTAGCATCCTTCAATCCACTCAGCCGAGACGTGAGAGATAGAGAGTCCCCATACCTCCCCTTCTCATCTCACAACGGAGTGTGCACTCCACGAACATGGCCGATAGTATACCATGCCGCACACCACCAGGTGTCCTGCCCGGACATTACTGCATCTCGTCACTCAACTGCAGTGGGAACCCATCTGCCCCGCAACCACCCCGGCCTCATCTGCCTGACAACGGTGTTCATATGGCCATCGCGGCTTTCGCCGCGGTGCTTGATAGCTTCAAGACCTTGTAGTAAACTGTGCGACACCTGGGCAGACAATGGCGCATCCCTTCTTCATCGTTATCCTCACCGCCCTGATCGTTGAGCATGCGATAAGGATCACTGCAAACGTGCTCAACCTCAGATCTCTGCGGGCAGAACAGCCCACTTCTCTAGAAGGGGTTTACGAGCCTGACGATTACCGCAGGTCCCAGGAGTACCTGCGCACCAACACCCGTTTCTACTTCATAACCAGCACAATCAGCCTCGCCGTCGCGCTTTCTTTCTGGTTTGCCGGGGGCTTCAATCACCTCGACCAGGCAATCCGGTCCCTGGGCTTCGCTCCCATTGTCAACGGGCTGCTCTACATCGGCATTCTGGCGATGGGGTACAGCCTGCTCCATCTCCCCTTTGGCATCTACCGCACGTTTGTCATTGAGGAGCGCTTCAACTTCAACAGGACCACCGGACGCACTTTCGTGATGGACAAGCTCAAGGGTGTTCTCCTTGTTGTGTTGATCGGAGCCCCTTTGCTGAGCGGTGTTCTTGCCCTTTTTGAGTACGCGGGCGACCACGCCTGGATATACTGCTGGATCGCAGTCAGCTTGTTCTCGCTGGCGCTGCAGTACGTAGCTCCAAACTGGATCATGCCGCTATTCAGCAAGTTCGCTCCTCTGGAAGATGGTGAACTGAGAGAAGCCATTCTGAACTATGCCCGTTCGGTAGATTTCCCAATAGCAAACGTCTTCGTCATCGACGGCTCCAGGCGCTCCACGAAGTCCAATGCCTTCTTCACAGGATTCGGCCGGAACAAGCGAATCGCCCTGTTCGATACGTTGATAAGAAGACACACTGTGCCTGAACTGGTAGCGGTACTCGCCCATGAAATCGGCCATCACAAGAAGAAGCACATACTGCAGGGAACCCTCATCGGCATCCTTCACGCCGGGTTGCTGTTCTTCGTACTGTCGATCTTCCTGGGTAGCCCCGGACTCTACGACGCATTCTTCATGGAGCAGCAGTCGGTCTACAGCGGGATCGTGTTCTTCGGCCTGCTCTACAGGCCGCTGGAGATGGTGCTTTCCGTCATGGTACGCGCGCTGTCCCGCAGGAACGAGTACGAAGCCGATCGCTTTGCGGCTACGACAATCCAGAACTCGCAGCATCTGGTAGATGCGCTGAAGAGGCTCAACGCCGGCAATCTGTCAAACCTGACACCCCATCCCTTCTACGTTTCACTCAACTACACTCACCCGCCTCTGGTTCAGCGTGTACGTGCCATCATGCAGCGCGAGACCTAACAGACCCGGAGCGAATTCTGCTACACTCTAGTAGTTGTCAAGAATAGTCAAAGGAGGATCCCATGGAACTGAAGAAGTATGAGGTGCCTGTTAACGAGCTTCGTTGGGAATGCGACCCCAAGCTGTTCGACTTCGAGTGCACAGGGGATCTGGCCCCTCTCCGAGAGTTCATCGGTCAGGACCGGGCTACCCGTGCAGTGGAGTTCGGCATAGACATGCCCGACACAGGATACAACATATATGTGGCAGGTCTCAGCGGAACGGGCAAGACGAGCATGGTTAAGGCCTATATCGAGAGAGTTATTAAGGAGCGGGAAGCCGCGGGAGCCACCACCGACCTGCAGGACTGGTGTTACATCTACAATTTCAGAGAGCCCGATAGCCCTCAGATAGCCGCTATGCCCAGAGGGAAGGGAAGGGCCTTTCGGGAGGAGATCAGCGATCTGCTGAAGAAGATCCGCCAAGGGCTCGGGCAGGCGTTCTCCAGTGACGAGTACAAGAACCAGAAACAGAAGACTGTGGAGAAGGTACAAGCTCAACAGCAGAAGGTGTTCGAGGAGATATCGAGCAAAGCCCGCGGCGAGGGGTTCATACTCCAGATGACTCCCTCCGGGCCGGCCCTCGTACCCATCAAAGACGATCGTCCCATGCAGGAACAGGAGTACCTTGCTCTCAGCGAAGCTGCAAGGAAGAAGCTGGAGTCCAAGCAAGCGCAACTGCGCAAAAAACTCCAGGCAAGCCTGGAGGCGGCCAGCGAGATGCAGACCAAGGCCGTGGAGCGCCTGCAGAAGGTGGACAAGGACATCGGGGAGTATACCGTGTCCGGCCTGTTCGATTCTTTGTTCGAGCAGTACAAGGATCTGCCGAAGGTAACCCAATACCTTTCAGGACTCAAGGACTATACACTCGATAATCTGGAGATCTTCAAGGCAAGCGAGGAACCGGCGCCAACGGTGCTCGGGGTCCCGGTCAGTCAGGCTATGGGAGGAAGCAACCCATTCTTACCATTCGAGGTCAATGTCTTCGTCGACAACGAGGGAACCGAGGGTCCTCCGGTCATTCACGAGACCCATCCCAACTTCGGCAACATGTTCGGCACCATCGAGCGACGATTCCTCTTAGGCGGGTACCTCAGCGACCATACCATGCTCAAAGCCGGCGCTCTCGGCAAAGCCAACGGCGGCTATGTGCTCCTCGGGGTGAAGGACGTTCTCAGCAATCCCGGCGTGTGGCCTGCGCTCAAGCGGGCGATAAGGAACGGAGAGGTGAGAATCGAAGACCCATTTGAGCAGTTCGGGCTCGTAGCACCTCAGGGCCTACGACCGGAGCCGATGCCGTTAAAGGTCAAGGTCATACTAACCGGCGATGCCCTGCTGTATCAGATGCTATCCATGTACGATGAGGACTTCTGGGAGATATTCAAGGTCAAGGCCGATTTCGACTCTCAGATCGAGAGAACAGATGAGAACATGCTGGCCTACGCGGCCTTCCTATCCGGATGCTGTGAGGAGTGTAAAGCCCGGCATTTCGATCCCAGCGGAGTTGCCAAGGTCATAGAGCATTCATCGAGGATAGTGGCCGACCAGGAGAGATTATCCTCGAGGTTTGCCAAAGTTAAGGACTGGATCGAAGAGGCCAACTACTGGGCCTCGAAGGACGGCGCCAAATTCATTTCAGCCAGGCACGTGCAGAAAGCCATTGACGAAAGGCTGTTCAGGCACAACCTCCTGGATGAACGTATTCGAGACATGATAAAACGGGGCACCATTATGATAGATACCGAGGGCGACGTGGTGGGGCAGGTCAACGGCCTGAGCGTCTACTCGTTCGGGGACATCGCGTTCGGCAAGCCGTCGAGGATCACCGCCAAGACATTCCTGGGGCGGGGAGGAGTGATCAACATTGAGCGAGAATCACAGCTCAGCGGTCCCATTCACAACAAGGGAGTCATGATCCTGAGCGGCTATCTGGGATGGAAGTATGCCCAGGACAAGCCGTTATCACTCTCCGCAAGCCTATGTTTCGAGCAGTCCTACCAGGGAGTTGATGGGGACAGCGCCTCCTCTGCCGAGCTGTACGCTATTCTCTCCAGTCTCTCGGAGAGACCTCTGAAGCAGGGTACAGCCGTGACCGGCTCCGTTAACCAGAAGGGCGAGATTCAGCCCATAGGCGGCGTCAATCAGAAGATAGAAGGCTTCTTCAGAGTATGCCTTGAGAAAGGGCTCAACGGTGAACAGGGTGTACTGATACCGCAACAGAATTTGAAGAACCTGATGTTGCGCGAAGAGGTTATCGACGCCGTCAAGCAGGGCCAGTTCCACGTCTACTCAGCCGGCACCATAGACGAGGGCATCGAGATTCTGACAGGCATCGTTGCCGGCGAGAAAGGGAAAGACGGCACCTATCCTGAGGGCACGATCAACTGCCTCGTCGACCGCCGCCTGGAAGAGATGGCCAGAAGGCTGAAAGGCTTCTACGCTGACGAGAAGAAGGATAGCACGCAGGACAGCACCTCCTAGCAGGGGCACCGTCCCGCAGATATCGCCGTTTGCAGCCCTGACTGAACCTACAGCCGGAGGTCCGCCTCGTGGCACTTCTCGAGGAAGGCCACCAGCAAGCTGATCGCCGCCTCGATGTCGGCCTTGTGTGAGGCCTCCACCACGGTGTGCACGTATCGGGCAGGAACCGAGATGGTGACTACGGCTACCCCTTCTCGGGCAAACTGGATTGCGCCGGCGTCGGTCCCTCCACGGGGCAGTATCTCCAGCTGATACTGGATCTTCCGCTCTTCGGCCAGGTTAATAAGGAACTGCACGAGGCCGGGATGTGAGATGGACGCCGAGTCCTTCAGCTTGATCGCCACGCCCTTGCCCAGGCGGGTGACCTGTTCGTGTGCCGACACACCCGGTATGTCACAGGCGATGGTCGAATCCAGGGCCACTCCGATGTCGGGCGCAACGGCGAAGGCCGCTGTCCGCGCTCCCCGCAGTCCCACCTCCTCCTGTACCGTTGCCACGAAGTAGATGTCCGCTTCGTGCTTTCCCAGCCTCTTCGCTGCCTCGATCGCCACATATACTCCTAATCGGTCATCGAGTGCCTTGCCTGTGACAAGCTCTCCTATCTCATCGAACGTCTGGACGAGGGTCACCGGGTCACCGACGCGCACCCGCTCTTTGGCATCCTTGCCGGCAAGGCCGATGTCAACAAAGAGATCCTTCATCTCCGCCACCTTCTTCCGTTCTTCGTCGGTTAAGACGTGCACCGGCTTCGTGCCGATGAGCCCGCAGAGGCCTCCGCCTCTAGCGTGCACCATCACCCGCTGAGCGATCAGGGTTCGCGGATCGAACCCGCCTACAGGCGCAATACGCAAGAAGCCTGTCTCCTCGTCGACGTGTGACACGAGGAACCCGATTTCGTCCATGTGCGCAGCCACCACCACTTTCGGCCCCTTACCCTTCTTATGTGCGATCACGTTCCCCAACCGGTCCACCGCAATATCGTCGACATGGGCTTCAAGTTCTTCCCTGACTATGGCCCTGATTGCCTCCTCCCTACCCGGGATTCCCGGAGCCTCAGAGAGTTTTCTCAGAATTTCCATCTATTCCTCCTTCTGAAATGTGTGCTACACGAAACCGTTACGCAGGGAGAATTGTATCAGGAAGAGGGCGATTCCTCTACCTGACAGGAGCGGAGCAATTCGCCCGGACGCCAGAGCATAGCGGATCCCGAGTCGACCAGAGGACACTTCTAATGAGTTAAAGTAGAGGACATTTCTAAAGAGTCTTGACAGTGCACGAACAAAACTTGACAAGCCTCAAACTCATGTGATATTATATAAGATACCCCAAGCAGCCGACCAAGTGGTTGGTGGACGAAGAACCGAGCCTGAGTAGGCGAAAGTCGAAAGGAGGAGGGGAGAAAACCAAAGAATGGGAGGTCGCTTGGGGTACTTCTATGTCTCACTCTACCTTCCGGGAGCACGTGCGTCCCGGATTTCGGACTTGCGGCACCACACCTTGTATGCTTCAAAACCCCTCGCTCATCGAGTAGAATACTGGATATCTGAAGGAGGCAAGAATGAACACTATTGAAAGGGCATTGATGCATGCTCTGTTTGCTCACCTGCATCACAATACTGACCAGGCGATTGACTTCAAAGCATTCGCAGAGCTTAACCGGATGGTCGGAGAGAAGTGGCCGGGAGCACTGGTGGTGGGGCCGGGCGATGATGCTTCCGTCTTCAGGATGCCCGGCATCGAAGGCTGTTTCGTGGCCAAGCAAGAGAGCCATTGCTCTCCCTGCGTGCCCAGGCCCTATGACGCCGCAGCAACGGGCGCTGGAGGCGCCATGCGGGATATCACCGCCATGGGAGGAAGGCCTCTTTTCCTTCTCGATTTCATAGGCACAAAGCCCCTGGACGAAGAAGTGCTGGTCGGTCCGTGCGGGTTCTCAGGCAAGTGCACCTGCGGCCAGTGCAAGACGATGACCAGCCAGGAAAGGCTCAACCTGATGATCCAGGGCATAAGAGACATGTGCGCTGCCATGGACGTGTTCATCATCGGAGGTGGGCTCTCCACCTCGTTCAGCGACGTTGTACCGGCGGTAGTAGCCGCGGTGATCGGCAAGCTGATCACCGAGGAACCGCTGACCAAGCCGGCCAAAGTGGCCGGAGACAAGATCATCATCATCGGTGAGACCGCCGAGGATGGCAACGATACCCTGTTCCGCGCGGGAATAGTGCTGGAGATGCGACCGGCAAGGGCCCAGTTCAAGGAAGAGAGGAGGACAATGGAGGCCAGCCTGGCTGCTTTTCGTACCGGCAAGATTCACGCCTGCTCAGACCTGGGAGCTGCCGGCATCGGGGCAGCCGTCTGCGAATCGGCCAGATACGGCGGACTCGGCGCTAAGGTCGATCTGTCGGCGGTGCCGGTCAAGGCAGAGGGACTCACACCGGACGAGATCCTTATCTGTGAGACCCAGTCCAGGATGGTGCTTCAGGTATCTCCCGCTGATGTCGATGAAGTGCTGGCAGCCATTCGCTCCCAGAACGGCATAGCCGCTGTGATCGGCGAGATCACCGACGATGACAGGGAGGTCTTCGAGTACGAGGGGCAGACTATAGCTACAATTCCCAACAAGCCATCAGATGAGACAGTGAGGATATTGAAGAGCGGCACCGGCCATGCCGCGGGAGTGTAGAGCCTGCCCACCCTGATCGCACTTGCTCAGCAGATTGGCGACCGGGTGAGTGCGGTATTCACTGTGTACCGGCGCCGGCGAACACCCGGGTACTGATTGGATTGTCTAACCACCGGGACCGCATGGAGGAAGGATGACCATTGTCTGCTTCGTCTCCGGTTCGGGAACGAACTACGAGAGGATCGTGGAACGGGATCCCGCCCATGACTACGTCGTGTTCACGAACCGGCCCGATTGTGAAGGTGTCAAGAAAGCCAGGGCCAACAAGCACGTCATAATCGAACTGAGCCACCTGCCATACCTCCAGTCTGCAAGAGACCGGTATGGC
>Ga0209498_1001579_pt1 | contig 13956 bp, 10 predicted proteins | sample WalLakDeSediment_FD_184131 | JGI IMG/M metagenome (GOLD analysis project Ga0209498, IMG submission 184131) | Lake sediment microbial communities from Walker lake, Nevada to study Microbial Dark Matter (Phase II) - Walker Lake 11/02/13 Deep... | ecosystem: Environmental > Aquatic > Freshwater >...
GCATTTTAACCTGGATGAACTAAAGGTACTGTGCCTCTCAATAAATATAAACCATGAGGATTTATCGTCTGGTAGCCTGTCAGGCAAAGCGCTCGATTTAGTACGCTATTGCGAGCGCCACACATGCATGCCCGCTCTGGTGAAATCCGGTAAGATGCTCCGCCCAGAGCTGGATTGGTCATAACCCTGAACCCCAAACGATGAACAATTCTAACCCCTCCCCCCCGTCTACCGTCTACTTATACATCACCGCCTTCACCGGCGGCCTCGTCACGCTGGCGGTGGAGTTGGCGGCGGCGCGGCTGCTGGCCCCGGCGTTTGGCACCACGGAACTGGTCTGGTCCGCCATCATCGGGTTGATTTTACTCTATCTCGCGGTGGGCTACGCGCTTGGCGGGCGTTGGGCCGACCGCTCGCCCCACCCCACGACGCTCTACACAATTCTGACCGCGGCCGGGCTGACCATCGCCACCATCCCGTTGCTGTCACGCCCGATGCTGCGCCTGGCAGCGCAGGGCATGATGATGTGGAGCCTGCCGCAGATCGCCGGGCCGTTCGTCTTTATCCTCGTGCTCTTCATCGTGCCGGTGACGTTGTTGGCATGCGTGTCTCCGTTCGTCATCCGCCTTTCGGTGACGGACGTCGCCGCCACCGGAGGCATAGCGGGACAGATCTATGCCGTGTCTACGCTCGGCAGCTTCATCGGCACGTTTTTGCCCAACCTGGTGTTGGTCCCCAACCTGGGCACATATCGCACGTTTATCCTGTTGGCGCTCGTCGCTACGGTAACAGGACTAGGGGGCTTGCGGAGAGCCAACCGCCGTCGCTTTTGGGCGTTGGCGTGGACGCTGCCGCTGCTCGTCGCGCTCTTCGTCTTCAAACCAGGGACGATCAAGCCGGTGGCGGGTCTCATCCACGAAGAGGAATCCATCTACAACTTCATCCAGGTGGTGGAAAACACGGACGGCTCGCGTTATCTCCTGCTCAACGAAGGCCAGGGTATCCACTCGGTTTACCTGCCCGGCGATCAAATCCTCACCGGCGGGCCGTGGGATTACTACCTGATCGCGCCGTATTTCAACCCTGCGCCGCACCCGCCAAGCGCCGTCGGCAGCCTGCTTGTGATCGGGTTGGCGGCCGGGACGACGACGAGGCAGTACACCGAAATCTACGGTCCGCTGCCTATCGACGGCGTAGAGATCGATCCCGCCATCATCCAGGTAGGACGGGAGTATTTTGCGATGACGCAGCCCAACCTCACGGCTTATGCCGCCGACGGGCGCGCCTTCCTGGCGCAGACACGCGAATCTTCGCGCCGCCGCTATGACGTCGTCGCCGTGGATGCATACCGGCTGCCTTACATACCCTGGCACCTGACCACGGTGGAGTTCTTTACGGAAGTGCGAGCGCGGCTCACGGATTGGGGTGTGGTCGCTATCAATGTGGGACACACGCCGGGCATGGGGGGCGATGGCGACTGGCGGCTGGTCCAGGCGATGGTCAACACGATGCGGCAGGTTTACCCCTCAGTTCACATCATCGAAGTGCCGGGCAGTCTCAACGCCATCGTCGTCGCCACAGTACAGCCCAGCACGGCCAATAATCTGGCAGACAATCGCCCGTTGCTGACCGACGAGCGTCTGAACACGGTGGCAGAACGGGCGCTCGCTCACTTGCGCACCGACTTGCGACCTATCGCATCCAGTACTATCATCTTCACCGACGACCGCGCGCCTGTCGAACAACTGACGCACGATCTCGCGCTGCGGTATATCCTGGGAATCGGCGCGCCAAGATTCGCGTATTGACTAACCCTGCACTCTCTTTATAATGACGCCCACAACCCCACTATTCCAGGGAGGAATCGATGTTAAAGAGAATACGTTATTGCGGAATAGGCTTTATCGCTGCGCTGTTGATCGCCGGATGTAGCGCCCCCGCTCTTCCAGAGGCAACCGCAACGCCAACGCGCACACCCGCTCCGCTAGAGACGGCAACGCCTGTGCCCACATCCACCCCAACGCCTCAGCCTGCTACACCAACAACGACGGCCACACCTACCCAAACGGTAGTCGAAGCTACGCCGTTCCCGTTAGACGTCAATCCGCTGACCGGGGAGCAAATGGAGAGCGCCGAGGTATTGGAGAGCATCCCCATCGCCATCAAGATTTCGAATTCGCCTGAAGTGCGCCCGCAATCGGGGCTGAACTCAGCCGATCTGGTATTCGAGCACTTAGCGGAAGGCAACATCACCCGTTTCACGGCGATCTTCTACGGCAATCAACCGGAGCGGGTCGGTTCGGTGCGCAGTGGGCGGCTGATCGATCTGGAAATCCCGGCAATGTACAACGCGCTGTTCGGCTATTCGGGGTCCAGCGCGGGCGTCAAAGAGCGCATCCGCAACTCAGATTTGTTCCCCACCTACATCGCCGCGCCGGATTTCGGCGTCGGGCAACCCTATTTCTACCGCGTACCGCAGCCAGGAAAAGCCTTCGAGCACACACTGTTCACCAATCCCACCGTGTTGCGCAAGCTCGCCGACGAACGTGAAATTGGCGATCGTCCCGAGTTCTCCCGGTTGATGGCGTTCAGCGAAGCGCCGCTCGATGGCGGGATGCCGGTCGGCTACTTCGAGGTCAATTACCTCAGGAACGTGTGTACGGCGGAATGGACTTACGAAACGACGACAGAACGCTGGCAACGCAAGACTGCCGGGGTGACACACAAGGATTATCTCACGGGCGAAACCCTAACCGCAGCCAACGTCGTGATTGTGTATGCTAACCATGTCGAATCCGACATCTGGGAAGAGATGATCGGCGATCGAAGCCGGTGGAAGCTTTCCATTGAGATTCAACTATGGGGCACCGGGCCGGTGCTCGTTTTCCGCGATGGCGTGATGCAGAATGGCTATTGGGAGCGCCACGAACGCGATCACATGCTCACGTTCTGGGTCTCGGAGGGACATCCAATCCCCTTGAAACCCGGTAACACGTGGTTCCAGATGGTGCCGTTGGACACAACCTCAGAAGAAATCCAGGAAGAACAAGCAGAGATCAAGGCGCTACGCTTCACGCCCCAGGGTGTCGTACCGTTCCGCCGGTGAGGGCGTATACTTGTCTTTTATAACACTCGTGCTATAATTTCCGCTCGAGAGGGTGAGTAGCTCAGTTGGTTAGAGCGCACGGTTCACATCCGTGAGGTCCCGAGTTCGAGTCTCGGCTCGCCCATCTTCTAAGGCTCGCGGCTACACGTTAACGTGTACGCGAGCTTTTTTGTCATATCGCTATGTAGTATGGCTATCGCCGGTCTCGATGATGTAGGTCGAGTCGGCGGTCGGGAAAATTACGATGGAGACGCAAAATCTCGCAGGACAAGTTGCCATTGTGACCGGGGCCGGTCGCGGAATCGGGCGCAGCATTGCGCTGATGCTGGGGCAGCACGGCGCGCATGTCGTCCTGGCTGCCAGGACAGACGTCGAATTACAGGCAGTGCAGACCGAAATCATTGCCCAGGGCGGACAGGCGCTTTGCATCCCCACCGATGTAAGCTGCGAGCGAGCAGTGCAAACGCTGGTACAGAGCACAATCGCGCAGGTTGGACGGTTGGACATCATCGTCAATAACGCCGGGATGGGCATCTTCGGACCGCTGGCCGAGATGACCACCAAACAGTGGGATCGCGTGATGGCCGTCAACGCGCGCGGGCCGTTCTTGCTGTGCCGGGAAGCGATCCCGTACCTCAAACAACAGCCACGCTCGTTCATCATCAACATCACATCGGTCGTCGGCGTCAAGGGCTACGCCAATCAGGCAGCGTACAGCGCCTCGAAGCACGCGGTGATGGGAATGACGAAGGCGCTGGCGAAAGAGGTGCAGGGCGATGGCATTCGCGTGCACGCGATTTGTCCGGGCGGGGTGGACACGGAAATGGTCAGGCAGTCAAGGCCGGATCTCGACCCTGCGGTGCTGATCCAGCCGGAGGAAATCGCGGACGTGGTACTGTTCCTGGTCACGCGCCGCGGCAACGCCGTCATCGACGAGATCCATGTGAGGCGCGCTGTGTCGACGCCGTGGGCTTAGTGAATGTTACAATCTTCCCCGCAACATAGCTCCGTATGGTGTATAATTACCGGGAGAAGCATAGTAGCGGACGAAGCGCGATTGTTCGCGCGGTATACTGTATGGAAGAAAACGGAACGATGAAAGTATTACAAACAATGATGGCCGTGCTGGTGCTGTTGGGACTTATCGCGGGCTGCGCACCGGCTACAAACCAGATGCGCGAAGATGCATCCCCCCCGCAGACCACTATAACGACGTTGCGGATCACCGGAGCGATTGACGGGGAGAGAACGTTCACCGAAGAGACGCTCCGCGCTTTGGGAACCCGTGAGACAGCGTACACGGACAGAGATGATCAGACGAGGACCTATACCGGCGTCGCTCTGACGACACTGCTGGCCGAAGTGGGAGCAACAGCAGATGCAACGACGTTGGTCTTCACCGCCAACGACGGATATGAGGCTCAAGCACCATTGGCCGACATGCAAGCCTGCGCCGAGTGCATCGTTGCCTTCCAGTCACAGGGTGGCTTCCGCGCGGTGCTGCCGGGATTTCCGAGCAAAATCCAGGTGCGCGATCTCATTGCGATCCAGGTGCTCAGCGATGCCGAGGCAATCCCTCAAGCGCCGCAAACCGGCGATGCGATCATTACCAATGACGGCCCGGTGACCATCACCGACGCCGCCGGTCGCGCGATAGCCTTGGAACGGCTGCCGCGCCGCATCGTGGTGGTAGGGCACGGCCCGTATATGGGTATGCACCTGCTCTATGCGTTTCCGGAAGGGCGGGCGCGCCTGATCGGCTGGGAAAGCCGGAGCGCTTCGCAAAGCAATTTTCTCATCCACGTCGATCCCGATTTCAACAACCGGGTGATCGGCCTGGCCGCGAACCCCAACCCGGAGCAGATCGCCGCGCTCGAACCCGACCTGGTCGTGGTGAAGGGTCTGGTGATGGAGCCGATAGGAGAAGCTATGGCGCAGGTCAACATTCCGGTGGTCTACTTGGGCCTGGAGACGCCGGAGCAATTCTTCCAGGACGTGACCAATCTCGGCTTGTTGCTGGGGAACCCCACACGAGCCGAAGAGATCAGTGCGTTCTATCGAAGCCGTCTCGACCTCATCGGCACGCGCGTGGCGACCGTTCCTGAAAACGCGCGTCCCCGCGTGCTGCTAGTAGAATACTCCGACCGGGGCGGCGCGGTTGCGGTGCGCGTCCCGGCGATGGCTTGGATGCAGACTTTCCAGGTGCGGACGGCCGGCGGAATCCCGGTTTGGGGCAGCGAAGCCCAAATCACCGATGGATGGACGGTGGTGAACTTCGAGCAAATCGCCGCCTGGAATCCAGATAAAATCTTCGTGGTACTGTCACACAATCACGACGCGCAAAAGGTGATCGACAGCCTCAAAACCGATGGCTATTGGAACAAGCTCACAGCAGTGCAGAACAGGGAACTCCACGCCTTCCCGATGGATCATTTTCCCTGGGATACCCCTGAACCACGCTGGATCCTCGGCTTCATGTGGCTGGCGGCACGCACACATCCAGATCTTTTTGCCGACGTAGATCTTCAGGAAGAAATCTACGCTTTCTTCGGTGAACTATACGGCATGGAGCGTGCGACTGTAGACACCGCAATACTACCCGAGGTTTCCCTCGATGTCCGCTGAAGCACAGGCGACAACGGCGCGCGTAGCAACGACGATGCGTGTGGCTACCGCACATGCCGTAACCGCGCGCTTTCGCCGACGACTGCGGATTTTGGCGGGCGCTATGCTGCTGGCCGTGGCGCTTTCCTTGCTGTTTGGGCGTTATCCGGGCCCCTATTTCACCCCGCCGGCTGTGCTACGGGAAAATGCGCTGGCCCGTGCGGTCGTCCTTAACTTGCGGTTACCCCGCATCCTCGCCGCCGTCCTTCTCGGCGCGACACTGGCCGCTGCAGGGACGACATTCCAGCTCATCTTCCGCAACCCCCTGGTTGATGCCGGGTTCCTGGGCGTCTCGCAGGGCGCGGCCTTTGGCGCTTCTCTGGGGATCGTCTTTTTGGGCGGTTCAGCCGCAATGGTGCAAGGCAGCGCCGCATTGTTTGCCTTTGTGGGCCTGGCTGCCAGCTATGGCATGGCGCAGCGATTGCGTCTGGGGGATTGGGTGTTGCGGCTGGTAATGGCTGGCATCGGCGTCTCTGCTTTCTACGCGGCCGGAACCGGCGTCATCAAGTATCTGGCCGATCCCCTCAAACAACTGCCCGACATCACGTTTTGGCTGCTCGGCGGCCTATGGGCCATCACCTGGAAAGACGTCTTGCACATCCTGCCGGTGGTTGTTCCTGCGCTGATCCTCATCTACCTGATGCGCTGGCGGCTAAACCTGCTGTCACTGCGCGATGCAACGGCATTTTCACTCGGCGCGTTGCCGGGACGCGAGCGGCTGGTGATGCTTATCGCGTCGGTAGCGGCGACGGCAGCCGTTGTGTCCAAAGCAGGGCAAATCGGCTGGGTCGGGCTGATCGTGCCACACATCGCCCGGCGCGCTCTCAGCGCCGATGCGCAGGCGGCAGTACCCGGTGGGATGCTCATCGGCGGCCTTTTTGTGCTACTTTGTGACGGGTTGGCCCGCACGGTGCTCTCCGGCGAAATCCCTTTGGGGATACTGACCTCGCTTATCGGTGCGGTGGTCTTCTTCAGCCTGTTGTTGCGCAACGAAGTGGAGTTGAAAAAATGATGCGCGATACCTCGCGTTCGTGCGACACCTCGCGTTCGCGCGACTCATCACGCCCTGCCGTCTCGATCAACGGATTAACCTTCCGTTACAATCCAACGACGTCTGACGTGGTGCAGGACATTAACCTCGACTTTCCAGCCGGTGCGATCACAGCCATTCTGGGACCAAACGGTTCTGGCAAAACGACCCTTTTACACCTGATCCTGGGACTTCTGGCGCCACAACGGGGGGAAGTCCTGCTGATGGGCACGCCAACCAAAACCTACACACATCGCAATGCACGGCATGTCCTGGGCCTGGTGCCACAGGAAGAGCCGGCGGCTTTCAATTTGAACGTGTTGGAGACGGTGTTACTGGGCCGCGCACCCTATTTGAGCCTGCTACAGCGGCCTGGCGAACACGATTACGCGACGGCATTTCGCGCGTTGGAAAGCGTGGGCATCGCGTCTCTCTGGGATCGCCCTGTCCCGGCGTTGAGCGGCGGTGAACGGCAGTTAGTGACGCTGGCGCGGGCATTGACACAGGAGCCGGACATCCTGCTTATGGATGAGCCAACGTCTCATCTGGACGTGAGCAATGCCCGGCGTATCCTGGACATCATGCGCGACTTACGCACGCATGGTCAGACGGTAATCTTCACTACACACGACCCCAACGCCGCAGCGGTCACGGCAGATCACGTAGTGCTGATGCACCAAGGCCGCGTACTTCACGCCGGGCCGGTCACCGACACGTTGACGGGGGAGCGTCTCTCCGCCACCTACGATGCGCCTATCGACGTGGTACAGGATCGTCAGAAACGCTTGCTGGTCGTGGCGTACTGATTGTGGAGATCCAGGTCAGGCCACAGTGGATTTTTAGCCTGCGTTTCAATCCTTTTTCGACTCGAAGATCTGCTTCTCCTCGAACCACGGATACAGGAACATGCTGGCCCCAACGATGATGAGCAAGATAGCAAAGATCGGCAAATCTACGCCGAAAAGCTCCGCAATGCCGGTGAGCAACGCGAGAATACCGAGCGCGACGGTAAAGCCGCTCATCCGAATACCGTAGCTATAACGCGCCACGTTCAATCCTAGCAGGATGACGCCGACGCCGATGGACCACACGCCCTGCGGAACCACCTCTCTGGGGACCAGGCCGGTAGCGCCAAGCATGATCAGGAACAAACCCCAGCCAATGCTCTCCAGACGTTTGTTCAATGCCCTCTTATCCACTTCATAGTTATGGTGTGATGGAGCTTCATAGTCACTCATAAGATACCTCCTCACTGTGCCCATCGCGCTCAAGAGCCGCTTCTTGGGGCATCTCCTCCACGGCTTCCGCGCGTGTGAACTGGCGTAGCAGAATCAGCAAGCCGGCGACGATCAGTGCGACGGCGCCGAGGTAACGCGCCGCCCCGGCGCTCAGGACAAAGGCGCTGCCGATGACCGCCATAATCCCACCGGGAATCAGCGGCCACCACTCCCGTGGATTGCCAATGTAGACCACAAAGAAGGGGACTGCGATAGCAAACATCACGTAAGCCGGAATCATAAAGCCGCCGAGCACGCCCGCGTCGATCCATGCGACCATCAGGCCGACGGCGCACAGCACGTAAGCCGGGATCAACGCCCACCAATTGCCGCGATCGCGCAAGAACACCACAATGAACGGCAGGGCAATGGCCATCAGCACATACGGCGCAACGAAGGCATCGGGCAAAACAGCCCACTCCGTCAGAGCGATCATCGTGGCGATAGCCAACAGCACGTAGGCGGGGATCAAGGCCCACCAATTTTCACGGTTCCGCACAAACACCACCAGGAACGGCAATGCAATCGCCGCCAGCACGTAGACGGCGACAAAGCCGCCGGGCAGTATGTCCAATACGGCCAGCGCAATCAAAAGCGCAACCGCCCACAGCGCGTAAGCAGTGATGAGGAATCCCCATTCGTCGCGGTCGGTCAGATAGACGGTCAGCGTCCCCAGGCCATACACGGCTAACACGGCGACCCAAGCCCACGGCGTCAACTCGACGAGCGATTCCAGCAACCCCATCACGCCGAGGACGATCGATAAGCCGCCCCAAACGAAAGATTGTTTTCTCGATAATGAGAACATAGCCTTAGCCCTCCTTTACGCTAACGATTCCGTTCACGTGAAGACCACATAACCATTATACAACCAACCCGGCGAGCGTTGCGAATGACACACCCCAACACAGCCCGGCTAGAGCAGCGCCGCCAGCAACAGGATGCCGGCTTCTGCGCCCAGGGTGTACGCGAAGAGCCGCCATGCGCCAGGGGTGTTGAAGCGACGAAATTGATACTCCGTATTGGCGATGATCGCGATAAGGGCGATCACCGATCCGGGCACGAATATCGCCCAGCGTAACGCCACCGCACCGCGATACGCCTCGCCGTACAGCTCACCCCTGGCCCAGAAAGCGGCATAAATCGTCACGGTCAGGTTGACCGCCCCATTGAGCGCAAAGAGCGCCAGAATGCTGATCACAATCCACAACACGATTGCCAGTCCCTTCAGAAGGGCAGTTTTATGGAAAAAGCGCATCATTGACATCGTCAGGTAGTCCTCAGTCAGGTAGTCTAAGCCCTTGCCGGCGTCTTATGGTGTGCAGTGCAAAGGCAACCATTCTTCGACCCCGGCAATGCGGCTGCCGGCGATCCGCAGATAAGCGTCCGGGTTGCGCCGCTCCACTTGCAGCAACACCTCGGTCAAAGACAAGTCGTGTTCCACATCGCGCCACACCAGCGCAGCGGGGAACGTCACATCCGGCAACGTTGGCAACACCGCAAAGTGTAGATGAACCCAGGCGTAGCGGTAGCTCCCCTGATAGCCGAGCAGTTCCCCCGCCTTGACGGGGACGTCCGTGCTGCCGGGAGGGAAAACGGCGCTCACATAACTCACGCCTCCATCCCGCGAAGACATCCCACCGTAGAAGGCCCATACGCTCTGCCCAGGCGTCAAAGGATCATCGTGCAGGATGGCGACGGCGTCGGGCCACTCCGCGCGCCGCATCAGCTGCCCATCGGCCACTGCGTAGACGGGCACGCTGTGATCGTAGCCCACGCCCATCAACGATAGCGTCTGGTTATACCAGCGGACCCCTAGCGCGGCAGCGGTTGGCAAAGGCCAGGGCGCTCCAGGACACGCGCCATCCACGGGCGCGCTGATCCCGGCTGTGCTGTGCGGGCGGAAGAGGAGCGTGTCGGCCTTGATGTCGCTGGCGATATAGTGCGCCTGGATGGCGGCGAGCATCTCCGGCGTCCAGCGTTCCTGATAGACGGGATAGTAGCGAAAATGGTGGATCAGGATGAGAGGGAAAGTCTCCGCGCGGATGGCGTCCAGAAGCGGCGTCTGATCCCACAGGCCTGCGTTCGCCAGTTGCGTCACCTCGAATGGCTGGATATAAAGCGATTCGCCCTTCAGGGTGATCATGCCCATATACTCATCGGCCAGCGCGATTCCGGCGGTTTCGGCGACCAGATCGCGCAACTCGTGCAAGCTTGGTCGGGCGAAAGCACGATACTTGAAGTCTTGGACAGGACGCTGCAACGTAAAACGCATCAACATCCCCGCCTGTACCGCCAGCAGGATCAGCACGACGCTGCGGACGAGCGGCGGAACCCACGCCGGGCCAGGCGGTGCGGCGTCATCGCGCCAGACTTTACCGCTCCACGCCGCCACCGTTCCGGCGACCAGCGCCAGCGCGGCGCAGAGTTCCAGAAGGTAGTTGACGTTCGAACCGATTTTGCCGATGGTGGCCGCGGAGAGCAATGCCCCCGCCAGATACGGGAGCACCATCAACCACCCCCCGGCCCCATCGAACCTGCCGCGCGCACGCACCGGAATGACGAAGACCAGCACAGCACAGAAGGCCAGCAGAATGGGCGCCAGTCCCCGCACTTCTCGCGCGTAACGCACCACGGTATCGACGTTGAACGGGTTGACGTTGGCCGTGACGACGTTGAAGAAGAAGCCCCCGCCGGTTGCCAGGTTCAGCATCACGAAGAGCACGAGTCCGCCGCCTCCCACCATCCCCGCCAGCACGAACGCTGCGCGCCAGCTCCGTCGCGCCCACACCCATACGAAAGCGGCCAGCGGCGCGGCCAACCCGTAGGACTGCCGGGTGTAGATGGCAGCGAGCAGCAGCGCCGCCGTTCCCGCCAGGGCGCGGTTGCTCTGGGGCCGGCGCGCGCTCACGTAGAGCGCGGCGGCGCTCAAAGCCAGCGCCAGCACATCGATGCGGGCAAGCTTGCTCCACCCGGCCACGTAGGGGAAGGTCAGGAAGAGCAACGCCGTAAGTCGCGCGGCGAACCGGTCGCGGCTGTGCGCGTGAACCACCCCGCCCAGGAAAACAGCCGTCGCCAGCGCGCTTACGATAGAAATCAAGCGCCCGGCCCAGAAGTTAGGGCCAAAGAGACCGGCGAACGGCGCCATCGCCAGCACGTAGAGCGGGGGGTAGTTAGTAATGGTGTAGGGCGGCACGTCGAGACTGGCGCGGTAGATGGCGCGCCCCTCGGCCAGGCGCATCGCCTGATCCACCAGCGGCGCTTCCCCATAGTCCAGCGGGAAGGGGTAGGTGAGCGCCAGGAAAGCGTGGATGCCGTAGACGATCAGCGCCACGACGAAGACAATTGTGGCAAGGGTGCGCGCTCCCGCCTCCAGATAGGAGGCGGGAGCGGCAGAAGTCGTTGCGGAAGCGTTTTTTGCCATTCCCTCGAATCAGTTCGTGTAGTTGCGCAGCACGAGCGGGAGGTAGATTTGCTGCTCCGGCGCTGCATACGGAATGACCGTAACCTCCACCGTGTCGCTGATAGGAACGACCATCGCACAATTCCATGCTTCGAAGGTGACAGTGTGTGTCCCAGTTGTGAGGAAGGTATGGCTGAACAACAACGGATTATCCACCGTGCTGGCCGGTACACTTGGCCCTGCGCCGAAGTCCACCGTGTAGGTGTAAGGAACGGCGGTCACCGGCGCGATGTCGGCGCTGAATTGCACTACAGTATCGGTGTAGATGTTGCCTGTCGTCAATTGGGTCAGGGTCACGCCCGTCACATCCACGCACACGCCCTCGAGGCTGAAGATCGCTACCGCCGTTTTGTTGCCGTCCATCGTCACCGTAGTGGTGACGTTCGTACCGCTGGCGTTGCCGCTCCAGCCGACGAACTCCGATCCGGCATCCGCCGTCGCTTCCAGGAGCACTGTCGTCCCAGAAAGGTAGCTGTGCGCGCCAACGGCAGGTGTAACGCTGCCGCTGCCAGTGCCAGACGTCGCGACCGTCAGCGTGTAGTACGTCGGCGGTGTGGGGAGGAAGGTGGCGGTGACGACCTTGTGTGCGGTCATCGGGATTATTGTGGTAGTCAGCATGGCGCTTGCATCGCCACTCCATTGGCCGAAGTACCAGCCGGGATCCGGTGTGGCGGTGAGCGTGACCGTTGTCCCGGCGACGTAATTGATCTGGTCAGGGTCACGGTCGACTGCACCGTTTCCGACGACGTTGACCGTCAGGGTATAGAGAGGCAGACTGATGACGGTTGTAGCGGTCACAGCGGCGGTTAACCCAGGATCAGCGCCGGATGTGGCCGTGATAACCAGCGTGTCCACCGTGCCGCTCATCACACCGGCGGGGACGCCCAGGGTGACGGTGACGGTAGTACTCTGCCCGCCGTTCAGCATAATCGGTATGGAAGGATCGAACGTTGCGCCCCACCCATTGCTGGAATGGGCCGACAGCGTATACGTATCAGCTGCGCTGCCGGTATTCGTCAGCGTGTGTGTGTAGACGATGGTGCCTGGCGACGGCGCCTCGCCCACACGGTCAGGCGCAAGGTCCACGCCAAGCGCATACTCATACGCGCCCATATCATACGCACTACTGAAGGGACGCGGTGTGTTGACCAGATCGGGCGAGAGGCCTGTCGCGCAAGCGTCGATGGCGGGCGAGCTGCCGCGTAGGCGGTAGTTCTCGCCCGCGCCGGGGGCCACGAACTGCGGGTTTACGTTGACGCCGACGTTGGCGCTCTGATCGATATTGCATGTTCCGGTGAGCGGCCCACTGGTGATCCAAAAGCCACCCGCCTCGTTGCCCCAGGCGATGCTGTTCGTCGCATAGCCATTGGTATTGGATTGTGAATACCCCGCACCGTTGATGTTGTTCGCCAGCGTAATGTGGGTCATGGTAAACGTGCCACCCTCGGTGCGGATACCAGCCCCGAATGAGGCAGTGGCGGTGTTGCTGTAAATCAGCGTGTTAGCGATGTCAGCCAGGGCGTTGCTCCCCACCTGGTAGATCGCTCCTCCGCGCGTGGCGGTGTTGCTGTAGAAATATGTGTGCGCGATCTGCGCACTGCTATCGTTCGTGTACAGTGCGCCGCCGCCGCCGCTATCGTTGGCGTTGCTATCGGCGATGTTGCCGCGGAAGGCGCTGCACTGTTCGGTGAGTGGGTCGCAAGGTGTCGCGGCAATAGCTGCCGGTGCGGCAGGCACTGGCGGGCCGAGTGTATCCCGCTCCGCCATAGTTGGCTGTGTTGCCATCATAAGCGCGGGATAGGTGGCATGGATATTCACCATCGAGGTATAGGCCGCTATCGCGCCACCGTGTTCCTGCGCCCGGTTATCCTGGAAGATAGCGTTGTTGGCATCGAGCGTGCCGCTGTCGATGTAAATCGCGCCGCCGTCGGTCGCGGCGCTGTTGTCGCGTAACGTGCCGTCCGAGATGTTGATGTCGGGCGTGCCCACTGCCGCAATGCCGCCGCCGGAACCGGTGATGACGTAGTTGTGGGCAATGACGGAGCCGTTCAGAACATTCAGCGTGCTGGTCTCGACCATATAGATGCCACCGCCGTAGATGTCCGCCGTGTTGGAGAGCACCTGGCTATTATCGAGCGTGACCGTGCTGCTGTACACCAGCAACCCCGCACCGGCCCCGCCAAACATCCACACGTTGGGCGCGTAATGCTTTTCGATGCGGCTGCCTTCGGTCAGCGTCACCACACTGCCGTCCCAGGCCACGATGCCACCGCCCCATCCCGCGCCGCTGGAGAAGGTGTTGCTGGCGACGACGGTGCTGGAGAGCAGCGCGTGGGTATCGCTAAGGTACAGTCCCGCCCCGAATATACCACCTGTGACGTCGTTAGCCTGGTTTTCTTCCGTTCCGCCCACGTAA